>OGFN01000280.1_pt1 | contig 28102 bp, 21 predicted proteins | sample 1570921 | NCBI WGS metagenome assembly OGFN01 (sample SAMEA2581940, study PRJEB24529) | metagenome | biome: Human gut stool | place: China | collected 2011
CATCGCCTCGCCGACGGCCAGCTCGACCGCGCAGCGCGCGTGCGGCGTGAGCCCCTGCACGGTCGATCTTTCCGCCGTGCCGCGCCCCAGCTTTTCGATCATCCTCTCGCGCACTGCCGGCTCGTAGATGCCCGAGGCATTCAGCGCACGGCAGGCCGCGTCGTCCTCCTCGCGCAGCATCGCGAGCAGCAGGTGCTCGCAGCCCACATAGCCGTGCCCCAGCTCGCCCGCCGCCGCCTGCGCACAGCGCAGCACATGCTCAGCCTTCAGGCTGAATTTCCGGTCATTCATTGCTCTACCCTCCGCTTCCTTTTCGTCCTTTCATTTTTGACCGGTTTATTCAAAAATAAACGCCGCAAATGACACAGAAAATTCAATATTTTCCTGCATTCTGACTCTTGCATTTTCGCTTTGACATGCTATAATAGCGTCATCAACTTATGGAGGTACTAATTATGGCTTATCAGATTAGCTCTGCCTGCGTCAGCTGCGGTGCTTGCGCAGACGCCTGCCCCGTCGGTGCTATTTCCCAGGGCGATTCCCAGTATCAGATCGACGCAAATGCCTGCCTGGATTGCGGCTCCTGCGCTGATACCTGCCCCAACGGCGCCATCTCCCAGGCCTAAGGTCTAAGGGTACTTAAAAAATAAGGACGCGCGAAAGCGCGTCCTTATTTTTATCATCAGAAAGGGTCATCACATGGAAAAACGCGACGAGCTCTGGCCGCGCGGCCCCTGCTTTTATTACGATACCGCCCTCTTCCCTCCGGGGACGGACAGCTTTTGCCTCGCCTACTTTGCCCGCCCGTCCCGCGGCGACACGGTCTGCGACCTCGGCAGCGGGATCGGTCTTCTCGGAACGCTCCTGCTCGCGCGCGAGGAATCGCTTTTTATCGAAAATGTTGAGCTCTCCGCGCCCGCGGCAGCGCTTGCGCGAAAGACGTTCGCCGAAAACGGCTGGGCGGACAGAGCCGCTTTCCACGAAGGCGACCTTCGCGACGTCTCCGTCCTGCCGAAAGCCGGCAGCGTCGACTATGTGATCTCGAACCCGCCGTACTTTCCCGCCGGCAGCGGCGAGAGCGCCAAAGGCGAAGCGCGCCAAATCGCGCGCGAGGAAACCTCCTGCAAACTGGACGACGTCTGCGCCGCGGCGCAGCGTGTGCTGCGCTATGGCGGGCGCTTCACCCTCGTTCACCGCGCCGAGCGCCTCGCCGACGTGCTCTGCGCCATGCGGAGTCACGGCATCGAGCCCAAGCGCCTGCGCTTTCTCGCAAAATCGCCGGACGCCGCGCCCTCGCTCCTCTTCGTCGAGGGAAAGCGCGGCGGCAAAAGCGGCCTTGTCATCGAGCCGCCGCTCGTCCCCAACGGCGAGGAATGGGACGCCGTGTATTTCCGAAAATAAGAAAACGGGCCGCCCTTTCGGGCGGCCCAACAGCTTTATTATACTAAAGTGCCGGATGAACTGCAAGCATTTTCTGCCAGTTTTCGAATAATCAGCCCTGCGCACAAAATATCGCTCGCATCTTTATCCATTCCGCCGCTTGATTTTTGAGCTCATTCTTGCTATTCTTTAAGCACAGAAAGGGTGAGACCAATGTACAAGTGATCTTCACAAAGGCGATCCCAAATGGTTCCGATCATATCCATCGCGCAGCACTCTCTGATGTGTACCGTCATTCAGGTAAAACCGCCGCAACCGCGGTGTTTGAGATAGCAGGAGTGGAAACCGGAGTAAGTGATATTCGGCACCAGATCATTGAAGAAAGGAAGGAAAGAAAACAGAATATGAGAGATCCAAATATTCATCATGGCTGACCCTTGATCGTAGTTCAGTAATCGCGATCAAGGGTCAGTCATTTTTTGTTTTCTTTCACCTTTTTAGAAAAATTGAGGAAAAATATCCCGTGCTCTGCGCGGGAGGGGTGGCAGCGCCGGTGGCGCTGCTACGAAATAAGGGGGATATTCTCTCGCGTGAGAGAATATCCCCCTTGGACCCCCAAGAGAACGCGAGGGGAGTCCCCCTCGACCCCCAACATTGGCAGTTTGCAGCTTGAATGACTGCACGCGCTGCGCAGTGTAAGTGCAGTGTACGTGGCTTCGCCACGAGTCCCTGCGAGTCGGTTCATCCAGCAACCGCGCCTTACTCCGTGAGGCGCGAGTGACGGAAATCTGGCGGCGGACTGCGTGCGGGCGCAGCAATGCCGCGCCGTCAGAAGAGCGGGAAGAATAATCCAAAAAGGAGGGGCGGGGCCCCTCCCGTGAGATCGAAACGCCCCTGCCGTTCTCTTGGGGGATTCAAAAGGGGGGCCTTCTCTCACGTGAGAGAAGGCCCCCCTTTTGCTTCAGACTTCACGGAACGCTTCAATGCGATAGCTCCCGTCCGGGCGCACTTCCAGCGTCAACTCATCGTGCGTTCCTTCGCCGTCCTCGCCGCGCGGCGCGCTCCACAGCCGGATGCTGTCGCCGTACTGCTCGCCGCCCATCGGAATAAAGGATCCGGGGCCGAAATCGCTCGCATACTCATAGAATGCATCATACTGTGCGAGGTACGTCACACCATCCTGATTGCACAGATCGTCCACCGTGATATCCGCCCACTGCGTCAAAAGCGCGGAAACGTCACTCTTGGGAATGCGCCGCACGGGGACCGCCCAGTCATCCGGCACCTTGAACCTCTCCGCATCCTCTATTCCCAGCGTGTCGAGCACAGCGTGGAATTCCTCCACGTCCGCGTCTCCCAGCGTGGTGCTGAGCGGACAGTACCGCAAAAATTCCGCAAGGTCGATATCGCGCGGATCGTCGTAATGCGAGGTGAAAAAGCAGCTCACCGGCGTCGAGGTCGTATAGCGGTACTCTCCCGTTGTCTCATCCGTCACATCGGCAGTGGAGGCAAACAACTCCTTAAATTCTTCGATCTGCGCGTCCGTCAGCGGCGCCCAATCATCCTCCGGTCCGCCGTCCGATTTGTCATCATTCGCTCCCGCGCAGCCAAACAGCGCCAGTGCGCACACGCAGGCGAGCAAAAAGGCAAATAATTTCTTCATCGTTTCTCTCCTTTTCATTTTTGCATCATTTGTTTTTTACTGCCGTCGCGCCAGCTTTACTCTTATAGGCTGTTCACCGTGCCGAGGAAGAGCGGCAGTCCGTCCACGCCGGTGATCAGGAAGGCAAACGGCCGGTTCAGATCCATCTCCACCACGGGAAGGTCTTCCGGCGCGGCGGACTGGGCGTCCGCCCTGACGGCGGTAAAGGCGGCGGCCTCGCAGCCCTTTTCATCGATCTTGACGCGCGCGGCGTGCTGCACCTGCGTCACGGCGACCGCCTTATCAAAGCGGTCAAAGTCGACAAGGGGCGAAAAGTCCGCGCGATCAAAGTCAAACACATCAGAAACGCCCAGCGCGCGGAGCGCGTCGGTCAGTTCAAGGTCGGAGCTGACGTCGAACTTTGGCACGCTCCAGATGAGTTTGCCGCTCGGCAGGCTCACGCCCATGTCGTAACCGAGCAGTCCGCCCACGGCGCTGCCGTCCGCAAGAAAGCTTTTAAGGCTCGTGCCCTCGTCGGGCAGCAGGAAGCGCATCGCCTGCCCACCCTGAAAGCGCAGCTCCGCCACGGTGTAGTTTTCGCCCCGGCAGTAAGCGGCACGATCCTGCGTGAGGTGCATGAAGTCGACCGTCTGCTGCGCGCCGTTTGCTGCGGTGAAGGTATCCTCCTTTGTCGCATTCTCCCAGAATTCGTCGCGCCACTGGTCCTTAAAGTAGAGCGTCGTCAAAAGCAGCATCACCGTCTCGGGCTTCGTCTGGATCTCGCCCGCCGCGTCCTGCAAGAGATTGCCCGTGTTCTCATTGATCCATTCGCCGATGGCCTTGTCCGTCTTCTCATCTCCCATCGGGGCGGAGAACGTCGAAGCAAGGTACTGCTCGGCGAGCACCTGCAGCGTTTCTTCGTTGTAAGGGAGATTCTCGTTCAGCCACACGGAACTGCCGAGCAGCGTCTTTCCCGTCGAGGTCTCGCCGTAGAGATTGCGCCAGACATAGTTGCCCGCAGCGCGCGACGCATCGGTATTTTCAAGGCCTAAAAGCGACAAGAGCTGTGCGCGGCTGTCGCCATCCGTCGTCTCGCTGAGCATCGCAAAGGCGAGATACAGGTTTGCGGGCGAGAGAACGGTGTTCTCCTCCGCCGAAAGCAGCGCGCCCGTCTCCTGTGTGAAGTGCAGGAATGCCGCGGGGTAGCTCGTGCCCTTGCTGCGCAGCGCCTTGAGCGCATCGTAATAGGCATTGCTGCGCGCGTCCCAGTCCTCCCAGATCTTCTCCTGCGCCTTTTCATAGGCGTCCGCGCCCATCTTGTCATAGTCGATGGTGCTGAATGCCTCGTCAAGCTCACTCTCGTTCGGCATGGCGGGCAGCACGGGATAGTCCGCCGTCTTCACGGCGAGGTCCTGCAAATACTGCGCGGCAATGGGGTCTTTTTTCACATTGTCCTTCTCATTTTCATTTCGGATCGTCGTTCCGTTGTCTCCGCAGGCGGCGAAGGACAGGACCATCGCCGCGGCGAGCAGCAGCGTTAAGAATCGTTTCATGTCGGATGTACCTCCGTTTCGGGATTTGTTATATTAGACGGCGCGGATGGAAAAAAGTTCCCGTTTTGTCAAAAATAGCATGCCGCCCTTTTACGAAACGGGCGAATGTGGTATACTTTCAAAAATATTTTCTCTTTTGTGTAACGCAAACGGCAAAAAAGTTGTCTTTTCCCCATGATGGCAGACAACAGAAAGGAGCGAACCTATGGACGACCATGAGATCGTCGACCTCTACTGGCAGCGGGACGAGCACGCCATCGAAGCCACCGCCGCCAAATACGAAAGCTATTGCATGAAAATTTCGCAAAACATTTTATCTGACCGCGCCGACAGCGAGGAAAACGTCAACGACACGTACTTACACGCCTGGCAGGCCATGCCGCCGCAAAGGCCCGCGATCCTGTCTGCCTTTCTCGGCAAGATCGCGCGCAATCTGGCGCTGAACCGCTATAAGGCGAGGTCGGCGCAGAAGCGGCAGGGCGACGTCTTCGCGCTCTCGCTCGACGAGCTGGACGACTGCGCACCCGCCCTGTCCTCGCCCGACGACGAGGCCATGGCAGCAGAGCTCGGCCGCAGCATCAGCGCGTTTCTGCGCACGCAGAGCGAAGAGGTGCGCAGCATGTTCATCCTGCGCTATTTCTACTGCGAACCGGTCGAAGCGCTGGCCGCGCGCTTTCACTGCGGCGAGAGCCGCATCAAAACCACGCTCCTGCGCACGCGCAGAAAGCTCAAGGAGCATCTCATCAAGGAGGGATACTGTGAAGCATGAAGTTCTGACCCGCGCCATAGGCGAGCTCGACGATGAGCTCATCGCGGACGCCTACGCCTACAAGCCGCGCAAACGGTACGCCCTCCCGCGTTTTCTTGCCGCTGCGGCGTGCCTTGTGCTCGTGCTGGCCGCCGCCCTGGCGATGACGCGCGACACCTTACCGGCTGAGATCAAGGTCGAAGGCACAGCGCTCTCCTCAATCCCCATTCCCATCAGTCAGCCCGCAGCGATGGCGCTCGACGCGCGCGGCAGTCTGAGCGGCCCGCTCAGTCCGATGCTCACCATCGAGAGCAAATCGGGCGAGGCCGTAACCGTTACGGTGTCGGATGGCGTGCTGACCCAGCCTCTTTACTCGCTGCAGGAGGAGTTCACCTCCTACACCGTCTCCGGCAAGGTGCAGCTTTGCTGGACCATCGAAGAGCCGGACACGGGTATGGTTTACACGCTCTCTCTCGACGGCGCGCCCGCCGTCACGCTGCGCTACGACGAGGCCAACGGCTATTGGGCCGCCGCGCGGGCGTAAGCATCCCATTCCACATTACTATTGACAACACACAACATTTTGGAGGTAAATTCCCATGAAAAAGTTTCTCACCCTGCTGCTGGCCGCAGCGATGACTCTCTCCCTCGCCGCCTGCGGCAGCAAGACGGATGACAATAGCGGCAATAACAGCCAGCCCGCGAGCGCTCTCGAGCTGCTGAACGCCGTATGGGCCAACTACAGCGACGACGACAAGTTCCCTGCTGCCGGCGGCGACTTTGATGAGGCGAATATGACCGAGGACGCGCCCGGTAACTTCTCCGTCGAAGACGGAGACGCACTTGACTACTCTCTCTCCTTCCCCGCCGCGGACGCAGGCAAGCTCTCCGACGCCGCGTCCCTCACTCACATGATGAACGCCAACACCTTCACCGCGGGCGCGTTCCATGTTGCGAGCTCTTCCGACGTTGACAGTGTCGTCTCCGACCTCAAGGACAACATCATGAACCGCCAGTGGATGTGCGGCTTCCCCGACAAGCTTGTCATCCTGACGCTCGGCGACTATGTCATCTCCTGCTACGGCGCGGAGGACCTTGTCGACCAGTTCAGCGAAAAAGTCACCGAGGCCTTTGCCGATGCTGCCGTCGTCTGCGACGAGGCCATCGCCTGATTTGATCTTCTGAAAGGCGGAGAAGTTTATGCTCTTTTCCAGCGTTCCCTTTCTCTTTTACTTTCTGCCTGCGGCGCTGCTGATCTACTTTGCAGCGCCGCGGCAGCTGAAAAACGCGGTGCTGCTGCTCGCAAGCCTCTTTTTCTATGCCTGGGGCGAGCCGAAATATATGCTGCTCATGCTCGTCTCCATCGTGCAGGGCTATGGTTTCGGCCTGCTGATTGAAAAGCACCACGGGCAAAAGGCGTCGAAGGTCTTTCTGACGCTCTCGATCCTTGTGAGCCTTGGGCTTCTCGGCTATTTTAAGTACGCGGACTTTTTTCTCTCCAGCGTCAACGCCGTCACAGGGCTCTCCCTGCCGCTTTTGAAGCTGAGCCTGCCCATCGGCATCAGCTTCTACACCTTTCAGGTATTGAGCTACGTCATCGACGTCTACCGCGGCGAAACGGCGGCGCAGAGGAATTTCATCGACCTCTCCGCTTATGTTTCGCTCTTCCCCCAGCTCATCGCGGGGCCGATCGTACGGTATTCCGACGTCGCCGCAGAGCTCAAAAGCCGCACGCACAGCGTCTCCGCCGCGGCGGAGGGCGTGCGCCGCTTTACGGTCGGCTTTGCCAAGAAAATTCTGCTCGCCAACCAGTTCGTCGCGCTCGCGAGCGCCTACAAGTCGACGCAGGACGCGAGCGTCCTCTTCGTCTGGCTCTACGCGCTCGCGTTTCTGCTCCAAGTCTATTTCGACTTTTCGGGCTACAGCGATATGGCCATCGGCCTCGGGCGGATGCTGGGCTTCCACTTCCCTGAAAACTTCAACTACCCCTATATTTCAGCGAGCATCACGGAGTTCTGGCGCAGGTGGCACATGTCGCTTGGCTCGTGGTTCCGCGACTACCTCTATATCCCTCTCGGCGGCAGCCGGAAGGGCAAGGCGCGTCAGCTGTTGAACATTCTGATTGTCTGGCTTGCAACGGGCCTGTGGCACGGGGCGGCGTGGACGTTCGTGCTGTGGGGACTGTGGTTCGCGGTCCTGCTGCTTCTTGAAAAGCTGGCGCTGCTGCCGGTGCTCGAAAAGCACCGCGTGCTCGGCCATGTGTACACGCTCTTTTTCGTCACGCTCGGCTTCGTGCTTTTCGACGCAGACAGCGCCGCGCAGGCGGTCTCGCGCATCAGCGCGATGCTCGGCGCAGGCGGACTGCCGCTGTCAAGCACGCAGGCGGTCTACTACCTTAAAAGCTATGGCCCGCTGCTCGTGCTCGGTATCCTCTGCGCAACACCGCTGCCGAAGATGATCGTCGCAAAGCTGCGCAAATCCAAAGGCGCAGCGACGGCGCTCGATGTGCTCGAGCCGCTCTGCGTGCTCATCCCCCTGCTGCTCGGCACGGCATTTTTAGTGGACGGGTCGTTCAACCCGTTCCTCTACTTCCGCTTTTAAGGAGGGCATCGCATGAATCGAAAAATCAAAGACGCCCTCACCCTCGGTATCGCGGCAGCGTTCGTGCTTATGTTCGCGCTGTGGAGCATTTGCAAGAGCGACGATGCCGTGTCGGAAAGCGAGCGCCGCCCGCTCAAGCAGTTCCCAACGCTGAACGTGGAAGAAGTGCTCTCCGGACGCTTCCAGTCGAATTTTGAGAGCTACACGCTCGACCAGTTCCCGCTGCGCGACGAGCTCCGCACGCTCAAGGCCCTGTCCGTCCGCGATTTATTTGGCGAGAAGGACAACAACGGCATCTACGTCGCGGACGGCTACGCCGCGAAGCTCGACGACGCGATCCACGAGGATTCGCTCGACCACGCGGCCGACCGCTTCCGCTACGTGTACGAAACGTATCTCAAAGATACGGGCGTAAACGTCTACCTCTCCGTCATCCCCGACAAGAATTACTTTTTGGCCGCCGAAAACGGCTATCCCGTGATGGATTACGAGAAGTTCTTTGCGCTCATGCGCCAAAAGGTCGATTTTGCGGACTATATCGACCTGACGGGCACGCTGTCGCTCTCATCCTATTACCGCACCGACCTCCACTGGCGGCAGGAAATGCTTGCCCCCACGGCCAAGGCGCTGGCAGATGCGATGGGCGTCTCACTCACCGTGGACTTTACCGAGGTCACGCTCGATACGCCGTTTTACGGTGTGTACCGCGGGCAGTCGGCACTGCCGATGGAGCCCGACAGGCTCGCCTACCTCACAAACGATATCATTGGTAGCTGCCGCGTGTACGACTATGAAAGCGGCGCCTATCTCCCTGTCTACACGCTCGAAAAGGCAGACGGCAGCGACCCGTATGAAATTTTCCTCTCGGGACCCAAGTCGCTGCTGCGCATTGAGAACTCGAACGCGCAGGCGGAGCGAAAACTCCTTGTCTTCCGCGATTCGTTCGCCGCGAGTTTGCTTCCGCTGCTTGCGGAGGGATACAGCGAGATCACGCTTGCCGACATCCGCTACCTCTCCCCCTCAATGCTCGGAAAATTCATCGACTTTACCGCGCAGGACGTGCTGTTTCTTTACAGCACGAGCGTGCTGAACGACAGCGCCACGATCAAGTGATGCAAAACGGGACGCAAGCGCCGTGACCGGCGTTCACGTCCCGTTTTCTTTTTTGTCCGCAAAATTTTTTCACAGCAGATCAGAAAAACAAAACGCCCGCCCCTGCCGTTTCCGGCAAGGGCGGGTTCAGGTTAAATATAGCACAGCCGTTTTCTTCATGCAAGAAAAAGTTGCCGCACTTTCATAATTTCGTTCACACCGCACATCCCGTCCCACTAAAGTGAGGGGAAAGTTGGAAAAACAAAGTATTGACGCTGCTTGCCCCGATGAAGTATCATTACTTATCAAATTTTTTATTTCGAAACAGGAGGTCTGGATCATGAGTGAAGCGACTCGCATTCCCGAGCTTTTTGGCTCTCTGGTGTTCAATGAACGCACAATGGAGCAGTATGTGCCGCAGAGCGCCATGGACGTTTGGCGCGGCTGCTTAAAGAGCGGGCAGCCTCTTCCCCTTTCCGCGGCAAATGAGATCGCCGACGCGATGAAGACCTGGGCGCTGGAGCATGGCGCAACGCATTTCACGCACTGGTTCCAGCCCTTGAGCGGCGTGACGGCGGAAAAGCACGACAGCTTTATCAACAACGCCGGCGGCGGCCGCGTGATGATGGACTTTTCCGGCAAGGAGCTGGTGCGTGGCGAGCCCGACGCGTCCTCCTTCCCCAACGGCGGCCTGCGCGCCACGTTTGAAGCCCGCGGCTACAGCGCCTGGGACCCCACGGCGTTTGCCTTCATCAAAGATGGCAGCCTTTGCATCCCGACGGTGTTCTGCTCCTACAGCGGCGACGCGCTCGACAAGAAGACGCCGCTGCTGCGCTCCATGGCCGCGGTCGGCCGCGCGGCGGTGCGCGTGCTCAAGTTATTTGGCGACGACGCGGAAAAGGTCACGCCGCAGATCGGCGCGGAGCAGGAGTATTTCCTCATCGACCGCGAGCTGTACTTAAAGCGCATGGACCTGCGCCTGTGCGGCCGCGCCCTGTTCGGCGCAAAGCCCCCGAAAGGTCAGGAGTTGGACGACCACTACTTCGGCGCGTTCCGTCCCCGCGTGGCCGCCTACATGAAAGAGCTCGATGAAGAGCTGTGGAAGCTCGGCGTGCTCTCCAAGACCAAGCACAACGAGGTCGCCCCCGGCCAGCACGAGATGGCCCCCATCTACACCGACGCCAACACCGCGAGCGACCAGAACCAGCTCGTCATGGAGACGATGAAAAAGGTCGCCGAGCGCCACAACCTTGTGTGCCTGCTGCACGAAAAGCCCTTCGCGGGCGTCAACGGCTCGGGCAAGCACGTTAACTGGTCGCTCTCGACCGACACTGGCAAAAACCTCTTCTCCCCCGGCAAAACGCCGAGCCAGAACGCCGTGTTCCTGCTGGTGCTCGCCGCGTTCATCAAGGGCGTGGATGAGTATCAGGAGCTTCTGCGCTGCTCCGTTGCCTTCGCGGGCAACGATCACCGTCTCGGCGCGCAGGAAGCGCCCCCGGCTGTCATCTCCGTCTTCCTCGGCACCGAGCTTGAGGGCATCATCGATGCCATCGTCGATGAAAACGACTACACCGCGCCCGAGCACAAGTCCCTGCGCATCGGCGTGGACGTGCTCCCCGCCATCCCGCAGGATACGACCGACCGCAACCGAACCTCGCCCGTCGCCTTCACCGGCAATAAGTTTGAGTTCCGCATGCCCGGCTCCTCGCAGTCCATCGCGGGCCCGGTCACGATCCTCAACACCATCATGGCCGAAGAGCTCGACGAATTCTACGCGCAGCTCAAGGACGCGCCGGACTTCACCGCCGCGCTCCACAAGCTGATCCGCGACACGTTCTCCGCCCACCGCCGCATCATCTTCAACGGCAACGGCTATGAAGAGGCCTGGATCAAGGAGGCTGAAAAGCGCGGCCTTGCCAACCTGCACAACACCGCCGAGGCGCTGCCGACCTACATCCTGCCCAAGAACATTGAGCTGCTGACGCGCCAGGGCGTTTACAGCAAGGAAGAAATTTTCTCCCGCCACGAAGTTCATATCGAGAAGTACTGCAAGGTCATCCGCATCGAGGCCGCGACGCTTGTTGACATGGTCCAGCACGGCATTCTCAACGCCGCTTCCGAATACGAAGCCGCGCTGTGCAACACCATCGCCGCCAAGCGCGCCGCCGCTCCGGAGCTGACCTGCCACGTCGAATCCTCGCTCGCCAACGCCATCGGCTCGCTCAACGAGCAGCTGCTCGAAGAGACCATCGGCCTCAAGACGGCGCTCGAGACCGTCTCCGACGACGCAGAGCCCGAAACGCTCCTGCACTACTACCACGACGAGGTCGAAAAGCGCACGAACGACGTGCGCAAGACCGTCGACAAGCTGGAAGTGCTGACCGCGTCCAAGTATTGGCCGTATCCGACGTTCTGCGAATTACTCTTCTCCGTGTAAGTCAAAAAGGACGCTCTTTCGAGCGTCCTTTTTGAGTAGGTCTTCCGTATTTTTGTGTATTCTGAATTTGGGGAGGAAGAAAATCTATGAAGTATATTTTTGTCACCGGCGGCGTCGTGTCGGGGCTGGGCAAGGGCATCTGCGCGGCGTCGCTCGGGCGGCTCTTAAAGCAGTGCGGGCTGAAGGTCAAAAACCAGAAGTTCGACCCGTATCTCAACGTCGACCCCGGCACGATGAGCCCGTATCAGCACGGCGAGGTCTTTGTCACGGACGACGGCGCGGAGACCGACCTGGACCTCGGCCACTACGAACGCTTTGTCGACGAGGCGCTGGACGAGAAATCCTCCGTGTCCTCGGGCAAAATTTTCTGGAGCGTTCTCAACCGCGAGCGTCAGGGCGGTTATCTTGGCGGCACGGTGCAGATCATCCCGCATGTGACCGATGAGATCAAGCGCCGCATTTACGACATGGACGACGGCGAGACCGACGTTGCCATCTCCGAGATCGGCGGCACGGTCGGCGATATCGAGAGTCAGCCGTTTTTGGAGGCCATCCGTCAAGTCGCGGCCGAGCGCGGGCGCGAAAATGTGCTCTTCATCCACGTGCCGCTCATCGTGACCATCCCCGGCAGCGGCGAGCTCAAGAGCAAGCCCACGCAGCACTCGGTCAAGGAACTCCTGAGCGAGGGCATCCAGCCGGACGTTCTCGTCGTGCGCACGGATGAGCCCATCACAGACGACATCCGCCGCAAGATTGCGCTCTTCTGCAACGTGGAGCCCGACTGCGTCATCCAGAACGCAACGGCGTCCACGCTCTACGAGGTGCCGTTGCTGCTTGAGCACGAGGGCCTTTGCCGCGTGGTGTGCCGCAAGCTGCACCTTGACTGCGGTGAACCTGACATGACCGAGTGGCGCGCGCTGGTCGACAAGATCCACGGCGTGCACCGTCATGTGCGCATCGCGCTCGTCGGCAAATACGTCGGCCTGCACGACGCCTATTTGAGCGTCGTTGAGTCGCTCTTCCACGCGGGCACAGCCTGCGACGCGAGCGTCGAAATTCAGTGGGTCGACTCCGAAATGCTGACGAGTGACAACATCGCGCAGAAGCTCTGCGGGTGCAGCGGCATCTTAGTCCCCGGCGGCTTTGGCGACCGCGGCATCGAGGGCATGATCTTAGCCGCGCAGTACGCGCGCGAGCGCGGCATCCCGTACCTCGGCATCTGCCTCGGCATGCAGATTGCAGTCATCGAATTTGCGCGCCATGTGCTCGGCTGGGACGACGCGACGAGCGCGGAGTTCTCCTCCACGACGGCGCATCCCGTCATCGCGCTCATGCCCGAGCAGGTCGGCGTGACGGCCAAGGGCGGCACGATGCGCCTTGGCAAGTATCCCTGCGTGCTCGAAGAGGGCTCGCTCTCCCGCGCGCTCTACGACGCGCCGGAGATCTGGGAGCGCCACCGCCACCGCTACGAGTTCAACAACGACTTCCGCGACGACTTCACGGACGCCGGCATGCGCCTTGCCGGTCTCTCCCCCGACGGCACGCTCGTCGAGATCGTCGAATCGAAGAGCCATCCCTGGTTCGTCGGCGCGCAGTTCCACCCCGAATTCAAGAGCCGCCCCAACAAGCCGCATCCCCTGTTCCGCGGCTTTGTCGCGGCCTCCCTCGATCGCGCGGTCCATTGACCGCGCGACCTTTTTATTTTTACAATACCGCTGGAAAAATGGGAAAAGCTATGATATGATGCTTTTACCATATTATTGGATACGGCAGGAGAATTTCAATATGAACCATCAGACCATCATCGTACTGGACTTTGGCGGCCAGTACAACCAGCTCATCGCGCGCCGCGTGCGCGAATGCGGCGTTTACTGCGAGGTCAAGCCCTACACGACGCCGCTTGCGGACCTTCTCGCAATGAAGCCCATCGGCTTCATCTTCACCGGCGGCCCGAACAGCGTGTATCTCGAGGACGCGCCGCACGTCGATCCCGCGCTCTTTGACGCGGGCGTGCCCGTGCTCGGCATCTGCTACGGCTGCCAGCTCATCGCGCACCACCTCGGCGGCAAGGTCGTCGCCGCAAACGACGCCACCGCGCGCGAATACGGCAAGACCGAGACGTTTTTTGACACGAACTGCAAGCTCTTCAAGGGTCTTCCCGAAAAGAGCGTGACGTGGATGAGTCACGGCGACTACATGGAAAAGGTCCCCGAGGGCTTCTCTCTCGTCGCGCACTCCGACGCCTGCCCGAACGTCGCCATCTGCGACGAAACGCGCGGGTTCTACGGCGTGCAGTACCATCCCGAGGTCAACCACACGGAGTTCGGCACCGCGATGATCCGCAACTTCCTCTACGAGGTCTGCGGCGCGACAGGTGACTGGACGATGGGCGACTATAAAAATACCGCCATCGCCGCCGTGCGCGAAAAGGTCGGCTCCGGCCGCGTGCTGCTGGCGCTCTCCGGCGGCGTGGACTCGTCCGTCGTGGCGGCGCTGCTGGCCGAGGCCGTCGGCCCCCAGCTCACCTGCGTTTTTGTCGACCACGGCCTCATGCGCCTCAACGAGGGCGACGAGGTCGAGGCGGCGTTCAAGAAGTGGGACATCAACTTTGTCCGCGTGAACGCCGAGGGCCGCTTCCTCTCGAAGCTCGCTGGCATCTCCGATCCCGAGCGCAAGCGCAAGATCATCGGCGAAGAGTTCATCCGCGTGTTCGAGGAAGAGTCGAAGAAGATCGGCGCGGTCGATTTTCTCGCTCAGGGCACGATCTACCCCGACGTCATCGAATCCGGCCTTGGCAATGCCGCAGTCATCAAGAGTCACCACAATGTCGGCGGTCTTCCCGACTATGTCGACTTCAAGGAGATCATCGAGCCGCTGCGCCTGCTCTTTAAGGACGAAGTGCGTCAACTTGGCCGCGAGCTGGGGCTTCCCGAATACCTCGTCTCCCGCCAGCCGTTCCCCGGCCCGGGCCTTGCCATCCGCATCATGGGCGAGATCACGAAGGAAAAGGCCGACACGCTGCGCCTTGCCGACGCGATCTACCGCGAGGAGCTGGAAAAGGCCGGCGAAAACAAGAAGATGAACCAGTACTTCGCCGTCCTGACCAACACGCGCACCGTCGGTGTCATGGGCGATGGCCGCAGCTACGACCACGTGCTTGCGCTGCGCGCTGTGACGACCGAGGACTTCATGACCGCCGACTGGGCCCGCATCCCCTACGAGTTGCTCGACAAGATCAGCGGCCGCATCGTCAACGAGGTCAACGGCATCAACCGCATCGTATACGATATCACCAGCAAACCCCCCGCAACGGTGGAGTGGGAATAATTGCATAGCTTGAAAAAAGCCCGTAAACACTGGATTTTTTAAACTTTGAAGCCACTTGTGGCAACAATTTGGCAACAGAATTTCATTATTCACAAGAAAAGAGCTATCTGATTTCAAATGAAGTCAGATAGCTCTTTTTTATTTTGGTATGCAGATGGAGATAGAAAGATCGTTTTTATCAATCATTGCCGCGGGCTTTCTTATTTTCAGTTCACTGCTTCTCTTCCTCTGCGATCGCTTCCACCGCAATATGCAGCGCTTTGACCATCATTTCCAAACCCATGCTCGGCGCGTTGCCGTCCTTGGTCTGCTCGGGCAGGTAAGGGACGTGGACAAAGCCGCAGCGCGGGGCTGGATTGCTCCGCTCGCTCTCGTGCAGGGCGCAGTAAAGGAGATCGTTGCACACGAACGTGCCCGCGGAGTACGAGAGCTGAGCGGGAATCCCCTGCTCACGCAGGGCGTCGACGATCTCCCGCGTCGGGATCGTCGCAAAATAGGCGTCCGGACCTCCGGCCACGACCGGCTCGTCCGTCGGCTGCTTACCCGCGTTGTCGGCGATACGCGCGTCGCGCAGGTTGATGGCCACGCGCTCGACACGTATGCAATTTGCGCCGCCGTACTGGCCGACGCAGAGCACCGCGTCGGGACGCAGCTCCGTCAAAAGCTTGTGCAGCGCAGCACCGGAGGCGTCAAACTCCGTCGGAATTTCATGCTTGATGAGCTCTGCTCCCCCGATGCGGTTGGGAAGCCGGCGCACCGCCTCCCACGAGGGGTTGATCTGCTCCCCGCCGAACGGCGTGAAGCCTGTGACAAGTATCTTCATTTGACAGTTTCCTCCCCGATCATCAGGCGGATAATCTCGTTGTCGGTCTCGCGCATGCCGTCGCGCGCGATGCTGCTGACGGCGCGGATGGTGTTCTCCACGCCCTTGACGACGATGCCGTCGCCGCCGTAGAACTGGCTGTCGTGCCGGTACATCTGCATGCCGAGCAGCCCCGCCTCGACCGCCGAGGCGATCTTCGCCGCGCAGCTCGCCTTCGCCCCGTCGCAGAGCATACCGGAGTTGATGGCGAGCGCGTTGACGACCGTGTGGGCGATCTCATCATAGCGCCCGCCGTACAGATAGCAGATGCCGGCCCCGGCCCCTGCGCCCGCGCTGGTCGCACCGCAGTAGGCGGAAAGGCTGCCGATGCCCGTTTTCAGATGGATGGTGACAAGATTCGACACGACGAGCGCGCGGTAGAGCTGCTCCTCGCTCGCTTTCAGCTCGCGCGCGTAGACAATGACGGGCAGCGACGCCGTCATGCCCTGATTGCCGCTGCCAGAGTTGATGACGACAGGCTTTTCGCAGCCGTTCATGCGCGCGTCCGAGCCCGCGGCAGCCCAAGCCTTGGCGCGGTTCTGCACGCTGTCGCCATAGGAATCGAGCAAGATTTTTCCGATGGCCGCGCCGTACTGCCCTGTCAATCCTGCCTCAGCGATGGCTGTGTTATATTCGATCTGGCGCGCGATGGGCGCGCGGACATCGTTTAAGTCGACTTCGTCGGCAAAGACGATGATGTCCTCGACCGTCAGGCTCCTGCGGCTCTCGGGCGGCTGGGCCGCCTCCTCGGAAAAGGGCTTGTTGAGCAGCACTTCGCCGTTTTTCTCGATGCGCACGACGTTTGTGTGGCTGCCGACGATCTGGACGAAGGCCGTGTCCCCGCCTGCGAAAACACGCACCTGAATGTCGAATGGGCAGCGCAGCGGCGATTTGCTCACCGTGATCTCCGCCGCGGAAAGGTACTCGTCCAGCAGCGGCAGCTGGTCCTCCGTCACATTCGCCAGCACCTCTAACTGCGCGTCGGCGTCGCCGACGCGTACACCCGCCGCGACCGCGACGGGAAGTCCCTTTCGCCCGCCGGTGTGCGGCACGATGACGCTCTTGACGTTTTTGATGATATTGCCGCTCACGGTCAGCTCGATGCGCTCGGGAAGTGTCCCGAGCGTTTGGCGCGCAAGCGCACCCGCGTAGGCGACGGCGATGGGCTCAGTGCAGCCCATCGCGGGTACAAGCTCCTCATGCAAAATCTGAACGTAGGTCTCATACAGCGCAGTATTCATTTTTGCTCTCCCATCTCTCATTGCGGGCGTGCGGTCTCTCCTCCGCTCGTTACCCGCTTCTCTCCGCCCATTGTATCGGAAATGCGGTTACAATGCAATGGACTTTCCACGTTTCACGCACAAAAAGGCGATATCCGGTCGGATACCGCCTTTTTGATGCTATTCCGCTCTTACAAACCGTAAATTTCGCCGTACTTTTCCTCAAGGTACTGCGTGTAGACCGTCGGGTCGAACTTTTCGCCAAGCGCCTGCTCCAAGAGCGCGCCGGGCTTTTTGAGGCAGCCGTACTGCCAGATATGCTCGCGGTTCCACGCATTGATGGGCGCAAAATTGCCGGTCTTGAGGCACTCGTCCACATCGACCGTCTCTTTCATCTTGCGAAGCAGCTGTGCGCCGTAGGCGCTGCCGAGCGCGTAGGACGGGAAGTAGCCGATGCTGCCGCCCGACCAATGGCTGTCCTGTAGCACGCCGTGTTTGTCGTCCGGCACGTCGACGCCGAGGTATTCCTTGTAAAGGCGGTTCCACTCGCCCGGCAGGTCGTGTACCTTGAGCTCGCCGTGCATCACGCGCTTTTCGAGCTCGTAGCGCACCATGACGTGCAGGCTGTAGGTGACCTCGTCGGCCTCGGTGCGGATGAGGGACGGCTCCGCCTTATTGATGGCGCGGTAGAATTCCTCCGCCGTGTGGCCGCTCAGCTCGGGGAACAACTCGCAGAGCTTTGGGAACACGAAGCCCGTGAAGGCGCGCGAGCGGCCGAGCAGATTTTCATAGAAACGGCTCTGGCTCTCGTGGATGCCCATGGAGACACCGCCGTCGAGCACCGTATAGGCGAGATCATCCGCGCTGCCGGTGTCATAGAGCGCGTGGCCGCCCTCGTGGATAACGGAGAACATCGAGGAGGCAAAATTCTCCTCCAAATAGTGCGTCGTGATGCGCTCGTCAAAGTGCGAGCCGAGCGACGTCGTAAACGGATGCTCGGTCGTGGACAGGCCGACATGGTCCAAATCGAGGCCCATCGTGCGCATCAGGTAGTCGGAGAGCTGCGCCTGCTTCTCCTCGGGAAAATGGCCGTGCAGCATCGCATCGTCGACCTGCGGCTTTTCTTTGATTTTTTTCAGGAGCGGCACGATGTGCTCGCGCAGCGTGGCGAAGAATTCGTCGCATTGCGCCATTGTCAGCCCGTCCTCATACTCGCTGAGCCAGTAGTCATAGGGGTCCTTTTCCGGTGCGCAGTAGTGTGCAAAGCGGATGTTCGTCTCGAAGATCTTTTCAAGCACCGGCTCGAAGAGAGCAAAGTCGCTCGTCTCCTTCGCGCGGTGCCAGACGTCGTCGGCCTCGACAAGCAGCTGCCGGTAGGCGACGTACTCGTCCATCGGGATCTTCTGCATATTGCGGATGTCCTTGATGAGCAAAAACACCATGCGCTGCTGCTTTTCGTTGAGTTCGGACTTGTGCGCGTCGAGGAATTCGAGCAGCGCGACGGTCTCCCCGCCAGTCGTAAGCTTGTAGTGCTCCTCGCTCAAAATACTCATGGTCTGGCCGCGGTTCGCCGCCGTGCCCTTGGGCGCGGTGGTCGCGCCGTCGTAAAAGAGCAGGCCCATCGCGTGGCCGTAGGCCGCGAGCTTGGCCTGCAAAGCCATCAGGGACTTGATCGCTTCATCGAGAGTCATGATGATCTCCTCACTTTCTCTTTTTCTGTGAAAATATCATAGCATGAAAGGGGCTTGCTGCGCAAGGGGGACGCTGAGGTTCTCCCCCTGTGGCCGCGCAGAAGAGGGGGCATTCTCTCGCGTGAGAGAATGCCCCCTTGTACCCCCCAAGCGAACGCGAGGGGAGTTCCCCTCGACCCCCGACATTGGCAGTTTGCAGTTTGAAGATCTGCGCAGCCTGCGGAATCGAATGCCTGCCAAGCGTGGGTGCTATACGATTTGAGCTGCTTCTATTACCCGCTGCCGCTCTGCCTGTATGAGCGAAAAATTCATCATTTCACTATTTTTCCTCTCACGGTTTCGCAAGCATCTGCACTGACGACCCCCTGTTCTTTCAGCAGTGCCAGCACTGAAGCAAGCGCATCCTGCGGATCACACCAGACATCCGGAGCATAGCCCCTGTGATCGACATTTTCTCCGTCCCCATAGAGGAAAAGCGTTGACCCAAAGCGCACACCGATGCCGGTATATGGCAATGTAAAGGTGCTGATATTTCCGCAGAGCTGGTATCCCGCCGTGTTGCTGCCGACAATGAGCACATTGTCAAGCGTTTTCAAAAGCTGTACCGCGCCCTCGCCGGACGAGCCGCAATGATCGTCAACCAACACGATGATTGGAATATCATTTTCATACCAGGTCCCGTGGACTTCACGGGCAAAGCAAGTTCCCTCATCTTCCGGCAGCAGACTCTCGCTGTTTTCCGCAGCAAAAAGGGCGCTGTTTTTCTGCGCATACAGCATGGAGGTCTCAATACTGTTCTGCGTTCCGAGGAAACTCTGTATCCACTTTCTCGGCCAACTGTCCGAGCCGCCAACATTGCCGCGCAGGTCATAGATCACCGCTTTGCTCCCGCGTGCTTTTGCCCCTTCCCGAGCATAGCGTGCAAGCATATTATCATATGTGCCGGAAACAAAGCTGCGGAGGGAAACATAGGTAAGACCGTCTTCCTGTATCAGGCGGTAATCCAGCGTGCCGAGGTCAACATCAAGCGGCTGACTCTCCGTCCAGTCAAGGCGATAGATCTTCGCTTTTCCAGAAGAATTTTTCAGTGTGACACTGCTCTGCACGGCGTCCTTCCGCAGCGCAAAAAGCGTCGGCTGATAAACAATGCGTCCGTCTTGCAGAAGCGTCGGCTGCACGCTGACATGTTCATCGGAGAAGCTACTCAATGTCCACCTCTCCCCGTCATTCACCATATAATAGCTGCCGTTGACATCCTTTGAAAAATAGAAGCCGTCGGCAAAGAAGTATTCATATCGCACCTGCGCTTCGATCTCTTCCGCCGCCGGTTCATAAATCACGGCATGCGCGTCGTGCGCAAGCATGAATGCGAGAGATTCCTGCAGTTTTTCTCCCAGCGCAGAAACTTTGATCCCATCATCCTGTGAGGAAAGCCATTGTGTCACAGCGTCCTCCGCTGCGTCAAACTTTTCCTGCCCAAAGTATTCGTAAGCGCCGTAAGCGCTTTGCAGCGTGCGGAACAGCAGGGAAACATCAGACTGCGCCTGTTCCTTCGACACCGTCTCCATCGCGGCATGACCTCGTAAAAGGCTCTCCACCTCGCTCTCGCTCAGCAGCCCTGCCGAGGCGGGGTCATCCGAAATCGCATCGGCAAAATCAGCCGCAGAGGGAACGTGCTCCAGTTCTGCGCGGTGAGTTTGTGAAGTCTCCACCATCAAAGAAGAAAGTTCTTCTCCTTCCGGAGCGTAGGAAAAGTCCAACGTCTGCGGTGCGCCGCAGGCTGACAAAAGCAGCAGCAAAACTATTGTGCTGCATATAGCAAACCTTTTTTTCACAAATTATCCCCCTATGGAAAGTGTGAAGGTATCATAGCAAATTAAAAACCTGTTTTCAAGCATTGACAGGGAACGTTCTTATAAAAAACAGGACACCCAGTTCGGATGTCCCGTATCTATTTGGCCTACCGAAGCAAAAAACAACGCTTTTGCGCCGTACAAGCGTTTTGCGCAGCAAAACCTTGGCGGAGGACGAATTCACTTCGCCCGAGCATTTTAATTTCCTGCCGGAATCCAAAAAATCGGCGCTTTTGCGCCGTACAAGCGTTTTGCGCAGCAAAACCTTGGTGGAGGGCGAATTCACTTCGCCCGAGCATTTTAATTTCCTGCCGGAATCCAAAAAATCGGCGCTTTTGCGCCGTACAAGCGTTTTGCGCAGCAAAACCTTGGTGGAGGGCGAATTCACTTCGCCCGAGCATTTTAATTTCCTGCCGGAATCCAAAAAAGAGATCACAACTTACGTTGTGATCTCTTTTTTGGAGCGGGCGACGAGGCTCGAACTCGCTACCTCCACCTTGGCAAGGTGGCGCTCTACCAGATGAGCTACGCCCGCGGAACAAGATGTACTATACCAGACATTTTTCGCTTTGTCAAGCATAGATTTTAGGATTCTGTTGCAAAATGCGGGGGGCTGTGATACACTTGCCCGGTAAATCGTATTTTTCAGGAGGCAGTCATGGCCACTTTACAGGAAGAGATCTCCCGCCGCCGGACGTTTGCGATCATTTCGCATCCGGACGCCGGTAAAACCACGCTGACGGAAAAGTTCCTGCTTTACGGCGGGGCGATCGCCCAGGCGGGCGAGGTCAAGGGCAAGCGCGAGCGCGCGGCGAAGTCCGACTGGATGGAAATCGAAAAGCAGCGCGGCATTTCCGTCACGTCGTCAGTCATGCAGTTCCAGCACGGCGGCTACTGCATCAACATCCTCGACACGCCGGGACATCAGGACTTCTCCGAGGACACGTACCGCACACTGATGGCCGCGGACAGCGCCGTCATGGTCATTGACGGCGCAAAGGGCGTCGAGCCGCAGACGCGCAAGCTCTTCAAGGTCTGTGCTCTGCGCAATATCCCCATCTTTACCTTTATCAATAAGATGGACCGCGAGACGCGCGACCCGCTCGAGCTCTGCGAGGAGGTCGAGCGCGAGCTCGGCATCGACACCTATCCCGTCAACTGGCCGATCGGCTGCGGCAAGGAGTTTGCCGGCGTGTACGACCGCGATAAGCGCTGCATCCTGCACTTCACCGATGCGGGTCACGCCAAAAAGGCGGGCATCACGGAAATCGAGCTCGACGATCCCGCGCTTGTCGACCTGATCGGTCAGACCCGCCGCGACACGCTCGCCGACGAGGTCGAGCTGCTCGGCGCGGGCCGCGACTTTGACCTGGACGCCGTGCGCTGCGGCAAGCTCTCCCCCGTGTTCTTCGGCAGCGCGCTCACGAACTTCGGCGTCGAGCCGTTTTTGAACGCGTTTTTAGAGATGACCACGCCGCCGCTGCCGCGCGTAAGCGACGCGGGCGAGGTGGACGTCTACTCCCCCGAGTTCTCCGCCTTTGTTTTCAAAATTCAGGCCAACATGAACAAGGCCCACCGCGATCGTCTGGCGTTCATGCGCATCTGCTCGGGCAGGTTTGAGCGCGACACGGAGTATTTCCACGTCCAGTCGGGGCGCAAGATGCGCCTTTCCCAGCCGCAAACGATGATGGCCGCCGAGCGCGAGATCGTCGACGAGGCCTACGCGGGCGACATCATCGGCGTGTTTGATCCCGGTATCTTCTCGATCGGCGACACGATCACGATGCCCGGCAAAAAGTTCCGCTTCTCCGGCATCCCGACGTTCGAGCCCGAGCACTTCATGCTCGTCTCACCCAAGGACACGATGAAGCGCAAGCAGTTCGTCAAGGGCGTGGAGCAGATCGCGCAGGAGGGCGCCATCCAGATCTTCAAAATCCCCGACAGCGGCTTTGAGGACGTGGTCGTCGGCGTGGTCGGCACGCTGCAGTTCGACGTGTTCGAATACCGCATGAAAAACGAGTACGGCGTCGACCTGCGCATGAGCGGCCTCCCCTATGAGCACCTGCGCCTGATCCGCGAGTGCCCGTGCGACGTGAAGGACCTGATGCTCTGCTCGGGCTCCCGCGTGCTCGAGGACTTCAAGGGCCGCAAGCTCATCGCCTTCGGCGGCGAGTGGAGCGTGGGCTTTCTCACCAAGCACAACGAGGGTCTTATCCTCGATGACTGGCTCAGCGTGTGATTTTGCCCGAAAATTGCAAAAACATCAAAAGGAGCGCGGTTTCCGCGCTCCTTTTTGTCTGCTTTTTTGTCGAAAAAAGGTCAAATTCTCTGTTGGCAAACGTTAAGAACGCGTATATAGTGTGAGCTGTAAAAAAGAGTAGGTGCAGCCGCTTCGACCGCATCTCAAACGATAATAGCAAACCCGGTGAAAACCGGCGACGCAAAGCTATAGGGCCTTACCCCTGGGAACAGGGCTGGCAGCCAGTTACCGAAGGGAGATCGCCGTATGAAACGGCTGTTTCGTCATGCCTGCGCTATGCTCGCAGTGCTTCTTGTCATGTCCATGTTCACGGTTGTGAACGCCAGCGTCCCTTACCTCATCGCCACGACCGACGTGCAGTTCACCTCCGGCGACGATGTGTGCAAGAAGGCCGCTGAGCTCTGCAAGGACGCCAAGACCGACATGGACAAGGTCACCGCGATCTACAACTACATCGCCGGTCACTACACCTACGACACCAAGCTCGCTAACGACATCACCTCCGGCAAGGTCAGCAAGTACATCCCCGACACCGCTGCCACCCTGAACAGCAACAAGGGCATCTGCTACGACCTCGCGTTCCTCTTCGCCGCCATGTGCCGCAGCCAGGACATCCCCTGCACCCTCACCAAGGGCTGCGCCGGCAGCAGCTACCACGCCTGGAACAAGGTCAATGTCAGCGGCAACTGGTACCAGATCGACATGACCTATGCCGTCACCAAGCGCGTCATCAACGAGACCACCTTCGCCGGCTGCGTCTCCCCCCTGACCTACTCCCAGCAGAGCGACACGCTCGCCGTGTCCGCGGTGGCGTAAACCCTCACAATTCGTCGAAAGACGGCGGCAGATATTCTCTGCCGCCGTCTTTTCTGCGCGGTATTCGTTCTGTTAATATCTTATATATTTTTGAAAATCGCCTTGCGTTTTGGGCAAATCTGGTATACTGTGAACATAAAATATTGGCAAACGCAAATATCTGTGCGGCTCGCAGAAGAGCAACTGTACAGAAAAAGGAACAGCAGGTGAAAGCCTGTGTCGCAAAGCCACGGATCTAAACGGCGCTCGCGCCGCACGGCAGCCGGTTGCCAAATGCAGATCGTCTCCCCCTTCTTCGCGCCGTACAGGCAGAAGAAGGAGGATTTTTTATGTATGGGAAGAAAACAGGAAAGCGGCTGCTTTCGTGGGTCCTGATGCTCATCATGGCCCTGTCGATGCTGCCGCTGAACGTGCTGGCCGACGAGGTCGGCGGCACCGGCCGCTATGTTGCGCTGGTCGATTTCAATACAAACGCAACAGCAGCAGACGCGGGCTGGCAGGATGTTTCCACCGAGGCGGGTCATACCGCTATTCTGACCGCCATCAACGACCTGAAACCCGACGGCGGCACCAATCTGGATGACGGTCTGCAAAACGCAAACCTGTTATTTGCAAAATCTAATGTTCAGGAGATTGACTCCAAGAACATTATCGCTTTGACCGACGGTGAGCCGACGTACCATATGACGAAGGATATTTTTGGCAACCCCACCGTTGGAGGTTTCGGCAACTCATGTACTAAGGAGGTCTTCGAGGCAACCGCGAATACAGCTGCATCTATTTGCAATCGTGGAACTACGCTCTACTCCATCTGCTTTGGTGCTGCCAACGAGGAAGTGAAGAATCCTAACACAGGTGCATATATCAGTCGCTTCGAATATCTGAACACCTATATCGCCCTCAACAAGACCTACTCTGCTAATGACTTCTCCGGGTTGAAGGACGCTTTCGACGCGATCTTCTCAAGCATCACCTCCGGTCTTTCCAGCGGCACGGTCCACGACTCGCTGCCTGACGGCGTGACCTGCATCAGCGGTGATTTCGAAGGAAACTGGAATTTGACCGGTGCTACCGGCGAGCCGGGCGAGGGCGGCGTTACCACTTACACCTACACCAAGACCTACACCGTCAAGATCGACCCCACGGCAGTCGATGCCGAGCAGTACGATGGCTACTACCCCCTCAACGGTCCCACGACCCTGACGGTCAAGGGTAGCAATGACGAGGATGTCACCATCGACTTCCCCATCCCCGCCGGTAAAGCCACATTGCAGAAGTACAATCTGACCATCAACTACAAATACGCCGATGGTACTGAGGCTAAGCCGACTCACACCGAGTCCCTCACGTATGGCAGCTCCTACAGCGTTGCCAGCCCCCTGATCACCGGCTACACCGCTGACAAGCTTACTGTCTCCGGCAGCATGCCCGATAGCGATGTCACGGTCGATGTTACCTTCACTGCCAAAGATTACACCGTCACCTACGAGTCCAACGGCGGCAGCACGGTTCCTTCTCAGACCGTTAAGTACAACGAAACGGCTAACAAGCCCGCCGATCCCACCAAGAGCGGCTACACCTTCGCTGGCTGGTACACCGAGGAGAAGCTCACCAACAAGTACGACTTTGCTGCTCTCGTGACCGGGAACATCACCCTCTACGCCAAGTGGACGCGCAACTACACCCCGCGCCCCTACACGCCGCCCACCGTCGTGATCCCCGATGATACGCTCGGTCTGAACACGACGGATCACTTCGTCTATATCGTCGGTTACGGCAACGGTAAGGTCCGCCCGCAGAACAACATCACCCGCGCCGAGGTCGCGACCATCTTCTTCCGTCTGCTGACCGACGACGTCCGCGACAAGAACCTGACCAAGACCAACCGCTACTCCGATGTGGCCGCTACCTCCTGGTACAACACCGCGGTCTCGACCCTCAGCTCCATGGGCATCATCACGGGCTACCCCGACGGCACGTTTGGTCCCCAGCGCGACATCACCCGTGCCGAGACCATGACGCTCGTCAACCGCGTCCTCAACCGCCAGCCCGAGACCGAGGACGATCTCCTCCCGAACATGACGGTCTGGACGGGCAACGCGAACCCGAAGGCCTGGTATTACCTCGCCGTTCAGGAAGCGACGAACAGCCACTACTACAAGTTCAAGACGAACTCCAAGTATGAAAAGTGGATCGAGCTGCGCGAGACCCGCGACTGGACGCAGCTGGAAAAGTAAGCCAAAATCCCTCCACCCCCTATTGTAAAAGGAAGAACCGCTCGCAAGAGCGGTTCTTCCTTTTTTGCACTCCCCTCGCGATCTCAAAATCCATTGACAAAGCGAGCGTTCCTGTGTATCATATCAACATACTTATAAGATAGGATTTATCTCAATGGCCACTATTTACGCGGACAACGCCGCGACGACCCAAATGAGCCGTGCCGCGATCGACGCCATGCTCCCCTATCTGGAGACGATCTATGGCAACCCCTCAAGCCTGCATTCCGTCGGCCAGCAGGCGGCCGGGGCGCTGCTCAGCGCGCGCGACCGCATCGCAAAATGCCTGAACGCTTCCCCGCGCGAAATTTACTTCACCTCCGGCGGCAGCGAGGCCGACAATCAGGCCATCCTCTCCGCCGCGCGCCTCGGCGAACGCAAAGGCAAAAAGCTCATCATTTCGACCGCGTTCGAGCACCACGCCGTGCTGCACACGCTGAAAAAGCTTGAAAAAGAGGGCTTCACCGTCGAGCTGCTCCCCGTCGGCCCCATCGGTACCGTGACGGCGCAGCAGGTCAAGCGCGCCATCCGCGAGGATACGTGCCTGGTTTCCGTCATGTACGCCAACAACGAGATCGGCTCCATCCTGCCGATCAGCGAGATCGGCGCAGTCTGCCGCGCGGCGGGCGTGCTGTTCCACACCGACGCCGTGCAGGCCGCCGGTCACCTGCCCATTGACGTCAAGGCGCAGAACATCGACCTGCTGTCACTCTCCGCGCACAAGTTCCACGGGCCGAAGGGCACCGGCGTGCTGTACGCCCGTCAGGGCGTCTTCCTGACGAACCTCATCGAGGGCGGCGCGCAGGAGCGCGGCAAGCGCGCGGGTACGGAGAACATCCCCGCCATCATGGGCATGGCTGCGGCGCTCGAAGACGCCTGCGCGCACCTCGACGAGAACGCGAAAAGGGTCAGCGCTCTGCGCGACCGTCTGATCGATGGCCTGTCCAAGATCCCGCACAGCGCGCTCAACGGCGATCCCGTGAATCGCCTGCCCGGCAACGTAAGCTTCTGCGTCGAGGGCGTCGAGGGCAAAAGCCTGCTGCTTCTTCTCGACGCAAAGGGCATCTGCGCGTCGTCCGGCAGCGCGTGCACATCCGGCTCGCTCGACCCAAGCCATGTGCTGCTGGCCATCGGCCGCCCGCATGACGTGGCGCACGGCTCGCTGCGCCTGAGTCTGTGCGAGTGGAACACCGACGAGGAAATCGACCGTATCCTCGATGCCGTGCCCGAGGTCGTGGAATACTTACGCGGCATGTCCCCGCTGTGGAAGGACCTCGTCAGCGGCAAAAAGCCGTTCACTTTATAAGCACGCGGCAAAATAAGGCAAAACGATGAACGCGGCATCGCTTCTCACAGGGGACATTCCCTGCGCCAAAGCGTGCCGCATGATGTGAGGAAATATGGATAAGGTACTCATTGCGATGAGCGGCGGTGTGGACTCGAGCGTCGCCGCATTTTTGATGAAGGAGCAGGGCTGCGAGTGCATCGGCGCGACGATGAAGCTCTTCCACAACGAGGACATCGGTGTCAGCCGCACCAAAACCTGCTGCTCGCTCGAGGACGTCGAGGACGCGCGGCTTGTCGCGCTGCGCCTCGGCATCCCCTACTATGCCTTCAACTTTTCAGACGACTTCAAGGGGCAGGTCATCGACCGCTTCATCTCGTCCTACGAGCGCGGCGCGACACCGAACCCCTGCATCGACTGCAACCGCTACTTGAAGTTCGAGCGGCTCTACAAGCGCGCCCGCATTTTAGGCTGCGATGCCATTGTGACCGGCCACTACGCGCGCATCGAGCAGGAAAACGGGCGGTGGCTGCTCAAAAAATCGCTCGATGAGAGCAAGGACCAGAGCTACGTGCTCTACTCGCTCACGCAGGATCAGCTGGCGCACACGCGCCTGCCGCTCGGCGCGATGCACAAGAGCGAGACGCGCCGCATCGCGGAGGAACAGGGCTTCTACAACGCCAACAAGCCGGACAGTCAGGACATCTGCTTCGTGCCGGACGGCGACTACGCTGGCTTTATCGCGCGCTACACGGGCCGCGACTGCCCCGCGGGCGACTTTGTCGATGAAAGCGGCCGTGTGCTCGGCCGGCACAAGGGCATCGTGCACTACACCGTCGGCCAGCGCAAGGGTCTCGGCATCGCCGCGGACGCGCCGCTCTACGTCAAGCGCATCGATGCGGCAGAAAACCGCGTGGTGCTAAGCGGCAACGACGCGCTTTTTTCTCGTGAGCTGATGGCAAATGACTTCAACTGGATCGCCTACGACGTCCCACCGCGCGAGCTGCGCGCGACCGCGCGCGTGCGCTGTATGACATCTGGGATAATCTGAGCCAGCGC
>OGFN01000283.1_pt1 | contig 27996 bp, 29 predicted proteins | sample 1570921 | NCBI WGS metagenome assembly OGFN01 (sample SAMEA2581940, study PRJEB24529) | metagenome | biome: Human gut stool | place: China | collected 2011
CAGATGGGGAGATGCGCATGGTGCCTTTTTCTAATTTCTTCATACAGTCATCCTTACCGGGCCCCTTCGGCCCATACCCATATTAGAACTCCCTCCGCTGCTTCTGTTGCTTCTGCGGCTCGACGAGTATGTTGTTGCTGCGATATATGCGGAACCGGCTAACTCACTAGGCAAACTATAATCCTTTAAATGTAAATGCGTAAAACCCAACCCCTTTGCATCTTTATTTTTCATTTTAAATTGATTGACTTCATCTTCAAATTTCTTCAAAGAACTTACCAACTTTTTTAATTCCTGATAGTCGAGTAATATCTCAACACTATCGGTTTCTGTGTTGTTTGTAGTATAAATTTTCACAAAATCAACCTCCCCATCCGTGTTGTATTCCTTTCATAAAGTGGATGTAGGCCTGCGTCTCTACCGTATACAACACCGCAGCGATCGTTTTGCAACCGTTTTTTTGCAATTTTGTAAGAATTGGAATATGTCACAAAAGCAGGATGCTTTTGTGAGCATTGTGCCCAGGCGAAAAACCGGATTCCTGCCGAATACAGGCAAAAACGGGAATCGCTCCCCGTGGGGGGAGTGACATGGGTGGGGTTCGATTTCTCCTGATAACACTTTTGTCAAGCCCATTGGAATATTAAAAAATCCTCCTACCATCTCATTTCTGAGGGTAGGAGGATTCGCCAGCTTAACCTGCTGACATTGGGCCGCAGCCCCCGTTTTTCAGCTCATCTTTTCTGCCACCGACTCCAGCGCCTGGTCCATGGCGTTGCCCATGCGCTGCATGGCCTTGCCCACGGCGGTCCTTCTGGGCCGGGGACGCGGCAGAATGATGATCTCCAGCATGGCGCCCGCTACCATTCCGGCGGCCAGGCCCCACAAAAACGTACCGGTTTTACACATCCGTTACCCCTCCTTTTCATGACGCTCTTAGTATGGCCCGGGCCGCAGAAAATCATTCCGCCGCCCTTGCCAAAATCCGGAGAAGTGCGTATAATAATGAGGAAAAATTTGCGCGCACAAGGAGATTTTTATGTCGATCGCACTTTTACAGGAGAAGATCCGCGCCCGGAAAACGCCCCTGGCCCTGGTCCTGGGGCCGGAGGCGGACAAGCTGCCCGCCAGGATCACGAAGAATTTCACCGATATGTACGGCCCCGGCGACATGGCCCAGGCGGAGGCTCTGCGCTATCACGGCAGCCAGCTCATCAGCCAGACGGCCCCGCTGCTGCCCGCCGTGGTGCTGCAGGCGGAGCGCTATCTGCGCTATGGCTTCATGGGCATGGACGTGCTGGCCAACCTGGTGAACATGGCCAAGGCCCAGGGACTTTACACCATTGTGGACGCCCGCACCGCCTTCCCGGCGGTGTATGTAGAGGGCGGCATCCGGGCCGACGGCGTCACCGTGACCCCCTATCTCGGCAGCGACGTGTGCCGGGTAGGGGAGGACAAATCCGTGTTTGCCGCCGTCCGCACCGGCAACCCCTCCGCCCCGGAGATCCAGAATCTGCTGTCCGGTGACCGCCGGCTGTATTTGGCGGCGGCGGACCAGATGGTCCGCCATGGCGCGGCGCTGATGGCGGAGACCGATTACGTCCTGGACGTGAAGGAGCTGCGCAGCCGGGCTCCCAAGGCATTTTTGCTGCTGCTGGGCTGCGACGGGGAGAACGCCCTGCCCGCCTTCGACGATTATGGCCGGGGGGCGCTGATCGCCGACACCGCCCTGCAATACGCCGACGCCGACGCCGTACAGGCTGCCGTCCGGCAGCTGAAGCAGCTGGTCACCGTGCTGTAAGGGAGGGCTTGCTATGACGAAAATCTATCTCATCCGCCACGCCGAGGCCGAGGGCAACCTCTATCGCATCGCCCACGGCCAGGAGGAGGGCCTGATCACCGACTATCGCGGCCCCAGGCAGATGCAGGCCCTGGCCCGGCGGTTCCGGGACATCCCGGTGGACGCCGTATACGCCAGCGACCTGATCCGCACCCAGACCACAGCCCAGGCGGTTTATGTCCCCAAGGGCCTGCCCCTGCACCTGGAGCCCGCCTTCCGGGAGGTGCACATGGGCGTGTGGGAGGGCCTGACCTGGCGCCAGATCGAGACCCGCTGGCCCTTGCAGATGATGGAGTTCAACCACCAGCTGGACCGCTGGCAGGTGGAGGGCTGTGAGACTGCCCAGACCGTGCTGGACCGGTATCTGCCTGCCCTGCGCCGGGTGGCCCGGGAGCATGACGGCCAGACGGTGGCCATTTTCTCCCACGGCGCGGCCATGCGTATCGTTCTGGGTACGCTTCAGGGGCTGCCCCTGGCGGAGATCGGCCAGTCGCCCCACGGCGACAACACCGCCGTGTCCCTGATCGAGGCCCAGGGGGACGACCTGCGGGTGGTGTTCCGGGACGACAACAGCCACCTGACGGCCCAGGAGGGCCTCTCCACCTTCGGCAAGCAGACCTGGTGGAAAACCAAGGGCATGGTGGAGCCTGGCCAGCTGTATCGCCCGGCCAGCCATGAGCAGAGCCGCCTGTTCGGCGCGCCGGAGGGCGGACAGGGCACCGCCGTGTGGTACAACGGCCAGGAGCTTATCGGCCTGTACCAGACCGTCCGGGAGCCGGACGCCCTGCGCATCACCTGGTACGCCATGGACCCCATGTGGCGGGGCCGCCGCCAGGGGATCCCGCCTATGGGCCAGATCATCCAGCAGGGGCGGCGGCTGGGCCTGCCTTACCTGCGGCTGACCTGCACCGACGAGAGCCTGCGTCCCTTCTGGCAGCGCCTGGGCTTCCGGGGCGACGGGGCGGAGCTGGAAAAGAACATCCGCCTGCAGATTCCCGACCTGCGGCAGTGGGTCATGGAGTGATCATATCCGAAAAAACGCACCCTCAGCAAGCGGTATTTTTGCCGCTTGCTGAGGGTGCTGCTTCTTTATGGCTGGGTGTTACGCCTGGTTCGTCTCGCTGAAGCTCTCCTCCAGCTGCCGCAGGCCTGCCTCCATCTCCTGGAAGCCGGACAGATCCGGCTCCGCCAGGGTCTGCTGGGCCAGGGCCAGCTTCTGGCAGAACTGGCGGTTCAGCTCGGCATACTTGGCCCGGGACTGGGCGCACCAGGTCTCCTGCTGCCGGGTCAGCTGCCGCAGCTGCTCGATGGCCTTGGCTCGGAACTCCTCCGTCCGCCGGTGGGCGCTGATCTCGATATCGGCGATGTGGTCCTTCAGGGACTGATACTCCGCCGCCTGGGCACGGAGGTACTCCGTTTCCTTCTGGAGCTTCTGGGCCTGCTCCTGGAGCTCCCGGAGCTGTGTCTGCAATTGCAGGCAGGTGTCCGCCGCCGCGCTGTTTTCCAGCACCGCCCGGCGCAGGGTATTCAGCTCGGCCTCCATGGCGCGGTTGCGCTCCTGCAGGCCGTGGTTTTCCTCCTCCAGAGCGGAGACCCGCTGCTGATTTTCCCGGGAGGTCTGCTGGATATAGCTGACCACGTCCTCCCGGTCGAAGCCGCCGAATAACGCTGTTTTGAAATTGGTGTTCATTCCATAGCCCCCCGCTATTCCGTAAATTTGTACACAGTATAGCACAGGGCCCCGACAAAATCAACCGTTTTTCCCGATCATGCCGTAAAGAGCCTCCAGGGCGTCAGACAGGGTGCCCAGCCGGTCGATGAGCCCCAGCTGCACCGCCTGGCTGCCGTAGAGAATGGTGCCCACGTCGTTGGACATATCCCCGTCGGCCAGCATCAGCCGGCGGAAGTCGTCCTGGGTGATGCGGCTGTGTCGGGCCACGAAGGACACGATGCTCTCCTGCACCCGCTCAAAATACCGATAGGACTGGGGCGCGGCGATCATCAGGCCGCTCATGCGCACCGGGTGCACCGTCATGGACGCCGAGGGCACGATGAAGGTCTGCCGTCCGGACACCGCCAGGGGAATGCCGATGGAGTGTCCGCCGCCCAGCACCAGGGTCACCGTGGGCTTGGTCATACCGGCCACCATCTCCGCAATGGCAAGGCCCGCCTCAATGTCGCCGCCCACGGTGTTCAGCAGGAGCAGAACGCCGTCCACCTCCTCCGACTGCTCCAGATGGGCCAGAAGGGGCAGAACGTGCTCATATTTGGTGGTTTTCGTGTTATTGGGGGCCAGGCTGTGGCCCTCCACCTGGCCGATGATGGTCAGGCAGTATATGCTGCCCCGGCTGCTTTCCACCAGGGCCGCGCCCAGGTCGTAAAGACGCGGGGCGCTCTGGTCGCCGGACTGCTCCGGCTGCTGATTGGGTTCCTCCGTCATGGAACGCACCTCCTTATCGGAGATAGCATGTGCATTCCCGGCGAAAACATGCAGGGCGGCTCAGTGTCCGGCGTGGAGCTTCCGGAACTCCGAGGGCAGCATACCGAACACCTTTTTGAACTCGGCGGAGAACTTGCTCTGGCTCTCGTACCCCACTGCCCGGGCCACCTGGGCCAGGCTGTCGCCGGACTCCAGCAGCAGGGCCGACGCCTTTTCCATCCGGTGCTGCCGGATGTGGGCGGCGATGGAGCTGCCGTACTCCGCCTTGAACAGCTCCTTCATGGTGGAGGGATTCATCAGGAACCGGCGGGACAGCTGCTCGATGGTGATGCGGCTGTCCAGGTTTTCCGTCAGCAGCTGGTGGACCTGGTGGATGATCTCCCGCTGCTGGGGCGTCAGGCCGGCGGCGTGCTCCCCGGCGTGGGCGTCCACCGGCGGCAGGTGGGGTGCATGGGGCATGGCCTCCTCCCGGGGGCAGGTGACCTCCACCGTCCGCTCGATGACCTGGTGCAGCAGTCCCGCCACCTCCGTGTCCGCTGCCCGGTAATAGACCTCCTTGCCGATCCGGCGGCTGACCACCAGGCCGCTGTCCTTCAGCTGCCGCAGATGGTGGGAGGCGGCGGGACTGCTCATGCCCACCAGCGCCGCCAGATTCACCACGCACTCCTCGCAGTGGCACAACAGCCAGAAAATCCGCACCCGGTTGGCGTCGGACAGCAGGCGGCACAGGCCCGCCACCGCCTGAAAGCTCTCCGCCTCCTGCATGCAATGCTCCAGCCGGGACAGGTCCCGGTCATTTCCGTGCCGGTGGGGCAGCTCCGTATATTCCATAGCGTACACGCTCCTTCATCATTTTCCCGTTCGGCAGTTCTTTTCGCCCGAACGGCAGGAAAGGGGCAAAGACCGTTGACTTTCCCCGTTTCGTCCATTATAGTACAGTCATCAAGATTAAACAAGTGCTTAATGGTTGAATGCGTCGGCCATTGGGCAGGAAAAGGAGTTTGCCATGAAAAAGACCTATCAGATCGAAGTGGACTGCGCCAACTGCGCCAACCTCATGGAGGAGGCCGCCAAGAAAACCGAGGGCGTTGAAAGCGCCGTGGTGAATTTCATGACCCAGAAGATGATCGTGGAGTTCCGGGAGGGGACGGACCCCAAGGCGGTGATGAAGGCCGTTCTGAAGAACTGCAAAAAGGTCGAGGACGACTGCGAGATCTATCTGTGAAACACAACGCGTGCCGGAAGCCATTCCGGCACGTCTGCTGAAGGAGGGGAAGAAGCATGACCAAGAAGCAAAAAAAGATGCTCTGCCGCATCATCGTCACGGCGGTGCTGGTCCTGGCCATCCGGCTGTTTTCCATCGGGGGCTTGCCCGGGACGCTGCTGTATCTGGCGGCGTACCTGATCATCGGCTATGACATTCTCCGCAAGGCCGGCAAGGGCATCCTCCGGGGCCAGGTGTTCGACGAGAACTTCCTGATGGCCGTGGCCACCGTGGGCGCCATCGGCCTGGCGTTTTACGAGAAAAGCGGCGACTTCATGGAGGCCGTGGCCGTGATGCTGTTCTATCAGATCGGCGAGCTGTTCCAGAGCTACGCCGTGGGCAAGAGCCGCCGGAACATCACCGCCCTGATGGACATCCGCCCCGACTATGCCAACATCGAGCAGGACGGACAGTTGACCCAGGTGGACCCGGACGATGTGCCCGTGGGAGCCACCATCGTGGTCCAGCCCGGCGAGAAGGTCCCTCTGGACGGCGTGGTGCTGGAGGGGACCTCCACCCTGAACACCGCCGCCCTCACCGGCGAGAGCCTGCCCCGGGACGTCACCGGCGGCGACGAGATCGTCAGCGGCTGCATCAACATGACCGGCGTGCTGAAGATCCGCACCACCCGGGCCTTCGGCGAGTCCACCGTGTCCAAAATCCTGGAGCTGGTGGAAAATTCCAGCTCCCACAAGTCCAAGTCTGAGAACTTCATCTCCAAGTTCGCCCGGGTGTATACCCCCGCCGTGTGCGGGGCGGCCCTGGCCCTGGCGGTGCTGCCGCCGGTGGTGCGTCTGCTGACGGGGCTTGACGGCGACTGGGGCACTTGGCTGTACCGCGCCCTGTCCTTCCTGGTGGTCAGCTGCCCCTGCGCCCTGGTGATCAGCATTCCCCTGAGCTTCTTTGCGGGCCTGGGCGGCGCCAGCCACGAGGGCATCCTCATCAAGGGCTCCAACTATCTGGAAACCCTGTCCAAAACCAAAACCGTGGTGTTTGACAAAACCGGCACCCTGACCCAGGGTGTGTTCGACGTCACCGGCGTCCACCACAATCAACTTCCCCGGGAAAAGGTGCTGGAATACGCCGCCCTGGCGGAGTGCGCCTCCTCCCACCCCATCAGCAAGAGCCTGCAGCGGGCCCACGGCGGCCTCATTGACCGCCAGCGGGTCACGGATATCCAGGAGTTCAGCGGCAACGGCGTGGTGGCTAAGGTGGACGGCGTCACCGTGGCCGTGGGCAACGACAAGCTCATGGAGAAGCTGGGCATCGCCTGGCACGACTGCCACAGCGTGGGCACCATCATCCACCTGGCCCTGGACGGCCAGTACGCCGGTCACATCGTGATCTCCGACGTGGAGAAGCCCCACGCCCGGGATGCCATCGCCGCCCTGAAGCGCATCGGCGTGGAAAAGACCGTCATGCTCACCGGCGACCGGTCCAAGGTGGCCGACCATGTGGCCCAGAGCCTGGGAGTGGATGAGGTCCACAGCGAGCTGTTGCCTGCCGATAAGGTGGCCCAGGTGGAGCGGCTGCTGGGTCAGTCCGGCGGCAAGCTGGCCTTTGTGGGCGACGGCATCAACGATGCGCCGGTGCTGTCCCGGGCGGATATCGGCATTGCCATGGGGGCCATGGGCTCCGACGCCGCCATCGAGGCGGCGGACGTGGTGCTGATGGACGATGACCCCCTGAAAATCGCCAAGGCCATCCGCATCTCCCGCAAGTGCATCCGCATTGTGTACGAAAACATCGCCTTCGCCCTGATAGTCAAGGCTCTGTGCCTGCTGCTGGTGGCCGTGGGCGCGGCCAATATGTGGGCCGCCATCTTCGGCGACGTGGGCGTGATGGTCATCGCCGTGCTCAACGCCATCCGGGCCCTGCGGGTCAGTAAGCTGTGATGAAACCACAAATTAAATAAGATCATGCCCGGTGCATTGCACCGGGCATGATCTTATTTTGCGGCTTTACTTTTTCTTAGCGTAGGGGGTATTTTCCAGGGGGAGGGTCAGGCGGCGCTGACCGTCCAGCCGGTAATAGGCGTCGGCAATGGCGGGAGCCGTGGGGATGGAGGTGATCTCACCGATACCGATGGCGCCTCCGGCCACGTTGAGGCCGGGCTTCTCCACCACGATGGCCTGGATCTCCGGCGGGATCTGGTTGGCGCGGAACAGGCCCAGAGTGCCGTATCTGGCGGTGGGCTTGCAGGTGTCGTCAATGGGATACTGCTCCGTCAGGGCGTAGCCCATGCTCATGACCACGCCGCCCTCGATCTGTCCCTCGCAGCTCAGAGGATTCACGGCCTTGCCCACGTCGTGGGCGGCTACCATCTTCTTAATGCGGCCGGTTTTCTTGTCCAGAACGCACATCTGGGTGGCGTAGCCGTAAGCTACGTGGCTGACGGGGTTGGGCACGTCCGCGCCCAGGGGGTCCGTCTTGGCCAGATACTCGCCGTAAAACTCCTGGCCCACCAGGTCGCCCAGGGTCTTGCCCTCCAGGGCGGCGTTGAGCTTTTCGCAGGCCCGGCGGGTGGCCTCGCCGGTGACCAGAGTCTGGCGGGAGCCGGAGGTGTCGCCGGAATCCGGGGCGATCCAGGTGTTGCTGCGCTCATAGACGATGTCGTCCCGGTGGAGGCCGGTGTTGGTGACCACCACCTGCACCAGCACGGTGCCCAGGCCCTGACCGATGCAGGAGGCGCCGGAATAAATATGCAGCTTGCGGTCCTCCTCCACGATCAGCTTGCAGCGGCCCCAGTCGGGGATGCCTACGCCCACGCCGGCGTTCTTCATGGCGCAGGCGATGCCCACCGGGTCGCCGTTTTTCGCGGCCTCGTCATAGGCGGGTTTGATGGCCTCCAGGGTCTCCACCAGGCCGGTGGAGTTGTCCACGACCTGGCCGTTGGGCAAAACGCCGCCGGGGCGGATGGCGTTGCGATAACGGATCTCCCAGGGGCTGATGCCCACCAGATCTGCCATCTCGTTGAGCAGTGTCTCCGTGCAGAAGCAGGTCTGGGTCACGCCGAAGCCCCGGAAGGCTCCGGCGGGAGGATTGTTGGTATAATAGGCGCGGCCCTCAATCTCGAAGTTTTCATAGGCATAAGGCCCGGCAGCATGGGTGCAGGCCCGCTCCAGAACCGGCCCTCCCAGAGAGGCAAAGGCACCGGTGTCGGACACCACGCTGGCCTTGACCCCCTGAATGATGCCGTTTTCATCGCAGCCCATGGTGAAGTCCATGTCGAAGCTGTGGCGCTTGGGGTGGACCAGGATGGACTCCTGCCGGGACAGCTTCACCTTCACCGGCACCCGGGCGATATACGCCAGCAGGGCGGCGTGGTGCTGGACGGACATATCCTCCTTGCCGCCGAAGCCGCCGCCCACCAGCATATTCTGGACCTGGCAGTGGTCATAGTCCACCCCCAGCATGGCGGCGCACTCGTGCATGGTGGTGTGCGCGCTCTGGTCCGAGGTCAGCAGCTTCACACCGCCGTTTTCCAGCGGCAGAGCAACGCAGCACTCCGGCTCCAGGAAGGCGTGCTCGGTCCAGGGGGTGTGGAAGTGCTGGGTCAGCACATATTTTGCATTCTTGATAGCGCCGTCTGCGTCGCCCCGGGAGACGTGCTTATAGGCCTGGACGTTGCTCTCGTCCCCCTCGAACACCAGAGGTGCGTCCGGTGCGGCGGCCTCCTGGGGACTGTGCACGGCAGGGAGGACCTCATATTCTACCTTCACCAGCTTCTTGGCGGCCTCCAGGGTCTCCTGGTCCCGGGCGCAGATCAGGGCCACGGCGTCACCCAGATAGTGGGTGATCTCGCCCACGCCGATCAGGGTGGGCTGGTCCTTCTTCAGGTGGCCCACGTTGACCTTGCCGGGGATATCCTTCTGGGTCAGCACGCACACCACACCCTCCAGCGCCTCCGCCTCGGAGGTGTCGATGCGCAGCACTCTGGCCCGGGCGTACTGGCTGCGCACCGCGCCGCCGTAGCACATTCCGTCCACATACACGTCGTCGGGGTACTGGCCGGTGCCCAGCACCTTTTCCTCCACGTCCAGCCGGTGGACCCGGCTGCCCATTTTCCAGTCGTCGGCGGAGGCCTCCGGCAGCTTCCCCTCCCGGAGGATTCTGGCCGCCAGCAGGATGCCGTCGATGATCTTCACATAGCCGGTGCAGCGGCAGATGTTGTTGCGGATGGCGAAGGCGGCCTCCTCTCGGGTGGGATCGGGATTCACGTCCAGCAGCCCCTTGGCGGAGATGACCATGCCCGGGATGCAGAAGCCGCACTGCACCGCCCCCGCCTCACCGAAGGCGAAGGTATACACCTGCTTTTCCCAATCGCTGAGTCCCTCCACCGTCACGATGGTCTTGCCCTCCAGCTTATCGGTCTGGGGAATGCAGGCCTTGGTGGGCTTGCCGTCGATGAGCACATGGCAGGTGCCGCAGGCGCCCTCACTGCACCCGTCCTTCACGGAGGTCAGCTGCAGGGTATCCCGCAGAAAGCGGATAAGCTTCTGATTTTTTTCCACGGTCACGCTCTGCCCGTTAACGGTGAAGGTTGCCATGTGATCGTCTCCTTTGTCCCGGCCCGCCGACATATGGGGGCATGATCTCAAACATTACTGATAATTATACCATATTCATTCATTCTCCGCAAGGTGAAGCCTTATCCTTCTTTCAGAATAACCCGGGGCTTGCTTTTCCGGTCCAACGAGTGTATGATGGCAAAAATAATAAACATAGAGAGGAGTTCTGACAATGGATCTGACGGAAAAATGCCTGGAAAGCCGGGAGGTATACAAGGGCCGCGTCCTGCGGCTGCGGGTGGACGCGGTGGCCCTGCCCAACGGGAAAACATCCCTGCGGGAGGTGGTGGAGCACCCCGGCGGCGTGGGGATCCTGGCCCTGGACGAAAACGGCTGCGTTCCCATGGTGACCCAGTACCGCTATGCCTTCTCCCGGACGCTGCTGGAGATCCCTGCCGGGAAGCGGGAGCCCGGCGAGGAGCCCTTCGTCACCGCCCAGCGGGAGCTGAAGGAGGAGGTGGGGGCCACGGCGGCGGATTGGCAGCCCCTGGGGCAGATCATCGCCTCCCCGGGCTGCTATGACGAGGTGCTGCATCTGTACCTGGCCCGGGGCCTGACCTTCGGCGACACCCATCCCGACGAGGACGAGTTCCTGTCCGTCCGGCGCATCCCCTTTCAGGAGCTGGTGCAGCGGTGCCTCAGCGGCGAGATTCAGGACGGCAAAACCGTCACCGCCGTGCTGAAGGCAAAGCTCCTGCTGGGGCTGTGATTTTCCCGAAAAAACAGTGGACAAGCGGCATTAGTTGTGGTAATATGAGGAATTAACAAAAGAGATAGCGCTTTTGTAGTTTCGTTTCCGTTTTGCGCGGGAGAAAGGAAGGATTTCGTCATGGCTGTGAAGGAAAGCTACGCAGGGAAAATCAACCGCAAGCTCAACAAGAAGCTCCATGTCATCGACGTGGCGGCGGGCCGTGTCCCGGCAGACCTGGTGCTGAAAAACGCTGCATACGTCAACGTGTTCTCCAACGAGCTGTGCCGCGGGGACATCGCCGTGGCCGAGGGGCTCATTGTGGGCATGGGCGAATACCACGGCAAGGTGGAGGCGGACGTAGGCGGCAAGATCGTGTTGCCGGGCTTCATCGACGCCCACATTCACCTGGAAAGCTCCCTGGTAAGCCCCAAGGAGTTTGCCAAGGCCGTGCTGCCCCACGGCACCACCACCGTCATCACCGACCCCCACGAGATCGCCAACGTCATGGGCACCGATGGCATCGAGTATATGCTCCAGGCCACCGAGGACCTGCCGGTGGACGTGCGGTTCATGCTGCCCTCCTGCGTTCCGGCCACGCCGCTGGACGAGTCCGGAGCCAATCTGGACTATCGGGCCATCGACTCCTTCTATGACCATCCCCGGGTCCAGGGTCTGGCGGAGATGATGAACTTTGTGGGCATCATCAACGGCGACAGCCAGGTGGTGGAAAAGATCGTGGCCTCCCAGGCCCACCACAAGAAGATCGACGGCCACGCCCCGGGCCTTACCGGCAACGACCTGAACGCCTATATCGCCGCCGGCGTGTATTCCGACCATGAGTGCTCCAACGTGGAGGAGGCCATGGCCAAGCTGGAGCGGGGACAGTTCATTATGATCCGCGAGGGCACCGCCGCCCGGAACCTGGAGGCCCTGGCTCCCCTGCTGTGCGAGAAATACATCGAGCGCTGTATGTTCTGCACCGACGACAAGCACCCCAACGACCTGCTGGAAAAGGGCCACATCGACTACATCGTCAAAAAGGCCATCTCCCTGGGCGCGGACCCCATCATGGCGGTGAAGGCCGCCGGGTACACCGCCGCCCGGTACTTCCTGCTGAATAACCGCGGCGCCATCGCCCCCGGGTATCTGGCGGACTTTGTGGTCATCGACAACTGGGAGAACTTCGAGATCGAGATGGTCTATAAGAAGGGCAAGCTCATGTACGACGGCGTTCTGCGGGAGTTCGACACCCCGGAGATCGACCCCTATCTGGTCAAGCGGGCCCACGACACCTTCCATGTGGCCCCTCTGTCCGCCGCCGACTTCACCGACAAGCGCCCCCACGCCGTTATCGGCATGGTGCCCGGCGAGATCGTGTCCGAGGACGCGGGCTATGCCGACCACATCGACCTGGAGCAGGACATTCTCAAGATCGCCGTAATCGAGCGGCATAAGAACACCCACCACATCGGCCTGGGCTATATCAAGGGCTACGGCCTCAAGCATGGCGCCGTGGCCACCTCCATCAGCCACGACAGCCACAACATCATCGTGGTGGGCACCTCCGAGGAGGACATGGCCGCCGCCGCCAACCGCATTGTGGAGAATCGCGGCGGCATCAGCGTAATGGACGGCGGCCAGATCCTGGGCGAGGTGGCCCTGCCCATCGCGGGCATCATGTCCGACGACAGCCTGGTGATGGTGAACAGCGCCCTGGAGGCCGCCAAGGACGAGGCCTTCCGGCTGGGCGTGTCCCGGGGCATTGACCCCTTCATGACCCTGAGCTTCATGGCTCTGCCGGTGATCCCGTCCCTGCGGCTGACCACCCGGGGCGTGTTCGACGTGCTGACTCAGCGGTATGTGTGATGGGCTGCTGCCTCTGAACCTCCTGGAGCTGACCTGGCACTGCCGAAAAAACTGACGATGAAAAACGGGATATCCGGCGTCTCGAACCGGGTATCCCGTTTGAATCCCTCATTATGTAACAAACAGCCGCGCATGCCCAAGCGCGGCTGTTTGTTATGTTTGGGGTAGGAAAATCCCCATGGAAAAGATGGGCAGCAGGCGCTGCCAGGTATTTTCAGCGGCGAAGGAGGTAAACCATAGCCGCTCTCGGCTGCAAAATCAGAACTGGAGACGATTCTCCTTAGACCAGGTGGTCAGGTTCAGACGGGGGTAGCGCCGTCGCAGCTCCTCGGCGGTCTCGGCGTCGCCGCCGGTCATCAGAATCCGGTTGACAGCCTCCACATCGGCGGCCGGCATACCGTGGTCGGCGGTCTTGCCGCAGTCGCGGCAGGTATAGGTCCCATTTTCGGAAACCGTCACCTCACTGCTGCCGCAGAAGGCACAGCGATGCATCTTTGTAATCAGAGCCATTTTCGATTTCTCCTCTCTTTCCTCAAGTCCATGGGTAGGATATCATAGAATTTTACATTTGTAAAACGCATATTCTCGATTGAAGTCATGAAAAAAAGGGTGTACAATGAGGAATACAGTCAAAGAAAGACGAGGTGGGGGACATGAGCGCCACAAAATACCAGATTTTCCTGAAAACCGTTGAATGCGGCAGCTTTACCAAGGCGGCGGAGGAGCTGAACTTCTCCCAGTCCGGGATCAGCCACGCCATCAGCTCCCTGGAGGAGGAGCTGGGGGTGACGCTGCTGAGCCGGAACCGGGGCGGCGTGACCCTGACCGGCGACGGCCGGGCCCTGCTTCCGCAGATTCAGCAGCTCTGCACGGAATATCACCGACTGGCCCAGCAGGCGGCGGACCTGCGGGGCATGGACGCGGGCCTTGTGAAGGTGGCCTCGTTTTCCAGCGTCTCCGCCCAGTGGCTGCCTATGATCCTGAAGGCCTTCAGCAAGCTGTATCCGGCCATCGAGTTCGAAATACAGACCTGCGACTTCTACGACCAGATCGAGGAGCTGATCATCACCGGGCAGGCGGACTGCGGATTTCTGCGGATGCCGTCCCTGAAGGGACTGCAGGTGTACCCCCTGCACCTGGACCAACTGAAGGTCATTGTGCCCTGCGGGCATCCCCTGGCCAACAGCGACCCCTTCCCGGTGGAGGCCCTGGCCACGGAGCCGGTGATCCAGCTGGAGGAGGGGGACGATTACGAAATCCGGGCCGCCTTCGACGAAATGGGCGTGCGGCCCCATGTGCGATATATCGCACGGGAGGACCGGACCATTCTGTCCATGGTGTCCAACGGCCTGGGCATCAGCCTGCTGCCGGAGCTGATGGTGCGCCACAGCCCCTACCCCCTGGTGGTATGCCAGCCGCCCAAGGCCTTTTACCGGCGCATCGCCATCGGCGTCAAGGACGAGAAGGCACTGTCCAACTCCACCCAGCGGTTTGTGGACCACGTCCGGGCCTGGGTGCAGGTAAATGGGTTCAAGTAAGAATATCTCTTTACAAATGCGCCCCACTGGGATATGATGGAGAAAGTATAAAGAATAAAGGAGAGGCTTCCATGATCTATTTCAACAGCGACTATCTGGAGGGCGCTCATCCCAGCGTGATGGCGCGGCTCAACGAGACCAATATGGTGCAGACCGTGGGCTACGGCGAGGACGAATACTGCGCGGCGGCCCGGGAGAAGATCCGTGCCGTCTGCCAGGCGCCGGAGGCTGACGTGCACTTCCTAGTGGGTGGCACCCAGACCAACACCACCGTGATCGCCTCCATTCTGCGGCCCTGGCAGGGCGTGCTGTCCGCCGACAGCGGACACATCAACTGCCACGAGGCGGGGGCCATCGAGTCAACCGGCCACAAGGTCATCACCCTGCCTGCGGCAGAGGGGAAGATCACCGCCCAGCAGGTGCAGGATTATGTGGAGTGGCACCGGAACGACGAGTCCACCGAGCACATTGTCCAGCCCGGCATGGTGTATATCTCCCACCCCACCGAGGGCGGCACCCTGTATTCTAAGGCGGAGCTGACGGCTCTGTACGACACCTGCCAGAAATACGGCCTGCCGCTGTTCATCGACGGGGCCCGGCTGGGCTACGGCGTCATGGCCGACGGCTCTGAGCTGACCATACCGGAGATCGCCCGCCTGTGCGACGTGTTCTACATCGGCGGCACCAAGGTGGGCGCGCTGTTCGGCGAAGCCGTGGTCATCATGAACGAGTCCCTGAAAAAGGACTTCCGCTTCATCATGAAGCAGCGGGGCGGCCGCATGGCCAAGGGCCGTCTGCTGGGCATCCAGTTTGACGCCCTGTTCACCGACGATCTGTACTTCAAGATTTCCCGCCACGCCGACGAGATGGCCTATCAGATTCGCGACATCTTCGTGTCCGCCGGTTATCCGCTGCTGTTTGACTCTCCCACCAACCAGCAGTACCCCATTATGCCGGACGATGAGCTGGCGGAGCTGGGGGAGAACTTCGGCTATGAATACTGGGAGCGGGTGGATAAGACCCATTCCGGCGTGCGCTTCTGCGCCAGCTGGGCCACCACCCAGGAGCACGTGGACGCCCTGCGGGCCGCCGTACAGGCCCTGCGAAAATAACAACAACCGGAACAAATTGGAACAATTTGAGGAGGAACGACACATGGAAACATACGGACTGGAAAAGCTGGGCATCATCAACGCCGGGGCGGTGTACCGCAATCTGACGCCGGCGCAGCTGGTGGAGCACGCTCTGCGCCGGGGGGAGGGCACCCTGTCCAACACCGGAGCCCTGGTGGTCAAGACCGGGAAGTACACCGGCCGCAGCGCCAACGACAAGTTCATTGTGGACACCCCCGCTGTCCATGACGACATCGCCTGGGGCAAGGTGAACCGGCCCATGGACAAGGCCCGGTTCGACGCCATCTATGCCAAGGTCACGGCGTATCTCCAGAATAAGGACGTGTTCATTTTCGACGGCTTCGCCGGAGCGGACCCCAAGTATACCAAGGCCTTCCGCATCGTCAACGAGCTGGCCAGCCAGAATCTGTTCATCCACCAGCTGTTGCGCCGCCCCACGGCGGACCAGCTGAAGGACTTCCATGAGGATTATACCATCATTGCCGCCCCCGGCTTCAAGTGCATCCCCGAGATAGACGGCACCCGGTCCGAGGCTGCCGTTCTGGTGGACTATGAGGCCCATCTGGTGGTGATCTGCGGCACCCAGTACGCCGGCGAGATCAAGAAGTCCGTGTTCTCCGTGATGAACTATGTCCTGCCCAAGCAGGGTGTGTTCCCCATGCACTGCTCTGCCAACATCGGCAAGGACGGCGACTCCGCCGTGTTTTTCGGCCTGTCCGGCACCGGCAAGACCACCCTGTCCGCCGATCCCGCCCGCAAGCTCATCGGCGACGATGAGCACGGCTGGGCCGACGACTCCGTGTTCAACTTCGAGGGCGGGTGCTACGCCAAGTGCATCAACCTCTCTCCCGAGGGCGAGCCGGAGATCTACAACGCCATCCGCTTCGGCGCGCTGGTGGAGAACGTGGTCATGGACCCCGACACCCGGGAGTTCGACTTCGACGACGATTCCCTGGCGGTGAACAGCCGGGTGGGCTATCCTGTGGAGTACATCCCCAATGCAGAGCTCTCCGGCATGAGCCCCAGCGTGCCCAAGACGGTGATCTTCCTGACGGCGGACGCCTACGGCGTGCTGCCTCCCATCAGCAAGCTGGATAAGAACCAGGCCATGTACTACTTCGTCTCCGGCTTCACCAGCAAGGTGGCCGGCACTGAGATCGGCGTCACCGAGCCGGTGCCCACCTTCTCCACCTGCTTCGGCGAGCCCTTCCTGCCCCTGGATCCCTCCGTATACGCCGCCATGCTGGCGGACAAGGTGGAAAAGTCCGGCGCAAAGGTCTATCTGGTGAACACCGGCTGGAACGGCACCGGCAAGCGCATGAAGCTCCGCTACACCCGGGCCATGGTCACCGCCGCCCTGACCGGCGAGATCGAGAAGGCGGAGTTCGTCACCGACCCCACCTTCGGCGTCCAGGTGCCCACCTCCATCGAGGGCGTGCCCAGCGAGCTGCTGATCCCCGCCAACACCTGGGAGGATCAGGCGGCCTATGAGGCCAGCTGCAGGAAGCTGGCGGCCAGCTTTGTGGAGAATTTCAAGAAGTATACCCGCATGAGCGCGGAAGTGGTGGCCGCAGGCCCCAAGGCGTAACGAAACAGCAACCGGGCTGGGCGTGAAACCCAGCCCGGTTTTTACAAAAGGAGAGCCTATGTTAGAATTGCGTATTCTGGTGGACAACATCGACTATGACTCCATTGCGGAGTATCTGATCCCGGCGGTGGCGGAGAAGCTGCGCCGGGAAGAAAAGGGCGGCATCCTGGGAAACGTCCTGGCCGGGAACCCGGACGTGGCGGCCTCCGTGGCCCGGACGGTACTGGGAACCATGAGCCAGGAGCAGAAGGACCAGCTGCTGGTGCAGCTGGTGACCAAAAACCGCGAAAAGCTGCTGGATAAGGGAAACCGGGCCGCCCGCAGCCGGGGCATCGGCGTGCAGCTGTGCGATGTGGCGGTGCGGAAGCTCTGAGAAAACGCCCAAGTATCGGCAGAACAGCCGCCCCGGCGGGTGGCTGTTCTTTTTTGCTTGTAATCGAAGAGAATTTCTGATATAATGCACCTGAATGCTAATTTGGGGAGGAAGTCCTGTGGGATATCTGGAAAATTTGTGGAATGCGCTGGACTTTGGCTCCCTGCGGGATATGGTTCTGCGGCTGGTGTCGGTGTTCCTGTGCCTGACGGTGCATGAAACGTGCCACGGGCTGGCAGCGCTGGCTTTGGGGGATCCCACGGCCAAGCGGGCCCGGCGGCTGAGCCTGAACCCTCTGCGGCACATCGACTGGTTCGGCCTGCTGATGATGATCACCGTGGGCTTCGGCTGGGCCAAGCCCGTGCCGGTGGACCCCCGGTATTTCCGCCGCCCCAAGCAGGGCATGGCCCTGACGGCCCTGGCGGGGCCGGTGTCCAACTTTCTGCTGGCGCTGGTGCTGCTGTTTGCGGGACGGCTGGTGTACGACTATGCCCCGTATTCCGCCGCCAACCAGCGGCTGCTGACCTTTCTGCTGACCACGGCCATCCTGTCTCTGGGCCTGGGGCTGTTCAACCTGATCCCCATTCCGCCGCTGGACGGCAGCAAGGTGCTGTTTTCTCTGCTTCCCGACCGGGCCTACAACACCATGCTGCGCTACGAGCGATACGGCATGCTGCTGCTGTGGGCGGTGGTGCTGCTGGGCGTGGGGGACAGATGGATGAGCGCCGCCATCCAGTGGACGTATGAGCTATTCTGCCGCGTGGTCGGCTTTTAAGAGGGTACAGGCAATTGGAAAGTCCCATTTATAAGCTGGAAAAGGTGGTTCAGGGAAAAGAGGAGCTTCAGGATTTCGAGGGGCCTCTGGACCTGATCCTGTTCCTGCTGAGCAAGAATAAAATCGAGATACAGGATATCCCCATTGCCCTGATTCTGGACCAGTATCTGGCGTATCTGGACCGGCGCAAGGAGATGGACCTGGAGGTGGCCAGCGAGTTTGTGACCATGGCCGCCCACCTGATGTATATCAAGACCCGAATGCTCCTGTCCCTGGAGGACGAGGAGGCAAAAAACGAGATGGACGCCCTGATCCAGTCCCTGGCGGAGCGCCAGCGGGGCGAGGCCTATGCCCGGGTGCGCCGCCTGGCGGAGCTGCTGGGCCCCATGGGCGAGTTTGGCCGCAGCATCCTGACCCGGGACCCCGAGCCTATGGAGCGGGGCAAGGTATATGAATACGACCAGCAGCCCGCCGACCTGGTCATCGCCATGCAGGAGGTCACCGACCGCCGGGGCCAGGCGGAAACGCCGCCTCTGCGGGCCTTTGACGAGATCGTCCGGCGGGAGCCCTATTCCGTGGAGCAGAAGGCCAAGGAGATCGTCCGGCGGCTGAAGGAGGGCGGCATCACCCGGTTTCTGCTGCTGTTCCGGGGCAGCCGCAGCCGCAGCGAGCTGGTGGCCACGTTTATGGCGGTGCTGGAGCTGTGCCGCAGCCGGATCATCCGGCTGGCCGGACCCGCCGCCGACTGCACCGTTACCTGCCGGGAGGACCCGGAAAACACCGAGGAATAAAACATGGAAGCAATGGAAATGAAAGAAATAGAGGCCGCGGTAGAGGGCATTCTGTTTGCCTCCGGGGAACCGGTGGCGGCGGACCGCATCGCCGTGGCCCTGGACCTGGACCGGGACACCGTGGACCAGGTGCTGCGCCGCCTGGCGGACTACTACAGCTATGAGCGCCGGGGTATGCGCCTGGTGCGGATGGAGGATACCTGGCAGCTGTGCTCCGCTCCGGAGTACGCCGACCTGATCCGCCGGGCCTTCGAGATCCGCAAGCCTGCGAAGCTGTCCCAGCCGGCCCTGGAGGTGCTGACCATCATCGCCTACTATCAGCCCACCACCCGGGCCTATGTGGACCAGATCCGGGGGGTGGACAGCGCCTACACCGTGGGCCTGCTGCTGGACCGGCACCTGATCGAGGAGTGCGGGCGGCTGCAGGTGCCGGGACGGCCCCGGCTGTACCGCACCACCAAGGCGTTTCTGCGGGCATTTCATCTGAACTCCCTGGACGATCTACCGGAGATCCCGGGCCTGGAGGCCGACGGACAGCTGCGGCTGAATGACGACGGCGCCGTTCAGGAGCCGGAACAATAATTACAGGAAGGGGGACCCTGCATGGTCGCGCTGTGGATACTGGGCATACTGCTGGCACTGATCGTGGCGGCGCTGTTTCTGCGGGTAGGGGTGCGCATTGCCTTCGGGCAGGAGCTGCGCGTTACCGCCGCAGCGGGGCCTGTGCGGATACAGATCGTGCCGAGTCCCCCGAAAAAGCCCAAAAAACAGAAAAAGCACAAGGAGAAAAAGAATCCGCCCGAAAAGCAGAAGGCAGCGCCCCGGGAGAAGCGGAAGCTGGGCCTGACGCCCGGCGATATCCGGTCCGCCCTGCCGTACCTGTGGCAGTCCCTGAAGGGAGCCCTGCGAAGGACCCGCCAGCGGCTGCGGGTGGACCCCCTGCGGCTGTCGCTGGTCCTGGGCGGGGAACCGGACCCTGCCGCCTCTGCCGAGACCTATGGCTGGCTCAGCGCGGCGGTGTGGACGTTTATGCCCCGGCTGGAGGAGCTGATGCGTATTCCTGACCCCTATATCCACCTGGACGTGGACTATTCCGCCGCCGAAACCCGGGCGGAGGGGGAGGTGGGCCTGTCCTTCCAGATCCGGGACCTGTTCGCCATCGGCTTTGCCTTCGGCATCCCGGTGCTGAAGTGGCTGCTCCGGTGGAAGAAGGAGAAGAAGCTCCGGGAGGAGGCCCAGAAGGCCGAAAATCCCGAAAAGCCCCAGGAACCTGTGACCAACGATGAAAAAAGCGCCTGATATAAAAACGAAAGGATGACACCCATGGAAAACAACGAGAGAAAGAACAATTCCCTGACGGAGCTGATGGAAGCCTCCATGAGCAAGATCCGGGATATGGTGGACTCCAACACCATCATCGGCGAGCCTATCCAGACCCCCGACGGCGTGACCCTGATTCCCGTGTCCCGGCTGAGCTTCGGCTTCGGCTGCGGCGGCGGCGATTACGGCAAGCAGGCCCCCAAATTCGGCGGCGCCAGCACCGCCGGTGTCAAGGTGGAGCCGGTGGCTTTCCTGGTGGTGAAGGACGGCGTCACCCGGGTGATGCCCGTGGCCCTGCCCGCCGTGGGCACCGTGGACCGGGTCATCGACCTGGTGCCCCAGGTCATGGACCGGGTGGAGAATTTCATCGACAAGAAGAAAGCGGCAAAAGAGACGTTCTGAGTGAATAAGATGGGGTCATCACGGATGGATTCGGGGTGATCTCATTGAGAAAACGGACGTGGCTGCTGGTGGGGCTGGCGCTGTGGTGGTGCCTGACGCCGGTGCGGGTGTGGGGCGTGTCCACCAGCGCCTCTGCCGTCGTGCTGATGGACGCGGACACCGGGCAGGTGCTGTTTGACCACAACGGCGGCCGGCGGATGCTCATCGCCAGCACCACCAAGATCATGACGGCCCTGGTGGCGCTGGAACGCGCCTCGCCTACGGACGTCATCACTGTAAAGCAGGAACACATGACAGAGGGCTCCTCCATGTACCTCAAGCCTGGAGAGCGGGTGACGGTGGAGGAGCTGCTGTACGGCCTGCTGCTGTGCTCCGGCAACGACGCGGCGGAGGCCCTGGCCGACGGCTGCGGCGGGACGGCATCCTTTGTCCGGCGGATGAACGGCCTGGCAGGGGAGCTGGGGATGGAGGACACTTCCTTTGAAAACCCCAGCGGCCTGGACGGTCAGGCCCACTACTCCACCGCCCGGGACATGGCCCGTCTGGCGGCCTATGCCGCCGGGAACCATACCTTTGTGCGCCTGTGCTCCACCCGGAGCGTTACCATCGGCGGGCGCACCATGACCAATCATAACCGGCTTCTGCGGGCGGTGCCCGGGTGCATCGGCATGAAGACCGGCTACACCAGAGCCGCGGGACGGACCCTGGTCAGCGCTGCTGAACGGGACGGCCGGCGGCTGGTGGCTGTCACCCTGCAGGACGGCAACGACTGGGCGGATCATGCCGCCCTGTATGACTGGGGCTTTGCCCAACCCGCCGGGCAGGAGACGGCGGACCACCGCCGGGAGGATACGCCGTGAAGGAGCGACTGCAAAAGATCATAGCGGCTGCCGGGATATGCTCCCGCCGGGCGGCGGAGGAGCTGCTGCGGCAGGGCCGGGTCCGGGTCAACGGACAGTCCGCCGCCCTGGGAGACCAGGCGGACCCGGAGTCGGACATCGTCACGGTGGACGGCCAGCCCCTGCGGCGGGACACCCGCCGGGTGTACCTGATGCTGAACAAGCCCCGGGGCTATGTCACCACCCTGTCCGATGAGCGGGGACGGCGGACGGCGGCGGAGCTGGTGTCCGGCTGCGGCGCGCGGGTGTACCCCGTGGGGCGGCTGGACATGGACTCCGAGGGCCTGCTGCTGATGACCAACGACGGGGCCTGGATGCAGCGGCTGCTGCACCCCAGCCACCAGATCGAGAAGGAATACCGGGTCACGGTGACGGGCCCGGTGGAGGGGGCCGCCCAGCGGCTGGCCGCCATCCGGGACCTGGAGGGGGAGCGCATCCGCCCGGCCCGGGTCCGGGAACTATGGCGGGACGGCAGCAAGGCCGCCCTGTCCGTCACCATCCATGAGGGAAAAAACCGCCAGATCCGCCGGATGTGCCGCCAGGCGGGACTGGCGGTGCGGCGCTTGCAGCGGGTGCGGGAGCACACGCTGACGCTGGGGGACCTGCCAGTGGGGCAGTGGCGGTATCTGACGCAGCAGGAGCTGCGCGATTTGGAAGGAAGCGAGAAGTCGTGAGCAAAAACGTGCTCCAGACCATACGAAGCCGGACGGACAGCTTTTCCCGGGGGCAGAAGCGCATTGCTGACTATATTCTGATGAATTATGACAAGGCGGCGTTTATGACCGCCGGGCACCTGGGGCGCAAGGCCCAGGTCAGCGAGTCCACGGTGGTGCGGTTCGCCTCCCAGCTGGGGTACGACGGGTACCCCAATATGCAGCGGGCCCTGCAGGAGCTGGTCCGGGGCAAGCTCACGTCCCTGCAGCGCATCCAGGTGTCCCGGGATCAGATGCAGGAGCAGGATGTGCTCACCGGCGTGATGCAGCGGGACATGAACAGCATCCACACCGCCATCGAAAGCGTGGACCGGGCCGCCTTTGACCAGGTGGTGGACCGGCTGCTGACGGCCAGCCATATCTATCTGATGGGCGTGCGGTCATCGGCGTTTCTGGCAGGCTACCTGAATTTTTACCTGCACCTGATGTTCAAGAACGTCACCCTGGTGCAGAATGCCGCCGCCGGCGAGATCTTCGAGCAGCTCAGCCAGATCGGCCCCGGGGACGTGCTGGTGGGCATCAGCTTCCCCCGGTACTCCCAGATGGCCATCCACGCCGTGGAGTATGCCCGGGACCGGGGCGCCGACGTGGTGGCCATCACCGACGGGCAGATGTCGCCGCTGTACCGCATGGCCACGGTATCGCTGCTGGTGCGCAGCGACATGATCTCCTTTGTGGACTCCATGGCTGCTCCCCTGAGCCTGCTGAACGCACTGATCGTGGCGGTGGGGCGGCAGAAAAACGAGGAAGTATCCGGCACCTTCTCCCAGCTGGAGAATGTCTGGTCCAAATACAACATATTCGGGAAAACGGAAGATGAATCATAAGCGTATCGCGGTGGTGGGCGGAGGAGCCGCTGGACTGATGGCGGCTATCGCCGCCGCCGAGGGCGGCGGACAGGTGACGCTGCTGGAGCCCAACGACCGTCTGGGCAAAAAACTGAACATCACCGGCAAGGGGCGGTGCAACGTGACCAACAACTGCTCCCGGGAGGAGCTTCTGCAGAACATCCCCCGGAACGGGCGGTTTCTGTACGGGGCCTTCGCCCGGTTCGACAGCCGGGACGCCATGGCCTTTTTTGAGAAGCTGGGTGTCCCCCTGAAAACCGAGCGGGGCAACCGGGTGTTTCCCCAGTCGGACTGCGCCTTCGACGTTTCCGGGGCCTTGCGCCGCCGGTGCGAAAGGCTGGGCATGAAGTGGGTCCGGGACCGGGCCGTATCCGTGGACACGGACGGGGGCCGGGTCTGCGGCGTCACCGGACAGCAGGGAACCTACCCGGCGGAGGCGGTGATCCTGGCTACCGGCGGCGTCAGCTATCCCGCCACCGGCTCCACCGGCGACGGATATCGCATGGCCCGGGACCTGGGCCACGAGATCGTGCCGCCCTGCGGCTCCCTGGTGCCTCTGGTCAGCGGGGACGACGCCTGTCGCCGGATGCAGGGCCTGGCCCTGAAAAATGTGGAGCTGACGGCCCTGAACGGAAAGAATAAGGTACAGTTCCGGGATTTCGGCGAGCTGCTGTTCACCCACTTCGGCGTGTCGGGACCTCTGGTGCTGTCCGCCAGCGCCCACCTGCGGCACTGGGACCGGGAGCAGTACCGCCTGTCCATCGACCTGAAGCCGGCGCTGGACCGGGAAAAGCTGGAGGCCCGCATCCTGCGGGACCTGGGGGAGAATCCCAACCGGGACTTCGAGAAGATACTGGCTGGCCTGGTACCCCACAGCATGGTGCCGGTGATACTGGAGCGGCTGGAGATCCCGGCGGGGCTGAAGGCCAACTCCGTGACCAAGGCCCAGCGCCGGGCACTGGAGGAGATGCTGAAGGGCTTCACTGTGTCCGTTACCGGACCGAGACCGGTGGCGGAAGCTATCGTCACCTCCGGCGGCGTGAAGGTGAACCAGGTGCAGCCGTCTACCATGGAATCAAAGCTGACCCCGGGGCTTTATTTTGCCGGGGAAATACTGGATGTTGACGCCTATACCGGCGGCTTCAACCTGCAGATCGCCTGGTCCACCGGGCATCTGGCGGGGACAAGCGCCGCCGTGGCGGAAGGAGAATGAGCATGTCCGAAAAATATTCCGTAGCCATAGACGGCCCCTCCGGGGCCGGAAAGAGCACCCTGGCCAAGGCGGCGGCAGCGGCGCTGGGCATCTGTTATGTGGACACCGGGGCCATTTACCGCACCATCGGATACGGGGTGTACCGCCGGGGGATCGACCCGTCGGACGCCGGAGCCGTGGCGGCGGTACTGCCGGATATGCAGCTGGAAATGCGCTATGACCAGGCGGGCCTGCAGCGGATGATGCTGGCCGGGGAGGACGTGACGGATCAGATCCGCCTGCCGGAGATGTCCCGGTACGCCTCCACCGTCTCCGCCATTCCGGCGGTGCGGGACTTCCTGCTGGAACTGCAGCGGGAGCAGGCCCGGCGTCACAGCGTCATCATGGACGGCCGTGACATCGGCACGGTGGTGCTGCCGGATGCCACGGTGAAGATTTTCCTCACCGCCGCGCCGGAGGTGCGGGCCATGCGCCGCTTCCGGGAGCTGGAGCAGCGCGGCACCTCCCAGCCCTATGACCAGGTGCTCCGTGAGATCGTGGACCGGGACTATGCCGATACCCACCGGGCCATCGCCCCGCTGCGCCGGGCGGAGGACGCCGTGGAGCTGGACACCGGTGCCCTGACCTTTGAGGAGAGCCTGCACCTGCTGCTGGAAACCATAAGGAGGCGGGCAAAGCTGTGAAAAATCCGCATTTTGTCCGGATTCAGAAAATCCTGGGGCCGCTGGTGCGGTTCCTGTTCCCCATTTCCCTGGAGGGGACGGAAAATCTGCCGGAGGACCGGCCGGTGATGCTCTGCGCCAACCACAGCAGCGCCTGGGACCCGGTCCTGTTCGTGGCAGCCATATGGACGGGTTATCCCCTGCGGATCATGGCCAAAAAGCAGCTGCTGCGGATTCCCATCCTGGGCAGCATTCTCAAGGCCATCGGCGTGTTTGCCGTGGATCGGGGCAACTCGGACATCCAGGCGGTGAAAACCGCCATCCAGAGCCTGAAGCAGGGCTGGAACCTGCTGATTTTCCCGGAGGGCACCCGGGTGAAGAACCCGGGACAGGCGGAGGTCAAGGGCGGCGCGGCCATGATGGCCATTCGCTCCGGGGTGGACATGGTGCCCATGTTCATCGACACGAAAAAGCGCCTGTTCCATCGGGTGCACATCATCATCGGCCGGCCCTATACCCCGGTGTACACCGGACGCAAGGGCACGGCGGAGGAATACCAGGCCAACGCCGACGAGATCATGCGGCGGGCCTATGCATTGGGAGGGATCGTATGCCGGTGATCCAGGCGAAAAGCGCCGGTTTCTGCTACGGCGTCCGCCGGGCCGTGGAGCTGGCGGAGAAGACCGCCCGGGAGACCGGCGGCTGCGTCATGCTGGGCAGCATCATCCACAACGCCAACGTGGTGGCCCGGCTGGAGCAGCTGGGAGCCCGCCAGGTGGATTCCCCGGATGAGGTCCGCCCGGGGGACACGGTGATCATCCGCTCCCACGGGGAGACCCGGCAGGTGCTGGAGCGGCTGGAGGCCATGGGGGCCCGGTGCGTCAACGCCACCTGTCCCAACGTTCTGCACATCCAGCATATCGTGTCCCGGGCCGGTCAGGCCGGGCGCAATCCCCTGGTTATCGGCGAGCCCCATCACCCGGAGGTCATGGGCGCGGCCAGCTGGTGGGACGGGACCCTGGTGTTTCCGGGGCCGGAGGAGCTGGAGCGGTGGCTGCTGGAGGACCCGGCTCGCCGGGACCTGCCCCTGACGGCGGTGGCCCAGACCACCTGCGTCCGGAGCATCTGGGAAAGTTCAAAAAAAATTCTAAAAAAACTGTGTACAAACGCGGAATTATTTGATACAATATGTGATGCTACGCATAGACGTCAGTCCGAGGCGGCGGAGATCGCCTCCCGGGTGGACGTCATGGTCGTGGTCGGAGATCGTAAAAGTGCCAACACCAAACATTTGACAGAGATTTGCCGTGAGCTGTGCCCCAGAGTGTACCAGATCGAGGGGGCGGAGGAGCTTACACCGGACCTTTTTATTGGATGTTCATTGGCGGGACTTACGGCCGGCGCGTCCACACCGGCGGGCATCATTAAGGAGGTATATACAACGATGAGCGAAGAAATCAAGAACAACGAAATCAAGGAAGAGAGCTTCGAGGAGCTGCTGGACAAATCTTTCAAGACTTTAAATACAGGAGAGAAGGTAACCGGTATCGTGACGGCTGTTGGTCCCACCGAGGTTCAGGTGGACCTGGGCTGCAAGCAGGCCGGCTACATTGCCGTGGACGAGCTGTCCGCTGATCCCAACGTGAAGCCCGAGGACGTGGTGAAGGTCGGCGACGAGATCGAGACCTACATCATCCGCGTCAACGACGTGGAGGGCTATGCCATGCTGTCCAAGAAGCGCCTGGACGCCGTGAAGGTCTGGGAGGACATCGAGGAGGCCCGCGAGAACAAGACCACCCTGGAGGGCAAGGTCACCGAGGAGAACAAGGGCGGCATCGTCGTCAACGTCAAGGGCGTGCGCGTGTTCGTGCCCGCTTCCCAGAGCGGCCAGCCCCGCGGCGCCGATCTGTCCGAGATGATCGGCCAGACCGTGTCCCTGCGGATCACCGAGGTCAACCGTGCCCGCCGCCGGGTGGTGGGTTCCATCCGTGCCGTGCAGTACGAGGCCCGTCAGGCCGCCCAGGCTGCCATCTGGGAGAGCATCGAGGTCGGCAAGCACTACACCGGCACCGTGAAGTCCATGACCAGCTACGGCGTGTTTGTGGACATCGGCGGCGTGGACGGTATGGTACATATCTCCGAGCTGTCCTGGTCCCGCATCAAGAACCCCGCTGAGGTGGTTTCCGTGGGCGACACCCTGGATGTGTACGTCATCTCCTTCGATCCCGAGAAGCACAAGATCTCCCTGGGCGTCAAGGATCACTCCTGCAACCCCTGGGACACCTTCATGAACACCTATAAGGTGGGCGACGTGGCCAACGTCCGCATCGTGAAGCTGATGACCTTCGGCGCCTTTGCCGAGGTCGTGCCCGGCGTGGATGGTCTGATCCACATCTCCCAGATCGCGGACCGCCGCATCGAGAAGCCCGGTGACGTTCTGTCCGAGGGCCAGATGGTGGACGCCAAGATCACCGCCGTGGACGAGGAGAAGCAGAAGATCTCCCTGTCCATCCGCGCTCTGCTGAACGACGAGCCCGCCGAGGACGAGGAGTAATCTTCCCCGAACCGGCCTGTGTCGGAACTGAATCGCTGACAAACGGCCCCCGGTGTCGTACCGGGGGCCGTTTTTTGTACGTCGCGGGGGTCAGCGCTGGTTCTGGTTCTGATTGCTGTTCTGGTTCTGATTCTGGTTCTGGTTCTGATTCTGCTTGGAATTGCGGTTCTGACGGGTGTTCTGATTCTGATTCTGGGTGTTGTTCTGGTTCTGATTCTGGTTCTGATTCTGGTTCTGGTTCTGGTACTTGTCCATGACGGACACCTCCTTCTGTACCTGCGGTACAGGGATAGTTTGACCGGAACCGGCGGAATCATGCACAAGTCCGGGAAAAAATCGCAAAGCGCGGCGGCGGGGTTGTTCCGGAACAGGGAATCTGGTATAATGCGGATAGAAATTTTTGCGGAGGAGGGAACCGTCATGCGGACGCTGGCTGCAATATCGCTGTCCTTTGCCGCCGCCGTTTTCGCGGCGGTGCTGCTGCCCTGGTCCGGGTGGACCTGGTGGGCGACAAT
>OGFN01000284.1_pt1 | contig 27858 bp, 21 predicted proteins | sample 1570921 | NCBI WGS metagenome assembly OGFN01 (sample SAMEA2581940, study PRJEB24529) | metagenome | biome: Human gut stool | place: China | collected 2011
ATACCGGAGGAGAAGGCAAGAAAGTATTTTGATAAGTACAAAAAATTTGAAAGGAGCCGAAAAGAAAAAGTAAATATCGAAGCAAGCCGAAACTTTGTGAAAATCATTGTAGCAACAGGAAATACTCACAAAAGGGAAAGGAATTTTTTATGAAAAAAAATTTAAAGAAGGCGATAATATTAAGTTTGTTATTAACTTGCAGCTATCATCAGCAGAGTTGGGCAGATGAACTGGGGACAATTAAATATTCTGGCGGTGGTATAGAAAATATTGGTGATGGCCATACGATCACCAATATGGACACTAGTTCAACTACTCATGGGCGTGGTATTGACATTAGTTATATAAGCCAGCAGCATGCTGGTGGCGGTACGGTTACCGGGTCTAATCTAACGATCAATACGGCCGGAGCTGCCCTTTCCGCTCAGTCTTACTATAATGCAGCGGCACCGGGTATCGTATTTTCTGCAGACAGTATCATCATACTGGAGGGGACCAATCATATCACTAATGTTGGCAGCGGAAGCTATGGGCAGGCTATACGAGCTATGAGTCACAGTACGGCCTTTGAACAAAAAGCCGAGATCTATCTTTTAGGTGAGGGCAATACTATTACGGCTGGCGGTATAGCGATTGGGGCTGATGGCAATAAATCTTTGGTAGCTATTGGTGACAGAGCTACGATTACAGGCCATTCTTATGGTGGATCGGTAGCTGTTATCAGTAATGCTGATGGCGGCAGAATAGAGATTGGCGACTATGCCACTATTATTCACAGAAATGATGATAAAAGCAGTTCTAATATCAATGGCATGGCCGTTATGAGCCGCACGACTGACGGCTATATAAAAATCGGTAACAACAGTACGATTGCTACTTCGGCTGCCGGAGCTTTAGGCAGCAGCAACCATAACGGTAATCATGCTGTTTCTGCCGGGTTTACTTCTAATGGAAATACTTATGCCGGAAAGATCATTATTGGCGACAGTGCAAATATTTCTACGCAAATGGCCGGTTCACACGCTGTACGCAGTGTCCATGCTGATTCGAGCATAGAAATCGGTGATTATGCTATCATTTCAACCGCCGGCAATAATTCTTCAGCGGTACGTGTAGGTGAGATAGACGCTGCGCGTAACCTGCTGATCAGCGGTGGTGTTATCAATATTGGTACAGGTGCCCTGATTACTACGGAAGGAGATGCTGCCTACGGACTTGAAGCACGCTATGCCAACTCTGTTCTCAACATTTCTGACGTAACGCTAGTAACAGAAGGTACTGAGTCCCATGGGGTGATCGCTCATTTAGGTGGGAGCATCAATCTGGATGGGGCTACGATAACTGTAGATACTGACAAGAATGCTTATGCTGTTCTTGCCAGCGGTATTGATGCTAATACCAATGAAGCCAGCAATGTCACAGGCAATGGTGAATATCATATTACAGGTGATATCAAAGCTGAAAATGGCGGCATTATCAATCTTGATTTTGCAGCCGGGTCGACCTTTGTAGGTGCAACCGCTGTGGATGTGAATAATTCTTCCGCAAATAATCTGACGTTGGGTACAGATTCTTTATGGCTGGTAACAGGAGATTCACTATTGAACTCATTGACCAATAATGGCGGCACTGTTGATTTATCCTATAAAAATAATGTTTTTAATACTTTGACAGTAGAAAACCTAAATGGTAACAATGGTACTATTATTTTGGGAATTGACGGTACTCAACCGCATCAAAGTGACCAGCTTATAGTTACGGATACCTTTACCGGTACTCAGCAGATAGCTTTGCGTGAGATAAACGGACTGCATAACGATCCTGCTTTGGGTAAAGATGCCGAAGGGACGGTGTTAGTCAGTGTTAAAAATAATGAAGGTACTTTTACTGCCGTTGATGGTGAAGGTACTTTGTATTATAAACGCTATGAGCTGGATAAAAAAGACAGTTTATCCAAGAGTACAACTACAGAATGGTATCTGAAAGGTGTGGAGAACGTCGATCCAGGTGAAAAACCAACTACGAGCGTTAATACAATCGCTGCTGCTGGAGCTTTGTCGTATTATACTTGGCGCGATAATGATCAGTTAGTGAAACGTATGGGCGACCTGCGCAAAAATGGTGGAGAAGAACAGGGGGCCTGGGTACGGCTGAGTGGCAGTAATATTAAACGCAGCGGTAATTTTAGTTTCGAAAATAAATTCAATAGATATGAATTCGGGTATGACCAAAAACTGCGTGCAACGGATAAAATCACTGTTTATGGTGGCTTGGCATTAAGCTACAGTGATGGCAACAGCAGCTATGACCGCGGCAGCGGAGATAATAAGGACAAAGCGTTAAGTCTTTATCTGACCCAGATCGGTGCCAAAGGTCATTATCTGGATATTGTGGCAAAAGTAAACCGTATGGATACTGATTTTAAAGTATATGACAACGACCTGAACAGGATCAGCGGCGACTTTGATAATACGGGTATCTCACTTAGCGCTGAATATGGGCGTAAAAACAGTTTACAGAACAACTGGTATATTGAGCCGCAGGTGCAGCTGACAGTGGGGCGCTTTGGCAGTGCCAGTTATACTACCAGCAATGGTATAGCTGCGAATCAAAGCAGTATCAACAGTGCTGTCAGCAGATTTGGTTTCAATATCGGAAAGGATATAACTGAGAAAACCAATGTCTATTTGAAAGCTGACTGGCTGCATGAGTTTGGCGGCAGCTATGCAATGACCATGACAAATATCGGTGGCGAACGGGTCAGAGTCGACCGCAGTTATGGCGATACCTGGTTTGAGTACGGTATCGGCGCGTCAGTACAGACAAGTAGAAACAACTATTTTTATTTGGATCTGGAACGAAGCAGCGGCAGCGATTTCAAAAAAGACTGGTATTGGAATATCGGCAGTCGTTGGACTTTTTAAAAACAGAAGCAGCAATTGTAAGGTTGATAAAAATTAATAATGTCAAGGCGCGGGATTGTTTGTTGAAATTGAAAAATAAATTAAAAAACTATTTTGAAAAAAATGGGAATGTGCTATAATAACATAAATTAAAATATTGCGAATTTAAATATTGCAATATTTAAAATTTGTGAAGTCGATTTTCGGCAAGGTAGATTGCAACCCTCTCCGCCTTGTTTGAAGATATTCCCCAAAAATAGACCTGCCCTAGGGCAGGTCTATTTTTTTATTTGATATTTAAATCGGGTATCTTGTAAGGTGTTGCAAGCTTTGCGGCTTCATGCAGGCCATGCTGTATAATAAAATCACGGATCGTTTCAAGGATATAGGAAAAACAAATTGCCAGATAAGTGCTGAAACCTTCAATATCCCGTGCTTCCAGGTATAAATAAGCCTGCCATGTATATTTGCAAAGAGTATCCGTCGTTCCTGCAAGATTCTGGCGGTGAAAAGCCAGATAATAACCCCAGTGCAGCAGTTTATTGGTTTCCTGCAGTATCGCCCGCAGCGGCTGCAGCTCCGTAAGTTCGATCAGGGAATTGACTATTAAGGCCAGGGGTACTTTACCTGGCTGACCAAATTCTGACCGCCAGGCTTTCTGTGTCTGGGGATCGATCCTGCCGGCTGCAGCCACAGCGACAGGCTTGATAATAACTGACATTAGCTGCAAGGCGCTGAGATAGATCAGCGTATCTTTTTTGTAACGCTCGTTCTGCATACAATTAGCGGTGATGAAGGTAGGCGGCAGCCTGACAATAGTGCCCTTGGTATTGATGGTTTCTGCGAAGCCGATCTCGTTGAGCAGAGCCAGCGATTTGCGGATCGTGGAAATAGAGACTTTGTAGTTTCTGGCCAGTACAGCTTCATAAGGTAAAAGTGTACCGGGCTCATAGATGCTGGCGGCGATCTTGTCGATCAGGTCACGGGCGATCTGGGTATAGTAATGGTCGCGTCCTTTTTCAGCGCTCCAGTTATAATCATAAACAGGTTCGGGAATCTCTGCCTGTTGGTATTTTTTGTATACTTTCCGGATATATTTGTTGACTGAAACAGAAAAGCTGAGATACATATCATTGAAACGCTTATTGACAAGCTGGTAATCATTACTCTGTAAAGCAGCCAGCAGCAACCGGAAGGGTTCCGGATCATACTTAAACAGCATATTTTTAGGTGCCGCTAAAGTAACCTTAGAATAAGTTTTCAGACTGTTATACAGATCGTTATAGAGCAGATTGTTGGAGCTGCGCAGCAGTTCGTTCAGCAGAGCTGAAAAAGCGGCATCGAGCGCTGTAGTATCCTGACAGTTATTTTTTTTGAGCAGCTTCTGATAGGAGGGCAGTTTTTTGATATCGCAGTGTGCGGCAGAAAAATGAAAAATGGACGGTAAAATGAGCCCCATGGTTTGATAAACTTCTGTCAGCGACTTCTGACGCCGCAGCAGACCAACAGCATAGCTTTGAGAAGCACTGTTTTTTTCAGCCCGGTAAATGACACGTGCCGGTTTGCGTTCTGTCGTTTGGATCAGGCCTTCTGTTTTTAATCTGGCCAAAACATCTTTGACGGTACGGATACCAACATTATAAATGGCTGCAAGCTGCGGCATGGAAGGCAGAGTATCGCCAGGTTTCAGATGGCCGCAGGTGATCTGGTCGTGTAAATTTTGATAAAGAAATTCAAATAGCGTATTTTTGCTTAACATCGCCAATATCCCTTCGAAAATATTACAAGTAAATTATAACATAAACATTTATAGTAAAACATATAGTAAATTTAGTTATTTGAAAAAACGATTAGATATAATTTAAAAATACTTTATTTTTATTAAAGAATGAAATAACAAATGTAAACGAATAAAAAATATAATTTTATTAATTAATACAAAACTACTTCTGCTAAAAATATGAAAAAGTTTAATATGTGATTAAAAACGGCTTGGAGCAACATTTTTATATAAGATATTGTGCTGGTTTTTAATAAATGCTATAATAAAAACAATAAACTATACTTAATTTAATTGGCAAAATAATTAAACATTAAAAATGTTGGTGTACAGTTTGCAATTATGATGAAATTTGAAATAGAAAAACGTGTAGAAATGCAGGATATATTTTTTTAAAGGAAGCTATATGCATACGTACACAGTAAGGAGTGGAAAATGGAAACTTTAGACAGAAAAAAAATAGGGATGAATATCAAAGTAAGAAGGATGCAGAAACTGATCTCGCAGACAGCGATGGCAGAAAAGTTAGGGATCTCGCAGACACATATGAGCAACGTCGAAGTTGGCCGCGCTATGCTTAGCCTGGAGCTGCTGCTGCAGCTGAAAAATATTTTAGGCTGTACGATCGACGAACTGCTTTGTCTGGAAGATGAAAACAAACCCAGGAAAAAGAGAGTCAGGGTCATTCGTTACCTTGATTAAAGCTAAGCAAAAAGATTTTAAAGAAAGTGGTGGGACGAATATGCAAAGTATCGATTTGAAAAAAATAGGCAATGAAATCAAAGTCAGAAGAGTAAAACAGGGTATTCAGCAAACAGCTTTGGCGGAAATGCTGGATATAACGCAGACCCACCTGAGCAATATTGAAAATGGCAGAGTCCCCGGCAGTTTGAAACTGCTATTGAAGCTGCGCAGTATTTTCGGGTGCAGGCTGGAGGATCTGGTCGATCCGGAGTGTGATGAAGCGCCGGTCAAAGCTAATGATAAAAGAATGCGGCGCATAAAAGTGATCAGATATTATGAAAATGCCTGATAGCAGGCATGAATAAAAAACAGGTCAGCTTTTAGAAGGCTGGCCTGTTTTTTATTACTGTCAGAAGTAGCTGGGCTGTACTGTGAGCAGTAGTGAAAAGTTCACAAGTCAGCGGAAATTTTTGTGGTATATTAATAAATAGAGTAACAGAAAAATCTTGTTTTGAGAGTGAGCGCCATGACTTTAAAACAAAGTAATTATAAATCGATAACAGCTTTACTGCTGATACTGGTTATTGCTGTCGGCGCAGTCTGGGCCCCTCTATATGTAGAGGCCAGTCACGGACATGACTGCAGCGGAACAGCTTGTCCGGTGTGTCTGACGGTCAGCGTTATCGGCAGCTGTCTTAATTATGTCCTGCCAGCGCTGCTGCCATTGCTGCTGAGTCTGTCAGTTCCGGCTGAAAGTGTTGGAAGCAGGGCTTTGCCTGCCAGTCTGGCAAGGCTGACGCTGATCGGGCTGAAAGTGCGTCTTGATAATTGAGAACTGCCAAAATTTATTTTAAATAAATTTTGGAGGTCGTACCTTGAAAAATAAATTTGTTTATATCGTTACTATCGTTCTGGCTGTGCTGTATCTTGCGGCGGGGCATTATTTTGCTGTGCAGGGTTTAAGCTTTTTTAAAGAGAAATCGCCTACTGACGTTGTTGAGGCAAGGGTAGTGAAGATTTTACCGGCAGCAGCCGGGGCTAAATTTGAGCAGATAAGATTTGAAGCCGAATTATTGTCAGGAAAGCAGGAAGGCGTCAAAGTGACGGCTGCGCAGAATAAAGCCGGCAGTTTTGCGGTTGGGCGCGATGTAGCCGTTGGCGATAAGGTGCTGCTGCTGCCGGGACAGAGCAGTCAGGGTGAATGGAGTTATGCCGAGCATCTGCGCAGTAATGTACTGATGTGGCTGTTTGCTGTTTTTGCTTTAAGTATTATCGCTTTTGGACGGATGCAGGGCGTAAATACTTTGATCTCTCTGATTTTTTGCTGCCTGTCGATCTTTGCGGTTTTTGTGCCGGCGATACTGTCGGGCAAGAACGTTTACTGCTGGACGATCCTGACCTGTGCTTTTATTGTCGTGACTAATCTGCTGCTGGTGAATGGCATCAGCAGAAAAACGATCGCGACTATTTTGGGCTGTATCGGCGGACTTGTCATTGCGGCGCTTATAAGTGCGTCTGCAGACAGTTTTTTGCAGCTTACGGGGCTGGTAGACGAGGATTCCATGTACCTGCTGTTTTTGAATCCTGCTGACCCGGTCGATCTGAAAGCGATCATATTCAGCGCGATCATTATCGGCGCTTTGGGAGCGATCATGGATGTGGCGATGGATATCGCTTCGGCGCTGAACGAGCTGGCGGCTACTACTGCTGAACCTACGAGGAAAATGCTGCTGCAGGCCGGCAATAATATCGGCCGCGATATCCTGGGCATGATGTCCAATACGCTGATCCTGGCATATATCGGCGGTTCACTGACGATAGTTTTGCTGTTCTTTGCCTATAACCATTCGCTGCTGTATCTGCTGAACAAGGAAATGGTGGTCGTAGAGATCCTGCAGGCCGTTATCGGCAGCTTTGGCATCCTGTTTACGATCCCGTTTACTTCTTTTATCTGCAGCAGGCTGTATGTAAAAAAGGCCGGAAGACGTCATAAGTCAGGCTTGGAAAATAAAATATAAATTATACGGCAAAAATCTTGCAGGAATTGATTTGATGTATTATAATAAACCGTGCTGAAAAATTATATAAATTTATTAATTATATAATAAAAAGTATAACTGGTAATACAAAAAATAAACGGGATGCAATTAAAAAAATAAGCAGGATGGGAGCAGCTGTTATGAAAAATGAAGATGATGTTATCGGCAATGAAATAACGGGTGGCGGGAGCAGTTCCAGCGGTCCTTTAAAAAGTCTGCTGGAGGTATGTCCGATCTGCGGCAAGGAATTTTCCTGCAATAAAACCTATCATGTCTATACGGCACTGGCCGGACGCCGGCGGCAGTATTACTGCAGTTATCACTGCTTTAAACAGCGGCCGAATCCCAAAAATAAATTATAAAACACTAAAACACCGTACATTTTGTGCGGTGTTTTTTATTATATTGTTGGTCTGCTGGTATATATGACAGGAATAGAATAGTTTGCAGGATTTGTTGAATGATATTTTTGCAGTGCTTACATATATTCACCAATATGGGGAAGCTTAAAAAGAACGAGTAAGTAAATCAGTATGATTGTCCTGTGGGGGGGTAAAACTATACGATATCAAAAAATAATATTGCAAGAATATTGCTTTTTTAAAATCAGTTAACTACAATATTAATTAGATAACGAATAATTTAGAAAATATTAAATAAGATAATTGTAAAACTTAAATTGATGAGAGGATTTGCAGAAATTTAAAATAATGAGAGAAGTGAAAGCATGAACGCTGACAGTTACGGCCTTAAATTGAACGAACAAAGCAGTGAGCAGACGGTCTATGATTACAATATGCTGATGAGTGCAATGAACGTTAGTGTCAGTAAGCACTTGATGGACGAAAATTTTACGGTAGTCTGGGCTAATGATTATTTTTACTCGCAGACTTTATACACAAAGCAAGAGTATGAAGCAATCTATCATAACAGCTGCCGCAAATATTTTGAGCAGTACCCGGAAGAGTATGAAAAAATGGCGATGGTAGTTGAACAGGCATTGCTGAAAGGGAAAAGTGGTTATGAATGTATCTGCAGGATGCCGCGTAAAGATGGAAGCTGCTCCTGGATCAAAGTCAGCGGTATGTTCAGCGACCAAAAGGTTAACGATATCCCGGTCATTTACGCTACCTTTATTGATGTTACTGAAGCCGTTGAACAAAAGGAACTGCAGCAGCAGCTGGAAAAACGTTCACAGGAACTGCAGGCGGCACTGCAGGCGGCAGAAGTCGCTAACCGTGAAAAATCTGATTTTCTTTCCCGGATGTCGCATGATATCAGGACGCCGATGAACGCTATTATGGGGATGACAGATATTGCCTCCGCGCATATCGACACTCCGGAAAAGGTACAGGATTGTCTGCGGAAAATCTCGCTTTCGAGTCAGCATCTTCTGGGCCTGATCAATGATGTGCTGGATATGTCGAAGATAGAAAGCGGAAAAATGACTCTGGCGGAAGAAGTGATCGAGCTGCCGGAGGTGATGGATACTATCGTTTCGATCATGCAGAGCAGTGTCAAGGCCAGGCAGCAGCAGTTTGACGTGCGCCTGCGGCATATCAGGCACGAGCAGCTGTGCTGCGATTCGCTGCGTCTGCGGCAGGTACTGATCAATGTGCTTTCCAACGCTTCCAAGTTTACGCCGCCGGGCGGTACCGTCAGTTTCGATATCGAAGAAACGGCGTCAGAAAATGCGGCCAAAGCCTGGTTCAAATTTACAGTCAGGGATACCGGAATCGGAATCAAGCCGGAGTTTTTGAGGGATATTTTTAAACCCTTCACCCGCGAAAAAGACAGCCGGATCGATAAAACAGAAGGCAGTGGTCTGGGGATGGCGATCTCGAAGAAAATCGTCGATTTGATGGGCGGGACGATCGAGGTCAGCAGCGAGGTTGGTACTGGTACTGAATTTACGATCAGCCTGCCGCTGCAGATCAGTGAACTGGAATTGGGCAATTTTAAGTTTCCCGATTTGAAGATCATCGTAGTCGACGATGATGTGATCGTCTGTGAGCATACGACGGAGCTTTTACGGCAGATTGGCATTCGTTCGGACTGGGAAACGTGTGGACAGCGGGCGGTGCAGAAGGTCCTGGCGGCGCATCAGGCGGGTGAGCCTTACGACGCGGTGATATTGGACTGCAGGATGCCGGATCAGGACGGAGTGGAAACGGCGGCGATCATTCGCCGCGCTATCAGCGAACCGCTGCCGATCATTTTGATTTCAGCATATGATTCGGCCGATGTTGAAACGAAGGCGCGTCATGCGGGTGTCAACGGTTTTATGACGAAGCCTGTTTTTATGTCGACTTTGTGTCGGGCGTTACAGAGATATGTTTTAGGCCAAGCAGCTGCCGATGAACAAAAGAGTAAAACTGATTTCAGCGGTAAACGCTTTTTATTAGTGGAAGATAACGCCTTGAACCGTGAGATAGCGGTGGAAATGCTGGAATCTGCCGGCGCTGTGGTAGAAAGTGCCTGTGACGGCGCAGAAGGCGCGGCAAAATTTGAGGAGGCGCCGGCCGGCTATTATGATCTGCTGCTGATGGATGTGCAGATGCCTGTGATGAACGGCTATGAAGCCACGCAGAAGATCCGCGCTTCTGTTAAGTCCGATGCCAGAACTGTACCGATCGTGGCGATGACGGCCGATGCTTTTGCCGAAGATATCATCGAAGCGAAAAAGGCAGGTATGAACAGCCATTTAGCCAAGCCTTTAAATTTAGCGACACTGGTGCGTGAAATAAATAAACAGCTGCAGAAGCATTGAAAAAGGGAATAAAAGTTCTGGGACACCGTATGTGTGACTGCATACGGTGTTTTTTTATTTGTTTTTAGAAGCAAAAAAAGGAGGCTGTTGTACAAGGTTGGCAAGTAAATAATTCAAATAACAAAACCGTCTGCCGGGGCAGGCGGTTTTTTGCAGTTCGGGTACTAGTTGCAAGACTTTCAGACAGGCGTATTCATTTATAACAAAAATGTCTTGCGGGGGGGGACAAATATGGTATTATATCAAAAATAAACTATATGGATAGTATTAAGTATTAGGAATAAGAAATTATCAAAACAAGAATTAATTAAAATATTGCGAAAGTAGACATGACAAGTAAGGTTTTCACCAAGGCGTTGCGACCCTCCGCCTTGCTTGAAAATATTTCCCCACAGGTGCCGCTTTGCTAAAAAAGCAGAGCGGCAAACCCAAATGAGCGCTGCGGTTTAAAGCTGCAGCTTTGATGAACGTTTTAGACAGGGAACACAGATGCTTCCTTTGTTTAAAATATTATTTCCAAACAACCCTTTATGTATAATCGGGGTCTTGCAATCGGCGTGAAAAATTTACAGAAAGGAGCGGGAAAGGCAAAAGCCAGGGCAACCATTTTCAGTAGAAGTCAGGCTGTGACACGCCTGCTGCCCCTGCGCGATAACGGGTAGAAATTTGTAGTAAAAATTGATGATGAAGGAGTGAGACAGTTGTCTAAATCCAAAAGGTACCAGTTAGAGAAAAAAATCATGGTTTTTCTGAGCAGCGGTTTGTTTGCGATCTCAGGATTTTGTGCAGGCGACGTTTATGCCGCGGCTGTTTTTGCGGATGGGACAGGGACCAATTCGACTGTTGCAGGCGTAAATAACAACGCCAGCGGTGAGAATACTAATGCTGTAGGTTATAACAATCATGCTATTTCTGATAACAGCAACGCGATCGGCGCGAATAACCAGGCTCTGGCCGAGGATTCCAATGCCATCGGCAGTAAAAACAACACTTATGCCAATGAATCGAACGCGATCGGCAGCGGCAATATCACTAATGGCGTCGGGTCTAATGCTATTGGTAAGGATAATGTGGCTAATGGCTTGGACAGTAACGCTTTTGGTACTGCCAATAAGGCGAATTCGGATAATTCCAATGCTTTCGGTACCGGCAATCTGGCGGATGGTATCGGTACGAGCGCCTTTGGTTATTTGAATAATGTCAGCGGCAATGAATCAGTGGCGTTTGGTTTTACCAATACCATTTCAGCGGCAGAGGCCGTAGCAATGGGCCGCAATAATCAGGTGATCGCTATCGGCGGCAGTGCGATCGGTAATAATAATCAGGCAATGGCGATGTATTCTACTGCGATCGGCAATGATAACTATGCTATCGGTGAGAATTCCAGCGCGATCGGCCTTGGCAACAATATTACAGCTAACGATGCTACGGCGCTGGGCAACAAGAATACGGCTTCGGGGATCTCGGCAGGCGCTGTCGGTATCAGCAATACTGCCAGCGGCCATAATGCCCAGGCTTTCGGTTATTTAAACGAAGCTACGGGTCAGGATTCTCAGGCCTTCGGCGCTCAGAACAAAGCGACGGAGCGTTATGCCAGCGCTTTTGGGCATGAAAATGAGGCTAAGGCCTATGCGGGCAGTGCGCTGGGTGTGAAAAACGTGGCGACAGGCAATTTTGCTTCAGCGGTTGGTTATGACAATACGGCATCCAACTATCTGGCTAACGCCATCGGCACCTCGAATGTGGCCTCCGGAGCCTATGCTAATGCTTACGGTGTACATAACGAAGCCAATGCCAGTTATGCCAGTGCTTTTGGCTATGGCAATATCGTCAGCGGCGAGCATGGCATCGCATCTGGCTACAATAATAACATCAGCGGCGATTTCGCCAGCGCTTTCGGTACAGATAATACAGTCAGCAATATTCGCAGTGCGGCCGTAGGTTCGAATAATACCGTCAGCGGTGAGGTCAGTAATGCTTTTGGCTATAATAATACCGCCAGCGGCAATTATACTAACGCTATCGGTTATAACAACCAGACGCAGGCTTTTGCTTCTTCGGCGATCGGCTATCAGAACAAGGCTACGGCCAGCGCGGTTTCGGCCAGCGCCGTGGGTCGTTCCAACGAAGTGAGCAACGAATATGCCAATGCTTTCGGTGCTTTGAACAAGGCGTCGGGTTCTTCCTCCAGCGCTTTCGGCGTCAACAATAACGCTTCGGGTTCCTTTGCCAGTGCTCTGGGTTATCAGAACACAACGGCCGGCTATCTTGGCAGTGCTGTGGGCGCCAGCAATAACGCGTCTGCTAATTATGCCAGTGCTTTTGGTTATGGCAATGCGGCCTCGGGCTATGTCGGCAACGCTTTCGGCAGTATGAATACGGCTTCCGGCAGTTATGCCAGCGCCGTAGGCTATCAGAATACTGCCAGCGGCGTCAAATCCAACGCTATCGGCAATGAAAATACAGCGTCAGAAGAATACACTAACGCTGTCGGCGCCGGCAACAGAGTCAGCGGCTACGCCTCCAGTGCCTTCGGCAACAATAACGAGGTGACTGCTGAATTCGCCAGCGCTTTTGGCCACAGCAATAATATCAGCGGCTACGTTTCCAATGCCCTGGGTTATGATAACGCTGTCAGCGGCGATTATTCAACGGCGGTAGGCCTTTTTAATAATGTAGGCGGCAATTCGTCCCATGCTTTTGGCTATGGCAATAATATTGCTGCTAATTCCAGTTCCGCTGTCGGCAACGGCAATACGATCAGCACCGGCGCTGATAATTCTTTCGCGCTTGGTAACGATACCAGTATCTCGCTGGCTAACAGCGTCGCTTTGGGCAGTAATTCCGCAGTGACTGCGATCAACAGCGTTACGGGCAACAGCAGCTATACTAAATGGGCCGGCGTCAGCGACGTCGTGGGCGTTGTCAGCGTAGGCAGCTCCGGGTCGACCCGTCAGATCCAAAATGTAGCGGCAGGGCAGGTCAGCGCAACTTCTACCGATGCCGTCAACGGCAGCCAGCTGTATGAAGTAGCGCAGAAAGCAGCGCAGCAGGCTACTGTTTCGGCAGGCGACAGCAACGTCGTCGTTACGCCTACCACGAACAGCAGCGGCGGCACTGATTATGAAGTGAAGCTGGCTGACGAACTGCAGATCGGTACTGGCGTCAATGTCGACGGCACCGGCGATGGCAAGATAGATGTCGGTAACGGCAATGTGGTCATCGACGGCAGCGACGGCTCGATAACTGCCGGCGGCGTGACGATCAATAAAGATGATGAAGGCACGATCAACGGCCTGACCAATACTACCTGGGACCCGGACAATTATGTATCCGGGCAGGCAGCGACCGAAGACCAGCTGAAAGCGATCCATGATAAAGCTGCGGAAGCGGCCGAGCTGGCAGCTAAGCATACAACTATGGAAGCTGTCGACAACAATATCCTGATCGAAAAAAGCACTAACGCTGACGGCGGCGACCATCACGAACTGAAATTGAATGATGTCGTTGAGATCGGCAGCGGTGCCAATAAAGTCACTATCGACGGTACAAATGGCACTGTCAGCACCGGTAATATCAATATGAACGGCACCAACGGCATGATAACTGCCGATAAGATCACTATCGACGGCGGTTCCGGCACGATCGGCGGTCTGACCAATACTACCTGGGACGCAGATAATTACGTTTCCGGGCAGGCTGCGTCGGAAGATCAGCTGAAAACCGTTTATGATACCGCAGTCAAATATGACGTGGACAGCGGCGGTAATATCAACACCGGTAAAATCACGCTGGAAGGCAGCAGCGGCACTACGATCGGCAATGTAGCGGCAGGCGAAGTCAGCGCTACCTCGATGGACGCCGTCAATGGCAGCCAGCTGTATCAGGTCAAGCAGGACATCAATAATATCAATCAGGATATCACCAGGCTGGGTGACGAGATCGATACGGTCGGCGCGCTGTCAGCAGCGATGGCAGGCCTGCATCCGCGCTTCCAGGACGGTAACAAGGGCGAGCTGGCCATGGCCTACGGCGGCTACGGCGGCAAAAGCGCATTAGCAGTCGGCGGCTTCTACGCCCCCAACGAAAAAGTAATGTTCTCACTGGGGCTGGGCATTTCCGAAGGCGGCAGTAAAATGGGCAACTTCGGCGTCAATTTTGCACTGGACCGCTCTAGAGACCGCAAGGCAGAACCGAGAGATATCATCTATACCCGTAAGGAAGTAGATAATTCTTTAGCGGCGCAGGATGAAAAGATCCAGCTGCTGCTGGCCAAGGTCGAAGAACAAAGCAGAGAAATGGAAAAACAAAGCCGTGAAATCGAATACCTGCGAGCACAGGTAGAAAAGTAAATACAGAAAATACTATACTTGCCCCGGCCTGCAAGGCTGGGGCAAACTTTCTGAGCAGAGGAGCAGTAAGTATGAAAAAGATCTGGAGCTTTATCCTATGTCTGGTCATAAGTCTGGCGATGACCAGCGTTTGCCTGGCCAGCGACGGCGCTGACCTGAACAAACAGCAGCAGGCAGTAGTTAAGGTATTTGCCGCCTTAAACGGTCAGAACGGGATGGAATATGCCGGCATACGCCAGCTGATGTCAGCGAAGCTGAAAACAGAGCTGGATGAAAAAACTTTCGGCAGTGTGAAAAATAATCTGCGCCGCAGCTACGGCGAGCAGCGCGAAAACAGGTTTCTGGCCTATCAGCGGTATGCTGACGGTGACCGCCTGGCTTATCTGGCTAAATACAGTAAGGAGAAAGCTCTGCTGTTTATATTCGTTTTCGATAAGCAGAACGATCTAGGGGTGTTTTCCTTTCAGCCCATAGGCGAACAACAGCAGTAACAGCAAACCCCCTGTCTGCCAGGCAGACAGGGGGTTTATATATGATTTATCCGCATGAAATCCGGGTGTGCCGGTATACAGCCTGGCACAACCGGTCAACAAAAAACAATGAAACAGCTTTAAAATTTCAAAAAAATTTACTGGAAATCATCTTTTGAACAGAGTGGAGCTGTTTATATGTTTTAGGTTCAAAAGGCAGCCGCAGCAGGCCTTGACAGGTAATGCGGCTTTTAATCTGGTTTTAATCTTGGCGTTATAAAATAAAGACAAAGCAAAGGCCGGCGACGTAACGGCCGTTAAGGAGGTAAAGGATATGAAAAGAAAATCTATAGCTATGCTGGCAGCAGCTCTCTGCACTTTGGCGATCACAGTTACAGCTTTAGCTGCCGAACTCATCAATGCGGAACAGGCGCGCAGCATTGCTGCTCAATGGGTACCGGCAGGCAGCACACATCTGGTGACTAAGGACGAAAGCTTTGAATTCGTGCCTCATTATGACGTTAAATTCTATGATAATAAAACCAATACCGCCTATGAAATAGAAGTTTTAAGAAACGGCGGCAAGGTAAGAGAGTTTAAAATGGAAGCGCAGACCGTTCTGGGCAGCCCTAAAATCGTCCTTTCAGTAAATGATGTGCAAAATCTGGTCCGTAAGGAATTTCCGAATGCTGTTTTTACTAAAGTAGAATTAGACCGCGGTGACGAGCTTTATGAATATGAAGCAGATTTTTACACGCCGGAGGTACGGGGCGAAATGAAATTCAACCCTGAAACAGGCACTGTTATTGAAAAAGAAATAAAATATACTGTGTTTTGAGCAAGAAGCGGACAGTAGAATAAGACCGGATTTTCCGGTCTTATTTTTATTTGACAGCTGCGGTTCGGGTACGGCGGCCAGAGTGTGCTGAAAGTTGTTATATTTGTAATAAGAATACTGTTTGCTGTTGAGTTGGCATTTAAAAAGTAAAATGTATAAAAATTTTTTCTGATTTCGCAAGTTAGGAAATAAAAGCAAATAATCGAAAATAATATAAATAAGAAATAAACATAAAAAATAGAAATGCTGGCAGATAAAGAAACAAAATGAATTAATATTATAAAATATGATATTAATATGCATAAAATGGCTAATTTATCCCTTATAATTGCTTAAATATGCAAAAAGAGAGCAGGATTTTTTTGCTGGATGTTGAATAAATACGGTGAAATTTAGCATGTTTTAGAAAGATGCTAAATAAATCTCAAGGGGGTAAAAGAATATGAAAAGGATGAATAAGGTTTTAGTAAAGGCTGTCGTTTTGAGCCTGATAATGGGCGGAGTACATGTGGGGGGGACTTTTGTTTAAAAAGCTATGCGGCTGCGATTGGTACTGGTTTGGAAATACATGCAGGTTTAGATGTCATGAATGATGCGGATGTTAAAGCGGATAAAGATGCTATAAAAGCTGCCGGCGCCTTAGCAACACAAAAAGATTTGGAAGCAGTAAATAGGGATGCGGAAACTGCAAAAGAGACTGCAGAGGCAGCAGAGAGGGAAGCTGCTGACGCACAATCAAAGGCGACTGAAGCATACTTAGAAGCCCAAGAAGCCCAAGAAAAAAATACTGAACAAGATGCGACTTTAAGCGAGCAGGGTCAAAAGATTACGGAAAATTCTATGGCTATAGAACAAAACACAGCGGATATTGAAACTAATAAACAAGGCATCGCGACCAACAAAGAAAATATCGAAAAAAATACGCAGGCAATCACTACCGAACGGACAGAACGCATCCAGGAAGTACAGCGTTTAGACGGGCGGATCGACGGCTTAAGCAACCGCATCGACGAGCTGGACGGACGCATTGATAAAGTCGGAGCTTTGGCAGTCGCTATGGCCGGCCTGCATCCGCTGGAATATGACCCGGATGCCCCGACTCAATTCTCGATGGCGGCAGGTACTTACAGCGGTGAAAGCGCTATTGCGGCAGGTCTGTTCCACAACCCTAATAAAGACGTACTTTTGAGCGTGGGTTTTTCGATCAGCGGCAGTGAGAAGGCAGCTAATGTCGGCGCTACCTTCCGCTTTGGCAGAAGCTCGGAATCAAAAGCCCGTAAAGTGATAGAAGACAAACAACGCGAGCAGGAGCTGGCTGCCCAGGCCGCAGCCGCCAGACAGAAAACCGTTTCCTATCGTGTAGAACAGATTTTGGCTGAAGATACAGCGAAAGCTGAATAGCAGATGGGCAGAAAAGCATTTGATAACAGCATCGATTATAAAGAGATCGGCACCAGGATCAGGATCATGCGGCTGAAGCTGGCGGTTTCACAGACTGAATGCGCCTCTAAACTGGGTATTTCGCAGACACACCTGAGTAATATCGAGCATGGCCGCAGCGGGATCACTTTGCAGATGCTGTGCCGGGTCTGTGATATCCTGCAGGTAAGCTTGGATTATCTGGTCAGAGGCGCAGAAAAAACCGACGAAAAAAAGCACAGCGAGATCACGATCGACGAAGTTGTGCGGGTCATAAAAATGCTGAAGGGCATAGAAGAAAAATAAAAATCTGCTTAGCATTGCCGTGTTGGCAAATGCCTTTACTGAATATGTAAGTAAAGCTTATGGAGCAGGCATGGATGGCTATATTACAAAACCAATGTCACTGCAGAAAATAAAAAGAGCATGGCAGAGTATAAAAGAGCAAGAACAGCGGCCTGAGCAGTGATACCCGGCGTGCCGTATGTGGCAGCTGCATAATGTAAAATAAGAAACCCCGCACATTTCGTGCGGGGGGTTTGTTTGGGCATTTAGTACATTTATAAAAATGGCAAAATATATAATGTATAAATAAAATAATAAGCTTTGGTTTGTAAACATGATTGCAAAGTGCTATACTAAATCAGGAGATAGTAAATGAGTTGGCTTATCAGTCCCGTAACGGATTGGTGGTGGGACTATGAGCATATATCAAGCATTGTCATTAATGATAGCGTTTGGTATCCTCGTCGCTACCATTTTTCTTGCCCTTAAATAGCAAGAAAATGAGCCCAACATAGTATGCGGGCCCATCTTCAAATACACAATGTTACGAGATGAGCCAACGCTACCAAACATTTGCTATCTCTTTTTCTATATTATATCGCATTTGTCAAGTAAAAGCAAAACCGCCTGCTTAGGTAGGCGGTTTTTGTGTTTATTATGGTGATTGATTTAGAAGAAAGTTTAAGGATGACAAAGCTTGCAGAGAGCCATGCTTCTATCAATAGCTTGTTGACGGTTGGAAAAATAAATGAGGTTGCTTTTCCATTTGTAGCCCTGATAATGGAATTTTCAGCTGTTGCGGTTATCGACATAAGTTGCCGCGTATACTGCCAGCGAAATAGACAGAGCAATGATAAATACTAAGGTGATATTTATAAATTTCTTCATAAAATATTACTAATATGCTTATATGCTTAATTTAGTTTCATTGCAAATATTATAACGTATGTTAAAATGAGGATAGAGATGTTAAAAGAACTGTTTTTATAAGGAGTTGAGTTATTATGCAATGGATAACCGCAGCTGAAATAAATGACTGGACACAAAAACAACCTAGAAGGGCTCAAGAAATATTACCAGAATTGGTTGGTAGGTTGATATATTCGTCTATAGAAACAATGGATGGATTTCACTTCCCTTATGGCAATGCTATATTATATGCTGGTTTAGATGGATATTTGAATACTAATAGGGAAACTAAACATTTTCCTGCTGGTGTTTCCGTATGGGAATTTGGGACTAATGAAGACATATTAGGGAAATTTAATAGTGATTATGAAAAACGTGCAAAAGATAATGATATAAAAAACAAAAATAAAAAATCTTTTTATTTTGTTACATCAAGGATATGGAATCATAAAAAGGGTATGGGAGAATTAATTCTTGAGAAATCTGATGAGAAAATTTGGAAATCTGTAAGAATAATGGATGCACAATACTTAGCTTTATGGTTGGAAGAAAATTTAGAGGTTTCTGTGTGGTTTGCTGAATTAATGGGAAAGAATATCCAGGGATTGGAACCTTTAGATATATTTTTTAAAAGGTTATGTAAAATGACAACTCCTAATCTTACTACAGAATTTTTTTTATGTGGGAGAGAAGATATTACTGAACAAATCATTGAAATATTTAAGGGCAATTATGACAAGAAAGCTGTCTTATATGGTGAATCTTCAAAAGAAAGCTTATTAGTATTAGTATCTGGATTATTGGAAAGCACAAATGACGAAGCAAAAAGATTTTTAGATAAATGTGTTTATGTTGCTGATGCGGCAACATGGGAAAATTTAAACTTGGGTACTTCTAATAAAGATGCAATTTTTGTATTACCATTTTTTTGCGATAAAAGGAAATTAAAAAGGGAATGTAATATTTTATTTATTGTGGATCGATTTTCTATTATCGTAAGAAGCGACAAAATTGCTAAAGTGAAGATTGAACGACCAAGAAAGTCTGACTATAGTATTGCTTTATCAAAAATAGGAGTTGAAAAAGAAAATATACATAGAATTTTTATTCAAACTCGATATAATTTTGATGCTATTTTAAGAATTCTAGGTAATGATGCAGTTCCCATGGTACCTAAATGGTTAGATAGAGAGCATGATGAGATTAAATTGTTATTACCAGCAATGCTTTGTGGTTCATGGGATGAACGCTTTGAGGGTGATAAAAGAGTAATAGAACAAATATCTGGCTATAGCTATGACGAATATATTGAAAAATTAAGTATATTTTTGCAAGAAGAAGATGCTCCAATCATAAATATTTTATCAACATGGATGATTATAAATCATAAAGAATTATGGTTGTTTATATTTGATAAACTATCAAAAGATTGTTTGAAAAAGTTTAAAGAATCAATAGAAAGTGTATTATGTTATAAAAATCCTAAATATGAACTTCCTGAGGATAAATGGTGGTGTGCTTCTTCATACGATAAGGTACCGATTTATTCTGAGTATTTAATTTCAGGTATTTTACAGTCATTGGTAATACGAGAATTATATATTGAAGATGAATTATATGGCGAATTTTCGGTACCAGAGATATTTAGTAGAATATTTAATGCAATTAATTGCTGGCAACAATGGTTTTCAATAGCACCTTATTTTCCCATATGTGTAGAAGCTGCTCCAAGTATATTTTTAAGTAAATTGGAAGAAAAATTGAATAAAAATGATGATGAATTTTTGATGCTTTTCAAAAAACAAGGCGATCCTTTATTTCATAGTAATCCTTATACAATGATATTATTTGCTTTAGAAAAATTATCTTGGAATAGAAATCATATATCAAGAGTAATAATGTTACTTGTAGAGATAGAAAGTAAAAAATTTTCTTATAAATTGGTAAATTCTCCTAGTGAATCATTAAATAAAATTTTTTGTCTATTTTACAATCAAACATGTTTGTCTAGTCAAGAAAAATTGGAGTTGCTCAAAAGAATAATAAAAAAATATCCTCAAATAGGTATAAAGTTAATTGAGCAAATTTTGGTAGGTCATTCAATAAGTTCCATTTGCAAACCTGATTGGTTAGAATTTGATAGTTTAGATGAAAATATTGAAGATGAAGAATGCAGAGACATTTATAAGTCACTTGTGCCTATATATTTGGAAAATGCTAATGTAGAAAACTGGCAATTTATTTTTCGTAATTATATGTATTTTGAGAGTAATGAAGATGAACTGTTAATGAAATGTAAAAATCAATTTAATGAAGTCGATATTGATAAGAGATTAGAATTTTGCAAATTCTTAATTCGATTAATTACTATGCATAGAAAGTTTTTGAAAAAATGGAAAAAAATAAATGAGGCAAGCTTAAATAAAATAGAGCAATTATTAAAGGATATTTTACCTAAATCAGAACAGCGATACACGGTGTGGTTTATTTTTGGTTTTGAAGGATTGCATCCTGTTTCTTCTGGAGAAAGCGACTTTACGGAAAATAACAAAATTATTGTTGCTGAACAAAAGAGAATTATGCAAGAATGTTTCGCATGCTATGGTAAAGAAGCAGTTCTAAAAATGGCACCTAATATTGAAAATAAAAGAGCGTTTGCTCAATCAATAGCCGAAGTAATCTTTAACAATAAGGTTGATGTAGAGTTTTTTGAAAAAATTTATGTAAGTGATAGTATATTGGCTTCTGAACTTATATTAAGGCTATATTGGAATATGGATTTTGATACTTTTATAGAAAATATAGAAGAATTCAATAGTGAATTGCATATGTTTTGTTTGCTATGCTTGAATATTGATGCAAATATTTTAAAATATATAGAAAATAAAAATATTGGAATAACATATTGGGAAAAAATTTCGTTTTATAAAATAAATACTGATAATAAAGAAGTTTTAAATATTACTATACCAGAATTATTAAAAGTTAAGCGCTATTGGGCTGCGATAAAATTAATGGGAAGTGGAGAATACCAAGATATATCAATAATTATTCAGACAATGCGGAATGCTTTGACAGATGAAAAGTCTATTATAGAAAAAGAGATAGAAGGAAGTTTTTCATATGAGCTAAAGAAGTTATTTGAGATTCTATGGGTAGAAAAAGAGAAATATAAACAAGATATTGAAATTTTAGAGTTTATGTATATGAGTATAGGGTTGTTTAATAAATCTCAATATGATAGATTTGAACCTAAATTTTTGATAAAAAAAATATTAACTGAACCTGACTTCTTTGTGGAATGTCTATCATCTGCTTTTAAGAGTGATGAGAAAGAAATGGATATTGAAGATATTGAAATAAATGCTAAGGCTGCGCAATATTATTATAAATTATTAGAGTTTGTAAATACTATACCCGGATGCACAAATGGTGAAGTGGAGGACGAATTTTTAAGAAATTGGATACATGTTACCAAAGAAAAAGCTAAAGAAAATAAACGTTATGAAGCATGGCAACTTTATTTAGGTAAAATTTTATCATGTGCACCAGTAGGTGAAGATGGGATTTGGCCTTGTGAAAGTGTTAGAGATTTATTTGAAGAAGGCGTTACAGCTGAGTCCAATATTATAAATTCATTTATCATTGGTAAATTAAATCAAAGGGGTATACACAGTTTTACTGAAGGAAGGGAAGAAGAACTTGCTAATGAATATTTGGGAAATGCAGAAAAAATAAAAGTTATGTATCCAGTAACTGCAAGTATCCTTAAGCGAATTGGTGGAGATTATTTAAGGGATTCAGACTTTGACAACAAAAGTGCATTAAGAGATCATTGCTAAGTATAATGCTTAACCATCTACGGGGGTAGGCGGTTTTTTAATATCTTTTTTGATTTCAGGAAACCAGCATCCTGAGCAAGAGCATAAAAATATTGGAAAAACATATAGTAAAATTATTTTGAGTAGATCAATCAACATAATCTGATAATAAGTCTTAATATTTATGCTATTCTTATTATATAATATTAGGTAAACTTAAGTTTGAATATATGTCACAGATAAAGGGAGACTGCTATCGGATGGATACAAATACTTTGTTAGGCGCTTTAGTTGGTGGTGGATGTAGTATTTTTGCAACTCTGCTTGGTCATTGGTATCAAAATAAAAAAGAACACCGCATCAATAGAGCAATAATATTAGATTATCTGAAGCGGACAACGGATACTTTTAGCTGTTATTACTATGACAACGTTGCTCCGGAGTGTTTGGAGGCTATAAATTCGAAGGAAGATATGTGGAGAATATTACCACAAGCAGGATTCAGCAAAAATGAAGTAGATAGTATATTAAACTGGCTATTTATTATTAAAATAATACTTCAAAAATACAATAAGGGAATACGGTCAGAAAGTTATAATAATCTTTCAGATATCTCCAAACGACAACATTTAGATGCTTTTATAAAAGTAAATTCTGTTGATCTTGAAATTTTGGAAGAAATAAAGAGGTTACTTGACAAATATAAATAAGGATTTGTAATTGTAATTACAAGGAAAATAATTGTTCTAACCGTCTACTTAGGTAGGCGGTTTTTTGTCGTTTAAATAAGACCACGCATAGTTGCGTGGTTTATAGAAGGTCTAGCAGGGAGTACATAAAAGATATTATGCTAATGCTCTGTCAGTCAAAGTAAATACATATTAGGCGGATGTTAAGATGCATAATAAGCAAAGTAATACCGTTAATAGTTTAATAGTATACACACGATGGAGGTGAAAATAACAACCTGGTCTTTGCACCAAAGTAGATGCAGAGCTAGCGGCAATAAAAACTTTTTTGACGGCTATCCTAAGAGACCCTTTACAGGGTCTTTTTTTATTTCCTTTGGTACGGAACTAAACTGCCTGCCAGTACTGATTTTGGCGGTTAGGTGAAACGCAAAAAGTAATAGAACCATAAAAAAACGCGCAGACGCTGATAGTTGTAAAGCCGCTGGCGTAATGCGCCGGGCAAGACTCGCAGACGTTGTACACATGTTCAAAGTAAGTGTCTTGCGGGGGGGTACAGAAGTGCTATAATACTTGGTAATATTATCATAACGAATATTTTTGATTTCAAATAAAAGAAAGATGCAGTTATTGTTTGTTTTTAATGAGATGGTTATGAGTTTTACAGTTTGGATGGAACTGTGTAAGGCAAAAGCTGTCTGTAGGGACTGTAAGTGATTTTAAAGTGGAAGATGAGTTGCAGTATTAAATCAGCGGCTTTGAAAATATAAAACTTGTAAGATGAGAAAGGGTGTTATGATGTTGAGCAAAGGGCTTAATAAGAAAGTTGTTTTGGGAGTAGTATGTGGGTTAAGTTTGCCTGTAGCAGTAAATGCATCGGATTTTATCTATGCCAAGACTGTGACGGCTCCGGGTGAGTATAATTTTCATGAGGGAATAGTAAGTACTGGTGATGAATTGATAAGTTTCAATAATTCCAATACTTCTGGCAGTCCTAAGAATTATATTATTAATATTGAAAATGCTGGAGAGTTAAAACTGGATAGTACCTCTCCTTGGGGTGTGATCGATGTTGGCTCTAATAATCAGAAGGCAAATTATGCTGAAGCGGTGATAACGATCAACGGTGATTTGGAAATAAGCAATAAAATACAAAATAATAATGATGGCAGGATCATTTCGCTGATGGGAGGTAAGAATACTCTGCATATCAATGGCTCTCTGAAGATATCTGATTCTGTCTGCAGTTATGGTTCTGCTAATCTTTGGCATTATGGACTGAAAGCTAATAATGGCAGTGAGATCATAGTACGTAATGATTTTATCATCAATTCACTCCAGGCTGAAAGCATATCAGACAGCGCAGGGCAGACTTTTGCAGCAGGTATTTACAGTGACAGTTGGAGTTGCGACGGTAATGATAGTGATGAACGCAGCAAAGATGCTGATGTTTTAATTACTGTTGGTACGGACAATAACGATAAAATAATTTTGGAAAATATTAAATCAACGTCCAAATCAGGAGTTGCTTTTACTTATGGTGTTTTAGCAACGTATGGGGATACGGGCAATAATAAACGGGAACAGACTGCTACCATAAATCTTAACGGCAGTACGGTTATCCGTAATTTGGATGCTATAGGTAAATCAGAAGCAGATGTGTATGCTTTGGCAGCAGAGGGAAATGGTGTTATCAATGTCAATGGAGATCTGCTGATCGAGAATATTGGTGATAGCTCAAACCTAACAGCAGATGTGGAACGATATTATAATGCTGTTGTTGCTGCAGGTGGGTCGGTTAATATCAATGTAGCAGGAAATGCTGAAAACAATATCAGGATCACAGGTGATTTGGCAAGTTATATGGAAAATTCAGCTATCAATCTGCATTTGCTGAATCGGGATTCTTATCTGCGGGGTGCCAGCTTAACAGATGGCGGAAGTATAAATATGACATTGGCAGATGGAGCTGTCTGGCAGGTGCTGGACAGGGTAGAATGCGGTGACAGTGCAGTAGATGCGTTGAAAAATAGCAGTGAAGTAAGTAATTTAACGTTAAAAAATGGTATCGTTGATTTGTATCATAATGACTGGTCATTTCAAGAGCTGAAGATCGACCGGCTGCATGGCGATAGCGGGACTTTTATTATCAATACAGATTTAAATAAGGGGGAAAGCGATCGTTTAACGATTTCTAATGCATCAGGTGCGGGTAACTACAAACTACTGACCTATGATCCGGAAGCTTCGGCGCTGTCCGGAAAACAATTCGAGCAGAAAATAATTGATGCCCCGGTGGGAAATTTCAATTTGACCAGTGGCATTATGGAAGGCGCTTTATATAACTATCAGGCACAGCTGACTAAAATTACTGTAGGTGGGAGAAATGAATGGAAGATCGTTGGTTTGGGAACTGGTGATGTTGAAGATAAAGCAAATAATACAAGTACCACAGTCAAAAGCGCTTGTTCAGCCGGTTCACATATATATTATGGATGGCGTAACAATACAATAGTGCGTCAGCGGCTGACCAAAATGCATAGAGTACCAGAAGTTCGCAGCGGTATGGGTATAATGAAGAACGCAGAACGATTGCTTCACGAGCAAATAGATAATGGCGGTATTTGGGTACAGCTGCAACGTGGAGAGGATGCTTACAGAGGCAGAAATTATTTCGAAAGCCAATATAATACCTATGCGATTGGATTTGACCGTCAGTTTACCAATGATAGTAAGGGTAACTGGCTGTTGGGAGCGGCTGTTTTATATACAGAAGGAAAAGGGAACTATGTCAGCGGTACTGGTGATTACCAAGATCTGGGGCTGAATCTTTATGGTGTAAGGCGTTTGTTATCTGGTCATTATCTTGACTTGAATCTAAAGGTCAATCATATGGAAAATGATGTTGCCAGCAGGACGCTGACAGGAGATCATGTTGGCAGTAAATTAAGAAACAATGGTATTTCTTTAGATGCTGTTTATGGGAAACGGATATTGTTAGATGAGTATGGCTGGTACCTTGATCCGCAGCTGGAAATAACATTAGGGCGGTTAAATGGAGCCGGTTACAGCACGGATAATGGAGTACGTGTTCAGACTGACGGTGTTAACAGTGCAAGCTGTGGAATCGGTATTGCGTTGGGGCGTGCTTTTGCTAATGGCGGAAATATATATGTACGTGGAAGCTGGCTGCATGAATTCGGAGGCAGTTACGATATAAATATGACTGACAGTAATAATGTACAGTTAGTGGAATCACAAAGTATGAAAGATACGTGGTGTGAAGTTGATCTTGGCGGAGATGTGATGTTAGGAAAGCAGAATAATTTGTATTTTGGCATAGCGCGTTCATTCGGCGGGACCTTCCAGAAAAAATGGCAAGTCAACGCCGGGTTGAGATTCAGTTTCTAGACATTGAGGCACTGTTACGTGCGAGTGACAGCGCAGCATAGAACAGGACTGCCGAAAGCCCGCAGAAATAACGACTGGATAGGGAGCTTTTTCTGTGAACCTCTCTGTAATTAGTTGCAATCGACAGTAATAAGCTCAGCAATATAAAAAATCAGCGATATGAAGTAAGTTCCATATCGCTGATTTGGTTTGTTATTTTCTGCCTATGATGTAAGCCAAAAGGCGTAACCAGTGCAGGAGCTTTGTGTATTTGCTATTGATGTCGTACCTCGTTTCTCTGTTTGTTTTACAGTTCTCTGTGTTTGCTGATGATGGCCCGGCTCAGTTCGTTCAGGCAGCTGGTCAGCTTATCCAGCCGCTGCTCCATACGCAGCAGCAGATACCAGCTCAGTACCATCGGGAAACCGAAGTTGCCGACGGCGCTGAAAATTTCTTTGGTATCCATGGCGGTTAAGCCAGCACGGTAACAGTAACGACTTTAATGCGGGCTTCGACGAACTCGCTCAGAGCCAGGCCGCCGCTGGTCAATACGTCGGCCGCGATGATCTGAGTAGCTGCGGTCTGTGCTTCGGCTAAAGTAACACCGTCGCGCGGATCAGAAATGCTTAAAGTCTTTTTGCTGCCGTCACTTTTAGTGAAAACTAACTCTAAAGTTTTTTCCATTGATGTTATCTCCTTTCTTATTATTTTTAGATTTTGTTTTTGTTTAATGGTACTTTCTTTAAAAGAAAGTACCGCCAAGAATCTTTAGCGCTGTTAAGATTTGGATTGCGCTTTACTCGCTGCCCGCGCTTCGGGCAACTCGGTATCACAAAGAAATTTAATTGCTATGCTGCGCATAGCGTCTGATACCTCAAACATACCCTGCGCCTGCTTGTAGCTGCGTGGCGCTCATCTGCCAAATCTTACCAATGCGCTTTAAAACCTTACCCAATCGTACAAATTACTGTTTTAGTTAATTCAGTACTGAAACGTGCGGGTTACGGAAAACCGCACATTGTGACTAATTCCGTTGTGTACGAAGTAAGCTGTAAGAGCTGTAGGGATTGTCTGAGCAACGTAGTTGCGAGTTGCCCGGAAGCCGGACAGCGAACAAAGTTAAACAGGAATTATCACAGTGCGGAAAGTTCTTTGCTGACTTTCTTTCAAGAAAGTCTAATAATTTATTCAGCTTTATCCAATTCGGCCTTCTCAGTAACAAAAACGTTAACGATCGGATGTCTCATCAAAGTGCCGACAGCTTCGGCAACTGCATAGCACTTTTCATCTTCGGCGTCCAAACGCACGTCGCCGATAGAAGAGCTTTTAGTCTGCGTTGCGCCGAGAGCGTTAACGCCGTTTTCTACTTCCAGCGAAAGCTTTAAAGAAGTGGGATTTTTACTTACGGACATCATTTCACCTCCTTTCTTTTGGAAAAATAATAATCTTTGATCAAGCAGCCCTTTTAAACAAGGGGGCTGCTTTTTGCATACCACAGGGCCTTGCCCC
>OGFN01000313.1_pt1 | contig 25961 bp, 16 predicted proteins | sample 1570921 | NCBI WGS metagenome assembly OGFN01 (sample SAMEA2581940, study PRJEB24529) | metagenome | biome: Human gut stool | place: China | collected 2011
TTTGTATTGCTACAAAAAAATGAAAGAACAAAAGGAACTGGAATCTTAATGTTACAAAGAAGTATCCGTAATGGTTGTGACGGATAAGTATAAGAGTATAGCCGATGCAGAGAAACACTATCCAAAATTGTTAGGAGGAAATAATTATGACGATTGAATTTTTTGAAAGAATGTGCGATATAGATTCCGACAAGACATATGTGAGCAAAGCAAAGCTCAATGATACAGAGCTTCCGTTGTATGCAGTCGAAGAAAAAATCAATATCTGTAACGAAAAGGAATACAAATACTACAGCTACAATCAGAGAACCAATAACTACAGTATGAGAAGCTTGTTGTGGGATGAGGCTGAATACCTTGAATTTCTGTACAATCACAGGACAGATGAGCTTCAGAAGCTGATTGACTCAGGAAAGCTGTACAGAACAGTAATGCAGAGAGTACACAAGGCAAACAAGCTTATTGACAGCACATTGCACGAATGGGAATCACAGGACGAAGAAATTATTCTTGCAAAAAAGTCAGGAAACAACGAAAAATATCGCAAGCTCATTAACGGCTTGCGAATGACAGCCCGAACAGAAATTTACAGGGAATATTTATTCAGATAAGGCGTGTAAGAAATGTTAGTTATAATTAATTGTATTCTCGCTTTAATTTTCTTTTTTGTATTTTTTATAATGTTACATTCAGAGCCGAGTTTTATTAAACTTGCAATTGTCTTAACAGCACTTTTGATTAATATAGTGTGTGTAGTAACAATTATATCATCTTTTAAATACACAATTGATATTAAACTATCAGATGAAGTAAAAAGCAGCCAAAGTATTGTTAATTTTAAAGACAATCGTGATTTACAAGGTGGTTTTTTTATTGGGTGCGGCGAAGTAAATACTGAGCAATACTATTATTATTACTACAAAACTGATAAAGGGAGTTACAAAGCAAGCAAAATTAAGGCTGACGATTGCGAAATAATCTATACTAAGGATACTCCGCACATAGATACTATAGTAAAATCGGCTGACGAAAAAGCAACTGAAAATCCGCTTACTTTTGAACCTCTTTTGTCGCTCAGAATTTCAGGTACAGGAGAAAAGTATAAAATTTATGTTCCTGAAGGATCTATAACAGATGAGTTCTCTATTGATACGGAATAAGGTGAAAATAATATGTTATTTTTTGTGTTGACATTCATTTTTTGCTTATATCAATAATTAAATTTAGTTTTAGTAAAACATCCCCTTCATCTTAATTGATGAAGGGGATGTTAGTTTTCGCTGATATCTAAACTTGTCTTTTTTATTTACTTTAAATCCGTCAAGCATTATCAAGTCAAACATTATCAATTTGATTCATTTTCATGTAAATAATATAAATAATACAAGCACATTTCAATTTTGATGCGACTTTCAAATCTCAACAAAACTGTCTCAATGTTGTACTTTGCTATATCTTCAGAGCCGGCTTTGGCAAATTTATTACGACAAGTATATACCATAATCATTATATCAACAATAGTTTTTCCTTTGTTATCTTTCACGGGAATTTTATAATATAGAATTGAACCATTTAAATCTGAAGTTTCAGTTTTATCTGCATTACAAGGCACATATTCCTGTGCTTTATAAGCTTCAGATTTATCGTTTCTCATAACAATATTTGTATGTAATTTTCGAGCATGATTAAACAATGAGTTTTCATTGTCGATAATATCGCTCAATTTATCGTAATCGAATTTTTGAGAATGTGCTAAAGTCCATTCGTGTCCTGAACCCAGCTTATTTGGAAGGCAATATATAGCATTAACTCGTACATCTTTTTCAGGTACATCTATATTGTTCCCGTTTAGTATAGACTCCAATATATCGCTAATTGCATTGCAAATATTTCTTAACTGATTACAAGGCTTATTGACTATAGCAGGTGGCTCTATTTTTCCCAACTTCACATCATCAATAACACCTACAAGAGTATTAAATTTTTCCTCGCACACCTTGTTTGTCTTTTCAATTAAATCAAGGTTAAAATTCAAATCCTTATTTTTACTGATATTTGCAGAATATTTAGCATAAACAACATCAGAAATCTGAATAAATAAGACCATAATGAAGAATACCAAAAACAGAACCAAACTGATTATAGCACAAATTAAAGTTAATGAATTATCTGTGTTATTACTTACTAACCCAGTTGTATTGTCTGTTTTTCCAACTCCAGAACTATCCATTATTTTCATAACTATAGATGATATAAAAGAAATCGTTCCTGCAACGCTTGTAATGATAATTGTTCTTAACCAATGCTTTTCTTTTGCTAAATACAATTTTACTAAAAGATTTTTATCTGTTATTCTTTTCATTTTCTGAAACTCGTGTAAATTTAAAATCATCAAGATTAGGACGCAATTTCCTCGAGTAATTTGCTTTTCTTTGAAATTTTTTACTGTCCAAATCTAAATTGTTCTCCTTTCCAGATTTTTGCAAGTATGAAAAGCCAATACGATACATACTTTTAACTGACATAATAACTCTCCTTATAATGTGCATTTCCTTCACCTCTATTATATATGTGGTATTTATTATTGTCAATATAAATTTACAAATTGCTACAAAAATATACTATATATTACAAAAAAGTACATCTAAATTTCGCTATTTTTCTCGAACAATTGTTCTATTACCATTATAAAGAAAATAAAATACTATGTCAATATATTCGACACCATTCCCTATAAAAAATTTTTACAAAAATTATTAGGGTACCAAATAGTACTCTGTTTCAATAAATAAAAAAATAAGACCTAAACCGTAAGTTCAGACCTTATTTTTGCGTTATTAATTTTTCAACCCTCAAAGTTTCCTTTGACAGTTTTTTATTATACACCAAATGTATGTAATTTAAAATCAACACTTATTGCGTTTAATCGCCTTCCGCCCTTGCTACAACGATTTTAAGCAAGAATAATGTAATTTCTCCTACTAGCTATAAAATGCAATACAGACCGTTTAAGAGCCTTTATCCTTCAAAAATCAAATCGTTTCCCTGACATTTTATCTTTCAGAAGAAAATGCTTTTTAGAGTGATTTAAGAATAATTTAGGTCAAATGCAATTATAAGATCTATGTACCTTTGTTCAGATGAGGAGTGTAAGAAATGTTAGTTATAATTAATTGTATTAGCAACTGAAAATCCGATTACTTTTAAACCTCTTTTGTCGCTCAGAATTTCAGGTACAGGAGAAAAGTATAAAATTTATATCCCTGAAGGCTCAATTACAACAGATTTTTCGGTTGATATGAAATAATGAAAGGAAAAACTCTATGAAGTTTGAAATTAAAAATAATAAAATTTATAGAAAGGGTGAAGAAATCAAACCCGATACAAGCGGTACAAATGGAAAGGTTGTGAGCGGAATGTCGGCACACGGCTTATGGTTTTCAGCTTCAACAAGTACCGAAAAAATTACAATATACAAAAAGGACATCATTGACCTTGCCCCAAACGCCCACGAAGTTTTTATGAGCTATATAATTTGAAAAAACAACAAAAAGGCAGATAACATCTTTTTTGATGCTATCTGCTTTTACTTTTGTCCTTGTTATGTTGTGATTGATTTTCTTGTGTGTGGGATATAATTTTTGAGTTTTGATTTATCTGCTTTCTCGATAGACGGTATGGTCTTAAATTCGTTTTTAACCGGGTTTTTGCATAAGAAAACCTTTTTGATGATTCTAGTATGTACTGTGCTAAATCGGGTGATTTTCTCACTTGTTTAAGGTAAAGTATAAGTCATACTAACGCTTCAACCGAAACAGCAGATGGTATATGTTCAATTATCCACTCATATTCTTTTATATTGCTGTACAAAGCACCTAAATCAGACTGATTATCGCAAAGAATAATCTTTGTGTTGTATGAGCATAAGTCTTTATACATCTTTTTTACGCAGTCTAAAGCAGACTTAGAGCGGAGATATTTCTCGTACTTTGCCATAACAGCATTTGCATATTCTACCAAAACTTCACATTGAGCGGTTACAAGATAATTAGTTTTCATATACATACTCCTTTCAGTCTGAGCAATAATAATTAATTGCAATTTGTTTTATCCGATTGAAAATACTCAGTTTATTCGGTTTAATTTTAAGATTATCAAATGATTCATTGTTGGCGAAATAATAATTGCTCAATGCTTCAAGAAAAGCAAGCTCATCTATGTTGTCATAATCAGAAAGCATATCGTTTATAGTCTGATTAACAGTTGTACATAAAACACCGTCAAAATTGAGATACTCTATATCGTCAAATGAATTGACAATATGATATTCAATGTTATCAAATTGTCCCTCGTTCTGAGCATACACCTGTATCTTAGATTCATTGACATAACCATTGAATAATTCAAGGTACTCAAGTGCCGAAACTCCGCACAGGATTAAATCCGTACCTTGAACCACATCTTGTAACCAATCGACATTAGAAAGATATCGTGTACTTGTAATTGACATCATAAATATCACCACACTTCATTTTCTTTACATATTATAATATGTCAAAATCGGCAAATTTGCAAGTTTTAAGGACAACAAAAAAGAGCCGTTCAGAGCCATCTGAACGGCTGCTTTTTAAATTAAATAAAAAATATTTATCTACCGCAAAATCGGAATAAAGAGCTGTTTAAAGCTGTTTCAAGCTATTATAATCACAACTCTTGTTCACTCCTTTTAGGCTCTGATTTCATAACTGTTTTATTCTGTGTTTGGTACGCAAGTAAAACCACGGTTATTTATTTCTGTTTGCTTTTAAAAATCTATATAATCAGATTTAACAAAATAAAAATCTATATCCACGCTATTCATTCCTCAATAAAAGGGAGCAACTGCATATAATGCAGTTGCTCCAAAAATCGTTACTTTTTGTCGCATTCTCCTGATATGGTAGTCAGACGGTAGCGAAGCACAACACTAAGATGAGTAACCAACATCGTTCAAATACTATTATATGTTATAACTAAGAAAAAACAAGTGTTTTAAAAAGAAATTCAGAAAAGAATTTCTGATTTTAAAGTGAAGTAACAATATAAAAAGTCACTTTGTCACTTATAAGATTATGAGCTAATAAATTTTGAACGGTTTTTCTGTCAAGTCCACCTGTTCCACACCCAAGTAAAGGTATGGCTACTGAATTTATGTTTAAGTTTTCAGCTACCGCTACTATCTTTGGAATCAGAACTTTAATTTTTTTGATTTTTGCTTTGCTACCCGGAGTACGCATAGTAACTGCGTGTATTATTTTTTTACACTCAAGATTTGGAGCATCAGTCACAAAAACAGTTCCGGGTGAATAACCAAAAAAGGAGTGTGCCTTACATTTTGCTCTTGCAAGCCGTTCAACAGCACCGCAAGATGCAAATTGAATGCTCTCTGCAACTCCTCTATGTAATTCATTAACACATCTTTTACCTCCCATATAACCAAAACCGTTGGATGCATTTACAATAGCATCTACATCAAATTTTGTTATATCGCCTTGTGCGTAAACTATCATAATTCAGGTTCACTCCTTTTAGGTTCTGATTTCATAACTGTTTTATTCTGAATTTGCTTTGAAGATTTGTTCCTGCCAAGGATTTTATCCTTACCAAAGTAATGTGTTTTGGGCTTTGATTCTGTTTTTTGGTGAGCAAGCTCAATGTTCAAAATCTTTGTTAATTCAGACAGGCGTGCTGACTTTTCCTGCAATTCCGCTTCATATTCAAAAGGCTTTTCAAGCAGGGCAACACTTGTTTTGTAATCAAGGTCAAGCTTGTTAAGAGAATTCTGACTGTAATCAAGAACACTTTCGGTTTTGTACAGCAACCCCTCTATTTTACTGAGGTTATGCACAGCAGAAACACCGAGCTGAGCAGAATATGAATATTTACCCTTGATTGTAACTACAATGTCATCATACACATTTCCGTTGTTTATAACGCTTATATCGAATCCGCAAATGTTGCCAACGCTAACCTGCTTCTTTCTGTTGTCGGCTATTCTTACCTGAGCAACAGCAGTTGTAAGAGCTTTGGCAGCATTTTTTCGTTCCTCATCGTTCTTCAGGTTAAAAGTCTGAGAACCTAAAGTTAATTTGCAAATAAGTTTACCGTCCTTATCGACAAATGACTTAACATTATCGATATCGGATTTTATGTTGCCGATAGTACAAAGGAGTTGCTTGCGTTTTTCGGGATAAGCCGCAACAGCATCTTCAAGCTCATATTTTGTATTGTTGTAATCAGCTTTGAGAGAGTTAAGCTCCTTTACTCTGTTATCAAGCGTGAGCTTCTCACGGATACGGTCATCGCCGGTACAGAGAGCCTTAATTTCGCCATATGAAAGAGCCGCTTGGTCAACATCGGCACACTTGCGTGCAGGAGCTTTGTCAGTCATAACCTGACTTATAAATTTTTGCTTGGTTTCGAGGAGCTGATAGCTGTACGCATCAAAAGTGCCTTTGGTAACATATCTGTACAAATGCACTTTTTCGTTAATATTGCCCTGCCTGACCATTCTGCCACGCCTCTGCTCGAGGTCTGCCGGTCGCCACGGAACATCTAAATCGTGCAGAGCAATGATTCTGTCCTGCACATTTGTGCCTGTTCCCATTTTGCCCGTTGAACCGAGTAAAATTCTCACTTCACCGCTTCTGACCTTTGAAAACAATTCAGACTTTTGAGCTTCGGTTTTTGCATTGTGTATATATGCTATTTCAGTCGCAGGGATGCCCTTTGCAATGAGCTTGTCCCTTATGTCGTCATACACGCAAAACTTGCCTGTTTCCTCAAGAGAGTCAAGTTCCGCAACACTCTTGTTATCGTTTTGCTCTTTTGAGGAGTCATTGCCTGTGTTTTTTGACGGCACACCGAGGTCACAAAAAACAATTTGAGTAAGCTTGTCTTTTGCTGTGTCTGTATAAATGTCAAATACATTGTTTACACACACATTCAGCTTTGTATTTGGATCATCCTCAAAATCGGGACTAATAAGTCGGGGGTCAAGACCGAGCTTTCTGCCGTCACCGGTAATTTTGAGCATATTATCCTGTGACGGATCTACGGAGCCTGAATTAACCTCATCTGCTCTGTCGGATAATTCATCGACAAGCTCCTTTTGAAGCTCTGTAGGCTCTACATCAACAATGTGAAGCTCACAATCAGGCACTTTAAGTTTAAGAGTTTCAGCCGTCTTTACATCGGCTACCATCTTAAACATAGACATAAGCTCAGGCAGATTGGAATATTCCGCAATCCTTGTGCGTTCCTTAAACTTGTTTCCTGCCGGAGCTAACTCGTATTCTTTCTTTTGCACACCGAATGCAGAAATCCAATTATCAAAATTCTGCATATTGTTGTGACTTGCAAGAAAATCATAATTAAGGTATCTCATCATTGTGTGAAGCTCTGTAACGCTGTTTGACAACGGTGTACCTGTGGCAAATACAACACCCTTGCCGCCTGTCTTTTCGTCAAGATAACGGCATTTTGCAAACAGCTCTGTTGCCCTCTGAGAAGCTCTTGAAGATATACCCGAAACATTTTGCAGCTTTGTTGCACAGTACAGATTCTTAAATTCGTGAGCTTCGTCAACAAACAATTTGTCAATTCCAAGCTCCTCGAAATATACGGTATTGTCTTTCTTACTTGATTGAAGCTTCTCAAGCTGATTTTCGAGATTCTTTTTTGTACGCTCCATTTCCTTAACGGTAAATTTATTACCGTCCTGAGCTTTCATCTCAGCAAGACCGGCAACAATATCATCAATTTGAGATTGTAAAAAGGCTTCCTGCCTTTCAGGAGATAGGGGCAGCATCTTTAATTGCGTATGTCCGATAATAACGGCATCATAATTGCCAGTTGCAATTTTTGACATTAACATCTTGCGGTTTGATGATTTAAAATCATCCTTTGTTGCAACCAATATGTTTGCGTTGGGATAGAGCTTCAAAAAGTCTGCTCCCACCTGTTCTGTCAGATGATTCGGTACAGCAAACAAGGATTTGTGACACAACCCAAGCCGTTTACATTCCATAGCAGTAGCTATCATTTCAAAGGTTTTTCCTGCACCTACCGAATGAGCAAACAGTGTGTTGCCTCCGTAAATAGCGTGAGCAATGGCATTTTTTTGATGTTCGTGAAGCTGAATGTTTGAATTCATTCCTGGAAAATTAAGGTGTGAACCGTCATACTCTCGTGCGTGGACGCAATTGAATGTGCGATTGTATGTGTCAACAATATCTCTGCGGCGGTTAGCATCTTTAAAAATCCAATTCTTAAATTCACGGCGAATGGCATTGGCTTTTTGCTGTACAACCTGAGTCGCTTCTACATCAAGCACTCTTACAGGCTTATTGTTTTTATCACGCTCAACAACACCGTATTCGTCAACCTTGTCTTTATACACTTTCGGTTCGGATAAATTGAGAACGGATTCAAATATCTGATATGCAGATAATCCGCTTGCACCGTAGGTCTTTACAGTAGTTACCGACAAATCCGCTCTCTTATTCGTGATATTCCATCTGCCGGAATACTCTGAATAGTCAAGCTCTATTCTGTCGGATTTAAAAAATCTTGACACATAATCCGATTTAAGGCTTTGCGGTGTTTCAAAAACCTCATACATAAATTGCTCATAGTATTTTTTATCAATCCAAGTAGCTCCGAGGTTAATATCAATATCGCCGGCTTTCAGAGGAGTAGGCAATACTTCCTTTAAGGCGACAACATTTGATTCATATATGCCGTTGACCGAAGCGTATGCTTTTGCCATGTCAAGCTTTGCATATATATCTCCCGACAAATATTCGGAAGCAGTTTGATATTCGTAGTCCTCATCGCCTGTATATGACGGTACGGCAAATATTTCACCTTTTTCTCTCAGCCCGATTTTCAAATCCTCGGGCGGCACATCCGTAATTTGGCTCATATACTCGAAGTCGATAACACCTTTTTCTGCAACGCAGACAGCAAGAGCTTCTTCAGCCGTATCAACATGACTTATTGTTGCTGTCGGCTTATTTACACGCTCTGTAAATATATCGGACTTCTTAACAAGTAAATTATTATCTTTGGCAAAATCGGCTTCGAGAGAAGCAACAAGCGGATATGCTCCGTCAGAGTTTAACAAGCTGTGATTGTAACTGCTGTGAAGCAAGCCGTACTTACTGTAGAAGCTGTCATAACAGTTGTTGAGCTTTTCCTGCAATTGAGCTATCTCTGAATCCTTGTTATCGTACTGCTGAACATCAAGCAATTCACGCAAAGTGTCACGAATATCAATAAAGGAATTGATGCGTTCGTGATTTAATTTTTTCCCAAGTGCTTTGTCTGCGGAAACATTAACTATTTTACCGCTCTTATCAGAGCCGTAAAAATATATTTCGCCGTTTCGGCGATAAAAGCTTTGTAAACGCAGTTTTAAAGGTTCGGCTGTTAAATGTTCGGAAACCGGAATCAGCTTTTCTGCAGAAGCGGAATATTCAAAATTGATATTCTTTACCGCCGAGGAAAGAAGCTCCGACAATGTTCTGCCGTCATTAAACGGCACGCACATCGTATCGTCTGTTCTGCCGAACATTTTATTGCCTTCAACAACTTCGCCGAGTATCATTTCGGGATGCTCAACAAAATAATTGTTGACGGTTAATCCGTTTTCAAGCTGTCCTGTATGTACCCAAGACGGTTCAATTTCTGACTTTTTTTCTCTTTTTTGAAGGAATATAATGTCAGCTGTAACCTCCGTTCCTGCCGATTTAAAGGCGTTATTCGGCAATCTCACAGCACCTACCAAATCCGCTCTTTCGACCAAGGTCTTGCGGAAAGAGCTGTCCTTTTTGTCAAGCGTACCTTTGGAAGTTACAAAAGCCACAATGCCGCCGTCACGCACTTTATCAAGTGATTTCAAAAAGAAATAGTCGTGAATTTTCAGATGTTTTGAGTTGTATTTAGAATCATTAACACTGAAATCGCCGAAAGGAATGTTTCCGATTGCAACATCGAAGCTGTTGTCATTGAAACGAGTATTCTCAAAGCCGTCAATCGTAATGTCAGCTTGCGGATACAGCTTTTGAGCTATTCTGCCCGATAAGCTGTCTTTTTCGACACCGTACAAATTCACCTTATCACGAAGTTCTTCGGGAAGTCTGCCGAAAAAGTTTCCTACGCCCATTGCAGGCTCAAGTATGTTGCCGTCCTCAAATCCTGCGTTACGAATGACCTCATATATACTGTCAACGATTGCTGTATCTGTGTAGAATGAATCAAGCACAGTTGACCGAGCTGCGGTATATTCTTCATCTGTAAGCAAACCCTTGAGTTCAGAATACTCATTTTTCCATTTATCATTATCAGACTCAAAAGCATTGGCAAGACCTCCCCAACCGCTGTAAAGGAACAACTGACCTTGTTCTTCAGGTGTAGCCGCTCTGTTTTCTGCTTCCGTTTGCTTTAAAATCTTAATGGCAGCAATGTTATTTTGAAACTTTGTTTTTGCTCCCGTGACAGCTTCTCTGTCCTCAATTACATAGTTTTTGGCTTTTTCATCATTTACGCTTGTTTCGGTCTGCTCTGAGCTTTCGACCATATCAAACAATGTAGGTGGTTCAGCTTTATTAACTACGGTAACTTCAGCTTTTTCTGCTCTTGACGGTGCGGCATTTTCAACCTCCACGGCAAGCTCGTCAACGCTCTGTAATTTTTCATCGCTCCTGACTTCTCTTTCTTTGCTTTCCGTTATCGGTAAATCTGCGGCTTTCTCATTTTCACCTTTATCAAGCTTTATATCGGCTTCGAGTATTTTTACAACACCTGAATACTGCGGATATTGATTTAAAAAATCAATAATTCCACCGTTACCGTCCCCGATATCCTGCCTGAATGTATGAATTGTTCCGTTCGGCATATTAACAATAAATTTTGTCTTTTCATAGCCAAGATGAATATTGTCAAGCTCACCGTTTCTGTATGCTTCTGCAACCGCATTTTCACTGCCGTATTCCTCAATTTCAAGCTGTCTTTGCTCAACCCATTCGTCATCGGCATTTTTCATAAGTTTATCAAATTCAGAAACAGAGTATGTTTTGCCGTTCTCAAATACCGGACTTTCACTCCAATCACAAGTAATTGTCGGACGAATTATTTCCTGTACAGACTCAGTTTGTTCAGGCTCGTTTATCGGGACGATTTCATTTTCTGAATTAAATTGATTAACGATTTCTTCTGAGCTGACATTCAGAGCACCGGCATAGTTTCTTACCTTGATGTCAAAATTGTTCTGATAAAAATTACGCTCGGCATCGGATTTTGCATTATCAATATGGTATAATGCACGCTTTAAATCCTGTTTAACAACAGAGTTATAATAGTCGTTTTCCGCAAGCGGAACAGTCCTATGCTCTTTCGGCTCTAATTGTGCAAGCTCATCATCAGATAGGTATACAAGGTCATCAAATGATAAAGAGTACAGGCAGTTATCAATCATATCTTTAAGACTTGAATATGTTTTCTCTTTAAACAATTTATCGTCAACATAAGTTTCAAGCCTATAGTCAACAAGATTTACAACAGCTTCAACAGTATGCTTGCTGTCTTCTGTTGTTGTGTATGCCACTCCGACTTTTTTTAAGTCTGAAAAATCCGCTTCCGAATCAAATTCATCCTGACAGTATGAATTGATAAGTTGTTTTGCATATATAATAGTTGAATCACGAACAATATTGTCAATTGTAGCGTGAGTATATACATCGAAATCAATTTGATTATTGTGTAACATGTTTTTTAATTCGTTATCAATTGCAATGCTTTGTTCAAAATTATGTATTCGTCCCTCTTTTTCAAACACTGATGTATCACGCTCAACAAAATAATTAAAATTGTTATAAAGACCATAAAGTTTGTTCACACTATCAGAATATGCCGAATACACTTCGGTGTTTTTATCTTCATTAAGATAAGTGTTGTTAAGTAAAATTGGTGAGTCAGTAACTATAAAATCAACTTTACCGTACAAACGATTGATACGCTTCATCTGCTCGTTAAGAATTGCAAATTGATGTTCATAATGTCCGTCAAGCATAATAAGATTGTTGTCATATACAAGCTCTTTGGCATATTCCTGTACATATTCCGTAACAAATCCTTGCTTTTTCAATTTTTCGGCTACTTCAAGACAAGATGTTGTTTTTCCTGCACCCGGTCCGGCAAAAGCATTGATAACAATAGTATTTTTATCCGAATTATTGCTTGTGATTTCTTTTTGTTCAGATATGAGTGTATCAAACTTAGCTACATCAAAACTTTCAGGTTCAATAAGTTCGCCTGATTTTATCATTTCGGCAGTAGCAACATCTGCAATCAATTTTTGTGTGTCCGTAGTTAATCCCTCTGCAATTTGCTCACCAGAGTAAAAATAATTTAGAGATTCTCGGAAAAATTTACTGCCTACATCGGACAGAGTTTGATTTCCGGTGATTTCTACATATCGCCAAAATCGCTCGGAATCATTTGTAAAATCTCGGTTTCCTCGCCAAGCAACATTATAATTTATATCAGTGCTTACGAACTGACCGCCTGTTTCGCTATCCGGATTGAAATACATAACCGTAAAATGATTTGCCGAGGGGTTATGAAAAATTAGATTTTTGCTTAAAAAATCATAATCGGGAATTTCGGGAGTGTATGTACCGCCCTCAATTTGCCCTTCAATATCCGTGCGTGTAGTACCTTTAATATCTGCAATGAGATTGATTAAATCTTCATACGAGCCGTTCTTGTATGCTGTAAAGAAGTTTTGCATTTCATCAATCGAAAAAGTGTAATCAAGCAAGTTGATTACTGATTCGCTCATACCGTAAGTTACCATTTCTCTGATAATTTCAAACTGAGTAGTTGAGTAACCACGATTTTCAGTTAATTTTGCAGTAATGTTATCATTAACAAAACGCTGTTTTAAATCATTAAACCTTGATGTATCTGCAAATATCAAAGATTTATCCGAAAAACTTCGATATGTGTCAACATAAATTTCGGCAAGAGCAGAAAGTTGTGATTCATAAAAATCAGTGCAGTCAGAAAACAATGAAACAAAGTTATCAGTCAAATTATCATCGTTTCTCGTTTGGATAAATTTTACAGACGGTGCAAGTGCCGAAAGTTGCGATTCATTAAAATGTAATTCAGATATTTTTTCATTAACTGATTTTGATTCTTCCGGTGATTCATTTTGAACAACCTCAGATTTTGACATAAATGATGCTCGCTGTTCTTTAAGTTCAGCAGATATTTTATTCAAGGTATCAGCATATTGCTTGTCAACAGTAATAGTTGTTGTTTTTCCGTAAATTCTGCCTGAAAAAAGGATGCCTTGCTCAGTAAGTCTTTGACCGATTTTATAGGCAAAATCGGTATTGTACTTACGGTATAATTTATCCTCAATAGAATCGTAGGTTGTAGTTCCTATGATGTTGTTGGTTTTATAGACTTTTGAATTACATTCAATAACAGTCTGATAATCAATATCCAACTTATCAATATTATTTGCAGTAGCTCTGCCAATGGCAATATGTGCTTCTCCGTTAAAAATATATGCACAATAATTAAGTCCTGAATTTTCAAGTTCCTGACATATATTATCAAGACTATCCTCACTCGCAATGATTACTTTTTTATATTTATTGGGAGTGTTGCTGTTCCATATTTTGTTTCCATATAATTCAATCATTTATTTCATTCACCTCTTAAAAAAAGACCTGTGCCTGAATGGCACAGGTCTAAAATAGCTTTATAATTCTTGTCCCTGAGTTTTGGTTTTATCATTCGTTCGTTGCTCATTATGAGCAATAGTGTTTGCATTTTGCTTAATCTGATTTCTCGATAAAGGTGCTGTTCTGCGTTCGGATTTCTTATCAGGCTCTTTGAGTTTTTCGTATTCCTGCTGCTTATTGCCGTTATTGATAATACCGTCAATACTGTCATAATCGTCCTCAATCGACATTTCAGCATTTTTAAGATAGTTTTCTTCGAAAATAACTTTTGCAGTTGAACTTACAATCGTATCCGCCTGTTTCTTGAGAGCCTGTGGGTTGGTAGTAAACTCATCAACAATATTCTGACAGCTCTTGTTGATGATATTGTCAGCTTCTTTATCGGGCATTGCTTTGACTGCATCAAACTTTGCAGACCACTCGTCAAGTGCCTTGAGCTTTCGCATTAACTTTTCTTTTTTTGTTGTGAGCTTGTTAATCTGCTTTTGTAGTTTGAGCTTTTCAGACATATAATGAGTTTGACTGTACGCTTTTAGAGCACTGTCAAGTTTATTTTGAGTAGCATCAAATTTTTCTGAGGTTGTTCGCATCGACATCATTCGATACTCTTGAATCCCTTTAACGAAATTTTCTTTGCGTCCGTCAGGTGACTTCATATTGTCGAGAAATTTGTGGATTTTAATGCAGAAATCAGCACGGCTTTGATGTTTCTGAATTTTATTTTCATTGGATTTGATATTCAGTTTGTGGGCAGAAATTTTCTCGTTAATACTGACTATCTTTTGCCGTCTTTCTGTTGCCAAGAGCGAAAGAGCAGTATATACAGGTTTTGGCACAATATCTTTCAAGGATTCAATCGTAGATACAAACTCTGCATTTCGGGACTTTTTTATATTGAGCTTTTCAATTTTTGCATTGAACTTATCATTTTTGCTGTTAAGCTCATCAATTTTGCGATTGCATTTGTCATAAAGGGTAGCAAAAATCGGAATAGAAAATTCTGTGTCTTTTGATGTTTCGGTTACAATCGGTTCAGTCGGAACAGATTGTAAATTTTCTTCTTTTACACCGACACTTTTGGACTTTTTTTCATTAATAGTGTCAAAATTTTTGCTTTCTGTGTTTTCTTTTTCCTTAACCGGATCATAATGATTTATGTACAGTTCTGACCCCCTGACTGTTTCGGCAAGATTATCATCTTTGTCATAAAGCATATATTTACTCTCATCATCCAATGATGTGAGTATGGTTTTGCCTTCGTTGATTTCATCAACATCGTCTTTTTTAATCCAAAGATAACGAATATCCTCCCCGAAAGTACCGGGAACTCTTGTTTTATACTCGAATTCGTTATCATCATAGACAAGTGATGATTTGTCTATTGTAATATCAGGCATTATTTTTCCTCCTTTTTCTGACAGCAAATGTAGCAATAACAGCTGTTATTGCTATTGCAATTATTGCCAGTAGAATAAAATCAAAACTTCTGTTATTAGTTTCTGCTTTTATGGCAGTATCAGGCGAAGCGGTTTCAGATACCCTTTCGGCTGTCACAATAAGTCTGTGACTGTTAACACCGTAGGGATAACAAGTTATAAGGCTTAATAAGTCTTTTTCTTCGTCAACTGACAGTAACGATATGTTGTCGGGCTTAACAATGTTTTTTGCTGTTACAGCATAGGTAAGCGTTTCATCAAGTACGGATACCTTGATTTCATCACCGATTTCAAGCTCGTTGAGATTGTCAAAAAACACTTGCGTTGGATAACCCGTATGTGCAGACAAGACAGAATGATTGCCCACACCTCCAATAGGAAACGCTGTATTTGGCAGATGAGCAACACCTTTTTCCAACACTTTGTCTGTATCACCGTGGTAAATCGGCAGTTTAACATTGATTTTTGGTATATCAATGTAACCTATAAGTCCATCGCCAAAATTAAGAATATCGTCATATCCGTCAATCACGCTGTCTGTATCGTAAGAAAAGCCATTGATAAGTTCTGATAAATTGTTGTTATATTCAGCAGCAGCCGACAAGTACTGTGACCTGTCGGCTGCTGAAATGCTGTCAAGAGATGCGGCATAATTGTTAATTGTGGCTGCGGCGAAAAAACTATTGACAGCATTTGATGCAGAAGGGTACAGCACAAAGCAGAGTGATGCAGTCATAAAAATTATTCCTATTATCAAGGTGCATTTGCTTCTGCATTTTTTCAATGTGCTGTACTCCTTTCTGTTTAATGTGAAATTACTTGTTTGTAGCTTTTACTCTTCTGCGAATGAGCAATGTTGCAATACCGCCGAGTGCAAAAGCTGTGCCGAGAATGTAGAACATAACTGTTCCTACACCGCCTGTCTGCGGAACAACAACCTTTGTATCCTTAACATCAACGCTTGCTGTACCGTCTGTCGGGCAGTTTGTGATGTACGAACCGTCAACAAATGTTGCACCGTATGTAACATCAATAGTTACCGGAATAACCTTACCGTAGATGTTGTAGCCTGTAGGAGCTTTTGTTTCGACAATATAATATTTACCGCTTGCAAGTTTGATTTCTTCTTTACTTGTGTTGTAGTAAGTAACCTTGCCTGTCTTGTCTGAAACACCGCTTGCAATGGCATTTGTAAGAGCAGTTGCATCCTCTTCTGTTTTAAAAAGGCTGAATTCTGCACCTTCGAGAGCCTTGCCGGCTGTATCTGTCTTGTTAGTTGTAACTGCAAAAGAGTAAACATAAACTGTATTACCGTTTACTTCTGATTCAACACCGTTCTTGTTAGAATAAACGAGCTTTGTTTCTGTATTTGGGTTGCCTGTCTTTCCTGTTACAGCGTACTTATTGAGCTTTGCTGAATAAGTTACAGATGTATAAGTAACACCCTCTGCATAAAAGTCATTTTTCTGGAGATAAGTGTTTGTGAGAGCTACATTAAATGTTGTAGCTTTACCATCAACTTCTGAGGTTACATTGAGAGTGTAATCAGATGGAGCAAGGTCTGTTTCGTTTACTTTCTGTCCCTGTGCGTTGAGAAGTGCAACCTTTACGCTGTCTTTATCAAGAGTAAGTCCTGCTGACATTTCATCATATACGGTATATGATTTAAGTTTCATTTCGCTTGAACCGGCAGTCGATGACTTGATTTCAAAATTTACTGTGTCACCAAGGCTTACATCGGTAAAATTAACATTATCCTTTGTGCTGTTAGTGATAGTCTTGCCTGTTACAACATCACCGTCATTTACCTTTGTTGCAAGGTCAATATCATTGATACTGTAAACCCAACCGTTATTGTAGTATGGGAGCGATACAACAGAGTTTGTAACACTTCTTACACCGGCAGGAAAGTTCGTAGCCTTAATGTAGTACAAACCCTGAGCAAGGCTTGAAAAAGTCTTTTTTACAGATGTTGCCGAAGTAGTAAATGTGCCAACGGTTGAAGCAGTTGACGGGATTGAAGAAAGACCGTCAAGAGCTGAGAGAACATTCGATGTCTTTCCGCTTAAAATCTCATCAGATATTGAAGGAATGAGTGAATCATAGCCTGTCTTATACGGATTTTCAGTTGTTTTGAGTTCCGCTACCTTGTACACCGTAAAGGTATAGCCGGGCTTAGAACAATTGAGCGTGAATGAAACCTTCTTTGTTTCATCAAGAGCGTTGTTGTTTGTTGCGGCACTTGCAAACGGAATTGCAGTAAATACCATCATAACGGCAAGTACCATAGCTGTCATAATTCGTGTGATTTTCTTTTTCATTTTTGATTTTCCTTTCGTGATTTTTTATATTTCTTGCTACCGTGTTTATGGTAGTCATAGATGAAAATTATAGCCATTGCTCCGAGTGCCACGGCAACGAAGTAAAACGGAGCAATTCCACCGCCGCCTGTTTGGAATAACACGGATTTGTTATCGGCAACGGTTAAAGACATGTTAAGTGTGTTTTCATTGTCGGCTGAAATTGTAAATTCAACCTTTTTACCGTATGGCATATAGCCTGACGGAGTTACAGACTCAACAAAATAGTAATCTCCTACCGGCAGTTTACGGATTGACAGAGTGCCGTTTGTTGCCATACAGTCAGTTGCAGATTCAGATTCAGAGCGGTACATATAACTACCTGTGCCGTTTTGAATGCATCTGACGGGTGTGTCATCTGACTTGTAGAGCTGCCAACCTGATCCGCCAAGAGCCTTTGTGCCGTCTGTTTTTGTCAGTTTAACAGAGCCTGTTTTCAGCGTGTTTTTGATATTTGCAAAAACTACGGTATCTGAATTAAGCGTAACTGTTACACTTTTAGGTTTGTTATACTTATACGGTAAAGAGTAAGTGCCGTCATCGTTAAGCTCGCCGAGTTCGGTTACTTTATATTTGAGCAATTCGTCATTGCTGTTATAAATCGGTAAGTCTGAAATTTCAGGACTTAAACCTTCAAGGTTTGTGCTTACTTTTTCGTTAAACCCTGTGTCAGCACAGCTTATTTCAAAATACAAACCGTCCACAACATCATCTTCAGATGTTTTTTGTACCTGTAACGAACCCGTTTTGATGGTGTTCACGCAATCATATGTATAGTTGTATTCATCGGTATCATAGATTGTAAATTCGACTGCATCTTTCAGTTCATAACGGCTCGGAAACTTGTATGTTCCGTCTGACTGTTTAATGCCGATTTCTGTAAGCCTGTAAGTAATTTGAAAACCGTTTAGGTCAACTACATACGGCAGAATACCGTCAATTTTGTTACCGTTGGCATCAAAAAACTGCTCATTGTCTGTACTTGCTTTACCATTTTCATCAGTAGTCAAAACGATACTTGTAATCTCGTTTCCGTCTGCATCATAAGCCATAGGAGTAGGAATAAGGTCATCATCGAACTCTCGTTCGTCATCAAAAGATTCGAGCTTAAAGCTCAAGCCCTCGATAACTCCGTCCTCGGAAGTCTTATTGATGTTAATACTTCCTGTTGCAGGAGCGTTGTACACGGAATAATTAAGAGTAGATGTTGTTCCGTATTTGTTGGCAGTCTTAAACTCTGATTCAGCCTTTTCAAGGTAATTGTCAGGGAAATAATAACTGCTTCCGCCGAGAAAACCTTTTTCAACAACCTTATATTTTATAGGAATACAAATTGCTGAGTTTGGAACGGTTAAACAGCTTGTGAGCTTGTAACCGTATCGGTTGTAATAGTTAGCTGTTCCGGTAGAATCTGTAACAATATCACCATAATATTTGCCGTTTTCGTCCTGTACCTCAAACCAAACTCCAGACACTTTACCGTTGTATGAGGTCTTTTTAACAGTTAAATCTGTTTCAGAAACTGTATTCTGAAAATTAAATGTAACCGTTTTGCTCTCGTCAAGCGTTAATGACTTACCGTTAGCGTTGGATTTTGCTTCTGATGATTTGCCATAGTAGTATCTTGAATAAGCATTCTCACAATTGCTGAATACGGCATTTGAAACACCTTCATAATATGAGCCTTTGTAGCTGATTGCATTTTCTTTCTTTATCGTCCAAGTGTAACCGCCATAGCTGTGAGCACCCAAAGTAGTCTTAAAGCCAAGCTCTTTTACGGTATAGGTTATCTTGTTGCCTTTATCGTCATATACCCTCAAACCTTTAACAGTCGCTTCGCCGTTTTTATCGGTTGAAACTGCGTTGTACTCGTTGCCAAGATTATCTGTAATTGCAAACCATAGATTTGATACAATACCGTCTGTTGATGACTTCTTGATTTTGAGGTCAGCTTTTACGGCATCTTCATAAATCGTCTGAATAACGGCTGTTTCAACGGTTGAGTTTTCCTCATTTGTAATGACGGGATAAACAGTATCGTCAAGCTCATAGCCTGTCGGAGCGGTTATTTCTTTGATGTAATATGTTTTGCCGACATCTACCGATTTTGCAAAAGTTCCCTTGCCGTCAGCACTTGTTGTGAGCTTGTCATACAAGCTTGCACAAGCTGAATCAGAGTACAAGCCATATACTGCTCCGCCGACACCTATACCTGACTGATTAAGCTTGTTAATGCCCACATATGCCTTTGCCGGCATTTCGTCAATCGGCACATTTATGGGAGTATTTGTGTCCTTCATAATAGCAATTACGCTGTCAGATAAATTACGATAAAAAACAACATTGCTGAGAGAATAGCCGTCAGGGGCTTTGACTTCTCGAATGACAACTGTGCCTATAGGTACAGCAGGATTTGGGTTCTCAGCCGAAGTATAGTAAAACTCATCAGATTTATATCCGTCTGCAAGATACTTAGAAGCAAGCAATGCTTTGCCATCTTCATCAGTCTGAATATACCAAGTTCTTTTAAGGTTTTTGCTGTCAAGTGCAGGAGCGGTTTCATCTGCTTTGACATCGTAGTCCTTGTCAATTTCCTGTGCGTAATATTCAATGCTGAAAACCGCACCGCCAAGACCTTGACTTGTTGTTTCGCCTGTAATTGCATTTTTCTTTTGCAAAACAATACCGACAGGGTCATTAACCGGATTATCCTGTGGCTCGGTTTTTTTGTCAGACAGCTTAACTGCTTTAAAAATTGCATAGCCGTTGCTGTCCTTTTTACCCGAACTCACAAATGTATATACAGTTTTGTCAAGCTCATAGCCTTTTGGTGCTTTTGTTTCTTTTGCATAGTAAGAAGCTGTTGAATCAACATATTTACTGTAACTGCCGTAACCGCTTGCATTTGTTGTAATACTGCCGATTTTTCGGGTACAAGCTTTGTCTGTGTATATGCCATACACAGCTCCCGACAAACTGTAACAACCGTTGCCGGCTGTAAGCTCTGTGTTTGATGATGATTTTTGAAGTTGCAGCTTGACAACATCCGGAAATGTCAACTTAACATATCCGTCTTTAACTGCATAATTAGAACCTCGAGCAAAAGTCTGATATGATGCAGAGTCATTACTTGTAATTAAATACAAACTGTTTTTGCTCTTGATTCCATATTCCTTCAAAAAAGAGTTTTTCATTGTCACATTAACTGTCGTACCAAGATTTTTGGAACAAGTGAATGTAATCTTATTTCCGCTTACGCTGACCTTAACATTTGAATTGCTGACGATTACATCGGATGCTTTTGTTACTGAAGCGGTACCGTTCTTATCAGTCAAAGTGATTGAATACTGTCCGTTTGATTGATTATATGACATTTGATACGACTTCGCAGAACTGAGTGATGATGCTGTATATGACGGATTTCGCACCGACTTTTTGCACCAAGACACCATATTGTTGTACGCTGTTGTAACATTCGCAAGCGTAGTTTCTGCCGAACTCGTAGCCGTCATTGTATTTGCAGGTGTAAGTAACGGCTTACCGGTAACCGCTTCAAAAGTTGATGCGTTACGCTTGCCTGCAACAATCTCAAAAATCAAGAGCTGCGTTGCATAGTAATAATGAACCTTCTCTTTCTTTGCAGCTTCAAATCCGCCAAAGCCCCAAGCAAGTATCAGATTAACTGCATTTTGCTGTGCAGTAGTTAGCTGTTTCCAAGCTGCTGATTGAGATGTACTTTTTACAGTAGCAGAACTTGTTAATTCAGATGCTTTATCCGGTTCAATACAGTACGCTCTTTGTGTGTAGTCTAAAAAATTCAAGGCTTTTCCGGATGCAGCAAAAAAATGGACCTTAAAATTTTCCCAACCTTCATAATGCTGACTATGCTTTTTCCCGTTTGCGTCTGTATAAGTATATTCAGCTGTTTTTTTGTATATAAAACCTTTGCCGTCTGCACCACGAGTACCTTTGGTAACCGTGGCAGCACTTACGGAAAATAAACCGACAGACAATGAGCTGATAATTACAGGCAAGCATAAGAAAACCGACAATATTTTTTTAATTAACTTCATTCAAATTTTTCTCTCCTTTCATCTAAATATTGAAAAAGAAAAACTACTGTATTCTTTTATGGGTGATGCACGAATCATATTTACCTCCGTAAATTTATATTATTAACCACCTTAGTGGGGATTGTAGGGATGCATCGGACAAATTAATGCCCGATGCAAAAGAAGAATAACAATGAAAACTTAAAAAGTCTTGCTGTCAAGTGAACAGTGAGAGTCATAAAACAGAAAGTTGTAATCAACTTCCAATGTTTTCGCTAATTCTCTGATATATGCAAAAGTCGGTTCATAATTATCGTTTTCCCATTTGGTATATTCGAGCAATAAGCAACTGCTTTCCAAACGACAATTATTTCACCTTCTCAAAAAGTTGTTATCAATTTAAAATGTTAAGGTCATATATGTAGTCAAGGTCAACATTTGTTGATATGCCGTTAATTCTACCGTTATCTGAATACTGCCACACATCACACGAAATTGACGGCTTTGTATACCATTCTGCGTTCCAAATGGAAATGCCGTTATTTTTTAAGGTTGTGCGATTGAGCAGATAGTCATAAACGCTTGCTGAGGAATACACACCCGATTTAAAGCCGTTGCTTTTGAGTTTGTTACAGAAATTGACTGCCATTTTTGTATAATTGCTGTTGCTTGTACTCATTGCAGGCTGATATTCCATATCGTAGTAAACAGGAAGTTCAAACTTTTTACCCTTGATACAACTAAGGCAAGCATCTGCTTCTGCTGTTGCCGTTGACGGTGACATAGCATAACTGAACCAATATGCTCCGACTTTAAGACCGGCGGCTTTGGCGTTTTTGTAGTTTATTTCAAACATATTGTCTTTTTGGCTTTTTTCTTTACCGTAGCCGGCACGGATAATCACATAATTATATCCTGCCGACTTAACCTTATTGAAATCTATGCTTCCCTGCCAAGTCGATACATCCAAGCATTTTACAGCCGACCCCGAAACTGTTATTTTGCATTTAGCAGTTTTTCCGTTATAGGTCTTATATGTAATAGTTGCAGTACCCTGCGATTTTGCGGAAATTTTACCGCTTGAATTAACGGTTGCAACATATGTATTACTGCTTGTCCAAGTACTGCGATAACTGTATGCGTTATTGTTGAGCGTAGCTTTAAGCGTTTTACTCTGTCCGACTTTAAGGGTTGCAGATTTATCAGAAACAGTAACCCTTGAAGGTGCAGATTTGACTGTTACCTTACAAATCGCTTCCTTGCCATTGCTGAGCTTACATCTTATCGTAGTAGTGCCGACTGTTTTTGCAGTAACAAGACCGCCTGACTTTTGGACGGGAGCAATTGCGGCGTTATTCGAGTAATAAAGTCTGTAGTAGGCTGCTGTATTGTTCGGAATACTGCTGTTCAAGTCATATTTTTCACCAACACCTAAAGTAATACTTGTTTTATTAAGTGTGATACTGTCAGCAAGTTTTTTGACTGTTACGGTACAGCTTGCAGTCTTGCCGTTATATGTTTTGGCTGTAATCTTTGACGTGCCGACACCGACAGCAGTTATTTTGCCGTTTTCATCAACCGTTGCAATTTTTTTATTGCCTGTTGAAAATGTAACCTGAGATAAATTACCATTTGTCACAGTTGTACTTAAAGCATAAGATTCTGTTGTACCTAAGACTATATCCGTTTTATTCAGCTTAATGCCGGTCGGTACAGTAGTAGGCTTTGGAACAGTTGTAGGTTCTGTAACTGCTTCCGTTGTAGGCTCTGTAACTGCTTCCGTCGTAGGCTCTGTAACTGCTTCCGTTGTAGGCTCTGTTGTTGATTCTGCTGTTGTCGGTTGTTCTTCTGTTGGCTCTTTAATCAGACCTACGATAATCTTCTGTACAAGTGTTGAATCAACAACGGTAATCACACCGTCTTTATTAAGGTCATACAGCTTAATTTGTTTTTCATCAAATGTTGTCATACCTACAACATTCTTCTGAATAAGCGTTGCATCTTCGACTGAAAACTTTTTGTCTGTGCTTACTGCTCCTGCACTAAAGGCACAAAGGCTCACAAGAGTAGTGGCAGTAAGTAAGCCCGAAATAATCTTATTTTTCAGTTTCATAACTTCCTCCTTAAAGGGTTCTATATATATTCCGTAATTTTTGCAATTTCGCACCCCCTAAATTGAAAAAAATTTTAAAAATTTTTTTGAAATTTCTTTAAAATTATTCTCAAAAAGAAAAAATGCTCCGTTCAGGAGCATAAAAAGAGCATAAAAAAACAGAGCCGTAGCTCTGTCTGAAATTTGTTATGTAGTTTTATCGTCCCTTGCTCTTATCCTGAGAGTGTGGGGAGTGTTTCTGCTGTGAAATTGTGTTAGCATTTTTCTTTATCTGATTTCTTGATAAAGGAGATTTTTGTTTTGATATATATCGGTCAAGCACTTCTTCTAATTTTTTGAAGTTACAACATCTTTTTGCAAGATATTTGTTATCATCAGCATTTTCTGTAATTATATTATAAAGAGAATTAGCACGCTTAATTATGATATCAGAATTTGTCTGACACCAAGTAAGCTGATTAGCCATAAGCTGTTTATAAACTACTGTCTTATGATTGTCAGTCGGTTTAATCGAAATATCAATTTTATGTATTAAGGACAAATCGACAGGCAACATATTATTTATATTCAACCCACCGATAACTTTATTAGCACCGTTTTCATCTTTTACCGACGGATGACGAATTTTCAAAAAATCAATTGAGTTCTTTTTATTTTCAAATTTTTCCTTCGGAGAGGTTAGAGGAACACAATACATTCTGTCATTTACCAACACAATAACACCGACAAACGGTCTGTTAGATTTATGGATTTGGGGTGAAGTGGACATAACATTGCTGTCCTTTTGAGAAAGGTTTCTCACATACTTTAAATCAATAGAATAAAAATTAAGTCTTTGTTGCTTCATAAAATCACTCCAAAAAATAAAGGGACTGAAAAACAGCCCCTTTACAGATTAAAAGTTTCCACTTATACGGTAGGACTCACCTCTTGTAATGCTTCCACTTATACGGTAGGACTCACCTCTTGTAATGCTTCCACTTATATGGTAGGACTCACCGCTTTTTACAGAAATCAAAAGATTTCCATACAATAGGACTAAAGCCTATCACCACCTATATTATACACTAATCCGAGAATTATGCAAGCAGTTTTCTTTCACAGTTTAAAAAAACTGACAGCTAATTCACCTAATCCGTCCCCGATATTCTCAAACCAATCAGCAATTGTTTCTCCAAGAGTAGAAATAATATAGGTTGACATAGCAAACAGCCACAAAATACCGATTACTACACATCCGTCAAGCAACGGAAAAGTCCCGTTTTGTATCCATCCTACCACAACTACTGTTCCGCTAACCGCAAATATAGTGGCAAAAACAGAAATAGCAGTATAAATCATTCCGCTTGCTACAGATACAAAAACTAACAAATAAGAAAGCAGATAAAACGCTCCTTTTAATAGGAAAGCAATTATCAGAACTGCAAGTTTTACAGGAAACAACAATACTTTAAGAAGTATCAGAAGTATTACTTTTGCCATATTGCATACCCCTCAGTTAAAATCAATTATACTCAACCTTACCGCAAGCTGTACACTTTCTGCCGACTACTTCGGTTTTGGTTTCATAGTGAAACTTTTCAGGTACAGTTACAGTCTTTGTGCCGACCTGAACCTCTACGCTTACAGTTTTATAGCTTACAGGCTCCCCGTTAAGTGCGTGCTGTTTATTGTGTGCGGTTGTGTTTTCGGTTATATCTGCTCCACATACCTTGCAAATATACCTACCCTGTTTCTCGTAAATCGGTTCTTCGTAGGTATAGGCTTCCTTATCCACAACCTTTACTTGTGTTTCTTTGGTTATATTCTGCCAAGTGTGGGTATGCTCTTCGGAAAACATTTCAACTTTACCGCAAACTGTACACTTTCTGCCGACTACTTCGGTTTTGGTTTCGTAGTGAGATTTTTCGGGTACAGTTACCGTCTTTGTGCCAACTTGAATGTCTCGCCACTCATTGTGATAGTTACTGTTACATTCAAAAATGTGTTCAAGATTGTCTGTAATATCCGCACCGCATCTATTACAAATAGTTCTATCGTGTTTCTCGTAAACCGGCTCTTCGTAGGTATAGGCTTTCTTATCCACAACCTTTACTTGTGTTTCTTTGGTAATTTTCTGCCAACTATGAGTATGCTCCGCAGGAGCTGAAATATATTTTACGGATTTGCCCTTTGAATCATATCCGCTTGTGAACTTAGTT
>OGFN01000316.1_pt1 | contig 25666 bp, 20 predicted proteins | sample 1570921 | NCBI WGS metagenome assembly OGFN01 (sample SAMEA2581940, study PRJEB24529) | metagenome | biome: Human gut stool | place: China | collected 2011
CGGGGCGCAGACCCGAGAGCTTGATCAGATTTCTCGGGGGGCAGATCCGAGAGCGTGATCAGATTTCGCGCAAGCGTGTCGATCTTTACGGGGGAGCCCATGTCGAGCACGAAGATCTCCCCGCCCTTCGCATAGGTTCCCGCCTGCAGGACAAGCGCAGCGGCTTCCGGGATCGTCATGAAGTAGCGGATGACATCGGGGTGCGTGACCGTCACCGGGCCGCCCTTTGCGATCTGCTCCTTAAAGCGCGGCACGACAGAGCCGTTGCTGCCGAGGACATTGCCGAAGCGCACGGCCACAAACTCGGTTTTCGCATTTTTGGCGGACTTCATGATCTCGCGCATACTGCCGCTCTCGTCGCTGCTGTGCACGTGAAGCGGCGGCAGCTCGTCCGCCTTGCCGTCGCGGATCTTGCGGCTGAACGACTGAATGATCATCTCGCACAGGCGCTTGGACGCGCCCATGATGTTCGTGGGGTTTACCGCCTTGTCGGTCGAGATCAGAACAAAGCGCTTGCAGCCGTTTACCATGGCGGCGTAGGCCGTCTTATAGGTGCCGATGGCGTTATTTTTGATGGCCTCGCACGGGCTGTCCTCCATAAGCGGGACGTGTTTATGCGCCGCCGCGTGATAGACTACGTCGGGCTTATACGTTTCAAAGACCTGATTGATCCGGCGGCTGTCCCGGACGGAGCCGATGAGAACCTCCAGATTCAGGTCCGGGTATGTGTCCTTCAGCTCAAGCTGAATGGCGTGGGCGTTGTTTTCGTAGATATCGAAAATAACCAGCTGCTTCGGCTCGTGGGAGGCGATCTGGCGGCACAGCTCGCTGCCGATCGACCCGCCGCCGCCCGTGACTAAGATCGTTTTTCCACGGATAAAGTCGTAGATCTCCTTCATATCGACCTTGACCGGTTCGCGTCCGAGCAGATCCTCGACCGCGACGTCCTCCATCTGGCTCGCGACCACGTTTCCAGTCACAAACTGGTACATACCGGGAAGAATCTTCAGTTCGCAGGCCGTTTCCTTACAGATATTCAGAATATCCCTGCGCTGTCCGGCAGTTGCGCTTGGGATCGCGAGAAAAATTTTCTCGATCTGGTACTTTTCAGCGCCTGACAGAATATCCTCTCTGCCGCCGATGATCGGAACGCCGTCAATAAAGCAGCCCTGCTTGCTCTTGTCATCGTCGATGATGCAGCAGACGCGGTCGTGGACTTCCTTTGTGTTTTGCAGATCGCGCAAGATCATACGTCCTGCCGAGCCTGCGCCGATCAGCATCACGCGGCTGGCCGTATTGTCCGTCTGCCGCCACAGCAGCCGGTTCCGCTCCAGCTGAATGAACCGGTATGCAAAGCGTACGGCCAGCGAGAGCATGAACTGAATGACGATCCCGCCCACATAAAAGGCGATCGGCATCCGCATGAACAGCACCGTGATGCCGGCGGTATAGACGGTTCCGAGGATGAGCGTAGCCGCCGTGGTCCTCGCAAGCTCGGAATAGCTTGCGAAGCGCCAGAGGCTCTGATACAGCTTGAACAGCCAGAAGACGAACACGCAGACAACCGCATAGATCGGCAGGAAATGGAACCACGCCATGAGGTAGTCATTCGGTATGCGCGAATACTGGCAGTCAAAGCGGATCCAGAGCGCGGCAAAATACGCGCCCGCCGACACGACGACATCGTAAATTGCCAGAAGGATCGACGCCATATGGAAATTTTCAAACGTAAAACGAGGCTTTTTGTCGATTGGAACGGTATGCTTCTCTCTCATTTCTCTTTTCCCCATAAACCCACTTCATGCTTTCTGAGAGAGGTAAGGCGTTACCCTCCCATTCCATATAGTTCCTTTTTTGTGCTTTTTGCGTAAGTCTGACGCTGATGTGAAACGGTTCCAAAAGCAGCGCACGCGATCAGGTCCGTGCATCCTCGTTGCCGCTTTGCTCATGCAGGCCAAGCTCTGAAAAAAGCCGTCCTGCTTCCTCCGAGCGTTCTTTTCCGATGCTGTGATTTATGCGAAGCTCGTTCACGCTGCGCGTGACGCCGCCGCAGAACAGGAGTTTTCCCCAGCGGAGAAGCTCATACAACGGGAGCAGCACAGGCTTTCCGTCGAGTGACGGAAAATGCGTTTTCAGCGTCTCATAGGGAAGCCAGATGCGGGACCACGCATAACGCAGCTTTCCGCCGCTTTTGGCCTGCCGCACCGACATCCGATTATCCACCGTGCCATATACGCCGCCGTACAGGATATAGCGTTCCAGACGGCGCGTCGCCTCGTCGTGCGCGGCGTTCCCGAACCACACCTCGGTCAGCCGCTCCGCCTGCTTCGCAAATGTGGACAGTCCGCCGTCCGCGAGGAGCTGTTCCCGCTTGTCCCGGTCGTGCGGGACACGGTGCGTCAGCACCCAGATATCCAGGAAGGGGCGGATACCGCAGCCGCCGTTATCGACGTGCTTTGCCATATGTGCGATGTGGTAGAAATAGAACAGCTCGTCCGGCATTTCCAGCCAGTATGTCCAGCCGCTGTGCGGAATTGCGGTATCCCACACTGCCGCCAGCACCTCCGCCGCCTGATTGATCCGGTGATCCTCAATGAGGTTCCGGTGCAGCTCGATATGCTGTCCGTTTGGGGTATAGATCTGGACGTCATGGTCAGAGATCTCCCCGATCCGGTACGAAAGGTTCTCCGAAAGCGCCTCCATTGCCCTGTCCAGATCCGCCTCACGGACAAATACGTCGATATCGCAGCTTGTCCGCATCCACGGCTCGGGATAGTACCGGCGGAGCACCGAGCCTTTCAGGGGAATAAAGGGGATCCGAGCCTTTTCAAGCGTTCCGCAGATTTTTTTCAGCTCATGCTCGAGCTGCTCACAGCGGAAGGCCGCACGGAACATTTCGTTGTCAAGCTCCTTGCCCTGCTCGCCGCAAAGACCGTTGTTTTTCAAACCGAGCGCAAGCAGGTGCGTGAGGTCATGCCGCCGCGCAAGCACACTCATGGCGGGCAGCATATCCGGGGCATAGCGCGCACGCTCCTGCGCGGAAAGCGGACGTCCGCTGACCGCCGAAGTGATGATAAGAAAGAAACTCTCACGCTCTCTGTTTTCCAAACCCTTGTGCTCCCTTTATTCGTTGAAGCAGCCCCGCCGCCATACAGGACGGCGGGGCTGCCGCAGGTCTTAGTTCCACTTTTCGTGCAGCAGCTCGCTGTCGAAGGTGTAAGTATGTTCGCTGGTTGCCTCAACGATGTCGTAGAAGCCCCAGAAGGTCTTGCTCACGTCGGGGAAGCGTCTGCCCGCACCGGCGTCAATGGCGTCAAAGTCGGCAAGACGGCCAAGCATACGGTTGACGATGGCAGCCGTCTCCGTGCGGGTGATCGCCGAACGGGGGTTGAACTGGCCCCGGCCATTGCCGACGCACCAGCCGAACGCGGCAGCAGCCGCGATGTTATCATATGCCCAGTAGCCTGCGGGAACGTCGGTGAAGCTCACGCTGGCCGACGGCAGCTTGGCAAACCGGGTGCTGATGGCGGCAAATTCCGCGCGGGTGATGGAGCGGTTCGGCTCGAAGGTCGTCTGGCTCGTGCCGTTGAGGATGCCCATCGAGGCAAGCGTATTGACAGCGGGCGCGTACCAGGCGTTGTCCGCAACGTCGTCAAACTTCTTCGTACTCTGCACGTTCTGATCCTTCAGCAGCCGATAGAAGATCTGCGCGACCTCCGCACGGGTGATGGAATCGTTGGGACGGAAATTGCCCTTGTTGTCGCCGACCATGAACGCAGTGTGATCCTCCACATTCAGAAGCTCTGCAACACCGGATTCTGCCGGGCTGATCGTCTTCTTGCGGAACACCGGCTCGACCGTCACATCGCCCTCGGGCATGATAAACGTGTACTGGTTATTTCCAATGTAGGTCGGATAGATGCGGTTGCCGTTCTTGTCGGTGACGATAATGCGGCTGATCACATATCCCTCGTCCGGGTTGACCGTCACGGTGATCGTTCCGCCGCTGGGAGAGGTGGTGGGATACGCGCTTGCGTCGCCGTTGTCGGTGTCAATGACGATGACTCTGCCGACGCGGGAGCCCGTGTCATCGCCGCCGGTCGTGTAGCTGTTCAGCGTGATGGTAACGGTATAGGTTTTTCCGTATGCACCGTCCGAAGGAGGCGCGACCTTTACGCTCGGCGTATAGCTGAGCTGATAATCGACACCCTCTGTCAGTGCGTTGACCGTCGTACTCAGGTCGACCAGCTTCGCCTTCAGGTCAATGCCCACAGCGGCGGGGTTCGCGTTCTGGATCGTCACGTCCTTCGCATAGGGATCGACCCAGCCGGCCCAGCCGACGTGGCCGCTGGTTTCATACGCCGAAAGGCCGCTGGCCACGATTGCCTTCATAGCTGCCGAGCCGAAGATCTTGAATTCACCTTCGCCGCCGGCATACTTTTCATTGACGACCTGCACGACGCCGCCGGTCAGGCTGTCGTCCGTCAGGCTGAGATAACCGGTCGTGCCGGTCACGGTGTAGGTCTTGTCCGTGATCGAGACGGTCAGATAATATCTGGTCACGGCCAGTGCTGTCTGCGGCAGAACCAGCGCGAACAGCATGATCAGAACCAGGGCCAGTGCAATTCTTCGTTTCATGTTCAAATCAATCCTTTCTCCTGCATACGCGACATATACCACGCTTTCTTTATGCTTTTTTCCTTCACATACGTATCAAACACGGTGTCTGTCAAGCTCATATCACCGTTGTTTTCCTTGATCAGCTTCTCCATTTCCGCAATGATGCCGTCCATCCTGCCGTCGCATTCCTTTTCGAGCTTCGTGGCTCTGGCAAGGTAGCCGCTCACCATGGAGGCAAGCTTTGTGCCCGTGCGCTGGCTCTCGGTCAGGGCATTGTATTCCGCCCTTGCATCGGCCTCCATCGCTTCGAGCGCTCCGAGATATTCCTCACGCAGGACGTAGACCTGCGCGATCAGCTCGGAAAGCTGCTTCTGATAGTCCGACGCGTCCGATTCGGACTCTGCCGTTTCCGCAGGCTCCGCCGGAGCATTTGCCTCGCCGCTGTCCGTCAGACGGCCGATCAGATCGTCCTGCGTCAGGCTGCCGTCGCGCAGCGCCTCGCGCTCTTCGTCGGTGGGGGGACGAACCGTCACGTCGGACGAAGCATCCACTGCGTCGCGGATGGTCTGGTCGTTGTCGGCAAGCTGAGTCTCCAGCTCCGCCGGGCTGTACTGCTGGGAGATGACAAACGCCCGGATTTCGTCGCGGAAGCGCCACGCAAGGATTCCAAGCGCCGCGGCCAGCACGGCCAGCACGATCAGCAGAATTTTCCACCATGCCATTTTGCGCGTTTGATATCGCCCTCCGGCAGACAATGACATCACTTCCTTGCTTCCTGCATATTCGGTAAATGCAGAAGATCCATTCCCAGCTCCGCCGGGATCTCCGGGCGGTGCGTCGCCGCAAGCGCGGCGGGGATCCGTTCTTTCAGGTTATTCAGCACGACCGTTTCCGTTTCGCGGTCGAGCGCCGAGGTAATTTCATCGAGCAGCAGCACCTGCGCACCGGAGAGCAGCGCGCGGGCGATCGCCACGCGCTGACGCTGGCCCGCGGACAGGCCCTGTCCGTTCTCGCCCAGCGGAGTGTCGAGGCCCTGCGGGAGGGTGTCGACAAACTCGCACGCGGCGGTATGCAGCGCGGCGCGCAGCTCGTCCTCCCCTGCTCCGGGCTTCGCCAGCAGGAGATTTTCCCGCAGCGTCCCGGAAAACAGCGTCGGCGTCTGCGGCACGAAGCCGAAAAAGCGTCTCGACGCGGCGGAGCATGGGTAATTCCCCTTGTCCGTCTCCAAAATGACTTCGCCAGACTGCGGGCGGTAGGTCGCTAAAATCAGGCGGTAGAGCGTGCTCTTTCCGCGTCCGGAGGCGCCTGTCAGGCACGTCCAGCGGTCGAGCGGCACGCGCGCGGAAAAATTCTGCAAAACGGGACGCTCCTCGCCGTCGTAGGCGAAGCTGACAGTTTGGAACACCAGCGCCTGCGGCACGGCATCCGCCGGGATTTCCTCCCCTGCCGGTTCATCCGGCAGGCTGCACAGCTCCAGCAGGCGTTCCTGCGCGGCGTCCACCGCAGCAAGCTGGCTCTGGACGCCGGTCAGGCCCGTCACGGGAGAACGGAACAGCGCGATCAGCTGCAAGATAGCGGTCAGGTCGCCGATGTTCAGCGTTCCGTTTCGGATCGACAGCGCGCCCCAGAGGATCACCGCACCCGAGCCAAGATAGATCAGAAGCGAAAATCCCGTCCAGCCGCCAATGGAAAGGCGGCGCAGCGCGGTCCTTGCGCCAAGCCAGTCGTTCTGGCAGCGCTTGAAGCGGCGCGCATTCTCGTTCGGCTCGGCGACGGAGCGCACAAGCTCCAGATGCTCCAGCGTTTCCTGCAGCTTCGCGGTCAGGCGTTCGCCTGCCCGGCGCTCGGCCATGTGGCGATTTTTGAGCAGGCGGCGGAACGCCAGTCCTGCCGCAGCGGCCAATACGCCGCCGGCTGCCAGCAGCGCGGCCAGGAGCGGCTTCAGCGCAGCCAGCGCGGCAAATGCCGTGCAGAGCTGCATCGCCTTTCCGGCAAGGCCCGGATAGAGGCTTGTGTATCGTTCGCAGACCGTCCGGCAGTCGCCGGTCAGGCGGCTGTACAGATGTCCGCTGTGATACCGGTTCACGCTTTCGCAGTCCTTGGACTGCAAAAGCAGCAGCAGCGTGCGCTGCAGATCCGACGTACATTTGTCCGTCACGCGCCCGTACCACGCGCTGATGCCCGCGCTCAGAAGCGGAATCAGCAGGCTCAGGGCCAGCAGCGCCGCGCACCAGAGTGCAAAGCTCTGCCCGCCGGGCGGGTTATTGAGCACGCCGCGCGAGGCCAGCGCCAGCGCAACGGCCAGTACGGAGCGCAGCCCCGTCAGTCCGGAGAGCCAGACAGCCGCCCGGCGGCAGGGGGCAAGCGCATGGTTCAGCACGGTTTTTGTCACGGTCTGGCTCCCTTCGCGCCGGAAAGCAGGCGTTTGATGCGCCGCATCCCGCCGACGGCCAGATGCCGGAGCGGCCGCAGCGCCAGCCAGACGCGCCAATACGCGCCGTACAGCGCGGAATCCGCCGACACCCAGCGCCCGCTGTGCCGGTCAAAGGCCTCTGTCACCGCGAGGATGCTTGCGCGCGGGATACCGCGTTCGAGTATCCACTGTGCGTCGCCGCAGCAGGTCACGCTGTCCGCGTCCACTGCGGTGATGCGGTGGAGCACGTAAGTCCCGTCTGCGCGGCGGTAAAGCGGCAGGTCGCCGCGTTTGAGCGTGCGCGGAGCCGTCAGGCGCACGCGGCTCACGCGGTCATGGAGCATCGGCTCCATGCTGTGGCCGGTCACGGTCAGCACCACGTCGCCGCCGAAGGACAAAATCTCCCCGATCAGCGGCGAGAGCGCCGACATGGGTACGCTGTGCGTCTGCATATCAGTTCTTGCCGATGATATCGCCGATATCGATGCTGCCGTCGCCGCCGACGTCAATGGACGGGTGCTCCTTCTCATAGGCGGCCTTCGCTGCCTCCATCCACTTAAGATAGGCTTCCAGCGATTCGAACATCTCAAAGTGCTTCTGGCGCTCCTCGCCGGTCATGGCGAGATACTCTTCCCAGGTGTAATCCTCCGGCTTCTTTTCGCCGGAGTCCGTCTTGCCGTCGTCCTTCTTATCGTCGGACTTGTCATCGGTCTTGTCGTCCTTCTTATCGCCGGCCTTATCATCGGTCTTGCTGTCGGCGGGCTTGCCGTTCACGGCGTAGTCGGAGGCGGTTTCAAACTGCTCCTGCGTGAAGACGTTCTGGGCAATGAGGCGCTCGCTGAGCGTTTCATTGCTGTTCTTGATCTTGACGCGCATGGCTTTCCAGAATATCTCCACGGCGTTGCCGCGCACGAAGCTGGCGTCATCCGCCGTGCTGGACACCAGACCCAGCTCCTTGGCGAGGACGGCGCTCTTGCGATAGTTGAAGTCGGGCGTATCGCCGCTGTCGGTGTAGCCCAGCGCGCGCAGGACCATGGTCAGGTACTGGTAGTCGGTGACGGTGTCCGCGCCGCCGAAGGTGGTGTCGTTGTAGCCCTTGACGTAGCCCTTTTCATAGGCGTAGGCGACGTATTTGTCTGCCCACTGCGGCACGTCCTTGAACGGGTGCTGATAGCCGCCCTTTTCCGCCTCGGCAGCCTCGCCGAGCATACGCAGGATTAAGGTGATGCTCTGGCTGCGGTTCAGCGGGGCTTCGAGCGAATAGCCCTTGCCCGTTCCGAGGAACAGGCCGAGGTAGTTCAGCGCGTCCGCCTGATTGATCTGTCTGGCATTATAGGCCGCCGAGGCGCAGGTCATGAGCATCATGACCGCCAGGCAGAGCGCCAGCACACGGGTAATGATTTTTTTCATAGTAATACTCTCCTTTTCGTGCTAGTTCCACGTTTCGGGGCGGGTCAAACCGAGTTTGGCCCAGCCAGAAGCGGGGAAATGGATATGCGTGCCCGTTTGTAGGGGCTGACGGCTCTGTCGGCCCGGCAGACAGCAGCGTTATTTGTGAATTTCTACGGCACATACGCATATATCTGCTTATTTCGTTGTAGGGGAAACTGCATACGGATTCGCCGTGGATTTTTGAAAACACACTGCGTCCTGCGGGCGGACAGAGTCGTCCGCCCCTACAGGAACGCGTGTGTGCGGATTTACGCCTCCAGGCACCCGGCTTTTTGCAGGGTGGACAGAAATTCGTCGATATCCTGTTCGGCCTGTGCGTCAGATACGTCGTATTCTGCGGTGAGGGCGGCGAGGAGCGCGGGGCGGTCGGCGCCCTGTTCCAGCGCGCGCCATAGGAGCGCGCCGGATTCGTTGAGCGTCAGCATCCCGTTAAAATCCACGCTGGCTGCGCCGACGGCGAGGACGGCATAGCTGCCGGCCACCTGACGCAGAACAAAGTTTTCTTTGAGTTTCATAGTCCTTCCTCCTCCGCCGCGCGGCGCATGGTTTCGAAGCTCAGGCGGGCGGCGGCTTCCTCCGGGCGGTTTTCCAGCAGGAAGACCGGAATTTCCCGCAGCAGGCTGTCCAGCGACGCAAGCAGAAGCTCCATACTGTGCGGCTGGAGCCGGTACGTGGTCTGCGCCAGAATCAGCGGCAGCGCCTCGGCGGCGGACAGGCGGCGGATGCGGTTTTCCTGTGATTTTTCCAGAAAACAAATGCCGCCGAGCGGCCATTTCTGGTTGAGATTGATGCCGTCCTTGCCGCACCACGGCGTACCGTAGGCATACCAGCGGCCGTCCAGACGGCGGAGGGCGGGCTTATCGTCATTGAAGACCTGCACGGCCTCTCCAAACGTCTGCTGCCACAGGCGCGTATGGGTCGATTTTCCGCGCCCGCAGGGGCCGGAAAAGAGGTACGCCCTCCCCCCCAGCGCCGCCGCCGACGCGTGGAGCATCAGACCGTTGTAGCGCAGCAACCGTAAATAAAACTGTCGCCCGGATTCCATGTAATCCACGTCATTTTCATCCAACGCTGGCCACATATCCGGTCGATAGAGCTTTTCGTCGATCACAATCTCTGACGTTTGCTCCGACTGGTCAAGGTATGCCCAGCAGCGGGGGGGCATACCCCCCGCCGCTGGAACCTCTATAGTAAGTTCTGCAATCTTACAGCGCATTAGCGAAGCTGGTAGTCACTCTTTCCGGGATCAAACGAGTTAAAATTATCCCAGAAATCACCAGCAGATGTATTGCCCGTATCGCCATCAATCGTCAAATCTTCTTTTAACTGAAAGGATATCACTTCGGCTGTAGGCTTCTCGTAGTTTTTATTCATCAACATTTCCTTCTTTCAATTAATTTAGGAGGTTGGAAAGATTAAGCAAATCACCATTCACCACTGCGTTGGTATCCGAGCTAATCCGGCACTGCGCCATAATGTTCGAGATTGCGCCAGACATATCGGAGTCCAAGCCAGTCAGTCTGATGTAGAAAATCTGTTTCGGCTTTCCGTTTACAACACTGTTTGCAACATTATCCACGAATGTCTGCGCAAGGGTGAATGTCTGGCTGCCGTCCTTATCGTCGCCGCTCTTCCAACTGATTTCGATTTCAATTTTCACATGATGCTCGTTGTTCGCCAAAAGTGCATAGGCTTCAGGATTAGTGAACGATGGTGCAAACTCAACAATGACTGCGCCTTGTTCGGTTCTCGCTCTTGCCGGCATCTTGCAATTGAACAGTCTGTATCCGCCCTTCGCAGAGTCGAAAATCGGAATCTGACCGACGTTGCCGTTGTTGGGTGCAAGGTGCAGGTTCTTTGCATCGATCTTAATCAGGCCCTTGCCGTCTTCCGTGTCCTTGACAGAACCGGTAACTGCAACAAACGTATCATTGACCGTCAGCGTATGTCCGTTGAGATTGAGTTCGCGATCATTCAGGAGGACAACGTAGTCGATCTCGATATCCTTGTAGATCGTGAGCTTCTTGCCCTTCGAATCGGACAGGTACAGCAGGTCTTTCAGCAGACCAAGATGGAGCTTGCCGTCGGCATCGATGTAGCTGGCTTCGGTGCTGATTTCATCAACAGTATAGGTGCCGTCCTTGTTGTCCACGGACTCGTAGCCAACCTTGACATAGGTCGTGCCTTCACCCTCGGGGTTTGCGCTCGGGTCGAAGCCGTAGAAGGTGCCGCCGGTGACCTCAATATTGGCCTCCTTAGACAGATAGTGCTCGTCCTTGCAGTTCAGCGTCCAGTCGGGGGTGGAGCCTTTATAGGTGCCGCCCTTGACGTAGACATTACCGCGCTCAACGTAGATCAGATCGAAGTGGGGATCAGCGGTGTTGGTGATCTGCTGCGTGTAAGTACCGCCCTCCAGCGTGACCTTGGCAATGGTAGAACGCACCCACACGGCCATAGCCGCGCCGTTGTCCTCAACAGCGGTGACGATACCTTCACCCTTGATGGTCAGGTCGCCCTTCGCCGTCACATAGAACAGGCCGCTGATACCGCTGCCGGTGATGTTGTAGCCGGCCAGGTTGATGGTGACCGGATTATCACCATTGACCGTGTAATAGGACTCGGTGTTGATATTCTTCAACAGGGTGATGGTCGCGCCGCCTTGCGTGGCCTGAGCCGCATTGATAGCAGCCTGCAGCGTGTCATACTTGACGCCGTTGATCTCGGCAACGGGCTCCGCCTTCCCAACCTTGTACATGCCGCTCTCGTCCTTGTTAGCGACATAACCGTCAGCCAGCTTTGCGCCGTTGGCGGCGGGGTCAGTGGAGAAGGTACCGCCGGAGACAAGGATCTGGGAGCTCTCCGTCAGTGCGGGATAGTTCGCAGCCTTGTCAAAGACCAGCGCGGCGTTGGGGACTTTGTTCTTACTGTCGCCGACCCAGCCCTTGGCCGTGCCATCGCCGCAGTTGAACGTACCGCCCGTGACCTTCACAGTACCGGCGCGTGCAACGATGCCGGCGCCATTGGTGATGTTGAAGGTACCGCCGCTGACGGTGACATTGTCGTTCCACGGCGCATAGATGCCGCAGGCAATGTAGCCATCGGTCACGATGCCGCCGTTGAAGGTGCCGCCCTTGACGAGGATCGTGTTGGGGTTGCCGTCACGCTTGCTGCCGTTGCCGGCGATGACAGCGTTATCGGTGGCGATCAGCGTTGCATTCTTTCTGATCTCAATCTTCGCGCCGGTAGACGTACCGGTGATCACCGCGCCCTCGCGGCCCTTGAGCGTGCCGGAGTACACGGTCAGGTTGGCGTTGTCGCCGACTGCCACGGCCACGTTGCCCGTGGACTCGATGGTGCCGACACCGTCCGTGCTTTGAATGTCCGTCTTGCCGTTGATGCGCAGCGCCGTGCCCGCGGCCGTAATGTTGTGGCCAACCAGATTGAGGTGTACCGTCTTGCCAGCGGGGAACACGGCAGTCTCCGTCAGCGTGACATTCGCCAGCAGACGCACGGTGGAGCCGCCCTTGGCGGCATTGATAGCCGCCTGCAGCGTCTCGTACTTGACGTTGTCAACCTTGGCAACGTAAACGCCTTCCTTGACGCCATAGGTGCCGTCTGCGTTCTGCGTGGGGATGAAGCCTGTGTCGCAGTGCTTCGGGTCTACTGCGCGGTTGAAAGAACCGCCGCTGATCTTTACTGTGCCATGATTGTCCGGATCATAAGCATCGTCAATCAGCTTGCTGCCAGCAGCCTTGAAGGTACCGCCGGTGATGGTCAGTTCGCCACAGGCTGTGCCGTCAGTTCCGTATGCGCTGGAGAAGAGGACTGCCCCGGCGGTTTCTGCAGTTTCAAAGGTACCGCCGCTGATAGTCGCCTGGTTCCAGTTCATGATGACATACTGCGCAGTATTCTTGAGCTCGCCGCCCTTGATTTCAAGTACGCCGTTAGCGTCGTTCTTGACGGTATTGACGCCGCCGTCAAACGTGCCGCTGTTAATTGTCAGCTTGGCTATGCTATCCTGGCCACCATTGCGAATATTGCTGGAATAACCGCCAGCGTTTTTAACGGTGGTTCCGTTATCGATGGTCATCGTGCCATAGTTGGCAATGGTGTACCAGCTATTGCCGCCGTTGCCGTACGGCTCGAACGTGCCCTTTTCCGCAGAGCGCTCAAACGTACCGCCGGACAGAATCACCGTGCCGTTGTTCACAAGCGCACCGTGTCCATGCGTCACGTTGTCAACCTTGCCGGTGCCAACGCTGTCCTCAATGGTCAGGCTGACACCCTCATTAACCGTGATGGTGTGTTTAGCACCTTCGTTTGTGAGCGTGAAGCCGTTCAGGTCGAGGGTGAGATTCTTGTTAATCTCGACGCTTTCTTTGACATTTGCAAGGAGGGTGATTGTCTTGCCCTTTGCAGCCAGTCTGATGGCATCCGCAAGGGTTTCGAAGTTTTTGCTGCCAACCTGAGCAACATACTTGCCTTCCTTGACGCCGTAGGTGCCATCCGCGTTCTTGGTGGGGATGAAACCATCAGCGCAGTAGCTGTCAGAAATGCTCTTGTTGAACGTGCCGCCGGAGACCTCGAAGTTATCGGAGGTGCCCTTGCCGACACCGCGGAAAATGCTCTCCCCAGACATCTTGTTGACGAAGTGGCCGCCGGTAACCCGCGTGATAGCGGTATAGCCCTCCACAACACCAGTCAGGATGACCGTCGGGTGGTTCCACCGTCCTGTGGTGGTCAAATTCTGGATAAACTCGCCGCCGCTGATGGTGGTATCACCGTACGCAAAGACAACTCCTGTGTATCCATTCGTCGCATACTCCAGCGTGAACGTACCGCCGGTGATAGTCAGCTTGGAGCCTTCCTCGCTCTTGACCACGTTCAGACCGCCGGTGTAGGTGCCGCTGGTGATCGTCAACGTACCATAGTTGTCAATCATGGACGAACCGGTGTTGCCAGCGGTTGCCGTGACGCCTTCGAGGGTCAGGTTGGCGTTGCTGTCCTTGGTGACCTCGATGTTGTAGTAGTCTGTGCCGCCGATTACGTTGCCGTTCTTGACTGTGACGGTGCCGCCGGTCACGGAAATGGTTGCCTTGCCAGCATTGGTGTTCGTCAGCGTCTTGCCGCCGAGGTCGAGGGTGATGTTTTTGTTGATCGTGACATCTTCCGTCGTGTCGGCGAGGAGGGTGACGGTGTCGCCGTCCGCGGCTGCGGTGATGGCCGCCTGGAGGGAGTCATACTGCTTGCCGTTGACTTCCGCGACGTAGGTGATCTTCGTCAGCGTGCCTTTGTCCCACTTGTAGCCGGCGGGGGCTGCGACTTCGAAGGAATCGGACTTGGTGATGGTGGTGTTTTCGCCGAGCTTGATGGAGGAGTCAATCACCAGTTTGCCGGTGATCGTGCCGCCTTCCAGCGTCAGGCCAACGGGATTCTTATTGCTGCTGCTGCGGGAGACTTCGATGTCGCCGTTGATGGTGCTGCTGCCCTTAACGGTGACGGAGACGCCGTTGTAGCTGCTGTAGCCGCAGACGTCGAAGGCGAACGGGCCGGAGCCGTAGCCCTTTGCGCCGCCAGCGGTGATCGTGGTGTCTTCGATCACGATGTCACCGTGGTTGTTGGACATGGTGTAGACGGTTTCGTCGCCGCCGGTGATGGTCATGCTCTTCAGCGTCAGGTCGCAGTAGTTCTGAATGACCAATGCGGGTGCGCCGTACCAGTTGGGGGTATCCTCGGCGGGCTTGGTGCCCTCGGTCACGCCTGCGATCGTGCCGTTCTGGAAGGTGACCTTGCCGCCCTGAAGCAGCTGGAACGCATTCGTGCCGGTGCCGGTGCTGCCGACGAGAACGCCGCCAACGGAATAGGTATTGCCACCAAAGTCAACGGTCAGACCCTTCGTTGCAAAGTTTTTAGTCTCGATCTTAATGCCGTTGCCGTTGCAGCTCTTGAGGAGGGTGACGGTGTCGCCGTCCTTGGCGGCGGCGATGGCGTCGGAGAGGGAAGCAAAGTTGACGACTGTGCCCTTTGCGTTCGTGACGCTGGCCACTTCCTCAGTGGTCTTGAGGGTCAGTTTCTTATCGGACTTCCACTCGAGAGCTTCAAGCTCAACGTCCTTGCCAGTCGAATCCTTGACGGTCGAACCGGCGGGGAGGCCGACGTAATCCTTTTCATTCGGTGCTTTGTAAGCTGCCGTATAGAGGGCTGCGGTGTTGTCGGACTTGGTGTTGTCTTGCGCAATGAGGTTGAACTTGGCGTTTGCGCCGAAGTACAAGCCGACGTTCTTCTTCTCACCGGTATCTCTGATATCAAAGCTGTTGCCGGTGACGGTGACGGTGGTGGGCATCTCCCACTGGGCGATGCGCTCAAACTTCACGGGGCGGGTGCTGACGACGGTGTTGCCGGTGAAGTTGATGGTCGTCAGGGACTTGAAGTCGCTGCCCTGGCCCTCGTTGTCGCCCTTGGTCCAGTTGCCGTAGGCCGGACGGACCCAGATGGGGTTGGAGTTGTTCGCGCCAACGTTCTTGCCGTTTTCCGCATAGGTGTTGGTGTAGTTTCCGAAATTGCAGTTGTTGAACGTCAGGGTCTGCGCGGCAATCGCGCCGACGATGATGCCGTTGAAGGTGCAGCCGTCGAATTTCAGCTCACCCAGCTGGCTCCACGGGGAGGTGTAGAGCTGGTAGTTGAAGCTCATGACGTTCTTGAACGTCGTGCCCTCGAACGTTACGTTCGTGTAGGCCGGGACAGCCAGCAGGAGGCTCGTGCCGATGTCGTCGATCGACTTATAGCCGGTCACGCCGCTGGTGATATTGCCGCCGACGAAGACAATGTTCTTGCCGACTGCGGCGTCAGAATACTGGCCTTCCTTTGCACCGGGAGCACCATAATAATTCATCTTGGTGGAATCCCTGTCGGAATTGTCCGCCGTGCCGTTGCCAAGCGTACCGTTCGTTTCGTAGCTGTAATCGCCAACGGTGACGTACATCGTGCCGCCCAGTCTTTCCTGTGCTGCGATGTAATCCGCACGGGTCATGGTGCTGAGGTCATCGAGCGTGTAGGGGTTCTCGCGGGTGCCCTTGGTGGTCTGAGTGCTCTGAACAACGCCGTACGTGCCGTTTTCGTTAGCCTTCACTTCGAAGCCGTCCGCGCAATAGTCGCTGGAAACTTCGCTGTTGAAGGTACCGGCGGAGATATTGAGTTCGTCCTTGGCATTGGCTCCGGTTGCATCGCTGGTAATATCAAATGTACCGCTGATGCCAGTGCCGGTTGCCGAGATCGTAAGCTCGTCATTGCCGGAAATATCTCTTGTGAAGAGACCCTTCGAGGAATCGCCAGTGACCGCAACATTGTCGAGGACAATGCCAACCGGCTTGGAGGCAACGATTGCAGCCTTTTCGTTCAGATCGTCGAAGGTGGTGCCGCTGATCGAGATATCGCCGCCATCCGTGCCCTCGGAATACGCCTTGATGCCACGGGTGCCGGTGAAGGTGCTGTTCTTGATCTCAGTGTTGCCGCCGTAGTTCCAGAGGTTGTATTTACCGCTGGTCGCATTCGTGAACTTGCAGTTAGCGTACACCGTCTTGCCATACTGATTGTTGCACGCGCCGTTCGGGAAGGTGCAGTTCGTGTAGGAAACGGTGTTATTCGCTGCATCAGTATTGCGCAGAACAGTTGTAAAATAGTTCGTTGCGTGGCCAAGATCACTGACCCATGCGCCGTTCGGGTGAGACAGGGTCAGATCCTTGAAGCTGACATCAATGTCGTAGCTCTGGTCAGCAAGAACAGCAGTGGAGTTCGTGATGCAGATTTCTGCATTCGCGTCTGCGCCGACGAACTTCACTTCGGTCAGGCCAGTCAGACCAGCCTTTGCAACCTGAATCCAGCTTTCTCCATTCGCATTGACCTTGCCGGTCACGGTGTAGATAATTACGCCGTTTTCCGGTTCTGCCGCTGCAATGGCTTCATCCAGAGTTGCGTACTGCTCCGTGCCGCCGTTAACGGTGACGTAGGCGGTGAGTGCAGTCGGGAGCATTTCTTCAACAGACGTGTTGAGCGTTTCGCCGGACGTGACTGGCTTCTCTGCGCCCTTGGTTTCGTCCGTCGCAGTACCATTATAATAGCCCGGCTTCTGTGCCTGGACGGTGGCGGTGGTGTTCGTGACCGTCAGGGTGACATCATTGGACTCCTGGCCGGTACGGCCATCGCCGATGAGGATATCGCCGTTGCTGCCAACGGTGCCTGCGAACGTGCAGGTATCAACCGTGGCGCTCTGCGTGCCGCTGCCGCTGTTGACGAAGCGGACGGGTGCTGCGAACTGGTTCCAGTTGCCGTCATCGCCGCAGTTCTTGAACGAGCAGCCCTCTACATTCAGGGTCTGACTGCCGTCTGCCTTGTGGTTGAAGTTCACGGGGACCGTGCTGCCAGTGAAGGAGCAGTTGTTGATCGAAATCACGCCGTCCGCGTTGGAGTAGACGGAGGTGTTATTCGTCATAAAGTCGCAGCCGGTCAGAGTGATGTTGTTCACGCCGCTCGTGCCGCTGATGTAGACGCGCTGGACATTCTCTTTGCCCTCGATTGCCTTGCCGTCGCAATCGGTCAGATTCACATTGACCATGTGCGCGGTGTGCCGCTCACCCCAAACGCCGAGGTTATCCAGCTCGTAAGCGTTGATGACGATATCCTTGTCGAGATATACGCCATTGGTGGTATCCTGTGCGCCGGTCTCGCGGCTGAACTTGTAGGTATCAACCTCAAGGTCGTACTCGCCGCCGGAAATATGGGCGTTGTTGCCGTAGATGGTGATGTTGTCAGCAACATGGCCGTGCGTCAAGGTGCCAACGTCCGCATCCGGACGGCAGACGATCTTGATGTCGCCCGCGTTCGCCATGTAGGCCGCCGTCAGAGCGTCGGTCAGCTTTGCGACGTAGCCGCTCTGCGTGCCAGCTTCCCAGTAGACGGGGGTGGCGGTGTCCCATGCGCTCTCATCAAGGAGCGTCAGGGTGTAGTCGGTGCTGCTAAGAGCATTGAACGCCGCGCCAAGCGTAGCGTAGGGGGTTTCACCGACCTTGGCTACGTCGGTGGTGCCTGGGGTTACAACACCGGTTTCAGCGTCATAGGTAGCGCCCTTAGCGAGGTAATTCGTCACATCAGCAGTGAACTTACCACCGGAGATGGTGAGGGTATCCTCAGTTGTTTCGCTGACAGTGCCAGTGTAGGTGCCGCCGGTAATAGCAACGGTCACGCCATAATTGGTCGAGGATTCCTCTACAGTAATATTGTTAACCTTGCCATCCTTGATCGTGATGTCGGTTGTATTCTTCCAGCTGCCCTTTTTCGCAGTGAAAGAATTACACTCAACATTGTTCAGCACGGCCGGGCCATTCGTTATTTTAATGTCACCAGAAGCCTTCAGGCTACCAGTAAACTTGCTGGGACTCACGAAAAACAGAATGATATCGCCGTTCGTCTTTACGCAGTCTTCTTCAACATCAGCAATCACATTTACGGTAGACGAATTGTCTGTAATTGCATCTTGAAGAGTTGTATAATAATGAGCAGGTGCCGTGCCGCCATATGCAACAAATCCAGCCCCTGCGGCTTCGGTATTTGTCATTGCAGAAACGCTATATGTCCCGCTTTTCAGCGTGGCCTTATATCCTGCACGCAGCCAGCTGGAATCCGGCGCTGCATCGAAGGTACCGCTGGTGATTTCGATCACGCCGCTACTGGTATTCGTAATGTTGGAAACCTTGTATGTAGCGCCGCCAGTAATATTCAGTGCACCACTGTTGTTTACAACAAAGCCGGTTGCACCATCACAAGCCAGTTTCAAAGTGCCTTCGTTCGTAATCGTAGCATCACCGCCGCCAATATCAGGGTGGGAATGATACTGCTTGTATGTGTCGATTGTCAAGTTACCATTGTTGGTAATGCTGCCATGAAGCTGATGGCCATACAGGCTCACGTTAACGGTCTTCCCTGCCGGAATGGTAACCGTCTCCGTAACATCTTTTGCCAAATAGATGTTATAGGGGCCCTCGTTAATCGCTTCTTGCAGAGTAGTCCAATAGGTGCTGCCTGAAAAAGCAGCATACTCCGTTTCAGCTGTTTCTCCAGCCGCGTGTACCGCGACTTCTTTCGATTCGTCCAAAACGTCTTCCGTTTCAGTCGAATCTACTGTTTCGGTCGGGTCGATCGACTCGATCGTGTCTGCCGGAGCTGCGTAGGCCGCGGGAACCATGCCGATCAGCATGGACAGAGCCAGCAGCAGCGCTAACAGACTGCTTGTAATTCGTTTCATACTTCTCCTCCTATGTATTTTTTTGCTTCCTATATTTATACAGACCGGAAATTTGGAACCGTTTCCGGTGAGTGTACGGGGGTGGGGTGCGGGGGACGCCTTGGGGTGGGCTTTGTAGGGGCCGACGACTCTGTCGGCCCGCTGGGAAGCTGCGGATTTTCCGGAGATTTCTGTGAAAACGGTGCATTCTGCCGGGCGGGCAGAGGCGTCTACAGGGAAATGCGTGGGGTGAGGAGCTCGCTGGTGCGGGATTCGATATATTTGGATTTCTCTTCGCCGAGTTTGCGGCGGAGGAGCTTGAAGGCTTCGCTGAGGTTCGGGGGACGGGTGGTCGGGTCGTGCGCGTCGGAGGCGACGAGCTGGGCGCGGTGGGTGCGCAGGAGCCTGAGGACGGGGCCGCGCTGCGTCAGGTGGAGCAGGGGTTCTGCGCTGACCTGTACGGGGAAGCCGAGATCGAGCACGGCTTCGAGGTACTGCGGCTTCTGCGATCTCAGATACCGCTCGATATGGGCCAGAACGGGGGTCAGGCCCGTGCGGCCGGGAAGCTCGTAGAGCTGGTTGATCAGCTGATCTGTCCACGGATAGAACGGAAGCTCCAGAAGAAAATAGGCGCTCGGGCCGAGGCAAAGCTCCGGCAGCTCGGGCCAGTCGGCCAGATGCGGCACCCACGCGATCTCCGCGCCGAGCGCGAGACGCGGAAGGGCGTTCTGCTCCGGCTCGGGAAGAGCTTTGATGGCCGCAGCAAGCGCCTGCGCCGCCGATGCGCGGCGGGTCAGGAAATGCTGCGGCTCTTCGCGGTCGCGGTAGAAATGCGGCGTGAGGACAACGGTGCCGACGCCCTGCGCCGACTCCATGCGGAGCAGGGCGAGGCTCGTTTTGACGTCCTTCGCCCCGTCGTCCATGCCGGGGAGGATGTGCGTGTGCAGATCGATCACGGCGTGCTGTCCTCCGACGGTGCGCCGTCCGGCGGCTGCTGGCGGCTGCTGTAGCCATAGCCGTAGCCATAGCCATAACGGCCGTAGCCATAGCGGCCATAACGCTTATATTTATTGTAGCCATAGCCCCCGCTGCTTCCGCTGACGTCGTCGAGGACGAAGCCGAGGAGCTTTGCCTGCGCGTATTCCAGCTGTTCGACCGCGTGGGCGACTGCGCCGCGCTCGGACTGGCCGGCGCGGACAACGAAGAGCACGCCGTCGCTCTTGGGGGCCAGGACAACGGAATCCGTGACCATGTTGATCGGGGGGGTATCGAAAATGATGTAATCGTAGTGCTTGCGCAGATATGTCAGAAGTGTGCTCATGCGCGACGAGCCGAGCAGCTCGGAGGGGTTGGGCGGGATATCGCCGGAGAGGATCACGTCCAGACGTTCGATCCCGCTGGGGATCACGACCTCGTTCAGCAGCGACGGGTCGAGCAGGAGATTGCTCAGGCCCACGCGGGAGCTTTTGCGCAGCAGGCGCGCAAGCTTCGGGCGGCGCAGATCGCAGTCCATCAGTAGGACGCGGTTTTCCGCCTCGGTGAAGGAGATGGCGAGATTCAGGGCGGTGATGCTCTTGCCCTCGCCCTGCAGAGAGGACGTTACCAGCACGATCTTGCAGCCCTCGTGCTCGGCAAGGGCAAACATGGTGTTCGTGCGGAGGGTCTTATACGCCTCGCGGACGAAGAAATTGCTGTTGGGGGTGAGAATGTGGCGGCGTTCGGCTGCCATGGAGGAGGCGGTGCTGCCGCCGGGTCCGACGCGTTTGCCTTTTTTCGCCATCAGTCACTTCCCCCTTCCGCCAGCCGAGGTGTAGGGTTCGGCATAGGCATTCTTTTTGCCGGAGGCCGGCTGGTCAAAGTGCGGGATCTGGCCCAGCACGGGGTAATCGAACAGGGAGGCAAGATCCTCCTCTTCCTTGATGCGCACATCCAGCAGGCAGCGCAGCGTCACGTAAATCACGGCAAGCACGCCGCCGATCAGCGCACCGACGACCGTATTGCGGCTGTAGCTCGGCGAGCAGGGGCTGGCGGGCACCTTGGCGTAGTCGATGATCTTGGTAGAGCTGCCCTCGACAAACGTTTCGATCTCGGCGGGAGCCACGCTTGCGACGGTGTTGACGAGATAGGCCGCCATTTTCGGGTCGGAGTGGGTGACGTAGACGTTGAAAAGCTCGGTCCCGCCGACCTGCTTCGTGCTCAGAAGACTGCGCATCTGTGCGGGCGAGTAGTTCACGCCGGCCTCTTCGATGACCTTGGAGAGGACGGTGTCGCTCTGGATGATGTTGGCGTAGGTGCTGACGAGCTGCTGCGACGCCTGCAGATTGCTGCCGGAGATGTAGTCGATGCGTTCGCCGCTGCGGACGTTGTTGACGTAGATGGTGATGCTGGCCTGATAAAGAGGCGTGATGAACTTCATAGTATACAGAAGCGCTCCCCCGCCGACGACCAGCGCGCACAGCAGAATCAGCCACCATTTATGCAGATAGGCCATGAAGAGCTTGATGAGGTCGATCTCCACGGTATCGTTGTTCTTTGGCACTGCTTCTTTCACTCTTTTGGTTCCTTTCCCTGCCGCGTCCGCTCCCCTTTCCTGCGGGCGAAGCTTTCCGTTTCAGAAAACGCGGCTTTTAGAAGGTTCTGCCCGCGCATGGGCAGACCTACAGATATTTTCAGCTTTGTTCTTAAACGATATCACATTTTTTGCAAAATTTCAATAGCGGGTGTAGTGAGAATTTCACATTTCTTATAAAAGGCGGCTCCGGATGCCCCCGCCCGTCGTGCGGGCGGTCTTTTATCACAGGTGGTCTCCCGCCGCGCTCAGGAAGCTGCGGATGGTGCGGATATAGCCGTCCGCTTTTCCGTCCTGAATATAGGGTGTATCTGAAAACTCCCAACGCACCCGGACAGCGGGCCTTTTTGCGGTGCGCCGCGTCATTTTTCCTTGAAATACGTCAGTATTCCTGCGAAAAAATGTCTTGCGCAACGCAAAAATCCCTCGCTGCCGGTCACATCATGAGTTTTCAGATACACCCTAGCGATATCGTGCGCCGCCGGCGGTCAGCTCCTCACATGGATGCGCCGCTGTGAATCCCTTTACCTTTTCCGAATACAACATCTTGGTTTCCTCCTTTTTCATCGTCGGTTAGATGCTTCTAACCGTCATTTATTATACCACCCAGACTGCGCAGGCACATTTGTGCGGATCACAGAATGGCGCGGAACAGTTCGTCGTTCTGGTCGTCGGCTTCGGGGTGGAACTGGACGCCGAGCATCTGCTCACCGTATTCCAGCGCCTCGATGGTGCCGTCGTCCGTCCGGCCCGCGACGGTCAGCGACCGGGCTGGGTGCGTGATGCGGTAGTTGTGCATCGACGCGCCCAGGATCGTCTGCTTTCCTGTCAGACGTTCGAGGCGGCTGCCGGGCGTTACATGGATGGGATGCTTGAAGCGGTCGACATTGTCCCGCGTGATATGGCCGTCCCAGTGGCCGTCCACGGGTTCGGTGAACATATAGCGCTCTTTTTTCATCTGCTCGAACAGCGCGAGCAGCGGCCCGTCCCAGCCGCGGCGTTCGGCCTCTTCGGCAACGAGGAAATAGGTGTTCATCATCTGCATCCCGAGGCAGATGCCGAGCACGGGCTTGCCGGATTTCGCAGCGTACTCCATGACCTGAAAATGGTACGGATAGAACCGCGCCCCGCCGCAGAACACAAACGCGTCGCAGAGCGAAAGGCTGTCCTCCGCCGCATAGCCGTCGCTGCTGAGGATCCCGACGGGCGTGCCGCCGTTTGCAAGAATCCGCTTCGGATAGCCGTTTACAAATAAATATTGATCCGCGTACAGATCCTCCGAGCCGAACAGCTTTGCGCCCGGCACGATCCCGATGATTCGCATGCGTTTCTCCTTTCGGCCGGGACACACAGCGCCCGCCTTTTTTTGACCCATCTTAGCATATCCTGTGCGGAATTGCAATCTGCCGCGCGGGGTGCGGCGCTCCCCGTTCCCCAATCCTGAAAAAACAGCAGACTTTACAAAATTGCAACTTATTTTTTGTTTGGCAAACAAAAAATTTGTATTGTTTAACGGATTCTAAACACGCATACTTGATACAGCGGCCAGAATAACGGTTGGCACGGGGCACTTTTCCCTTTTCGGTCCCGCCGCCCGCCACCGCGTTATGCGGCTCCGGCTATCAAATAAAAGGAGATTATTCCAAATGAAAGACCAGAGGCACCGGGCACCGGCGTCCGTCGACAACATCTATAAGCTCGACGGCAGAGTTCCGGTCGGCAAAGCCATCCCCTTCGGCCTGCAGCACGTGCTGGCCATGTTCGTGGCAAACGTCACGCCCGTCATGCTGATCGCCGGCGCCGCCGTGTATAACGGCGAGGCGTTCACCGCCATCGACACGGCGCTGCTCATTCAGGCCGACATGCTCATCGCCGGTATCGGCACGCTCGTCCAGCTCTACCCCGTCTGGCGCATCGGTTCGCGTCTGCCCGTCGTGATGGGCCTGAGCTTCACGTTCCTGTCCGCCATGATGACGCTGGCCTCCAGGGATTACGGCCTGATGATCGCCGCGACGAGCTTTGCCATCGGCATCGGCGTCACGCAGGTCCCGGAATTCTTCTCCGGTATGCCGAAGATCGTGAGCGACATTTTCGCAGGCAACCCCGTCGCGGGCGTGTTCGTGATTTCCATGATCCTGTCTCTGACGCTGCCCAAAAAGGTCAAGATGGAGGATGTCGGCGCGCTGACCGAGGACACCATCGACAGCAAAAAGCCGGAATAAACGCTTGAAAAATTACCGCCCTTTGTCATGCAGCACATGACGGAGGGCGGTTTTGGCCGGTTACAGATCGTCCGCGTCCTGGACCGGGACGTCAAGCTCGTTCATCGGAAGGCCGGTCCAGCTGCCCTGCGGGTCGGTAAGACTGGGCTGCTGGGCGAAGATCTCCGGAACGAGATCCGGACGGTCTTTTCTGTCGCGTTTTTTCATGCTGCACCTCCTCTTTTTCTTTCAGGATGTGCGGCTTTTTTCGTTTTTATCCGTGATGATGGCCGTTGTGGTCGCAGGACTCCGGGATATAATCTGCCTCTTTGGAAAAATCCAGCGTTTTCGGCGCATATGTCCGGAGTCCGGCCAGAAACGCCGCATAATCGGCCCGGTCCGTGGGGACGAGCACCATCTGTTCCCGCTCAAGCAGGCGGTCCGCCGCCGTGAAGCAGAGCGCATCGGCGCGCCCGCGCTTCGTCAGTACGTTGTGCATCAGGCACACGTCCCGCACCTGCGCAATTTCAAAATAAATGACCGTGCGGGAGCAGAAAATTTCAATTGCCGCCTCCACGCCGTCCTCCGGCGGCAGGACGCGGATGGTATCATCGGGGATCAGAATATAGCGGTTCATCCGGGCTTCCTCATTTCAGATAGATTCTTGCGCCGCCCGTGTAGGGCTGCACCGTGCCGACGCGCTGCGCGCTGGGCACTGCCGGTTTTAACGCCTCAAACAGCGCGTCCGCATCCTCCGGGTCGCAGGCGATGAGCAGGCCGCCCGCCGTCTGCGGGTCGTAGAGCACGTCCTGCACGGCAAGCTCCGTGTCTCCCGCGTCGACCATCGGCTCGGCAAATGTGCGGTTGCGGTACATACCGGCAGGCAGGATACCCATGCGTGCAAAGTCCAGCGCTTCGCTGATCAGGTCAATTGCGGCCGTGTCGATTTCCAGCTGCACGTTGCTGCCAGTTGCCATCTCGGACGCGTGGCCGAGGAAGGAGAAGCCGGTCACGTCTGTGCAGGCATGGACGCGGTACTGTACCATCACGTCGCGTGCAGCCTTGTTGAGCGTCGTCATGAGGCGGACAGCAAACGCTTTTCCATTCTCGGACAGAAGATCAGCCTTTTCCGCCGTCGTGAGAATGCCGATGCCAAGCGGCTTTGTAAAAAACAGCACGTCGCCGGGCTTCGCGCCGGAGTTCGTGAGGACTTTGTCCGGGTGGACAAAGCCGGTCACGGCCAGCCCGTATTTCGGCTCGTCGTCATAGATCGAGTGGCCGCCGGTGATAAGCGCGCCCGCCTCATAGACCTTGTCATAGCCGCCGCGCAGAATGTCATGCACGGCTTCCTTCGGCATGGACTCCGGCACGGCCATGATGTTGAGGCAGAGCTTCGGCTCACCGCCCATGGCGTACACGTCGGACAGCGCATTCGTCGCGGCGATCTGGCCGAAGGTATACGGGTCGTCCGCGATGGGTGGGAAGAAATCGACCGTCTGCACGAGCGCAAGCTCGTCCGACACCTTATAGACCGACGCATCGTCGCTCTTGTCGAATCCGACGAGCAGATTTTCGTCCTGCCGCACACGGATATCGCCCAGCAGCTGCGCGAGAATGCCCGCGCCGACCTTCGCGCCGCACCCGGCGCATTTTGCAAGCTTTGTCAGCTTGATCTCGTCCTTCATGGTTATACCCCCAGTGCATTTTTCCCCGTCGCGGCGTTCAGAACGCCGGTGTATTCCAGAATTGCCTGCAAAACGCCGCCGCCGATGGCGATGGCCTTGTCCGAGGCGGTCTGACAGTAGGAAATTTCCCCGCGCGGGTCAACGTCGCCGGACTTCATGCCCTTGAACACGGGCGTCCCGTCGGCCAGCATCCCGCGGACAACGCCGGAGATCGTGCAGATCATCGGCTTGCCGTTTACCTCGCCCGCGACATCGCCTGCCTGCACCATTGTACCGATATCCAGCAGCTGATGGAAAATGCCGTCGTCCGGGGCGCGCAGCACACGCTCACCGGTAAAGCCGCCGATGAGGCCGGGAATGTTCGTGTTCGGGATGGGTTCGCCCTCGCGGATGACGCGGCCCAGCGTGTGGCCGCGCATCGTTTCAATGACCGCGTGGCAGTCGCGCCCG
>OGFN01000324.1_pt1 | contig 25017 bp, 20 predicted proteins | sample 1570921 | NCBI WGS metagenome assembly OGFN01 (sample SAMEA2581940, study PRJEB24529) | metagenome | biome: Human gut stool | place: China | collected 2011
AAAGATAAACAAGAACCCCAAAGAAAGATTCTGCTGCAAATTCGAAATAGTATAGTCCAACAATTCTGTTTGGTTACGGCTCACACTGAACTCGATATCCGGATACAGGGATGCAAAATAATCGGTCGTTTCCTTCAGCTTCGCCTTCATGGCATCCATATTTTCATCACTCTGCTTGATAATGGCCAGCGTCACCGCTCTTTTTCCTCCGGCAACGGAGCGTCCCATCTCTTTTTGCGAAACAACATCCACTTTGCAAAATTCTTTCAATTGCATAATGCGTTCCCCTTTACGGATATAAATATTTCTCACATCCTCCGGCGTACGGAGTAAGGTAGCTATACGGATATTATATTCATAATAGCCATCCCTCACCAACATGCTTCCCGGCTCTACATTATTGGCGGAAAGTGTATTCTCTATATCCTCCACACTGATCCCCGTCATGGCCAGTTTATCTTTATCAGGAACAATTTGCAAAAGCCTTCCGGGCACTCCGGTTATATCCGCCATAGCCACTTCGGGTAACTGTTCGATGCGGCGTTTCACCACATTCTCCGCCAATTCGCACAACTCCAGAAATTGTTGCTCGTCGGTTTCCTGATAAGCACCGTCGTTTTTCAAAGTCATATTGACATAAAGTACAGGAATATCCGTTGCACTTGCTTTGATAGCCTTGGGACGTGTCACTTCCTTGGGAAGACTGTTCATAGCGGCATCTATCTTCTCATTCACCTCTATAAATGCCAGGTCGGTATTCACTCCAAAGTCAAATTCCAGACGGATCACACCCGCCCCGTCACGGGTTTCACTTTTTATTTCTCTCAGTCCGGCCACTTGCAGCAACTGTCTGCGCACAGGGGTAACCACCGTATTCTCCAGTTCGCGTGCCGATGAATTCTCGCCCGTTACCTGTATGGTAATCTGCGGTATGGCAATATCGGGCAGCAAAGATACAGGCAACGAAAAGTAGGTTACCAACCCTACAATAAAACAGGCGGTAAAAGCCATCAGCACCGCAATGGGCCGTTGCAATAAGAACTTAACCATACTTTCAATTTTTAATCACCCTCACCGGTGCTTCATGAGCCAGATTCACATTTCCGGTAGTTATCACCTCCATACCTTCTTCCAGTCCGTCTGTGACAGTATATTCCTCCATATTCTCCAATCCCGTATGCACATAGTTCCACATAGCTTTACCCTCTTTCAGTGTAAATACCACCTGTTTGCCGGAACGTAGTACAACTGCCGTTTTGGGGATAACCAGTTGTTCACCCACAGAACGCTTCACGCCTACCCTTACATTCATGCCGTCGAACAATTTATTACTCCCGTTCACTCGCGCCTTTATCCGTACCATTCCATTCTCGTCCACCAGCGGATTAATCTCACTGATACTTCCCTGGCGCACCCCTGCTGCCGATGCATAAGGAGTAATCTCCACCTTATCCCCCACTTTCAGCAATGGCAGCTCATTTTCAAGTACGGTGAAATCCACCTCCATATTTCCGGCATTGATTACCCGGCAGAAAGGCTCGGAAGTTTTGGGCATATTATATCTCTTTTCAAAGAGGTTGGCAATCACTCCATCGAAAGGAGCAGTCAACGTAGCTTGTTCCATATCATATTGAGCAGATTCATATTGAGCTTTGCTCTGCTCATACCCGCTTTTTACTTTTGCCAGTTCCAGCACATCAGCAGGTATCACCTTCAGATTATCGGGAGCATATCCTTGTCCTATCAACACATCCTGCATCTCCAAGGTAGCCTGCGCCAGACTATTTTTATTCTGTACCAGCGTATTGTTCAGCTTAAACAAATCCAATTGGGCAATCTTTTGACCTTTTCGCACTATATCTCCATTCTTTACCCATACGTTTGCCACCACTTCCGAGGTACGAAAATACAGGTCGGCATAATCCTGTGCCGTCACTTTCCCGTTACTGATCAATTCATGATTGAAAACCTGCTTTTTCAGCGGCATCACCGTCACCTCATTGGGTAAAGAAGGAAGAACTGTTTCCACCCCTTCTTTTTCCGTTGTTTCCTTTTTTTCTCCCGAGCAGGCAGTGAAAGAAACGGCTAATAATAAGCCTGATGCAAATATGTGTAATTTCATGGTCATATTTTGTGATATCTATAACAAATAAAAACTTTTTATTTTGAAAAAACTAATTTTCGGGTACTTTTTTTAATAATTCCCGTGCTTTCCGTCTCATCTGCTTGATAGCGGTAGATTGAATTTTCGGTTCTTTCTCCAATACCGTCTGTACCATCCGCTCCAATTTGTCACACCGATAAAAAAACGGATCCGCATATAGATTGGCCAAAAGATAATAAGGATAAATCCTTCCGGGCAACCGATGGACAGCACGCATAAACCAATATTCCGCACTATCATAGTGCTTCATGTCCTGTTCATTTTTCCCGATAATATTTAGTATCATGGGATCGCCACTCACTTTCAAGGCCTCTTTCAGTACCTTGTTAGACAGTTCGGGTTCATGCAGTTTATGCAAGGCATGGCCATACTCAAACATAAAGCGGGCATTCCCTTTCATTTCTTTCTGAATTTCAGCATAACTTTCTACTGCTTGCCGGTAAGCTCCCGAGTGGTAAAACATACGGCTTTTGGTCCATTGCTTACAAGCTTCTACAGTCTTGGATTTCTGCTGATATTTACAGAAACAGCCATAGCTTCCGATTAACAATAAAACAGTAAATAAAATGCGAGGCCAAACTTTCTCTAAAGGAAGAACACGGATACCGCAAGCTAATACTAATATAATCAAAGCCGAAACAAACGCTGGAAATTGTAGTGGATAAGAAGAAAACGCAAATACCGCTAAAGATAGCAATGCGCCGCATAGTCCATAGATGCCTTGTTTATGACCTATGTACATGCTCCCACCTAGTATCAGCAACCCGATGCAAAGTAAAGGTATTCCCCACGCAATGGCTACTTGCAGGTATTCATTAAAAACATATTCGGGAGAACCTGCCACTAACTCTTCCGTAGCAGAATAATTTCCTGTTGCAAAATAATCCTCCTGCGCTTGTCCGTAAGCAGCCGGAACACTGTTCCATCCGCATCCTGTCCATGGGTGCTCACTGACAGCTTGGGCAGCAATTTTCCACATAAACAGACGGCCGTCTGCCGAATCCTTTTTCATTTGATAAATGCCACCCAATGCTATACCGCCCAAAATAAAGGTTACTATGGCAAAAGACACTGCCTGCTTACGATGATGCCTGATATAATGCTGAATTTCCATCTTATAGTGCATACCACAAACATAAATGGAAGAGACCGCTGCGGCTATCCAGGCCGAGCGGCTCATTCCGGCAGGCAACACACAAAGAATCAATAGCATGACAGCTAAAGCAACATAATAAGGTATGGTTTTCTTACCCTCTTTCCGCTTTAACCATTCATACAGGCAGATAGGGAATATCATGGCAAGGTAGCCTGAATAAGGACCGGGATTATAGAACGAACCGGTCAAGGCATAGAGGGAATGGTTGGAATAGGTAAATCCGTATACCTGGCGGATGCCCCAAACGGCTTCTATACCTCCGTATAGAATAAACACCCATGAAACGACAGCCGACAGACATTCCTTAATCCGTGCCGGAAAAAGAAATATCAACAGGGCAAAAGCTGCCGATGAAAGAACTCCACAGGCATACATCCACCGCCAGTCATCCGCCAAAATATCGGATGACAGTGAAGACGTACCACAACACACCACGCTGAGGCACAGGGCAACCGGTATGCCTGCCACCAATGCCATTCCATATTTCGACCATTTATTTTCCATCTCTACCACCAAACTTGTTTCCCGTCCTCGTATGTAAAAATCCGCTCTTCTTTCCCTTGAGTATGATTTTTTAACCACAATAAAGCGCCTTTAGGCACATCATCATAATGAAGTTTATTGTCGACTGCTAATTTTCGCCCTAAACTAATCCATTTCATATTCCAATAGAACAATTCATATTCATTATCGACACATATTTCATTACTATCATATATTATTGCATTATTACTTCCATAATATGGGTATTTACGGTAAAGTATAATACTTTCTTTTTCTGTACTAGCACACAGCTCTTTTATGGTTCCATCTTCTAAAAGAATTACAGGAAACCCTATAGGTTTATTATTCAATCGCCCTTTTTGGCTGATAAATGCTAAGAAAACGATCCCCTTTCCTTCGTTTAAATAAGTTCTTATTTGATTATCTCCCCATAAAATTCCTCTCCCGACTGATTCAAACAAAACACTTCCATTCATCACCTTTGATAAAGCAACAGGAACCCAGTCATGATTATTAAAAGTACAAAGACTGATTAATTGTTTATCTTTCTGTGAAGGCACTCTAAAGGTTAAATCAGAAAGAGGCATAGCATATTCGGATGTAACATCACATAGTGGAATATCATATTTTTTCCTATAAATCTTAGAAATCTTGTATACAACTTCATTTTTTCCTTCAGGGCCATATCCCACTTCTATAAAATCACCAGTAGCATCTTTCACCACATTCCAACAATGCGAAGAACTCCTATTAGCCCATGCCGGAACATAATCAATAGAAGCAGGGATTCCAATGGCACGTAAAGACAAAGCTAAAAATGCCGCCATATCATCACAAGTACCCCAACGGGTCTGTAGCATTTCAGCATAAGACTGTTTATAAGGATATTTAGTCATTCCTATATTATAACGCATTCCACCTAATTTTATGATACGAAGGGCCAATTCTCGTGGAGACATTAAAGAATCCAATAAATGACCAAACTTTTGAAAACCTTCCTCGCGCCAATTCGATAATGGCTCATGGTCTATACGGTAAGGCAAAATATAATGACAGAATTCATCAAATGAACAGTAATCTTTTATTTTTCCATTCTCCCATATTTTAAAAGCATATTCAATATTTTTTATTAAATAATCTCCCGTTATAACTTTTATATCTTCAATCTTACTAAAACCTGCCAACTGTCGTTTAGAAATAGAATCAAATCCATGCCAAATCTTAGAATATCGCACATCCTAACTTATAGGATCATTTTGTGGGATAATCTTCAAAAAGTTCTTATATCTATCCAACGAATCATAAGGGAGTATTGAATATTTACCAGGCATATTTTCAATCAAAAAACAGGCAGCACGGTATTTCAAGCTATCATGTTTAAAATGCTTCAACACTTTTTCCAACTCCGCTTTATTATGTTTAGCCTGCTGCAAAGCAATATCCAAATGACTTACTCCATTCGTACAAGCAGAAAGAAGAATTACAAAAACAAAATATACACCACAAACTCTCATACTACTTTATCTTTTTAAATATCCTGTCCATACATATTTCATCCGTCACTCTATTCTTAGACTTCCATATCAATGTCGCCTTTCCTACAATATATTCCTCCGGCAAAGGCCCCCAATAGCGCGAGTCCTGAGAATTATAACAATTATCACCACCCATGAAATAATAATTGTGCATAAAAACATAATGCTCCACTTCCCGCCCATTTAAATAAAAATGCCCGTTACTTGCTATTAATTTATCTTGTTGCTCCCATTCTATAAGGTTGCGATAAAGCAAATAATGTTTATCATCCATCACAATAGTATCCCCACGGGAAGGAAGATAAAAAGGACCAAAATCTTTAATACTCCATTTTAAGATGGTATCACCGGGATAAGCAAAAAAACAATTTTCCTGTATCATTTTCTCCACATTCCTCGGTTTCTCCAAAAAATGCGCCAAACTGTTTTGTGAAACTATATTTCCTAATTCCTTATCATAACCTCTGACCCTATATCGGGCGTCCCTTATTTCAACAGTATCACCCGGCAATGCGATACACCTCTTTACATAATAAAGCATCAGGTTAAACCCTATACTGTCCCATCGTTCCGGATAAGGGAAATTAAAGACCAATACCTCATTGCGCTGAAATTCACTGAATCCCTTCAAACGATCGATGTGTAGCGGCTTATGTTGCCGGGCATCACCAAGGCTGAATATACGTGGTCCTTTCAACATTTTATTGACAAGCACATAGTCACCCGGTATCAGAACCGGCTCCATGGAGTCAAAAGGTATGGCAAATGAGGCAAAAACAAATATCTGTAATAACAACCAAATAATCATCATTAACAAACCCCCTCCGGTCACACAAACCAGCAAGTTATATAAAACGCCTATGTATTTCTTTATATACCTCATTTTAAATCTTAAAAGGTTGGAAATTTCTGCCGCCTGTTCTGCATAAAGAAAATATGTTCTTCACGCCCACGGGTCAGATCGCGTAACCAGAACAATGCATTGTCAGGCACAATCCAGTCCAAACAGGTAGTATCAGCCCGCTGTTTTCCCAAACTCTTCCATCCTTCAGTACCGGCATGACAGAATAACTCATAAGTATCACCCGGAGAAATAAAATTGTCATCATTCCGGGGCATATACTCCAGGCAATCTATAACTGCGACACGGCCCAAATCAACAACAACCTCCCCTCCTTTGTCTAAAGACAGATAATAAGAAAGAGGATCACCATCCGCCACGTGCTTTGCCAGCACATGCATATTTCCTTTTTCCGTAGGACTCCCCCAAACCGCTATCGGAGAAACAGCCTTTCCATTGGCATAAAATGTCATTTCCGCCAGTTCCGCACATTTATCATTGTCAGCCTTATATCTTATGTAACGGCACTTAACCGACTTATTCAGAAAGATTCTATTCCTTGCTATCACGGGAGTATCCGCTATCTCATATAATGTCTTTCCATCTTCAAAATTTTTCGTCATACTTCCCTCAAAAGTACCTCCCACCACATGGCCCATAAAGCTGCGCAACCAACCATATACCGGATATTTTCTATACAAACGAACCTTTACTGTTTTCTCCCAATCCGGAAGAAACGTATTTATTTCTCCACCTGCAAACCAAAAGGGGAAGCCGGAAGGATAATAATTGCCTTTGGTATATTTCATGGGAAGATATACCAGTTCCGATTCTAGATTAGGTATTTCCATCTTGCCGCTTGCCGAGCGTGCACAGGCACAACTCCACCAATGCGCTTCGTGGAAATGGGCCAGATAACAAACCTCACCATCAGGAATACCGGTAAGTATGCGTAACGTATCCGGATAATATGCATAACTGACATCTTTCATATAAGGGTGATAGAATAAAAGCGGCATTGATTTCCAATCATCTCCCAGATGTGCTGCCTTTTCTTCTTGAAAACCATACATGGGCCTGTAAACCTTGCCACGTTTATACCCTCCCGTATCCCTACTCCCCCTTACAGCCTCCGAAGCTATATACCAAATAGGTACATCGCGCCCTGTCGTGTCACGAACAACATTCCACACATGTCCCCCTCTGGCATCCGTATCTTCCATACAAGGAATGCCGACAGCCCGAAATGCATAAGTCACTATATCCGCCGCATCCACGCAACTACCATATCGATGGCTGAATAAATACCTGGGACCGATATGAGGCAGTTCAAAGTCTTCACAATAAATAAAGACAGGTTCTTGTAGATGCCTGCTTACCAAATTCGCGGCCTCCACCACATCGCTGCCTTTATATATGGAATCTAATAAATATCCATATTTCTTTTCATAAAGTTCACGCCATTCTTCCAGCGGTTCATCCCCTATACGATAAGGCAACAAGTATTCACAAAAATCTTCAAATGAAAGAGAACGGTTCCATGGACGTTTCTGCCAATTATCAAAAGCACGGTCTATATTGTCTATCAAGTATTCGGCTGTGATAATATGGGCATCATATATTTTAGGAAGATTACGATAGGTATAATGCCCCCAACGTCTGGCATAAGTCTGGTCTATTTGTCCGAAAGGACTATAATAAGTACGTACACGCTTCACACTATCCATTTCACCTCCCTGTTGGTAGGAATAGCAATGAGGCATATTCCGTATCAGAAATTTAGCCGCTTCCAATTTTAAAGAATCATAGGTATAATGCTGAAGCAGTATCTCCAATTCCAAACGATTAGAAGTAGCAAAATCTAAAGCATGTTTCAATTGTTTCTGCTCAAAAGAAGAGTGGGCACAAGAGATACATACTAATGAAAAAAGGACAAGGAGTCTTGCTAAGAACATAATATTATTCATTTGTTAATTTGGTGGAATAGTATAATTTACCCCTGCGAAAACATAAATTAAAACTAAACTCAAAACACACCTTATTCTTCCCGCTATCTGATACAATCTAAAACACAGGAATTAAATTATGTACCTGAGTAAAACTACATTTCAACCAGTCTGAAGAATCAGACTCAATTGATATTTTTAGTTTCAATAATTAGTTACTTCATCTTATTTTCAGAAAAGGAGAGAATAAGGATTCACACTTACAATAAAATAAAGATACTATATTTGTCATCGTACTTTACTAAATAGTTCATTAAATTCAAGTGCTACTACAGAAGGATTTAAATTTTCCTCAAAGGATTCCATATCCTTATTTTCCCATATATACCCCAAACAATATAATTTATTATCATTAGACAAATACTGAGTATTAAACAAATAGGATTCTGCAGAAATTCCACCATCAATTTTGATGATAACCTCCTCTTGCAAATTCTTACTAATAATCCAATAATAAACCTCTGGGATTCGTTCACCTTCATTGTTCAATAAAACATTTAAAAATATATAATCATGATTTTCCAGATAATTTATAATAGATGCATAGTTAGAACGCTGCAATTCTTCTATAACTTCCATGCCCGATAATTCATGTAATTTCTTAGGCAGCTTATAATTAGGAAAGTCCATAGCATATGATAAGTCCAATTTCCCATTTTCTATCGTATACAAATCATGATTTAGCGACTCATGAAACGTCAACCATTCTCCATTTCTTCCAAAATTATTCTCTACCATCGGAAGCATATTAGACTTTTGATGAAGATAATATGCCACATTGGCGATATTTTCATCTGTACAAATCATTTTAGCATCGCCATACGTGGTGTTGTTACCTACATAAAACCAATAATTCTGCCTATCATCTATGGCAAAAGAAAACGCAGGATAAGTAACCTCCTTCTTGTCTAAGAAATCTCCCCCAAAAGTATAACAAAAAATTCCTCCATCTGATAGGACCTCTAAAACTTTACTTTTCTGATTAACAACGACATCATAGACGCTAGTATATTCACCAGGGCCATTTCCCCTGTGTCCGATATAACCGGAAAACTGTCCATCACTAGTAAAGCTAAGTATAGATGATTCTGAATTTTTTGAATATACAATCCAACCACTGTCAACTTTAATTATAGATGAATTACGATCGACCATACTAGAATCTGAAAAACTGAGAACGGTTATATCCTTACTCAAAGTCAATTTGCTTTGCTCAAGTGTGATTGCTTCAGTTTTATTAAAAATATAATCAAATGTTTTTTTATGTTTTACACTACATGAAACAAAAAGAAATGGGAAAAATATTAATATCAACTTTTTCATTATATAGAATTTAAAGTTAAAATAAGCTCCAATCCAATGGAGTATATGAATTGGAGCTGTTTCAAATTTATATCATAATACTCTCATTTTATCTGCACGGCCTTCGACAACTTTCTGCAGTTCGTCTTGAAGTACACATATAATTCATGTTTAATGGTGCACAATACCCCATAGTTTGGTATCTATTTGTTGTCGAAGATTCACCACTAGCCAATGCTTCCACATTAGCCAATGCCAAATCAGACATTACATCCGATTTCTGAGCGTTATACACATTAAATCCCGCAATCAAAGCAAACGCAGCAACCAAAATCGCTTTCAAAATATTCTTTTTCATCTTGTTTCTAGTTTTAAAGATGATTATTACTTATGTTTTCATCTTTTATCGGAAAGAACTCCACCGCAGAAAAAGCCAAACTACCGCTTGTTTATTCTGATTTTTACATTAATTTTGCATCGGACTTAACCTCCTTTCTTTTAGGAGAGAGCCGCAGGGTGGAAAGAATCGACTTTCGGCAAAGAAAAAGGATTTCTTTCCATCCGCTTTTTACTCTCATTAGCTTATACTTCATCTTTATTCAGCATTTCCCGTTATCTTCAAACGAAGTGGAGAATTATCCGCATTGCAATAAATGGTAACCGTCTTGCTGAAATGTTCTGCCTTTTCGGCTTCATAAATCACTGTCTGCACCGCTTTTTCTCCCGGACGGATACCTTCCTTACTATAGTTTACCTTAGTACACCCACAGGAAGTGACAACATCGTATATCACCAGCACATGCTGCCCCGTATTGGTCAGTGTGAACTTGCGTTCCTGCTTCTCCAACTGAGGAAATGAACCGAAGTCTATACTTGCTACATCCATACTAACTTCCGTCATAGGAATTTCCACTTTTTCCGCTTTACCACCTGTCAATATTTTCAGATAAAGTTCCTTCAACTTCGGATTGTGAACCGGATTGCCTATAGCCACCACCTTGTTATCTTTGTCCAATAGAAATGTTTGGAAAGTCATTTCTCCCGGAAAATGGTTCAATCGGTTAAAATCATCCATTTCATCGAAACAAACAGGATAGATGAATGCATCACGACGGGTGATATAACGCAATTCTTTCATGTCTTTCGGATGAAAATAAAATACAAAGGGAATAGGACGGTTCAGCGTTGAATCCACTTCCTGCATAAACAGCTTCCAGCGAGGCAATTGTAACTTGCAACTGGTACAGCCTACAGAATCGATATAAGTCACTACCTTATAATCCGCATCCGCTAAAGAAAAGTCCACTGTATCCTTCCCTTGAATAGTAAAAAAGGAATGGGCAGGAAAGAGAATTTCTTTCCCTTCCCATTCCTCAACCAAACGAGCGATTTTATCTTTTTCTGATTCCTTGCAGGAGGAAAAAAGAGCAAAAACACATAGTAATAGACAAAGGTATCTCATTGATTAATCCAGGCCAAAAGGTATAAGCACATATTCCACTTTGTCTCCGGTACTGCAAGTCACATTCCCACTGCCCAGACATGTATCATACCCGGATTCTCCTGCAGCCAATGCTTCCACATTATCTAAAAGAAACTCACTCTCTACCGGCTTTCCGGATTGCTTTTCCCAAGCCATTACCGCCATTAGCATAACAACGATAAATAACACAAATACTTTTTTCATTGGTTTATCATTTTTTGTGTGAAGGTAGAGAACATCTATCGGGCACGCAAATTTTTTCCCTTAAATTGATCTTAAGGTGACCTTAAAGTTTTCTTAAGATTCAAAAAATCCCCATTTCATCGGAAGGATTATTTTAATGCCCTGATCTCCAAATCATAAGGTTCATCCAATTAAATCATATTCTTTTTTTAACTTATAAGTTCCTTTTTTATAAATATGCGTATCTTTGCAATCTCTAACATGAACAAGAAACATGAAAATACCGACAAACTTATTCAAGTTTAGCTTTATTGCATTGGGATGGATTGTATTCATCCTGCTATGTTATGTTGCTTTTAAAGATGAAAAAACAAATGTTCTGATAACAATGAAGGACAGCCTACGTGAAGCAATCAATATTGATTATCAAGAACGCTTAAACAAGATTCTTATTCATTATCGCCCTTTAGGCAGAAAGGTAAAAGGTGTCCAAATAGAATACGGTGATAGTCTAGAAATCATTTATTTTGAAGACAGCACCCATGAGTCACTGGCTACCCAACTGGCCAACCAGTATGTGATGACAAGGATTATCCCCGTCAATCCAGACAATTTCAATAAGATCTTCCAAGAAGAATGGGAAAAGAATGGAGTTTCCGCCGCTAAGACGGGAATCATTTACCGCCACAACAAGAAAAAGGTATTCAGTGACAATGATTCAATCTCTTTCCAGAAAGCTCTTGTCACCCCTGTACAAGCAATAGACGCTAAAAGAACCGCCGGCGTACAGGCATGGGCTATGATTCATTGGACAGAAATAGTAAAACATACCACTCCAAAAGTGTTATGGAGTATCATTGCTTATTTCATTGTCTTGATATGGGTGTCCCTGTCATTTCTGAAAAAACCACAGGAAAAAGAAACTCCCGCCAATACGGACTACATACCATGTGAAGAAATTCCCGCCAATCCGGACTACATACAATTTGGGAAAATGACTTTAAAGTTGGAAAGCAAGAAACTATATATTGGCGACCGGCTTTGCCACATAGCACCGGCAGATTTCAATCTGCTGGAACTGTTTATCAAAACGCCCAAGCATCTTTTGACTAAAGAAGATATTAAAAATGCTTTCTGGCCGAAAGATAACAATCCCGAAAATAAAATATATAGTCATATCTCCACCCTTAAATCCTCACTCAAGGACTTTCCCGAATATCAGATAGTGACAGAAAAAGGAGGATACCGACTGGTTATCTCCTCAAACGAATGAATAGCTCCTATTTCCAATAATAAGCATACATAAGGTATACAATCTTACTTAAAATCACCAACCCACCGCAGCAGGAACAAAGCATTTCTCACAGCGGAACGAGTTGTTTCATTAAGGTGGAATAATTTATTTCATCAAGGTAAAACTAAATATTCCACCATATAAAACTATTTGTTCCACCATATAAAATTAATTGTACCAAACAGTGGAACACACTGTAATACACGGGAAACAAAGAGATTCTCGTTACTATATTCTGATTCATTCATTATAGGCCACAGGACAATGCAGTGCAGGACAATAACACTGTGACAGACTTTTATCTGTCACACTCTCCGTCACGCTATCTGTCACATCTTAACAACCTGTTTTTCAGCAAAATAATTAGTACTGTGACAGTGTGACAGATAATTCTCACTTTTAAACTCTATGAAAGCAAACTTGAAAATCATCCATATTCCTTCACCCTGAAGGATTTTTTTTGGCTGAAGCTTTCCGGGTACAAATCCGTCATTATAATCAGCTAAGAACTAACATCTTACATAAGGATGAAGGATTTGAAAGAAAAAACGCATGAATTCTAAATTGGTATAAGCAGACAGTCCAGCTCATAAAACACTAGAACCTTTTTAAAAAAGGCCCTGTTCTTTTTAAAAAAGATCCGGTTCTTTTCGGAAAACGAACTTATGTTTTTCCAACCATACACTACAATAAATTATCCGCCATTATAGGATAACACGGTGATTTCTTTTCAAAACTTCCTCTATTCCAATTCAAGGGGAAATTTCACTATCTGCTCGTCAGCATTGACATCCAAACCGAATAACATACCGGCAGCCTCATCTACATAAATACCGGCAATAGGACGATCCAATACATAGGTTTTCACCACATCGCCCTCGTGGGTGGATATACGTAATATTTTACCACCCTGCTGATAGGCATCGGCCAACTTCATAATATCCTTAAATTTACGACCGTCATAAATGGTATAAATGTATTGGTCAGTCACCTGCACATCATAATAACAGATTCTCCCCGCCGGAAGTCCATACCCTTCAGGACTCACTTTAAATTGGGGTTCACCATCCCCACCCAATTCTCCTATATGCTTTTGTGAAGCCATGCTATAAATATCGAGCCTATCTCCAAACTGAGTGACAGAAACCAATATCTTCTTATCAGGACTGAATGATACAAAACTGTTCCAGCCTTGAGCCACAGCAGGCGCACTTTCTCTCAACAGTTCCGGATCGGACACTGGTATCTGCTCGGATTTACGAAGCAATTCGCCGGAAGAGAGTGAAGCCCAACTGAAACGGTTCTCACCGGAATAATCGGGGATAACAACAGTAGAGGCATCCTTCAAATCAAAATCAAGGGAACGGAACAAGCGCTTATCCAACAAAATATCCTTTTCCTGTTTGGGAGTTTTCCCCCCGGCTATACCGCTATATTGATACATCCTGCCCTTGCCGTCATCAAGCACCCACACCGTGTCCTGCCCTGCAAAACGGATATTCGCCGCATAAATGGACTCACCCGGACCTTCCCCACGCTTTCCAAAAGAAGACTGATATTGAAAATCGGGATAAGTAAATACATGATAATAGTAATCGGCATTGTGCAAATCCAATATCACCGCCTTGTCACCCTGTACACGCATACGATAGGCATACCGGAACAGAGCCGTATCAATGGGAACAATCTCCCCTTTCAGAACTTCTCCCTTCCGCACCGCTTCTTCTATGATTGACTCACTGGATACCTGCTGTTGGTGGCGTTGCCCGGTACACGCCACCAACAAAGGGAATAAAACGCATAATAGTTGTTTGTTTTTCATTTGATTTCTATATTTACTTATCTGGCACAAAGTAAACAAACTATTCATAAAAACAAGAAGAAACAACCTTAGATTTACCTTAAATCTTCATTTTAGATTCGTCATAGACATCTCTTTTTCACGAGTAGATTTTCATTTCTTCCCATTTCATCGAAGTTCAGATACTTTGCCATTTACTAAGTGCAAACATTTCAAAACAGCTCGGACAGACATACCCATAGAACAAGAAATACATCACAATAAATTCCATTTTCCACAAAATAGGTTTATATGATGAAAATCACTATCTTTGTTCTATGAATAGATTGGTTATAGTAGGATGTGGACGACTTGCTGAAATTATAACAAACGCAGTTGTCAAAGGAATGTTGCCCGACTATGAATTAGTAGGCGTATATTCGCGTACGGCATCAAAGGCCGAACACATTGCGAATAAAATGAGGCAACACGGAAAAATGTGTGCAGCCTGTCACACTTTAAAAGAACTGTTGGAATTAAAACCTGATTATCTGGTGGAATCAGCCTCGCCTGCCGCAATGAAAGAACTGGCCTTACCCACCTTGGAAAACGGAACTTCCATTATCACCCTATCCATAGGAGCTTTGGCAGACACCTCTTTTTATGAGAAAGTCAAAGAAACGGCCAAGGCAAACGATACACGGGTTTACTTGGTATCCGGGGCCACCGGAGGATTTGATGTATTAAGAACCACCTCTTTGATGGGAAATGCTACAGCTCGTTTTTTCAATGAAAAAGGACCTGATGCTTTGAAAGGCACATCGGTTTACAAGGAAGAGCTGCAACAGGAAAAACGCATTGTCTTTTCCGGCAATGCAACAGAGGCAATAAATGTTTTTCCAACCAAAGTAAATGTATCTGTCGCAGCCTCATTGGCTTCCGTAGGACCGGACAATATGCAGGTATCCATACAGTCCACCCCTGGATTTACAGGTGATACTCAAAAAGTGGAAATCAAAAATGAACAAGTACACGCAGTAGTAGAAGTGTACAGCGCCACATCAGAGATTGCAGGATGGTCTGTAGTGAACACCCTGCTCAATATCACTTCACCCATTGTATTCTGACAAATTGGCCAGCACCTTCTCGCTCAGGCGGTCAAACGCCTGGCGGGTACGGCCGGTTGATACTTGCATACAATGCACATGCTGATGGGTAAGCAATGCCGTACTCCCCAATGCTCCTAATGTATCACAAAAACAAAGATTATCTTCCTCCAACCATCGGGTAAACGAAGATTCATCCCACGCAGGTGACAATCCTGTGTTAAATAGTATCTTCCTATTTCCAAGTGCCTTGAACTCCGCCTCATGCAACAAAACCGTATTCTTATTCAAGCAACAGCATACCACTTCACTCCATGTCAAAAGTTCATTCAAAGGCATAAAACGATAACCCTTCGCACCGGCTTCTTTTTTTTCACTACGGGCATAATAAGCTATATCCGCACCAAAAAACTTCATTGCATCCGCTATCATACCACCAGATTTTCCTAAGCCTACAATACCCACTTTCAAGCCGGTAATCTCCCGGGGAATCCCTTCCCACGGCTTCTGACCGAATCCATGAAGACAACGCACCAGTTCGCTGACTACATATTCTATTACCCCTTCATCACCATAGTCACGAATACCTGTCACCGTAATACCGCGTTCATTAGCATAACGGATATCCACATTCGCACTTTCGGGAGAGTATAGTGAACAACACATACCGATATACCGGACATTCGGACATCTCTCTAAAATATACCGGTTTATTTGTGATGTATAACTTAACAATACAGCATCCGCATCTCCGATCCGAGCAATAATCTCATTATCCCCCGCCGGAATATCAGAGTACATAACAACCTCATCTGCAAAAGAATATAACGCTTTTTCTGCTGACAGAACCAGACTGACAGGTTCTATTGCTACAAGTTTCTGAAACATAGTATTTTTAATTTGACTGGTAAAGATAGTAAAAAATGCGGCAAAGAGACTTTTTTCATCCAAGATTGTTTATTTTTGCATCCAAAACGAAAAAATTAAAAGAATAATGGGAGCAGGAAAATGGATTGGTGGTATTCTAGGATTCATGACTATGGGACCACTGGGAGCTTTGGCCGGATTTGCCTTAGGCTCATTGCTGGATGGAAACAACGGACTTTTTGGCAATACATACGAAAAAGGACAGGCGGAAGCCGGAAACTATGACGAAGGCCAGCGGAATAGCTTTTTATTCTCCATGTTGGTTATGGCGTCTTACATCATCCGTGCAGACGGACGCATCATGCACAGCGAAATGGAATATGTACGCCAATTCTTAAGAATGAATTTCGGCGAAGAGGCAGTCATCCAAGGAGAACAGATTTTGCTGAATCTTTTTGAACAGCGCAAACAGATGGAGCGTCAAAACCCGATGGCATTTAAAAATACCATCCATGAATGTGGTGCACAGATTGCCGCGAACCTGCCTTACGAACAACGGCTGCAATTGTTGGACTTTCTGGTAAACATAGCCAAAAGTGACGGAAGCGTATGCTCTGAGGAAATAGCAGCATTAAAAGAAGTGGCACAATGCATGGAACTGTCGCCCAAAGAAGTGGAATCCATGCTGAACTTAAGCGGAAACTCATTGGAAGAAGCTTACAAAGTACTTGAAATTGACCCGTCCGCCACCAATGAGGAAGTACGTACAGCCTATCGCCGTCTGGCATTAAAACATCACCCTGACCGTGTTGCTACATTGGGTGAAGATGTGAAAAAAGCGGCAGAAGAGAAGTTCCAACAAATTAATAACGCTAAAGAACGAATTTATAAAGCCAGAGGAATAAAGTAAAAAAGAATATTTCGTGAAAACAAGAAGGAGGTGTGTCCATCCCTTAGGGATTTTTGACCACCTCCAACAACAAATTAAAACTCACTGGTAAAATGGAACTTAATATGCTTGAAGTCCATTTGTGCCATTTGAAGTACATAATTGCTATCAGCCAAGAATACATCCCTTCCTTCACGATCCTTGGCCATATACTGATATTTACGTTTTTTGAAAGCTTCCAGTTCTTCCGGGTCATCACTTTCCACCCAACATGCCTTGTATAGGCTGATAGGCTCCCATCGGCATTTTGCATTATATTCATTTTCCAGACGATACTGGATCACTTCAAACTGCAACTGCCCTACCGTACCGATAATCTTACGTCCATTAAACTGATTGATAAATAACTGTGCCACACCCTCATCCATCAACTGGTCAATACCTTTAGCCAATTGTTTCTGTTTCATAGGGTCAGCATTCTCAATATATTTAAACATCTCGGGCGAAAAACTGGGAATTCCACGGAAATGAAGTTTCTCACCTTCAGTCAGCGTATCACCGATCTTGAACGTTCCGTTATCCGGCAAACCGATGATATCTCCCGCCCAAGCCTCGTCTACTGTTGTTTTACGCTGTGCCATAAACTGAGTGGGAGAAGAGAAACGCATCGTCTTGTCATGACGTACATGATAATAAGGAGTATTACGGGAAAATTTGCCCGAACAAATTTTACAAAATGCAATACATGAACGATGATTAGGATCGATATTAGCTGTGATCTTAAAGACAAATCCGGTAAATTTCGGTTCATCGGGTTCCACCTCACGTTCTTCTGTCTTGGTAGGACGGGGGCTCGGAGCAATTTCCACAAATGTATCCAGCAGTTCCTGTACACCGAAGTTATTCAATGCCGACCCGAAAAATACAGGAGCCATCTCGCCTTTCAGGTACTCCTCCACATTGAATTCAGGATAAACACCGTCAACCAGTTCCAGTTCTCCGCGCAATTTTTCAGCCAAAGGAGCACCGATCTGGTTGTCTAGTTCTTCCGTATTGATATCAACCTCCACTTTTTCTGTTACCACCTGTTTGGAAGGTTGGAAAAGATTCAGTTTATGTTCATAAAGGTTATACACACCTTTGAAACGGGGACCGCTTTCAATAGGCCACGTCAGAGGACGTACATTGATAATGAGTTCCTCCTCCAGTTCATCCAACAAATCAAACGGATCTTTCGCCTCACGGTCCATTTTGTTGACAAATATGATTACCGGAGTATTACGCATACGGCATACTTCCATCAGCTTACGTGTCTGCGTTTCCACACCTTTCGCACCATCCACCACAATAATGACACTATCTACGGCTGTCAAAGTACGATAAGTATCCTCGGCAAAGTCCTGATGGCCCGGAGTATCCAGAATATTGATTTTATAATCATTGTAATCAAACTCCATCACAGAAGTGGTCACAGAAATACCACGCTGCTTTTCAATGTCCATCCAGTCGGATGTGGCGGTCTTCTTTATCTTATTACTCTTTACGGCTCCGGCCACCTGTATCTGTCCGCCAAAAAGTAACAATTTTTCAGTTAGAGAGGTCTTACCGGCATCCGGATGCGCTATAATCGCAAACGTCCGTCTTCTTTCTATTTCACTATTCATATTTTATTATGCATTTAATTCTTTGATACATGCTTCCAGACTCTCTTCCCAATGAGGAATCTCAATGTTATAAGTAGTTTTAATCTTGGTCTTGTCCAATACGGAATAATGGGGACGGGGAGCCTTTGCCGGATATTCATTTGTATGCAGGGGACTGACCTTACAGGTCGTGATACCGGCAATACGATGGATAGCCTTGGTAAAATCATACCAGGAACATACTCCTTCATCACTGAAATGATAAACTCCCGGAACCACTCCCTTATAAATGGCTGTAAAGATAGCACGTGCCAGATCACGGGCATATGTCGGTGTACCAATCTGATCAAAGACCACACCCAAAGTTTCCTTTTCCTTTCCCAGACGGAGCATCGTTTTTACAAAATTATTCCCAAAAGTGGAATAAAGCCATGCGGTACGGATAATCATTGTTTTTTTGCAATACTCCAATGCATTCGTTTCACCGGCCAGCTTGGTCTTGCCGTAAACAGAATTGGGACAAGGAACATCCCCCTCATTATAAGGAAGATGTTTCGTGCCATCGAACACATAATCCGTTGATATCTGAATAAACTCACCCCAGTTGGCTTCAGCCGCCTTCGCCAGATAGCTCACAGCGTTCTTGTTCAGCTTGGTACATAACTCTATATCATCCTCTGCCTTATCTACCGCCGTATAGGCCGCACAGTTCACTATGACATGAATATTATTCTCTTTTACGAAAGTCATCACCGCCTGCTCATCACAAATGTCCAATTCGGCTACATCCGTAAAAAAACAAGTGTATTCCTTGTATTCAGCCGATAGCACACGCATTTCATTTCCTAATTGACCGTTGGCACCAGTCACCAATATATTCTTCATTTCTATTTCATTTATTAGAATTCCAATTCTCCTTTTTTATCCTCTATATAGTAGTTTGACAACATAGCCAGCAATGTCGAGATTGCTTCTTGTGCCTTTCTTGTTTCCTCACTGATTTCTTTCTTTTGCAATTTCAACAATAAGATACCATAAAGCGCCTCAAAACAAGTTTCCAGTTCAGGCTCCTCTTTATCCGCACCTTTAGCGCGTAACTCCACAATATAGGGCAATACTTTATAATAAGCAGAATTATAATAAGGAAACTTAGGGGAACGCAATAACTGCAAATGAAGGTCGGTAAGCCAAGTTATAATGTTTTTATTAATCTGCAAATGGCCTTTTTCCATAATCCCTTCATGACGCATCATCTCAATCAAATCCATATACCACTGGGTGAGTTCCGCTTTCTGCTCTTCCGTTAACGGATAAGGAGCTATGATGGTGCTTTTTATCTTTTCTATATCACAGCCGTTGGCACGGATTAAATCCTCTATCTGCCACATATATATAAGATACTCGGCTATATTCTTTTCTTTTAACTGCCTGGAAACGAACATACTTTTTAAATTAAAATTAATAATTAAAAATCAAAAAACCAACGTATGATACATCAAGATATGTTTCTTTGTCAGTACATCGTTTTTCCTAAAATAGTATAAATGAAACCTGCGACTGAAATCAGCATCACTACAATACCAATCACACGGTTCAAAATCCAAATGCCGCGTAAATTAAAACGGGTGCGTACTTTATTGACAAAATACGTAATTCCGAACCACCAGAGAAGAGCCCCCAATACAATAGCCAAATACCCCACCAGTTGAAAGCCTATGGGACTGCCCGGCATCACAAAAGAAAAACGGGCAAACAAACCTATAAACAGGAATATAATGAGGGGGTTGGAGAGAGTCACAAAAAAAGCAGTAACAAAATTATGAAGATAACTGCCCGGGGTAGAAGATACAGGACGGATAGACTGGACAGGATTACTACGGAAAGTATAAATACCGAAAAAGAACAGCATGATACTGCCGATAATTTGTAACAAAACTTGGTTCTTTGCCAAGAAATCATCCATAAAACTCATGCCATAACCTGTAATCAAGGCATAGCCTATATCACTAAGGGCAGCTCCCAGACCGGTAACAAATCCATACCATCGTCCCTTGTTCAGTGTGCGCTGTATACAAAGTACCCCAACAGGACCTAACGGCGCAGAAACCACTACACCGACGATAAGCCCTTTCACCAATAAATCGAGTATGGTTACTTGTTCTATCCAATTCATGCTGCAAAGATGCTACTTTTTTACGAAAGTACCTATATTTACGCTCAAAATTCTTTCATACCCCGTCTCTTTTATATAACTTTGCACCTTATTAATAGACCCTTGATATTAGAACTAGTTTTCAATTAACAAAACAACTATAAAAGTGCTATGATTCTATTTTTCAGAACACCCACTAAAAGTGTAATAGCAACAGAAGTCAGCCAGGAACTGGCTTCTGAGGATATTCAGAAATTAAGCTGGCTTTATGGTGAAGCCACTGTAGAGAACGAAGAGAACCTGAAAGGTTGCTTCATCGGACCGCGTCGGGAAATGATTACTCCCTGGAGTACAAATGCTGTAGAAATCACTCAGAACATGGGTCTTACAGGTGTCTTACGCATTGAGGAATATTTCCCTGTAAAAGACGAAAACGCCGAGTACGATCCTATGCTGCAACGTATGTATAAGGGATTGAACCAGGAGATTTTCACAGTCAACATCAAACCCCAGCCGATTGTTCACATCGAGAACCTCGAAGAATACAATGAAAAAGAAGGTCTGGCACTTTCCCGTGAGGAAATGGACTATTTGCTGAAGGTTGAAAAAGATTTGGGACGTAAATTAACCGATTCCGAAGTATTCGGCTTCGCACAGATCAATTCCGAGCATTGCCGCCATAAGATATTCGGCGGAACATTCATTATTGATGGTCAGGAAATGGAGTCTTCCTTGTTCCAGATGATCAAGAAAACGACTGCTGAAAATCCCAACAAGATTATTTCCGCTTATAAAGATAATGTAGCATTTGCCGAAGGACCGATAGTAGAGCAATTCTCTCCGGCCGATCATTCCACTTCCGATTATTTCATTATCAAAGATATCAAGACTGTTATCTCACTGAAAGCCGAAACACATAACTTCCCGACAACCGTAGAACCATTCAACGGTGCATCTACCGGTACCGGTGGTGAGATCCGTGACCGTATGGGCGGTGGCAAGGGCTCATGGCCCATTGCTGGTACTGCCGTTTATATGACCTCTTATCCCCGTACTGATGAGGGACGCGAATGGGAAGACATCCTTCCTGTCCGCCAATGGTTATACCAGACTCCGGAACAGATCTTAATCAAGGCTTCCAACGGTGCTTCCGATTTCGGTAACAAATTCGGTCAACCGCTGATTTGTGGTTCTGTACTGACATTCGAGCACCAGGAAAACGGCGAGAAGTATGCATACGACAAAGTGATTATGCTGGCAGGAGGAGTAGGTTACGGTACTCAGCGCGACTGTCTGAAAGGACATCCCGAAAAAGGAAATAAAGTCGTTGTAATGGGTGGTGATAACTATCGCATCGGCTTGGGTGGAGGTTCGGTCTCTTCTGTTGAGACAGGCCGGTACTCATCGGGAATCGAACTAAACGCCGTTCAACGTGCCAATGCGGAAATGCAAAAACGTGCCTATAACGTAGTCCGTGCATTGTGTGAAGAAGATAACAACCCGATTGTTTCCATTCACGACCACGGTTCGGCCGGCCACGTGAATTGTTTATCCGAACTGGTAGAAGAAAACGGTGGATTAATTCATATGGACAAACTACCTATCGGTGACCAGACTTTGTCTGCCAAAGAAATTATCGCCAACGAATCTCAGGAACGTATGGGATTGCTGATTGACGAGTCGGCTATTGAACATGTACAAAAAATTGCTGATCGCGAACGTGCGCCAATGTATACCGTAGGTGAAACAACCGGAGACGCCCGCTTTGCCTTTGAACAGGCCGATGGGGTACGTCCGTTCGATCTGGCAGTAGATCAGATGTTCGGTTCTTCTCCGAAAACCTACATGGTTGACAAGACCGTAGAGCGCCATTATGAAAATGTTTCATACGAAACTTCCAAATTAAATGAATATATCCGCCGCGTACTTCAGCTGGAAGCTGTTGCTTGCAAAGATTGGTTAACCAATAAAGTAGACCGTTCCGTAACCGGTAAAATCGCTCGCCAACAATGTCAAGGTGAAATTCAGTTGCCTCTGAGCGATTGTGGTGTAGTAGCTCTCGACTATCGTGGAGAAAAAGGTATAGCAACTTCTCTAGGCCATGCTCCCCAAGCCGCCTTAGCCAATCCGGCCGCAGGCTCTGTTTTGTCGGTAGCCGAAGCACTGACTAATATCGTATGGGCCCCGATGGCAGAAGGATTGGACAGCGTTTCCTTATCTGCCAACTGGATGTGGCCATGTCGCGCACAGGAAGGTGAAGACGCCCGCCTGTACACTGCCGTAAAAGCCCTTTCCGATTTCTGCTGCTCATTGCAAATCAATGTACCGACCGGAAAAGATTCTTTATCTATGACCCAGAAATATCCTAACGGTGAGAAGATCATTAGTCCGGGAACTGTCATCGTTTCAGCCGGCGGCGAAGTCTCGGATGTGAAGAAAGTGGTTTCTCCTGTATTGGTAAATGATGAAAAGAGCACTATCTACCATATTGATTTCAGTTTTGACAAGTTACGTCTGGGAGGTTCTGCTTTTGCACAATCACTGAACAAAGTAGGTGACGATGTACCGACTGTACAAAATCCTGAATATTTCCGCGACGCATTCCTGGCTGTACAAGAATTAGTAAATAAAGGTCTGATTATGGCCGGTCACGATATTTCTGCCGGTGGTCTTATTACTACACTGCTTGAAATGTGCTTCTCGAATATGGAAGGTGGTATGGAAATCAGCCTGAACAAGATTAAGGAAGATGACATTATCAAGATATTGTTCGCCGAAAATCCGGGTATTGTTATCCAGGTAAAAGATAAGCACAAAGAAGAAGTGAAAAAGATCTTGGAAGACGCAGGCATAGGCTACGTAAAATTAGGTAAACCGACTGAAGAACGGCATATCCTGGTAGAAAAGGGAGATGCAACTTACCAGTTCGGCATAGACTATCTGCGCGATGTATGGTATTCTACCTCTTACTTGCTAGACCGCAAGCAGAGCATGAACGGCTGCGCCAAAAAACGTTTCGAGAACTACAAGAAACAACCTTTGGAATTTGTATTCGACAAATCATTCACCGGCAAACTTTCACAATTCGACCTTAACCCCGACCGTCGTACTCCGACAGGTATCAAAGCGGCTATTATCCGTGAAAAAGGAACCAATGGCGAACGCGAAATGGCCTACATGCTCTATTTGGCAGGATTTGATGTGAAGGATGTAACAATGACCGATCTGGTCAGCGGACGTGAGACATTAGAGGACATCAATTTCATCGTATTCTGCGGTGGGTTCTCTAATTCGGACGTTTTAGGTTCTGCCAAAGGATGGGCCGGAGCTTTCTTGTTCAATCCCAAAGCCAAAGCTGCATTGGATAACTTCTATGCACGCAAAGATACATTGTCATTGGGCGTATGTAACGGCTGCCAGCTGATGATAGAATTAAACCTGATTAACCCAGACTTCACCAAGAAAGCGAAAATGCTGCACAATGATTCACATAAATTCGAATCCAAGTTTGTAGGTGTTACTGTTCCTATGAATAGAAGCGTCATGTTCGGTTCGTTAAGCGGAAGCAAGCTTGGCATCTGGGTAGCCCATGGAGAAGGTAAATTCTCATTGCCATATCATGAAGATAAATACAATGTTGTATTGAAATACTCATACGATGAGTATCCCGGCAATCCGAACGGTTCAGATTACAGCGTAGCCGGTCTGGCCAGTCCTGACGGTCGCCATTTGGCCATGATGCCTCATCTGGAACGCTCTTGTTTCCCATGGCAAAATGCTTATTATCCGGCTGATAGAATAAAGAACGATCAGATTACTCCATGGATGGAAGCATTTGTCAATGCTAGAAAATGGATTGAGATGAACAAAAAATAAAAACGATTTGTTATATTTACTAAAAAAGCGGTGAGTCATACTGATTACCGCTTTTTTTGTATATAACAGATTTTGATATGTTAAGGGAAATTACGAACTTTGTAAGGATTTTGCCTCCTAATAATATGAGAAGAATTCTTTTACTTATATGCCTTTTTGTTATTTTGGTAACACCTGCCGTTGCTCAACTATACCAGTATCTGGATACTCAGAATGGTTTGAGCAGCCGTAGAGTT
>OGFN01000340.1_pt1 | contig 24324 bp, 17 predicted proteins | sample 1570921 | NCBI WGS metagenome assembly OGFN01 (sample SAMEA2581940, study PRJEB24529) | metagenome | biome: Human gut stool | place: China | collected 2011
CCGCTCTTCAATTTACAGCAACATCGAGAATAATACACGCATACCCTATATCATGTAACAAAGTTGAAATAATTTATTTTACCATAGGAAAGTATGAGGGCAATGCCCTCATACTCTTCTATGCTACCATCACAAATAACCTGTTCATTATAAACAAATTACCTCACAAATGAGGGCATGAGGGCATAATTGCATCTAACATTGCAATGAGAGCACAAGTCTGAAACAAAAAGACGGAAGGTTTGTTTGTGAAAGTAATGAAAAGAAATTATCTTTGTCATCATCCTTAAACCAACAATCGTATGAAACCAGTGAAATTATTTTATCAGGAAAGATGCCCGTTCTGCAAAAAAGCACTGCGCTATATTGAAGAACTGAAAGCAGAATATCCTGAATTCCAACCTATAGAAATAGAAATGATAGAAGAAACCCAACATCCTGATATAGCCGACCAATACGACTATTATTACGTTCCCACGTTCTATGTGGACGGGGTGAAAGTGCATGAAGCGGGCATCTTCAAAAATGAGATGGAGGCATTGCTCCGTAAAGTGATAGAATAAACGAAAAGATATGAAATATTTAGAAGTAACCTTTACAACACATCCCTGTAATGAAACAGTGAATGATGTAGTGTCCGCATTGGCCGGAGAAATAGGATTTGAAAGTTTTGTAGAATGTGAAGGGGGAATACAGGCCTATATCCAGCAAACTCTCTTTGACGAGGAAGCACTGAAAGAAATGGTTGTGAACTTCCCTTTACCTGACACCCGGATAGAATACACCATAAAGGAAGCCGAAGACAAAAACTGGAATGAAGAATGGGAGAAAAACTTCTTTCAACCCATCGTCATAGGTGACCGTTGCTGCATTCACAGCACGTTCCACAAAGACACTCCGAAAACTGAGTATGAAATTCTGATTGACCCGCAAATGGCTTTCGGCACAGGGCATCATGAAACGACCAGCTCTATAATCAGCGAGCTGTTAGAAGCCGACCTGAAAGGAAAATCAGTCCTGGATATGGGATGCGGCACTTCTATTCTTGCCATCCTTGCCTCCATGCGAGGAGCCAATCCTGTGACAGCCATCGACATTGACGACTGGTGCGTCAACAATTCAAAAGACAACATTGCACTGAACCATATCCATAACATTACAGTGGAACTGGGTGACGCCAATCTGCTGAAAGGGCGCAAAGCGTTTGATGTGATTATTGCCAACATTAACCGGAATATTCTTCTGGCAGACCTTCCCCATTATGCCGCCTGTATGCATCCGGGTTCGGAAATATTTATGAGTGGATTCTATATACAGGATATTCCTTTTATCCGCGAAAAAGCGGAGAGTCTGGGAATGGAGTTCGTACATCATCGGGAAAAGAACAACTGGGCAGCTGTGAAATTCATCATGAAATAATACCATTTTCAAGTATGGCAAAGACGCGATAAAGACGGAATTGCCACCAACCACGCAGGATGTGCATTGATTTATTCGAGGACAAAAGAACGGATTTTCTCTCTTTTGTCCTTTTGTTCTTCTTCCCTGAAAATTAGAACCGGAATCAAGCGGTGACAAACGCACGTAGGACGCTGCATTTTATCCAAAGTGACCAAACGACCATACGGTATTATATTTATTATACAATCTCCTTTCCGAAAGGAGTAAGTGCCAAGCCCGCCAGCTTGAAATGTTGCAGTCCGAATGGAATGCCGATGACAGTGATGCAAAGCAACACCCCGAATGCCAGATGAGAGAGGCTGATCCAGATTCCACCTACAAGTATCCAGATGATATTCATCAACACACTGAGACATCCACCATCACCGGGACAACTGCGTATTTCCCGCCCAAAAGGACAAAGAGCCAGCATAGACAACTTCAAAGTCTGGAAACCGAAAGGAATGCCGACGATAGTAATCATCAGCAACAGGCTGGAAACAATATATTCCACGCAGATCAGAAATCCGCCGCAAATCAGCCAAATAATATTGAGCAGTAAGTTCATAAAGCAAATATAAACAAAGTTTTCGGAACCTCAGGCACAGTTCCCTTATTTCTTTATGGTCATTAATTGCAATTCTTCCAACGAACCGTTGAAAATATTCAAATCCACCTTCTCACGAATACCCGGCAACGTACCCACATCCGTATGCTGCCAGAATTTCCACTCCCCCCTGTATTCCACCGAGTCTACATAATAATGAGCTATCCAGTAAGGATAAGAATTGAAGACCGAATCATTCAGATAACGCGTTTTAAACTTATAAGAAGTATAAAGAATAGGCTTCACTTTGTAGTGCTGTTCTATTTTGTCAAGCCACAGTTTAAGGTCACGACGGAGCTGATTCTCATCCTTTCCCCTCTTCTCAATATCGAGCACAGGAGGAAGGTCACCTGAATCCAGCTTGACGGAATTGATAAAAAAATCGGCCTGACGGACAGGATCTGTCTTCGGATTGTAAAAATGATAAGCCCCACGGATAAACCCATATGTTTTCGCCGAATCAAAATTGGTGATAAAAGCCTTGTCCCCATAATCTCCTCCTTCCGAAGCTTTCATAAAGACAAAATGAATAGGAAATTTCCCCTGTCGGGTCTGAGTCAGCATTTTCCAGTCTATGTTTCCTTGATAATGGGAAACATCAATGCCATGCACATGAAAACCTGAGGGCATACATACACCGTATGCTTTAAAACCATAGCAAGGCTTCCAACGGTAAGAGTAAGGACGGATAAAGAAATAAAAGAAAGCGGCAAGGAATAAAAAAGCAATAATCCCCGCAATGACATACCGAAGCCATGACGGCATCTCTCTTTGCGGTTTCTTTTTCGCCTTCCGCTGTGTGGTCCGGCGGACAGGTTTCGCGACTGCCTTTTTTTTAACAGGGGCAGGACGTGTGCTTTTCGCTCTTACCATTTTATCCTATTTAGCTGTTTTTACCTTACCTATTCCCACATACTATGCAATAAAACCCATCGGGAGAATGGTTTTACAATCAGCCCCGATGGGTTTCCTTTATGCTTTATAGAAATAAGAAAAAATTATTTTCCTTGTTCCAACTGCAATGTCTTGGTTGCCTGGTCACAAACTTCTGTAGGACCGAAGTACTGGATAGGACCCGGATATACATAGTCTGTTTCAATAGCCCAACGTTCACGCTGTGCGGCGAACGCCTTGAAAGGAGCACCGTCCAATTTTACCAACGCTTTCTGGATAACCGGTTTCATTTCACCGTGACGACGTTCCATGTTCATCATCATTGTGATAGGCACACCACCTGCAATCCATTCTTCGGCAGGAGCAGTAGTGTTACGTACAGAAGACATATAACCGGTCTTGCCGTTGGCAATCAACATAGAAGCGGTGTAACCCAACGAGTAGCAATAGTCAGCATCGAAGTTTGACGGAGCAGCGCAACGGCCTTCGTAACCGAAGAAGTGATGCTGAGCGGCAAATTTACCTACATACTTGCCTTCTTCTTTCCACTGAGCCAATTTAACGGCTACCATATCAGACAACAGCTTTTCTGTTTCAATCAGTGATACCTGTACGTTTCCGTGCGGGTCACGATCCAAAGTAAGCTGACGTGCAACGCCTTCGGGCAGAGAAGCATAGATTTCCGAGTTTTCCTTAGAAAGCTTGGAGATGATATATTCACGTTGGTGAGATTTCTTGATCAATGCGAACTCTGATGCGTTAGCAGCCAGGAAGTCATTCAATTCAGCGATCAATCTCTTCATTGCGGGAATGAATTCGATCAAACCTTCAGGTATCAACACTGTACCGAAGTTATTACCTTGTGCAGCGCGGTTAGCCACTACCTGAGCAATGTAAGTAACCACATCATCCAATGACATGTTCTTCTCTTCCACTTCTTCTGAAACGATACATACGTTAGGTTGAACCTGCAAAGCACATTCCAAAGCGATATGAGAAGCCGAACGTCCCATCAGCTTGATAAAGTGCCAGTATTTGCGGGCAGAGTTACAGTCACGCTGAATGTTACCGATTACTTCAGAGTAAGTCTTACAAGCCGTATCAAAACCGAAAGAAGTTTCAATCATCTCGTTCTTCAAGTCACCGTCGATAGTCTTCGGACAACCGATAACCTGAACACCGCAGTTCTTCGCAGCATAGTATTCTGCCAATACACAAGCGTTTGTGTTTGAGTCATCACCACCGATAATTACCAATGCCTTGATGCCCAATTCCTTGATGATTTCCAGACCTTTATCAAACTGTTCTACCTTTTCCAGTTTGGTACGTCCCGAACCGATGATATCGAAACCACCGGTATTGCGGTATTCGTCGATAATATCGGAAGTCAGTTCCATATAATTATGGTCTACCAAACCACCGGGGCCCAGAATGAAACCATACAGTTTGCTGTCCTTGTTCAATGCTTTGATACCGTCGAACAAACCGGAAATAACATTGTGTCCGCCGGGAGCCTGTCCACCAGACAAGATGACACCTACGTTGATGGCAGGCATATTGACAGCTTCGCCTTCAACGAACTGAATCAACGGCATGCCGTAAGTGTTAGGGAACAAGGCTTTGATAGCTTCCTGGTCAGCAACTGACTGTGTAGGTTCACCTTCCTTTACTTTTACAGCGCCTTTCAACGCTTTAGGAAGTTTGGGCTGATAAGCAGCTCTGGCAATTTGTAATGCACTTTTAGTCATATTCTATTATTCTATTTAAAGGTGTATAATTTCATTTATAATTCATGTGCAAATTTCGTTCTTTTTTCGCAAATATGAAAACGTATACAAATAAAAATATTACCTTTACCGCGAATTTAGAATTATGTATTAACTTAAAACATTACATTTATGGCAAGTAGAAGAAATTTAAAGAAAAAAATAACCAATATAGCAAGTGATTTGTTTTTAGTCAGTTTGATGGAAGGTGTTAACCGTGAAGTAGTTTGCAACTCTGTACACAATGTGATCAAACTGATTATACGCATCAGCCACACCGAGCCGGGTAACGTAAAAGGATTCTACAAGAAATTGAACGAAGATCTGAACAAAGAAATCAAAGTGGTTGCAGACGAACTGGCTAAAGCTACAAAAGCATAAGATTTAAGGAATGAAAAAAGCTATTTGTGGTTTTATCTACTACAAACTATTGGGATGGAAGACTAAAGTATCCGTTCCCGATTATGACAAATATATTATCTGTGCCGCACCGCATACCACCAATTGGGATTTGTTCATAGGCAAACTGTTTATGGGAGCTATAGGTCGCGAAACCGGTTTTATGATGAAAAAAGACTGGTTCTTCTGGCCTCTAGGCCCTATTTTCCGCTGGATGGGAGGGATTCCCGTAGACCGTAGCCGCAAGACTTCATTGGTGGACCAGATGATTAAGATTGCCAAATCGAGTCAAAAATTCCATCTGGCTATCACTCCGGAAGGAACACGCAAAGCCAATCCCAATTGGAAGAAAGGGTTTTACTATATTGCGCAAGGGGCCGGTCTGCCTATTATTCTGGTAGCTATCGACTACGAGAAGAAATGCATCACAGCCGAAAAGGTAATACATCCCAGCGGTGATTTGGACAAGGATATGCGTGAAATCAAATTGTATTATAAGAATTTCAAAGGCAAATATCCTGAAAACTTCAGCATCGGAAAAGTAGAATAACCCTTCCGTTTTGTAGTTCTTCAGATATGAAAACACTGATTATGCGGATTGTATTTTCACCCGCATAATCAGTGTTATTTGTATCTATTCTCTTGCTATACTCTCATCCCCATCCTCAAAATTATTCTTCTCTATCTTCACATTCCGGGTGTGAAGCAAGCGGAAACGGGACTTGTTATGATGAAAAGCCGGATAATCCGTATTCTGGCGGATCACATTGTTTTTAAAGATCAATCCATCAATGGATTTTGCAAAAAGGACAGGGCGGTCAAAGGTTTCAAAATAATTATCTTCAATCACTACTCCTTTTTCTCCTTTTCCACCATGGAAATATTTTTTCTGATGCTCCAAATCGGGAATCTCCGGATAAATAGAGATAACAGCTTCCGTAAACTGGAACATATTAGTCAATGCGTTGATAAAACGATTGTTACGAATCAGCACATTCCGGCAAGCTCCCGTTTCAAACCAGCCGTTACAATCACCGCACAGCAATATGGCTGTTCCTGATGTATGATCAAACAGGTTACGCTCTACCACCGTTTTCAGGGGAGTGCTGAACAGCGTACCGCGTGCACGGTTGTTACGAATGACATTATCCGCAAAATAAACTTCCGGACACCAGGACAGGTTTTCAATGCCGAAACCTTCTTTATCCGTAATCTCCGCATCCAAAGGCTCGGCAAAAGTGATACGATATTCTTTTGCACCTTTCACCGTATCTTTGTCATTGGGCAGGATTTCCTTCACCCGGTTCTTTCCACCGGTCAGTTCCATGGTGGCGGAACGTACAAATTGTACTTCATCGCCATTCACGCCCCATTCGAATCCGTATGCTTGCGGATGCATGTATCGGGCAATCACCGTATGGTCATCAAGGCGTTGCTTGATTTTCAAATAAGTACCATGTACATTAATCGCATCATCCATCATTCCTTCATACAACCCGTTGCGAGAATCAATCTTCCCCCGGCAACTGGAGAAATGGGTAGCATCCGCCTGCGTGGTAAAGTAACGCGGATCCTTATCGCCACGAAGACAAACGCTGAATTCATCCAACGTGATATTTTCACATAACTGAGCCAATAATCCCATGCCTTCTGCATAATGCACTTTCACATTCTGCAAACGGGTGTCTTTATCATTGGACAAGAATATACCCGGAGCAGGACGATAATAAGTACGAAGAGCCACCACTGTCCCCGGTTTCAACCGGGCGTCTTTCCATTGAGGAGCATGGTAGACACGTGGAGAGATTTCCTTCAATCCTTCCATAGGACACCATAAGTCACTGGTGCGGTATACCAGACGCTTTGTCTTTTCTTCAAAAGCAATCCCTCCCTGGGGAGCACTGGACCAGCCTTCACCGTATGCTTCGAAAAAACCTTTCTCATTGATACGGCATTTCACCCATGCGGCAGGTTCAAAAGTAATTCCCTCCTCTCCGCTTTCCAATATCTTGACCTGAGCAATATGAGGAGTCTCAAAATCTATGCTGAAATTACGCAAAGTACAATTCTCTGAACGAAGCAGAGAAAGTGGAAGCATACGCCCATGAAAGATAAAATCAGCACCCTGTCCGTCCACCGTCAGCCCCTTCCAATCCTCCAAAGGGAAACCTACCGTTTTCGGATTGTCCTGATCATGATTGGAAATATAATACTCACGGACAGCCGCCCCTTCAGGATGGAAATCGTAACGTCCGGATTCAAAAAGCAGAGTGACCTTATCACCCAAAGCAACTTGAGACTTGATGTCTTGTAACGCCTTCTGCAATTTGGGTGAAAGATTCTCGTGTGTGTCCGGTACCAGACCATAATTTCGCATTTCGACTACCTTACTTCCGGCAAAAGCGGAAACAGCGAGCCATACGAAGCAGAAATTAAAGATAATTCGTTTCATTTAGGTTCATTATAGGTTAGTTAGAATGACAAAACTAACAAAAATTCCTAACTTCGCAACCATAAATAAAGAAGAAAACAACATGAAAAAGATATTTTTGTCCTTCCTGCTGGTAATGGCAGGAATATCACACACTTTGGCACAAGGGTTAGATGGTAATGTGGAACAACGTCTAAAAGATTTTTTCACCCGGTACGAAACATCTTATGCCAACATAGGTAAGTGTAAATTAGACCGTTATGAAGTAAATCATGACAAAAAAAGGCTGAATGTATATGCCAGCCCCAGCTTCGGCTACCAACCGTTTACCCCCGAAAAGACAGAAGCTATCTACCGGTTACTTAGACAAAGCCTACCCGGTCCTGTAAATTATTACGATATAACCATCTATGCCGATGGCAAATCAATCGAAGACCTGATTCCCAACTATCTGAGAAAGAAACAGGACAAAAGCCGCTTATGGCAACGGACAGATTATAAAGGTGATCCATGGGTAAAAAATATTTCCCGCCCCTTTACTGCCGGCAAAGGACTGGAAGGCAGACACATCGCCCTTTGGCAAAGCCACGGAAAATATTATAAAAAGGACAAGGGATGTTGGGAATGGCAACGTCCCCGACTGTTCTGTACCACAGAAGACTTGTTCACCCAATCATTCGTCATACCTTATATTATACCCATGCTGGAAAATGCGGGAGCCATAGTTTATACCCCTCGTGAACGTGACTGGCAACGCAATGAGGTGATTGTGGATAATGATACCCATCCCCAAGGTTGCATCTATCAGGAGATAAAAAGCCGGAAAGGTAAATGGAAAACCGCCCCCACCCCGGCATTCGCTCAAAAACGGTTGATTTACAGGGACGGACAAAATCCTTTTGAAGAAGGTACAGCCCGCTTTGCCTCCACCGAGAAAAAACCGGAAAAAGCCTTTGCACAATGGATTCCCCATATTCCCGAAACAGGAAAATATGCCGTCTATGTGACTTATCAGACTTTACCCGGAAGTGTGAGTGACGCTAAATATCTGGTTTTCCATAAAGGGGGTGTCACCGAATTTCTGGTCAACCAACAAATAGGGGGAGGAACCTGGGTTTATCTGGGCACTTTTGAATTCGACAAAGGAACCAACGATTACGGTATGGTGATACTAAGTAATGAGAGCAGACAAAAAGGAGTGGTATGCGCCGATGCCGTCCGTTTTGGCGGAGGAATGGGAAACATATCGCGCGGTGGAAAAACCAGCGGCCTGCCCCGTTATCTGGAAGGGGCACGCTATGCCGCACAATGGTCGGGTTTTCCTTATTCGGTTTACAGTCCCAGCGAAGGTAAGAATGACTATACCGATGATATAAACGCCCGCAGCCGGATAATAAACTATCTCAGCGGAAATTCTGTGTACAATCCAAAGGAGAAGGGATTGGGCGTTCCTTTTGAAATGACCTTGGGAGTGCACAGCGATGCAGGTTTTTCCAAAGAAGATGATTTAATAGGCACGCTGGGTATCTATACCACCGATTATAATAGCGGTAAACTGAACGCCGGTATCTCCCGTTATGCTTCCCGCGACTTGGCGGACATGGTACTGACCGGTCTGCAACAGGATATCTCCGCCCAATTCGGTATCCGGTGGCAACGCCGCAGCCTGTGGAACCGCAATTACAGCGAAACCCGTCTGCCTGCCGTTCCCTCGATGATTCTGGAACTCCTCTCCCATCAGAACTTCGCCGATTTGAAATTGGGGCACGATCCGCGTTTCAAGTTTACCGTAGGACGTTCTGTTTACAAATCCATACTAAAATACCTGAGTACCATGCATGGGACGGATTACGTAGTCCAACCTTTACCGGTAAATAACTTTGCCATTCACTCCGGAAGTAGGAAAAACACCTTCCAACTAACTTGGCAAGCGGTAGACGACCCGTTGGAACCGACTGCCAAAGCTCAACAATACATTGTCTATACCCGTCTGGGGCATGGTGGATTTGACAATGGAACGTTAGTACGCGGTACTGAATATACCTTCGAAGCCGAACCGGGACTGGTATATAGTTTCAAAGTAACCGCAGTCAACAAGGGCGGAGAAAGTTTTCCTTCCGAAATCCTGTCAGCCTATCAGGCAAAGAAAAGTAAAGGAACAATCTTGATAGTCAACGGATTCGACCGTTTAAGCAGACCTGCTACCGTAGAATCTCCTTTCTTGCAAGGCTTTGACTTGAATACGGATCCGGGAATACCTTATATAAATACACCCGCCTTCTGCGGAACGCAACAAAGCTTCGACCGCAGCCGCATAGGACGGGAGACTAAAGACGGGCTGGGATATAGCGGCAGCGAACTGGAAGGAATGTTGATAGCCGGAAATACTTTCGACTATCCGTTCATTCATGGAAAAGCCATCCAGGCAGCCGGAGGATACTCTTTTGTATCGTGTAGTGATGAAGCCGTTGAAAATGGTTTTGTCCGGCTGGCAGATTACCCCATTACAGACCTGATATTCGGAGCCGACAGGCGTCCTTTCTCCCACACATTGCAACAGTTGCTCACAACCTATTGTCAAGGAGGCGGCAACCTGATGCTCAGCGGCTCGTATATAGGAAGCAACATGAACAGTCCCACAGCACTGAACTTCACCGAAAACATATTAAAATATAGTTTCGGAGGCAGCATGATAAATTCCACTTCGGGAGAAATATATGGAGCCAACACCCGTTTCAGTATTCCCCGCACTATCAACGAGCAAACATACGCCGTACCCGCTCCCGACTGTCTGACCCCGATAGCCCCTGCTTACTCCGCTTTTGTATATAATCCGGGCAGTTACAGTGCCGGTATCGCCTATAAAGGCAAATATCGGACTTTTGTCCTGGGTTTCCCCTTTGAAAGCATTCAGGGAGTGAAGGAAAGAGCACGGGTAATGAGTGCCATCCTGGGCTTCTTTGGCAGCAAGTGATATTTTTAAACGAAAATAAAAGGGCAAATAAGAGGTTATTTCATAAAAACGCCTAACTTTGTCCGTATAAACCATTAAAATAAAACGACTATGTACACTATACAGACTAATGCCTCCGGCACACGCAGCATGGAAATCTCAGAAGAGAACCTGCAAACTATTGAGAAATATGCTTTATTCCAGCATCTGATAGACAGCAACGGTATCGTGGACGAGTCGGTGCTGGAGAAACTGAAGTTGAATATCCGTTCACTGATAACCAGCGAGGAAGGAAACAATAAAGAGCTGCTCGACCTTTGTATCGATGTAATTTATCATAATAACATGAAAGCTTTCGGACTTCATCAACTCATTCTGCTTTATATCCAATGGGAGAAAGAGAAAAATAAAGATGAAGAAGAGATATAATAAACAATCTCTGTGTTCTCTGTAGCAAAACAAAAAAAACAGTATTTATCATTGAAAGAATACAAACTTACAGACTGGTTGCCGACAACCAAGAAAGAAGTAGAGATGCGCGGATGGAATGAACTGGACGTAATCTTGTTCAGCGGTGACGCCTACGTAGATCATCCTTCATTTGGTCCGGCAGTAATTGGAAGATTATTAGAGGCGCAAGGTTTGAAAGTGGCCATTGTGCCTCAACCCAACTGGCGTGATGACCTGCGCGATTTTAAGAAGCTGGGACGTCCACGCCTCTTTTTCGGTGTGTCCGCCGGATGTATGGACAGCATGGTAAACAAATACACTGCCAACAAGCGTTTGCGCAGCGAGGATGCTTATACTCCCGACGGCCGCCACGACATGCGTCCCGAATATCCCAGCATCGTTTATACACAGATTTTAAAGAAAATCTATCCCGACGTACCTGTCATTCTGGGAGGTATAGAGGCATCTTTGCGCCGTGTCACCCATTATGACTACTGGCAGGACTGCCTGCGTAAATCAATTCTGATAGATTCCGGAGCCGATTTATTGATCTATGGAATGGGCGAGAAACCGATTACGGAACTTTGCAAGAGAATGAAAGAAAGCAAAGACAGTCAGGACGGAGCCCATCTACCCTTACAAAAGGATATTCCCCACGATATACCACAAACGGCTTATATTATCCGTAAGAAAGGATCAGTTCCGTCCGAGCACTCTGTAATTGAGTGTGTGAACGAAAAGCCAGACATCATCCTACACTCTCATGAAGCATGCCTGAAAGATAAAAAGAAACAAGCCGAGAACTTCCGCTTCATTGAAGAGGAAAGCAACAAGTACGAAGCCTCCCGCATCTTGCAAGATACAGGCAATGAAACAGTAGTAGTCAATCCGCCTTATCCTCCAATGAGCCAAGGCGAACTGGATCATTCTTTTGATTTGCCCTATACGCGTATGCCTCATCCTAAATATAAAGGAAAACGCATTCCCGCATTCGACATGATTAAATTCTCGGTCAATCTGCACCGTGGTTGTTTTGGCGGATGCGCCTTTTGTACCATTTCCGCCCATCAAGGGAAATTTATTGTAAGCCGAAGTAAAGAGAGTATCTTAAGAGAAGTGAGAGCCATAACTGAAATGCCTGATTTCAAAGGCTATCTGAGTGACTTGGGAGGACCTAGCGCCAACATGTATGCCATGCGTGGTAAAGATGAGAAAATTTGCCGGCGATGCAAACGGCCGTCATGTATCCATCCTAAAGTATGTCCCAATTTGAACACGGACCATCGCCCCTTATTGGATATTTATCATTCGGTAGACGCACTTCCCGGTATCAAGAAAAGCTTTATCGGAAGCGGTGTACGCTATGACCTGTTACAATATCAAAGCAAAGATCCGGCAGTAAACCGAAGTACAGCTGAATATACCCGCGAACTGATAGCCCATCATGTCAGCGGGCGCTTGAAAGTGGCTCCGGAACATACCAGCGACCAAGTGCTGCAAATCATGAGGAAACCTTCGTTTTCACAATTTTATGACTTCAAAAAGACTTTCGACAAAATAAATAAGGAGTTGAATATGCGGCAGCAGATTATACCTTATTTTATAAGCAGCCATCCAGGATGTACGGAAGAAGATATGGCAGAACTGGCAGTGATCACCAAGAAATTGGATTTCCATCTGGAACAAGTACAGGACTTTACTCCTACTCCGATGACTGTAGCCACTGAAACCTGGTACACAGGTTATCATCCATATACGTTGCAACCGGTATTTTCCGCTAAAACACCAAAAGAAAAACTGGCTCAACGGATGTTCTTTTTCTGGTATAAACCCGAAGAACGACGTGCTATCATCAATGAATTGCGCAAAATAGGACGCGCTGATCTGATAGATAAGCTGTATGGTAAATACAAAGCCTGAGTTTTAAATTCACCACAGATTATACAGATTTGATCTGTGGTGAAACTGTTTTTTAACGTCTTGTTTACCTTTCATCGTGTTTTGACGAAACACAGGAACAGGTACATGTGTTCCAAGTTACAGATATTTATTCCCCCCCTAAACTTAATTAGAAAAGCACCGCAAATATTAATTGATAAAAATACGACCTATCCTATTGAATATCATTTATTTTTTGCTATCTTTGGGCAAAACCAACTTTTAAATCAATACTGCGTATGGAAACGTATCTCTTCTGGATTGTGCCCATTGCCTCCCTCTTGGCATTGGCACTCGCATGGTATTTCTACAAACAAATGATGCTTGAAAGCGAAGGAACTCCGACGATGGAGAAAATCGCTTCTTATGTGCGCCAGGGCGCCATGTCCTATCTGAAACAACAATACAAGGTGGTAGGGCTGGTATTTCTGGGATTAGTTATTCTGTTTTCTATCATGGCATACGGCTTCAACTTACAAAATCCGTGGGTGCCCATTGCTTTTCTTACCGGCGGTTTCTTCTCCGGACTGTCCGGCTTTTTAGGAATGAAAACGGCTACATACGCTTCTGCACGTACCGCCAATGCCGCCCAGCACTCCCTGAACAAAGGACTGCGTGTAGCTTTCCGTAGCGGAGCTGTTATGGGGTTGATCGTTGTCGGCTTGGGACTACTCGATATTTCTTTCTGGTACATATTATTGGACTATTGCATTCCCACAGACGCCTTGAACCCTTCTGCTAAATTATGTGTCATCACAACCACCATGCTTACCTTTGGTATGGGAGCCAGCACACAAGCACTTTTCGCCCGTGTAGGAGGTGGAATCTATACCAAGGCAGCCGATGTAGGTGCCGACCTGGTAGGTAAAGTGGAAGCCGGTATTCCGGAAGATGACCCCCGCAATCCCGCAACCATTGCCGATAATGTGGGAGACAATGTAGGTGACGTAGCCGGAATGGGCGCCGACCTGTACGAATCCTATTGCGGCTCTATTCTGGCTACCGCCGCTTTAGGTGCTGCCGCTTTTATTGGCTCGGATGATACCGTGATGCAGTTTAAAGCGGTTATCGCACCTATGCTGATTGCGGCAGTGGGTATCGTTCTCTCTATCATCGGTATTTTTGCCGTCCGTACTAAAGAAAATGCAGGAATGAAGGAATTACTCGGATCATTGGCCACAGGAACCAATTTAAGTTCGGTACTGATTGTCGTTGCCACTTTCCTTATCCTTTGGGCATTAGGTTTGGAAAATTGGGTAAACATTTCCTTTGCTGTGGTAGTGGGATTAATAGTAGGTATCGTTATCGGCCGTTCCACCGAATATTATACTTCTCAATCGTATAAACCCACACAACGATTGGCCGAAAGTGGAAAGACCGGTCCGGCCACCGTTATCATTTCCGGTATCGGACTAGGTATGGTTTCCACCACCATCCCTGTACTGGCAGTAGTAACCGGTATCATCTTGTCCTACTGGCTCGCTTCAGGATTTGATTTTGCCAATATTTCCATGGGATTGTATGGCATCGGTATCGCTGCCGTAGGTATGCTTTCGACATTAGGAATCACCTTGGCTACCGATGCTTACGGACCGATTGCAGACAATGCTGGCGGTAACGCTGAAATGAGCGGACTGGGCAAAGAAGTACGCAAACGTACTGACGCCCTCGACTCGTTAGGTAACACGACTGCCGCTACAGGCAAAGGTTTTGCCATCGGCTCCGCAGCTCTGACCGGACTGGCCCTGCTGGCATCCTATGTAGAAGAAATCCGTATCGGATTAACCCGGTTGGGGCAAACCATTCTGGAATTACCAAACGGCATTACCGTAGATGTTCATAACGCCAGTTTCACTGACTACATGCTTTATTACGATGTAACCCTGATGAACCCCAAAGTGCTAAGCGGCATGTTTTTGGGCAGTATGATGGCATTCCTGTTCTGCGGTCTGACCATGAACGCCGTAGGCCGAGCAGCCGCTCACATGGTAGAGGAGGTGCGTCGCCAGTTCCGTGAAATAAAAGGGATTCTGACAGGAGAGGCAGAACCCGACTATGCCCGTTGCGTACAAATATCCACCAAAGGAGCACAACGTGAAATGGTATTCCCCTCTCTACTGGCTATCATTGCCCCTATCGCTACCGGACTGATTTTTGGTGTTCCCGGTGTTATCGGTCTGCTGATAGGTGGTTTGTCCTCGGGCTTCGTTCTTGCCATTTTTATGGCCAATGCGGGAGGCGCATGGGATAATGCAAAAAAATTTATAGAAGAAGGTAATTTCGGAGGTAAAGGAAGCGAAGTACACAAAGCAACGGTTACCGGTGACACAGTAGGTGATCCGTTTAAAGATACATCCGGACCCAGTTTGAACATTCTGATTAAACTGATGAGTATGGTCGCCATTGTAATGGCCGGACTGACAGTTGCTTGGAGTTTGTTCTGATAGAAAAACGGAAAGCCGCTTCGGAGGAGGCGGCTTTCTAATTTTAAAAAAGATTCTGATAAACTATTTTTAAAACTTCCCCAACACTTCCATCATTGCCGGACGACGTTTGTATTTTATCCGGAACTCTGCCACCAAGCTTTTCACAACAGCCTGTCCACCGTTTAGTTTACGTATGCAGGATAATACCCGTGCTATAAATTCATAATGCTCCCGTCCCAGATTCCGTTCAGCATAATCATTCAATAAAGAAGTATATATAGCAATCAATTTCTCAGAATGAGTGTCCTTCAAATAATGGGCATATTTCATCAATGTTTCCAACTGATTGTACCGGACTGACGACAGCAAAGAGAACAAGCTGTCATTATCCTTTTCTTTCACATAAATTTCAGCCTTATCATTTCCGACAAAAGAAAAATAGTCACTTAACTCGGCTTCTTTCATCATCCTATCCAGAAAACTTTTCCATTGTTCTTTCGGTACCAGAGTTTTAAGTTTGCTGTAATATATCAATTTATCACTACCCACCACAAACAACAGACGACATGTATCAATTACCTCAGAAACCCTATGAGTTATTTCATAAATATCCAATTTCATTTTCAGCCATTCACCCACAGTGCCAGAATGCATTTCTCTTTCCGCTATTTCTATTCCGTCATTCAGCAAACAAATGGCTTCATCATATTGGCAACGGGCAATCAATTTATCAACCTCCATTCTTCGTATTTCAGTCAGATAAAGATATTGACGAATCGTATCATCCGCCTTTTGTTCTTCATTCTGTTCTAACAACAGATTGACCTTACGAAGGACTAACTTATAGATATCACAGGTTCCCTTTCTTACTTCAAGAAGTTCATCAATCAATTCCAACGCTTTTTCTGCCGGTTGAACCGAAAGATTGATCTGCATCATCAATTCGTCTACATCATAAAGATCATATTCACGAAAAATAGATATTTCAGCAATCTCACGCAAGCCCTGAAGTATCTCCATCTTTTGTGCCTGAGTGGTTTTAGGATGTTCAATCACTTTCAGGAGCAAATCTCCTGCCTGTTCACAATAGTCAGAAGAAGAAATACCATCATCATACAAAAGTTCATCATCATAGTTTTCACCGATGGAACGAAGTACTTGAAGAGCTATGGCAATAGAATTATCCATAGCTTCCAAATTCAAAAAGAAATCCGCTTTCTCCAAAAAAGTGTCCATCTGATTGAAAATAGTTTTCCAGTCACGGTCGTAATTATCATAACGATTGTGATAACGAGACCTTTTATGGTAACCAGATCCTTTAAAAACTTTTTGAATTTCAATTCTGTAATCTTTTCCCTTTGATGACAAAGATAGCTCCTTAGCTATGAAATGATTTGAAAGTGCCGTTTTAAATTCCAGATTCGTTGAAGCATACTCACAGATAAATTTCGAGAGTTCCTGCGGATCAATGAAAGACAACAGTCGCTGTATGTCTACCAAAGACGGACAAGGCTGCTTACCCACTTCTTTTATTTCCTCTAAAACAGGGGCTTCCTCCGCTTTGATTTTCATCTTCGAGAAAATACTATTACCCGCCTTTTTTCTATTGTCGCGAATTGCCAACAATGTCGCTACGACATGTTTGCAGATTTCTCCCTCATACGGACAATCACAGTACCAGGATTCTATCTCGTTTCCATCCATAGATATCTCCACATTATAATCGTCTGTTCCTTCTACAGTCGCAGTCCATTCACCGGGTGAGATTTCTTCCAATTCGGAAACAGCGTCTGTTTCATAATACTCTTCCCCACGCATCCATATTTTATAGGGAACAAAGTCCTCAAAATTATCCAATGTAATCATGTACAATACTTCGGTATTTTTTATCGGTTCGAGTGTCCCATTGTCAAAGAACGCTCATAACATTCTGCATTCTCCAACAAACAGGTTTTGTTATTGATAGACTGTTCCATCAAAACAGCCACAGATTACCCGGATTCGCACAGGTTCAATCTTAAAGTTTTCAGCTTAAACACCCGTGTGAGCCCAAGTAACCTGTGGTAAAAAGACTTGTGATGCATTCATACCCACAAAGTCAAATTCATTACAGACTGTTCTTAGTCAAAACATTACAATTGAATTTGTTCAAGATTTCCATGCATCTCTCCACATTAGACGGACGGATAACCACATGTGCCGTATCTCCCTGAGCAAAAGCATACATATATTCAATAAAGATATTCTCTGCTGCCAGATAGTCCAAAACTTTAGCCAAAGAACCAGCCACATTCGGGCAACTGATACATACCACATCGGTCAGCATCACGGCAAAATTCTCGGCACGAAGTACTTCCACCGCTTTTTCCACATCCGAAACAATCAGGCGAAGTATACCGAAATCAGTAGATTCCGCCATGCTGAACGCATGCATATTGATATCATACTTTGCCAATGTCTTGGTTACGTCATTTATTCTTCCGGTTTTGTTTTCCAGAAAAACAGATAATTGCTTGATTGTCATATCGCATACTTTTTTATTTTAAAATCCGATTGTCTATCACACGTTTACTCTTACCTTCACTACGGGCAATGCTATTAGGTTCCATCAGCTTCACTTCGGCACTGATGGAAAGAACACTTTTCAGTTTGTCGCTCAATGCTTTCTTCATGGCAAGCATACTTCCCATATCATCCGAGAAGAAGTCTTTGCGGACTTCCACTTGTACCTGCAAAGAGTCGAGGTTATTCTTCCTATCCACCACCAGCATATACTGAGGTTCAAACTGAGGCATATCCAAAATAACACTTTCCACCTGAGACGGGAAAACATTGATGCCACGGATAATAAGCATATCGTCACTACGGCCTACAATACCCGACATACGGATATTGGTTCTTCCACACGGACATTCACCCTCCATCAGGGAAGTCAAGTCCTTCGTACGATAACGCAATAACGGCATCCCCTCCTTTGTCAAGGTAGTAAACACCAATTCTCCCACTTCTCCATCCGGAAGACGTTCCAGCGTTTCAGGATTAATGATTTCAGGATAAAAATGATCCTCATTGATATGCGAACCATGTTGCTCCTGACATTCGTAGGAAACACCAGGTCCCATAATCTCACTTAATCCATAAATATTATACCCTTTCAATCCCAGCCGCTCTTCTATCTCCTTACGCATACTTTCCGTCCATGGCTCGGCTCCGAAAGCTCCGATACGGAGATTGATATCATTCTTGGTCAATCCCATACGTTCCACCACTTCTGCCAGATAAAGAGCGTATGAAGGAGTACAGGCAATTCCCGTTATACCCAAGTCGCGAATCAGACGGACATGCTTTTCCGTATTTCCTGTAGAAGCCGGGATAACAGTCGCCCCCAGATTCTCCACCCCATAATGTGCGCCCAACCCGCCTGTAAACAAGCCATAGCCATAACTGACAGAAAAGGTATCATTACGGGTAACCCCGTATGCTGAAAGACAACGTGACATCACTTCGGACCATACAGACAAGTCACGACGCGTATATCCCACAATGGTAGGATTCCCGGTTGTTCCCGAAGAAGCGTGCACACGTACAATTTCCGAAGCAGGAGCAGCCTGAAGACCATATGGATAATTATCACGTAAATCCTGCTTGGTAGTAAAAGGAAGTTTTACGATATCTTCGATAGTCTGGATATCATCCGGAGACAAATCCATCTCCTGCATCTTGTTACGATAAAAAGGAACATTATGATAAACCAAGTTCACCAACTTGTTCAGACGTTTTCCCTGCAGAGCGCTCATCTCGTCCCGACTCATGCACTCTTTATTTTTATTCCAAATCATAATAAATAATTTTTCAATGTGCTAATCTGCCAATGTACTGGCACACAAACCCACTGTATGGCAATCGGCACATTATCCTATTAGCACATTATTTTCAATGATCTTCATGAAAAGCTCTCATGCGTTCCTCCATCACCGGATAAAGTTCATCGCGCATCCGTGACGTACAGGCGCGGACACCTTCCTGCTCGCTACCGGTAGTAGAAAGCGAGATGCTACTTACCCCATAATATAATAACTCCCGGAGCAATTCACCCCCTGTCATATTTCCGTAACCAATGGTAAAGAAGAAACCATCTCCCACCACCTGGGTAGCATCATAGTCATATACGATATGGAAACCATTGTCGGTAAATATTTTCTTCATGCGTTCCGCACGACGGGCATATTCGCGGGTATCTTCCACAAAATTGATTTTACCTTCGGTGGACAGACGAAGCATTTCAGCGTATGCATACTGAGTGGAAGCCGTACATCCCGAAGTAATCATATAAAGAATGGAAGCAATCAGCGTAGGACCGAACACCCCTGCATCTTTATACCGTTCTGCTAATGCAGGGAACTGGCGGTCGAACAGTTTGTCGCTGATACATGTCAATGCCATACGCTGTCCGGCATAACTGAATATCTTGGAAGAAGAAAGCATCAGGATATAATTATCCGTATATCTTGCCACAGTGGGCGGATAAGGCGGTTCGAAAGGATGCCCCATATCCCGACGGAAGTCCATGCAGAAATAAGCCAGATCTTCCATGACAATCACATCATACCGGGTTGCCAGTTCACCGATTATCTGCAACTCCTCCTCTTCCAGACAAATCCATGCCGGATTATTCGGATTAGAATAGATAATCGCTGCTATATCGCCTTTACTCAGGAAACTTTCCAATTTCTCACGCAAGGCCTGTCCACGATAATGATAGATATCAAACTCTTCCCACTCCACGCCGATAATGCGAAGCTGGGATTTCTGAATAGGAAATCCGGGATCAATGAACAATACCTTGTCTTTCCCCGGAATACGCTGCGTACAGGCTATGAACGAGCCGAATGAACCCGCCACCGACCCGGTGGTAGGCACACAAGCGCGCGGAGAGATATCCAGATTCAAGAAAGCTTTTACAAAACGGGAAGCCTCCTTTTTCAACTCGGGCACTCCTGCGGCAGCCGGATATTGCGATCCGACTCCCCTGTCTAAAGCGGCTTTCTCCGCTTCAATCCCTATCTGATTGGCTGCAAGGCCGGGAGATCCCTGATCCATACGGATAAAAGGAATCCCCGTTTCCTTTTCCAGATACTGGGCTACCAGCAGCACATCACCGATAGTAGCCTGTGCAAGATTGGCGATGTGCAGTTCCTTCACCGCCTTCTCCACTAATTCTTCACTAAATATCTTCATGGCACTACCAGTTCTTTACCGCATTCAAGCCTATATCAAAAGCCTTCTGATTCATTTCAACAATCTTCTCACCTTTTGCGGCAAACACACGCCCTATGCTTTCGCGCAACTGTTCCGGTGATACAATCTCAATATACTTCGCAGCCATGCCCAGCAGAATCACATTCGCACATTTAGGCATACTGTTTTCTTTTGCCATATCCTCTATTTCCAACTTCACCACATGCGGAAGGCTCTCCAAAGCCCTCATCAGATCCACTTCTTCAGGATAATCAGGAATGTTCTTGAAAGGATTAGCGGAAGTAATCACCCAACCTTCTTCCTGCAAGTAAGGCAGATAACGCAACGCCTCCATCGGTTCCATGGAAATAATCAGATCCGCCTCACCCTGAGCGATCAGATCCGAATAAATCGTTTCGTCGGACAAACGCAGATTGGACTGTACATCTCCTCCGCGCTGGCTCATGCCGTGTACCTCGGCCTGCTTCAAATTGATGCCTTCTGCCGTAGCAGCTTCTCCTATAATAGTAGCGATAGTCAGGATACCCTGTCCTCCTACGCCCGAAAGTATGATATCTTTTCTCATGCCTTATCTGCTTTTTTCTGTCTTAGTTTACGATTCAATGTCTGGATACACTCTCTGCGCGGAATAATGACAGACACCCCTTTATATTCTATTTCCTCACGAATGGTACGGGTGATTTCTTCCATATTCTTCGGTAATGGAACCACCACACGCACATGTTCGGGTTCTACCCCTAATCCCAGGCAGATCGCCTCGAATTTGTTCGTACCGGCAGAATCCTGTCCACCGGTCATGGCGGTAGTCAGGTTATCCGAAATCACCACCGTGATATTGGCACGGTCATTCACCGCATCCAGCAGACCGGTCATACCGGAATGAGTGAAGGTAGAGTCACCGATAACAGCAATGGCCGGAAATACCCCCGCATCGGAAGCACCTTTGGCCATGGTTATGGAAGCACCCATATCCACACAACTGTCGATAGCACGGAACGGGGGCAACGCACCTAATGTATAGCAACCGATATCACCGAAAATGCGTGCATCCGGATATTCCGCAGCCACCTTGTTCAATGCATCATACACATCCCGATGACCACATCCCTGACACAATGCAGGCGGACGCGGCATCACCACCTGAGACTTGCCAAACGGACGTTTGATTCCCCATCCGATCGCCTCGCCCACATTATCCGGAGTCAATTCACCGGTACGCGGCAAAGTTTCCGTCAGGCGTCCCTTTACCTCATAGTCCGAGGAAAGTATCGCTTTTACCTGCTCTTCCACAAACGGCTGGCCATCTTCCACTACCAGAACATATCCGCAGCGGTCTGCCATCGTCCTGATTTCGTCAGCCGGCAACGGATACTGCGAAACTTTCAATACCGGAATATGGCAACCATCCGTATCTGCCTCTTTCACATAATTATAACCGATACCGCAAGCTATCACTCCGAACTCATAATCATATTCGGGATTCAACCCTTCCAGATAATTATAAGGAGATTTGGAGGAAGCTTCTTCCAGCTTCTCCTGCTTTTTCACTAAATCCAGATATTGTTTACGCGCATTACCCGGCAGCAATACCCAGTGGGCACGTTCATGGTCAGGATTCAACTGATTTTCCTCACGAATATCGGCTACTTCCACACCGGCACGCGAATGTGCCAGACGGGTAACCACACGCATCAGCACCGGCAACTTCAGTTTTTCCGAGAGTGTATATGCGTAATCCATCATATCGTATGCTTCTTGTTGGGAAGACGGTTCCAGCATGGGAATCATAGCAAATTTTCCATAAAAACGTGAATCCTGCTCGTTCTGTGACGAGTGCATGGAAGGGTCATCGGCAGCCAGCACCACCAGACCACCGTTCACGCCGGTTATGGCAGAATTGACAAACGCATCGGCAGCCACGTTCATGCCTACATGTTTCATACATACCAAAGCACGTTTTCCTGCGTATGACATACCCAATGCAGCCTCCATGGCCGTTTTTTCATTGGTACACCAAGTGCTGTGCAATTTTCTTTCCTTTGCCAAAGGATTATTCTGGATAAACTCTGTGATTTCAGTGGACGGTGTACCCGGATAGGCATATACACCCGATATGCCGGCATGTATCGCTCCGAGGGCAATTGCCTCATCGCCCAACAATAATTTCTTTTCAGCCATTATCTATTATTTTGTTAATTGTTTCATATCAATGTAAAGGGGTCTGCATCATCCAATACCGGGAATTTCTTCCTGAAAGCCTGCAATGCCTCCATATCTATATCAGCCGATACCGCACTTTCCCTGCTCCACGGACATTCGGCTATCGTTTTTCCGTAGGGATCGATGATGGCGCTGCCACCCGAATATTCACAGGTAGGATCAGTTCCCATGCGGTTCACTCCGGCTACATAGCACTGGTTCTCAATAGCCCGCGCACGAAGCAGCGCACTCCAGGCATCCACACGGGGAGTGGGCCAGCTTGCCACATAAAGTATCATGTCGTAATCCCCCAGGTTGCGTGACCAAACAGGGAAACGGAGGTCATAACATACCTCCAAAAGAATACGTACCCCACGGAAGTTCACCACCACACGCTCTGTGCCGGCAGTGAAACGCTTGTGTTCGCCCCCAAAGGTGAACAAATGTTTCTTATCATAATGCTGCACGGCTCCATCCGGATGGACAAAGTAAAAACGATTATAATAGTTTCCATTCTCACATACTGCTACACTGCCTGCAATAGCACAATTCCGCTCGGCTGCCTTACGCTTCATCCAGTGCAGGGTTTCACTGTCGGCGCTCTCCGCAATTCCTTCGGGTTGCGTACAAAAACCGGTGGAAAACATTTCGGGTAAAACAAACAGATCAGCATCCGGCAGACAGCTTATCGCTTCGTCCGCCCTTGCTATATTGGCCTGTGGATTGGCCCATTCTATATTTCTCTGTAGAATTGTTATTTTCATTGTTTTTCATATTATAAGACCCACAAAGGTAACAATTATAATAAGATGGCAAACATTTTATCACCAACTATTTCCTTTACAGCACATTTTTCTTATATTAAAAACACGAAAATCCCGCAAATACATTATATTCATGTCCACTCCATTGAAGCATCCTATTTAGACAGCCATCCTCTTATAATTCACGAAACAACAAACCCACCACTATGAACCGACTAATATTTTTCATTTAAGATATTCACGGAAGAACCGTTCTATTCTGTCAAACGGAATTACGTTTAGATTATCATACAAATCCACGTGACTTGCATCGGGAATGATTAGCAACTCCTTGTTCCCGCCTTTCAACTTCTTGAAAGCATCTTCACTGAAATAACGCGAATGAGCTTTTTCTCCATGAAGCATCAGCACAGCACTCCGAATCTCATCACTATACGAAAGTATAGGCATATTAATGAAAGAGAGTGAAGAAGTCTTGTTCCACCCATTGTTAGAGTTAAGCGAACGCTTGTGATAACCGCGTTCTGTCTTATAATAACTATGATAATCCTTCAAGAATTGGGGAGCATCCACAGGCAACGGGTCCACCACTCCCCCGGCCAAAGCATACGAACCGTTCCTCGCATCTTCCGTGCGCTGAGCATTGAGCTGCTTACGCAATTCGTAACGTGCATCGGCATTCATTGAGTCAAAATAGCCATTGGCATTCACACGGCTCATATCATACATGGTTACCGTAACCGTTGCCTTGATTCGTTTATCGATAGCCGCTGCATTGAGTGCCATACCACCCCATCC
>OGFN01000370.1_pt1 | contig 23240 bp, 43 predicted proteins | sample 1570921 | NCBI WGS metagenome assembly OGFN01 (sample SAMEA2581940, study PRJEB24529) | metagenome | biome: Human gut stool | place: China | collected 2011
CCTGGTCCGTCCCTGGGTAGATTAATTAAGGGTGCAATCTGAATCACATATATATCACAATTTCACTTCCCTGCTCCAGCCTGTAAGGGGCAGGGGGAAAGGAGCCACATGATCTCAGGGTATATTATGTTTCCGAAAAAGACGAAAGCAAAGAAAAAAAGAACCTCCCATCCGGCCAGCATTCTTGGAAGCAGAAAAGGAAGATGCTATTTATGCGGACGATATTGCCAAACAGAAGAACATCATATCTTTGGGGGGCCTAATCGAACATTATCCGAACAATACGGATTGAAAGTATATTTGTGCTGGGAATGCCACCAGTTCGGCCCCCATGCAGTGCATAAAGACTCAGCCGTAATGGAAGAGTTACACCGTCAGGGGCAGGAAGCCTTTGAAAATCAGATAGGCAGCAGAACAGAATTCATGAGAATTTTCGGGAGGAATTGGCTGTGACACTATATGAAATCACAGAAAACGTTGCAGAAGAAGCTAAAGAAACGGTAACCATACAGGAAGCTGCCGAAAGATTAAATCGGACAGTAGGAAGCCTGTATGGTGCTGCAGCTGAAGGGCGGCGGATAGCTGGAAGATATTACTTGAGAGCAGTAGATCGAACCATCAGCAGGAGCAGAGATCTTACACTGCTCCTGGAATATGATCGAACCCGGCAGCAGCTTCTGAGGATAAAACAATGAGCACAAAGATAATCCTGCATCCTTCCACCCCAGGATATTGCAAGGAATGCATATACCATACAAAGGATGACCAGTGTACAAATGAGGAGTACAAGAAGAACTTTTATAATGTCTGCTGTGTATGGCGCTATTGCAAATTTAAGAAAGTGAGGAAAACAAAATGTTAATCAGAAGTCAGAGCAAAGAAGTATTGGTGAATGTTGATAATTTAGCAGGTATGGAATTGGAAGAAGCAATGACAACACCAGTCATTGCATGCTGTAACTCAGGATGTGCATACGTGCTCGGAAAATATAGTAGCCGCGAAAGAGCCAAGAAGGTACTGGATATGATCCAGGAAGTTTATTCAGATTTTGAAGCTTCAAAAATCATAAGCACAGGCTTGGCTGCGGCAGCATGGGCAGGAGACTATGATACTCCCGAAAACGCAGCAGGCGTAGTTGAGACGCTGAAAGAATACACAGAAGTGATTAAGGGAGCAATGGTATTCCAGATGCCAAATGATAATGAGGTAAAGGTATGAGACTGATAGATGCAGACTTATTAATCGAAGAAATGTCAAAATGGTACTGGGATAAAGAAAGGCAGAAAGCTTCGGAAGAAGATATAAGTCCAATGGACTTGTTTACACATCTTGCAATTACAACTGTTCAGAAACAGCCTACAGCCTATGATGTTAATAGAATTGTTGAGCAGCTAGAAGAAACAAAGGGTATATATTCCGAACTGTCACTTATATTTAGAGATAATACTGAGATAAAAAAATACATAGGTATGGAACAGGCAATTGCATTAGCACTTGAAATCGTGAAAGGCGGTGGAGTTGAATGAGAGAAATTCTTTTCAAGGCAAAGCGGAAAGATGACGGCAAATGGATTGAGGGATATTATCAGAAAAGATATGACCTTTTAGGCAATGAAGAACATTTAATCTTCCATGCTGATAGTTATAAAGTGTGGGAATATGCGGAAATTGTTCCAGAAACCCTCTGCCAGTTCACAGGTCTGACTGGCAAAAACGGAAACAAGATTTGGGAAAATGATATTATCAAATATCATTTCGGAGAAATCTATGCTCCAATCAAATATGGATATTATCAAAATTGTTTTGATTCTCAGAAAACAGAACATGTCGGATTCTATGTAGATTGGACGGGAGACAAATGCCTTAGAAAAGATTTAGGGTATTGGATTAACATGGTAGACGCTATACCAGTTGGAAATATTTTCGACAATCCAGAATTATTACAGGAGGAATGAGATGAGCAAATCAGTATTAGTAATAGATACACCAGAAAATTGTGTAGTTTGTATATTTTGTCAAGAATTCGGTATAGGAGGTAGAGAACATGCATGTTGCTATGCAACAAATGGGGATAGCGAAAATGACATGAAACTAATTGACTGTATATACGGATATCGTCAATCTAAACCTGATTGGTGTCCACTTATGGATTTGCCAGAGAAAGACAATGGAGACTATCCGGCTAATACATTTGATGCGGGATTCGCAGAAGGGTGGAATCAGTGTATTGATGAAATTACAGGAGAGGTGAAGTAAATGGCAAGGAATAGGTATCCAGGAACTTGTTATTGTTGCGGTGAAAAAGTCCCAACAGGTTATGGACATTTCGAAAGATATAAAGGTGGTTGGAGAATCAAATGTGTAAAATGCGCAAGTGGTAGAGTTGTCAGAGATTCTGATAAAGAGGTAAAGCGAGCAATAAGATTAAGGGAGGAAAAATATGATTAATTTAACAGGAAAAAGCGTGTTTGTAAAGACATAGGAAGAATATTTGAGTGTTCTGAAAATAGCAAGGTTTAAGGGATTCAAATGGGCGAGAGAAAACCATTTAAACCATATCGAAATTCCATTTCCAAACATATTGAATTTTTATGACGATAAGAACGTTACTTACAGAGATGTTGAAAAGACATTGTATGAAGCGTCCGAAATCATCGAAGATGAAGAAAAAATCAAGGATGCAGTAAACCTTGTCAGAACGTTCGCTAAATACCCAGACAGAACAACTTTGACGGACTCATTTATTAAGTCCTTGAAGCTACTTGCAGATACCGTAGAAAGTCAGATGGAAGAGGTGAAGTAGATGGAGAGATTAACAGAGGAGGATTATGGTGATTCCTATTGTTTGAAAAAATGCCACCCTAATGATTGTTATTGTGAGGATATGAATTGCCCAATAAATAATTGTGGAGAACTTATTGAGGCATTAAGAAAGCTTGGAGAATATGAAAAGGCAGAAGAACAGGGCTTACTGGTGAGATTGCCGTGTAAGGTTGGCGATATGGTATATAAACTTTGGTATTATGATGGAAAACCATATAAAATTCAACGACATGTAATTAAAACATTATCTGAACTTTGCGGGACTATGGAAAGCAAAAAGTTTGGGAAATCTGTATTCCTTACCAGTGAGGAAGCTGAGAAGAAGTTGGAGGAGTTGGAGAATGGCAAGTAGAGTAAGAAAAAGATTAGAGCAGTTCAAAAAAGACTTAACAACCCAAACCATCTACAAAGAGGGACTGCCAGGATCTGCACTTGATATTATAAATACACTCTTGGAAGATCTGGCAGCAGATGAGGAAGAAACCTGTCCAACTGCCTATGATATAGAAAAGGAGATGAGACAAAATGAGTAAATCAATATTAGTGGTAGAGGGATACCCTGGAGATTGTATAAAGTGTAGATTTTTAAGAACTGCAGGTACCAAAAACATTTATGAATGCGGATTAACAGGAGGAGTAAGGATCGCAAACAAGAAAGATATCTGGTGTCCGATGAGACTACTTCCGAAAAAAAATAAGGCACCGAAGCTTGCAAGTGGATATGAGCTGGGATACGAGGAAGGATGGAATAACTGCCTTAAATCAATTGTAAATGAACCGGTAGTAAGAATTGGAGAAAAAACATATAAAATTCCGTATGAAATGCAAGAAAAGTGCCTCTCCGCCGCAGAAGATATAAGAAATTACTTTTCCAGAAGCTTACACCAAGGGGAGGAGACAAATGAGAACAAGTGAATCAGAGATACAATTAATGAAAACGTTTTTGGAGTGGATTAAGGAAAGAAAAAAAGATCATTCTCTAAAACTGTTTCAATTTTCCATGATTGTAAAGTCCAAAGAATTAAAGCCGAACAAAGAATGGTTTTCGCTTAATAATGCTGAAATCACATTCGAAGTGCCAGAAGATCTGCAAAAACGAATTATTGAAACAGTTGAAGATTGGGTAACTGAAAAGGAGAAAATCAAACATGATTGAATTGTTGATAATATTTGCATCCGGGGCAGCAGTCGGAGCATTATCCGTTCTTCTCTGGGCTGCCTGCGCCGGTAACAAGCGAAATAAATAAAGGGAGTGATGTGTATGTTCACGAGAAAAAAGTCACTCGTTGACTGGGGGGTTCGCCAGGAAGATATCGAACGATTAAAAGATATCTGCAAAAACGCCACACCAAAGCAAAAACACGATATATTGAATTGCTGCATAAAGGCTTGCCCAAAAGGAATTGAGCACCTGGTATATGAATCAATCGTGATGAATCGATCTTATGATAAGATAATGAAAAGCAAATATATACCCATCAAAAGAGACGATTTTTACGCGTATAAACGAAAATCAATGGCAATGTTTTACATACGCTTAGAAAAAACAGAGAAATATAATAATTAGTATAAATATGGGGGACAACTTAACCTGCCCGGTATGGTAATATAGTTATATATCTATAGCCATATCGGGCAGAATTTTTTTGGAAAAAATCATGGCAAATTTTAAAATAATCATAAAAAAATTACAAAAAGCAATATTATCCACCGGATTAGTTGTGAAAATTGGAACATCACAGTTCTACAGCCGTGAGCAAGAAAGGATGATCACAATCACTGTGATATCTACACCGGTTTTTCAAAAAACAAAGAAAGGTTGGAAGGATTGTGACTACGAAATCCTGCGAACTGCATCCCAATATGATGTAGTTGTATGCCTGAAAGAATTGTGGGAGGCGGTGAAAAAATGAGGATAGACAGAGGTGATTAGATGGGATTAACGCCTAGGCGAGAACGCTTCGCAAGAGAATATGTTAAAAATGGTGGAAATGCCTCTGACGCCGCAAAAAAAGCAGGATACAGCGAAAAAACTGCATACTCTTCAGGTCAGCGCCTGTTGAAAAATGTTGAGGTTTTGGCTTATATAGCAAAACTCCAGGAAGAGATTGAAAAGCAAAAGGGCAATGATATCATGTCCCTTGCAGAAATCCAGGAGCGCCGTTCTAAGATTGCACGAGGAGAAGTAACAGACTCCTTCGGATTCTCCCCGGATTTCGCAGATCAGCTGAAGTCCATGAGTGATCTGGAAAAGGCATTGAAGATTAAGCAGGAACAGGAAGAGAAGAAAGCAGCAGAAGAAGCCGCCAGAAATGCAAAAGAGTATCACATGGATTTATACAACATTCCAGATTGCTTCCATTGGGTTATTCGAGATATCCGAGATAAGAAACATCTGGAGTATGTGTTTAAGGGCGGACGTGGATCTACAAAGTCAACCACCATCGGAATGACTATAGTAGAGCTGATGAAGAACAATCACGACATCCACGCTGTTGTTTGCCGCCAGGTTGGAAACACCATTAAGGATTCTGTATACAACAAAATCAAATGGTCCATTGGAAAGCAAGAGTTTACAGAAGAATTTGATTCCAAGCTATCTCCCATGGAGATTACACTGAAGGCAACTGGGCAAAAGATATATTTTCGTGGCGCTGATGATCCTGACAAAATTAAATCTATCAACCCTGAGTTTGGTTATATCGGTATTCTCTGGTTCGAGGAATTAGATCAGTTTGCAGGTCCTGAGGAAATTCGTAAGATTGAGCAGTCCGCTATCCGTGGTGGTGATATTGCATGGATATTTAAAAGCTTCAATCCTCCAAAGACTGCTAATAACTGGGCAAACGAGTATGTCCTCGAACCTAAAGAAAACAGAATAGTTCATTCATCAACGTATTTAGATGTTCCGCAAGAATGGCTAGGACAGCCGTTCATCGACGAAGCGGACCACTTAAAAACAGTAAATCCAAATGCTTACGAACATGAGTATATGGGAATTGCAAATGGAAATGGCGGTAATGTGTTTGAGTTTATCGAAGATCGAGAAATTACAGATGAAGAGATCGCCAGCTTTGATAGGATTTACCAGGGCGTTGACTGGGGATGGTACCCAGATCCATTTGCCTTCATACGTATACATTACGATGCGGCAAGAGAGACGATTTACTTTCTTGATGAATACGGAGCAAACAAAAAGAAAAATAGTGAGACAGCTGCTGAAATCAAAAAACGTGGATATGGTGACTATGAGATCACTTGCGATAGTGCAGAAAAGAAATCTACAAGTGATTTCCGCGACGAAGGATTACCAGCAAGAGATGCAATCAAAGGACCTGGAAGTGTTGAATACTCGATGAAGTGGCTACAAGGTAAGAGGCTTGTTTTTGATCTAAGGAGGACTCCGAAAGCACGGAAAGAGTTCAGAAAATATGAATACGAACGTGACAAAGACGGAAACATCATCAGTGGATATCCAGACAAAGATAATCACTTTATAGACGCCACCAGATATGCAACAGAGCCGTTGTGGAGAAGAAGGGGGAACAGTGCATAATGTGTGAGTTTTGCAAAGAATTAGAAGCCTGGAAAAAGAAGCTTGAAAAGAAAAAATATGAATATGGCTGCATGCTATATGCATGCCAGAAAAATAAGCCAGGAAGCATTACATCAAGTCCATTTGAGCTTAACTACTGCTTGGTATGTGGCAAGAAGATAGCAGGTGAATAAATGGGAATCATATCAACAATCAAAAGGTGGTTTAGTATGTTGTTTAAAAAACAAGCCGAAGAGGATTTCAACATCCAGGCAGCAGAATTCCCAGAAATGGAAGCCCTGGTAAATAAATGTGCGAACATATATAGGGGAACGCCGTACTGGTTAGATGATAAGGATCATATAAAAACTATCAATTTTGCAAAATCGGTATGCTCAGAAACGGCCAGACTTGCAACACTGGCAATCGGAATTCAGATAGATGGATCTGCCAGAGCGGAATGGCTTCAGGAACAAATTGATAAAGTATACTTCCAGCTCCGCCATTGGGTAGAATATGGATGCGCATATGGAACCGCCTTCATAAAGCCAAACGGTGAGAGCATTGACGTATTCACACCTTGTGATGTGATGATCGTCGATTTCGATAACCAGGAAATCAAGGGAATCATATTCAAAGATTCTTACACAGTTGGGCAGAAATATTACACAAGACTTGAATATCACCGATTCGTAGAAACGACTATAGACGGAAAAAAAGTCACCCCCTATTATGTTTCAAATAGGGCTTATGTATCAAAGTCACCTCAATCAATTGGTGATAAGATTGATCTGAAGAAGACCAAGTGGGCTGATCTTATGGCAGATACGCCACCAATTCTGAAAGCAAACGGCGAGAAACTGGACGGACCTTTATACGGCATCCTGCGAACACCACAGGCGAACAATGTGGATATCAGCACTCCGCTAGGACTTCCAATATTCGCAGAAGCCATAGAAGAACTGAAAGACCTTGATATAGCATACAGCCGGAATGCGAAAGAGATTCTTGATTCCAAACGGACTGTTCTGGCAGATGATAGATTGCTGATGCCGAGCGGATCCCCCATCTCAGCAATGACACCACAGGGAATGGAACGTAGATGCAAAGAGATGAGCCTACCGGATTATGTGAAAAATGTATTCGGTCAGAATGAAAAAGAATTCTATCAGGAAATCAACCCAATCTTAAATACGGATACTCGCATAACCGGCATTAATGCTCTTTTAAGCCAGCTTGGTTATAAAATTGGATTCTCCAACGGATACTTCGTTTTTAACGAATCTACGGGAATTCAGACTGCTACAGGAGTAGAAGCAGAACAACAGAGAACGATACAGTTCATCAAAGATGTTAGAGATAAGTTGGAATCTTGCCTTGACGAAACAATCTACGCTGTGAACGTATACGCAGATTTATACGGACTTGCGCCGGTTGGAGCGTACGAAGTTACATATGACTTCGGAGACATAACTTATTCCTTCGCCGAAGACAAGCAGACTTGGCTTGGCTATGTGAACACTGGTAGAATACCTTTTTGGTATTATCTTGTAAAATTTGAAGGATTCAGTAAGGAAGAAGCCAAAGCCCTCTCAAACGAGGCCCAGCAGGAGAACAAGACAAGCGGACTATTTGGAGATGAGTAAATGAAGATTAATAACCACGTTGGAAGCTTGCACATTAAATTCGATACCAAAAGAATCGACGGCAATCTGGAAAAAGCCCAGATGAAATTGAACATGCAGGTGGTAGCAGACTGTGAGCCTTACGTACCTTTTCGAAATGGAGCATTAAGAAGCAGTGTAAGATACCCACAAGGCATTACAGGCGGAGAAATTGAATATAACACACCTTACGCCCACTATATGTATATGGGTGAAGTCTATGGCCCGAACATTCCAATCAAGGATGCCCAGGGGAATATTACCGGATGGATTTCTCCCCCGAAAAAATCACCGACTGGAAAAAGACTGCAGTACCACACCAAAGACACCTCAGATCATTGGTTCGAAAAAGCAAAACAGAAGCATTTGCCAGATTGGATCAATCTGGTACAAAGAACGGCAGGTGAACAATAATGCTCCCACCCGAATACTTCTACGGAAAAGAGCAGCGCCTTCTTTCCATGTTCCAGGAGTTGGAAAACTTCATTCTCACAGATATTTCACGCCGAATCCTTCAGTCAGAAGGAATGACGGCCACAGCAGACAGGCTCATCTGGAAACTAAACCAGATGGGAGAAAGCCGGGCAGCCATAGAGCAGAAGTTGCAGGAATACACAAAACTATCAAAGAAGGAGCTCCGTAAGATCCTTCAGGAAGCTGTGCTCACCTCCTGGGATAATGAAAAAGATATCATCCTTGGAATAGATGAAAGCATCAGCCCCCCACTGGAGAATCCGGAGGTAATATCCGTAATGGATGCCGAATTCCAGAAAACCCTTGGAGAACTGAAAAACCTAACCAGAACCACCATAGATCAATCACAAAAAGATCTCATCAATCTGATAGATCAAGTGGACCTTCGCGTTGCATCCGGTGTACAATCTTACACCTCTGCTGTAAGTGATATCTTGGATCAATACGCAAGAAAGGGAGTTATGGTGAATTACCCAACAGGAACCCAGCGCACCCTGGAAGCTGCTGTTAGATGCTGTGTGGTAACATCAATGAACCAGACTGCAGCACAGATCACCAATCAATATATAGTCCAGGCCAAAACGAACTACGTCCTGGTCTCCGCTCACTTAGGAGCCAGAACCGCACAAAAAGGACAGCCGCCCTGTGGAGATCATTCATCTTGGCAGGGAAAGGCATACTCGATAGTTGGATCAGAGCCGGGATACCCCAACCTTCTTGCAAGCACCGGATATGATATAAGCCCAGAAACCGGGCAGGGGTCCGTAGTCAATCCATTAGGCCTGCACGGATATAACTGCCGGCACTCTCACCAGCCATGGGAAAAAGGACTTCGGAATCCGTGGGAGGGCAAGATCGATTCCGAAGAAAACAAGAAAACTTACGAGAATACTCAGAAACAGAGATCCATGGAACGTGCAATCCGGAAAACAAAGCGTCAGCTGATTATGAAGCAGGAAGAACTTAACTCCGAGAACATTCCGGAAACCGAAAAAAAGAAACTCCAATCAGAATATGATCAGATGGCGTACAAGCTTACTGATCAGAACAAAGAATATGAAAAATTGTGCCGGCGCAATAATCTGGTTCCTCAGTATGATCGTAACAAGGTAGCTGATTTCGGCTATAAACAACAGTCTAAGGCCAATGCCGGGGCAAAACGGTACATGAAAGGACGTTAACATGAGTACAGCAGAATTCATTCAATTTTTTCTCTCAATATGCGGCGGGATATCCATAATCGGCGGAGCGGCAGCAGTGATTGTAAAGTGGATTGCGCCAGCCTTCCGGCTCAATAAGCGAGTGGAAGTCCTGGAGGAGCATGATAAAAGAGATTTCGAAGAACTGAAAAGAATTGCGGACAGGGATGCCTTAATACTGAAAACACTATCAACCATGCTAGATGCGCAGATCAATGGCGCAAACGTAGATACGTTAAAAAAAACACAGAAAGAGCTTACGGATTATTTGGCAAAAACCACTACCAGCAATCAACATTAATTGCACTATTAAGGGGTACGCTTATGAAGCTATATGTATTCACCAAAAAAGATATAGATTACTTTTTACTTGAATGTAATTTCACGCCTGCAGAAGAGCAGCTCTTCCGTCTGCGCTGCCAGGAGTACCCTCTTGAATACTGCGCTGAACAGATGAACGTGAGCATATCTACGGCGAAACGATTAAGCCGGAGGGTAAATAATAAAATAATCAAAGTATGCTGATACGATAAAAGCCCATGGATTAATTTCCTAGGGCTTTATTTTTTGTATTGATAAATATAACAATCTGTGATATTATAAATTTAGTCGCTACAGATGGACGCTTCTGCTAGTGGTCTCCGGCAGCTATCCGCCGGGGCAAGGGTTGAAATATTAGGGTTCTTTTTAAAAAAGCTTTTAAAAGCTTTTTAGTCGCTCCGGGTGGTTGCTCCCGAGAGTGGTTCTCAGTAGCGATCCACTGGGACAGGGATTGAAACATTAGTATTTTTTATAACATCAAAAAAAGAAAGCCACATTTTATTATTTGAGTGTGACTTTCTTTTTATTTTTATCTACTGTTTTTTCCGTCCCCATAGCATTTATAAAAAGCTTCTACCAGCTCCGCAAGTTCCTGAGGACTTAGCTTTTCTTTTAAGTTGTCCGGGATGCGGTTGTAGTTGACTGCAAAAGTTTCGACACAGCTTCCAATCTTGCAGACCTTTTTAATCTGCTCGAGTTTATATATTGCCCCAAGTTCTTCTGTTGTGATCTCGCCGTTCTTAACAGATTCTCTTCCATCTCTTGTAAGGATTGACATTGCCTGTTTCTTGCTGATAACTCCGATTCCATTAATTTTCATGATATTTTCCTTCCTTTCACCATTAGTCAGCGTCAATTATTCTTACGGTTGTTTTTAATATTTGAGATTTGTTTTTTATTATTTCAAAAAATAATACATATTCTTCTCCATCTTCGTCCTGTACTGAGATTTTTCCGCTTCTCAAAATTTCAGAAACATTTCCTTTCCCATTCCAAAGTTTTCCAATCGGATAGGTATCTCCGATATGCATATCATGCCCCAGTTGGATGCAATACGCATATTCGGAAAGAATTCCAATTGTATATTCATCATGCATTCTTTTTCACCTCCTTTTATTATTCTTCTATTTTTTAATATCTTCTTTCACAGCTCTCTCAAGCAAACTAATAACATATTCTGGAGGATTACGTTTACCACCCTCCCAGTTTTCGATACTCCTTTTAGGAATACCATATTTTTCAGAAAAAGCCTGCTGGCTTAATCCGGAAAGCATTCTTAATTCTTTTATTTCCATTCGCTCCTCCTTTTTATAAAACACGATATCTTACAATATCCTCAACATCTTCTGGTTTACCAAACCAATATTTTTCATATGGATTCCATTTAAGACCAAAATCTTTCAATGTTTTTCTGCAATGGAATGTATCGCCGGAAACAATTCCGTCTCCAAGGTTAAAAAGAACTTCGCATCCATCAAGGAAAGCATTGAAATATTTGCCAAGCTTTGCGAGCTTGAGATCTTCTTTAGCTTTTTCCCATGCTCTTTTAAGTGCTACAGAAATAGTGCATTTACACTGTCTTACGATTCTCCATGCGTTTTTCATGATTTCTGACTTGTTATACTTCATAGTGCTTACCTCCTGAATGTTTTCATTTCCTCTTTCTGATATTATAATACCACTCAATGAGTGATATGTCAATACTTTTCTGATACTTTTTTGAACTGTTTCTTGGATTGCTTTCGTGCCAAAATATAGGTACAAAGAAACATAGGAGGTATGCTTATGTATCCATATAATATGATGGATCCGCAAACATTTTTGAACGATCAAGCAGTTTTGCAAGCTAAAATAAACCAGCTTGAACAGCAGAGAAATCAGCAGATGGGAATGTTTTCCGGGCAGACACAGCAGGCGACACCGACAACCAATGTCAACTGGATACAGGTTGCCGGAATTGAGGGCGCACGGAACCAGATTGTACAGCCAGGACACACCATCTGGATGATGGACAACAATAACCCAATCTTCTACGTGAAAGCAGTAGACAATATGGGAAGCGCCACTTTCAAAGCATTCCAGTTCGCAGAAATAGTCCCACAACCTCCTAAACCGGTTCAGAATGAGCAAAACACCACTCCGCCTGATTATGTTACACGAGCGGAATTTGAAGCCTTATTGGAGCGATTAGGAGACACACCGAAAAAGGAGGAATCTGAATGAATCCATTAATGAGTATGATCGGGAGCATGGGCGGCGGTAATAATCCAATGTCCGCAATGATGCAGGCAATAGGAGTTATTAACCAGATCCAGAAATCCAGGAACCCACAGGAAGCTCTTAACCAGATGGCGCAAACTAATCCAGATATCAAACGTGCTATGGATATGTGCCAGGGAAAGAATCCGCAGCAGGTTTTCGAAGAAGGCTGCAGAAAAAACGGATATGATCCGGAACAGTTCACGGGAATGTTGAAATAGCTATTAAGGCAAGTGCACAGCCTTGATAAATAAATGCAAAAAGGAGACTACTAACATGACAGATGGAACAATGGGCTTGTCTGCCGCTGATGTGGCAGCAGTTACCCGAAACAATGACGATAACGGATGGGGCGGCGGATGCTGGTGGATCTGGATTATCCTGATCGCATTCCTGTTCCCAATGATGGGCGGATGGAACCGCGGCGGCGTTGAAACAGGCGTACAGGACAACTTCATTTCTGATGAGTTCGTGAAACGCGATATCTTCAACACCAACCAGAACGTATCCAACACAGCCTGCCAGACTCAGAGAGACGTTCTGGAGAACAGATACACCACCCAGTTAGGCTTACAGCAGTTACAGGCATCTCAGAAGAACTGTTGCTGCGAGACTCAGAAAGAGATCCTTCAGAGCCGCTATGATGCAGCCCTGATGGCACAGAACATGCAGGCCCAGATGGCACAGTGCTGCTGTGATATCAAGGAGAGCATCCTTGCGGATGGAAATGCCACCCGTCAGCTCCTGCAGGAGAACACAATCCAGGCACTGAGAGATAAGCTTGCTGATCGTGATCGCGATCTTCAGAACGCTTACAACCAGATTTCTCAGGTATCCCAGGAAAGCAGAATCATCAACGCGGTACGTCCGACACCTACACCGGCATATCTTACCTGTTCCCCATACTTCGCGTATAACATGAATGGGTACGGCGGCGGATGTTGCGGAAGCGGCAACGTGCTCTGATGATCTATAATGAGTTGTCCGATCTCGATATGTTAAACCTGTTTGGAGTATTCTTACAAGTAATGAACTACCAGAGCGACCTCTCCCAGGAAAGCAACGCGGACATAGCGAAGCACCTTCAGGAGCAGGACCGAAAATACCTGGACAAAATCATTGAGAATCAAAATAAAATAATCAGCATGTTGGAAAATTCCATTGCTACAAAGTAGTCTTGCATATATCACAGGGGTAAGCGTGGAGCTTACCCTTTGTTTTATCAGAAAAGGAGAATATTGTTATGTTAAACGTAATCGCAAGAGAAGCGCAGCAGATCAGCGCGAACCAGAATGTAATCTTCACCGGAACAAGAGTAAAATCCAGACGCTGTGGATGCTCCGGTGGATGGCTCAACCATATTGAGGGAAGCGGACTTTTCACAATCACAAACCGCGGAAACCAGCCAATGGCAGTTGAATTACAGTTCAACGGAAACATCACTGCATCCGCAGCTGGAGAAACAGTCTTAACAATGGAGCTTAACGGAGAAGCTATCGGAGGTACAGAGATGGATTACACCGTTACAACCGCTGGAGTTTTCCAGAACGTAGGAGCCTCCACTCTTATTCCGGTTCCGGCCGGAACATCCCTCACCGTATCGGTAGGAAACATCTCCGCAGGCGCTGTCCTGGTGAAAGATGCCAACCTCATCATCAAAAAGGTAGCATGAGGAGGTGATCGGTATGATTACCTTCAAAAATAAAAAAGATGTAAGCAGCGTAGAATCTATTTTTTCAGAGATCAACGCCCGGATGATTGCAGCGCTCATGCTCCATGATCAGATGGCAGATTATTTCGACTTCTTAGGAATGAAAGGCTATAAAAGACTGCATGAGTACCAGTACTTTTCTGAATCCATGGAGAGAAAGAAGCTTAATCAGTATTATATCAACCATCACAACAAGTTGATCCCGGATATCTATTCCGGTCAGGTAGCAGTTATTCCGGAAAACTGGATAACTGCCAACCGGATCAGCGTAGGCAAGTCCACCAAACAGAAAGGGATTGAGGAAGGATTCCACCAGTACCACGAATGGGAATCTGAAACCAAATCCCTGTATGAGCACTACGCTTCCAAGCTTCGTGAGATGGGGGCAGTGGCAGACGCAATCATGGTAGAAAAGCTTGTGGAAGATGTAGACCAGGAGCTGAAGAAACTGGAAAGAATCGTAGTAGATCTGATTTCCTCAGGCTATGATATGGTATACATCACAGAGTCCCAGCAGGGACTGCATGATAAATACAAAGAAAAACTGAGTGAAATCTTTAGATAGGCGGTGATGATATGAAAGAATTAATGAAAATCCTGGAAGAGCAGTTAGAAAAAGAAAAGCGGAGCGCCAAAACTCAGCTCACAAGCAGCAACCTGGATGCAATCTATAAGCTCACCACAACAATATGCAATCTGAAAAAAATGTGTGGTGAATGGAAAGAATCTGAGACTGTGGCTGAAGTGGCAGAAGATGTGATTAAAAAGTACAGTAACGGCAGATACGATCATAATATCGATGCCCTGTACGATTCCTACATTTCCGCCAAACAAGCCTACCAGACAAACGGTGATCAGCTTCACAAAGATAAGCTGATGGAAGCCCTTGGAAGGCTCATGGTAGAAATCTACGATATGCTCGCCGCTATGATGGTAGACTCCGATTTCCGGGATGAAAAAGAAGAGATAATGCGAAGAATCAAGATGCTTTCTGATTGAAAAATTGGGGGATAACTTTTCTAAGGAAGTATGCTAATATGAGCTTACAAGGGTAAAACCTTGGCAGAGAGTTACTTACTTCATTTCCTCCTTTTCTTGGGGCGTGCCCTTAATGAAAAGCCTAATCCCCCAGCTATGCTGGGGAGAATGGAGTAGGCGGAAGCGGTGAGGATAACAAAATAAAGCCTCCTGTGATATGATGAGAATGGTGTCGCAAGCCAAACTCAAAATCAAAGGAGGCGGTCCAAATGGACAATAAAAGTCTATCACATACTCGCTGGAAATGCCAGTATCATATCGTATTCATTCCTAAATATAGGAAGAAAGTATTGTATGGAAAGGTACGAGAAGATGTGAGAGAAATAATATCAACTCTATGCAAATATAAAAATGTAGAAATAATTGCGGGAGCCGTATGTATCGATCATGTGCATTTAAGCGTAGCAATTCCACCGAAATTTAGTGTATCAGACTTTATGGGATATCTGAAAGGGAAAAGCACATTGATGCTTTACGACAGACATCCAGAACTGCAAAGTAAATGGGATAAAGCCTTTTGGGCTAGAGGATATTATGTTGAAACAATCGGCAATATAACAGATGCAGCAGTTCAGAAATATATAAATGAGCAAGCAGAGGAATCGAGAAGAGAAGATTCCAGTAGTACCGCTTTATAGCGGGCCAGTAAAAGTGCTTGCGATACCGCCCTTTGGGGCGAGCAGTAACAATGGCCCTTTGGAGGGCCAAGGATAAACCACCAGTTGAACTGGTGGTTGCTAACTTAGAAACAGGTTCGGGCGGAACCTGGAGGTTGAAAAGCGTATGCAATTTACGGCACACCCAATTACCAGATCATCTGGTAAACACCTCATGCGAAATTGACGATTCACACAAGGATACCTCCTTTCCGTGAAAGTCGGATAGCGGACGGCATAACGCGAAAAAACAATATTGCTAACCCGGGATTCCGGGTTGTGTGGAATGTGCAGCTAATGGAAAGCTGATAGGGACGAGTAACCTAGTTTCCGGTTCGATTCCGGGCATTCTGCTTGGCATTACACAGGAGACAATCATAGGAAAAGCCGCCTGTATGTCATACGCTTATGACAGGGTTGGATCCACCTTGAGCGTTATCAAGGGCGTACGTCCACCTTGGAACATAGCTCAGCAGTGTAGAGCAGCTGGCTTATATCCAGCGTGTCCCAGGTTCAAGTCCTGGTGTTCCAATTACCTTGCCAGTGGTCTAACTGGCTTAATCCATTTTACCTGCGGCGGCAGGTCAATAAACACGGCCAGGAGGATTAGAAAAATGCAGAAACTTATTGACACACTTAAATCATTCGGAATTGAGATCCCGGAGGACAAACAGGCAGATATCAAGAAAGCACTTTCTGAGCATTATAAAAATGCTAAAGAAGTAGCAAAAACTCTGTCAAAAGTCGAGGGAGAGCGCGACAACTGGAAAGAACGTGCTGAGACAGCAGAGGAGACATTAAAGGGCTTTGATGGTATCGACCCGGCAAATGTAAAAACTGAGTTAGAAACCTGGAAGCAGAAAGCGGAAGATGCTGAAAAAGAGTACAATGCAAAAATCTACGATCGTGATTTTTTAGATGCACTCAAAGCAGCACTCGAAGATGTTAAGTTTTCCAGTGAAGCGGCAAAGAAATCCGTAATGGCAGATATCAAGGAAGCAGGATTGAAGCTGAAAGACGGTAAAATCCTTGGACTGAATGACCTGATTGAACAGATGAAACAGTCTGATGCTTCTGCTTTTGTAGATGATTCCCAGCAGCAGGCTCAGCAAAATCAGGCAAGATTTACCACACATGTTGGACAGCAACAGACACCGGGAACCATGACCAGAAAGGAAATTGAAGCAATTAAAGACCCGTCCGAAAGACAGGCTGCAATTGCCCAGAACATCCAGTTATTCCAGTGATTTTTATAACCGACTATACACCAGAGTATAGCCGCTGACCCAATACCTTAACAATTATGGGTAGAAAGGATTTTTTAATGGCAAAAGAAAGACTTATCACATCTGCTGATATTCAGGTGACTGCGCGTGAGATTGATTTCGTCACCAGATTCGAAAGAAACTGGGAGCACTTACGTGAAATCCTGGGTATCATGCGTCCAATCAAAAAGACACCTGGAGCAGTTCTCAAATCCAAATATGCAGAAGGTACATTAGAGAATGGAAACGTTGGTGAGGGTGAGGAAATCCCTTACAGCAAATTCGTTGTAAAAGAAAAGCCTTATGCAGAGATGACTATTGAGAAATATGCAAAGGCTGTATCTATCGAAGCAATCAAGGATCACGGTTATGAGAACGCTGTTCAGATGACTGATGACGAATTCCTTTTCCAGCTTCAGACCAACGTAACTGAAAGATTTTATAAATATCTGAAAACAGGTACTCTCTCATTTACTGAGACTACTTTCCAGATGGCTTTAGCAATGGCGAAAGGGCGGGTAGAAAACAAATTCAAGCAGATGCACAGAAATGTGACTGGCGTTGTTGGATTTGTGAACATCCTGGATGTGTATGAGTATATCGGTGCAGCTGATATCACTATTCAGAACCAGTTCGGCTTCCAGTATATGAAAGACTTCCTGGGATTTAATACAATTTTCCTGTTATCTGACAGCGAAATTCCAAGAGGAACAGTTATCGCAACACCTGTTGAGAATATCGTTTTGTACTATGTAGACCCGAATGAATCTGACTTTGCAAGAGCAGGCCTTGTATACACTGTATCTGGAGAGACAAATCTGATCGGATTCCATACACAGGGCAACTACCACACAGCAGTGTCAGAAGCATTCGCAATCATGGGACTTACACTTTTTGCAGAGTACATTGACGCTATTGCCGTTGGAACCATCAACACAACACAGACACTTGGAACCCTCACCGTAAACTCTGCAGCAGGAAGTAAGAGCGGAGATACAAAAGTGACTGTTACTCCGGAAAAAGTAAGCGCAGGAAATGTATATAAGTACAAAGTCGCATCTTCTGAGACAGCCGTAGACTACGGGCAGAATGTGAAGAACTGGAGCGCGTGGGATGGCGAATCTGACATTACCGCAGCAACAGGACAGATAATCACAGTGGTTGAGTGTGACAGTACCTATAAAGCACTGAGTGCTGGGCATGCGACTGTAACAGCAAAATGACAAATGTAGGAGGTAACTGGCATGGCTTATGCAGATTATAAATTCTATACAGAATCATTCGGCAATGTCGTGCCAGAAACCGACTTTCCACGACTGGCAGAAAGAGCCAGTGATTTTGTGGACACAATGACGTTTGACAGGTTGGTAGACGGACTGCCAACAAACGAAAACTCACAGAAGCGTATCAAAAAGGCGGTCTGCTCATTGGCTGAACTTATGTATCAGCTGGAACTTGCAGAAAAAAATGCAACTTCCTACGCCACCATGAACGGATCATCTGTATCAACCAAATCTGGTGAATATGGGCTTGTGACTGACGGTGATGGAAATATCCGCCTGGTACACACAGCCTCAGCGGTAAGTGACGATAATGATACAGGAATTGTGATCAGCAAATCCTCTGGCAGTGAATCCATCTCTTATGCAACGCCACAGCAAATTTGCGCCGGCGCAAAAGAGTGGCGTGCGGTATATGCCGCCGCTGGAGATGTGCAGAAAACGAATGACTTACTTCTCAAGACAGCTTTACCGCTTCTGATGGGAGTAAGGACGGATGATGGAATACCAGTATTGTATGCAGGAGTGTGAATATGAATAATCAGATTGAGAATAACTTTATGTACAATAGTCCCAAAGACGGACAGGCAGAAAAATATGAAGAAATCAGAGCGAAAGGAAAAGAACTGGCGTATCTGATTGATGGTATTTGCCCGAATAGTAGAGAAAAATCCCTTGCTATGACAAAACTTGAGGAATCCGTCATGTGGGCAAATGCTTCTATTGCAAGAAATTGAGGTGAAAATAATGAAAAAGTTATTTATTTCTCAGCCCATGAGGGGCAAGACAGACGAGGAAATCCTTGCAATAAGAAAAAAGGCAATCAAGAGTGCGGAGGAACAGATTGGTGAGCCTGTAGAAGTGATTGATTCTTTCTTCCAGTCAGCACCAGTGGACGCAAAGCCACTCTGGTATCTGGGTGAATCTCTCAAACTTCTGGCAGAAGCTAATGTGGCGTATTTCGCTAAAGGATGGGATGAAGCTAGAGGATGCAAGATTGAGAATACTTGCGCTATCGAATATGGAATTGAAACCATTATTGAAGATTATACGGAGGATTAAAAATGGAAGCATTGCTTACAAACACAACTATGATTTTGGCAGTGATCGGGATCCTTGCTTTTTGTGTATCTGTGATTACTCAGGTAATTAAGGGCGTAGGAATTTTATCAAAAATTCCTACTGATATTCTGGTATTTGTATTATCAATCAGTATCACTGTAGCCGCCTTCGTGGCATACATGCAGTATATCCAGATGCAGATCTTGTGGTACATGATTCTGGCAGCCATCATGGCAGGCTTCATCGTTGCTTTCGTTGCCATGTATGGATGGGAAAAGCTTACGGAGCTTTGGAACAGGATGAGCAAAACAGAAAATCTGAATAAGTAATCAAGGAGAGGGTACCATGTACGATCGAAAAATCACACTTTTCAACTATTACGAAAGTGCCACAACAGAGGAGGCGTACTGGTATCCTCACGTATTATCCAACGTAGATCTGAACACCGATAGAGGTGCAATCATCAAAAAGTATGGACCAGAAACCTCAGACAGCGCCCAGCTTCATATCCTTTATGGAACAAATCCATCCGGCCAGAAGGTGATCGCAGACAAGGACAGCAATGCTATCCCATGGCTTCCACCTAAAGAGTGGAAAAACCAGACGAATGACCTCCTTCCGGAAACCATTACCTTCTCCCCCGAAGATGATTTCTTCTGGGAAGGCGAATGGGACAAAGGAGTTGTAAGAGATGAAGACTACCATGGGGGATTCTACCAGTACATGAATCAAAATAAAGACAACGTATTCAAGATCACCAGCGTGGGAGGACCATACAGTCTAATCCCTCATTTTGAAATCTTAGCCAAGTAAGGAGTAGATATGGACGAAAACATGTGGGTAAAAACTGGCATGATCAAAAAGGATGCAGAAGGATACGAGATCCTGACAGAAGCCCTGAAGACACTCTTAAACAAGTATCCAGGCTTGCATGAAGGTGAAAAAATCAAATATGAAGAACTGGCAGAAGACAGTGGAATATCATTCTACAGCGACACAGGAGCTCTGATCTACTCAGAAAAAGAAGACATCTGTGGAACAATGCACCAGGTGTGCCAGTCTCCATTTTTTGTTGTGTATCGTACAGCTTCCAGCAAGGAGCGGCAGAAACTATCGGTACAGAACTTCCTGGATAATCTTGGAAAGTGGATCTGCCGGGAACCCGTAATCATAAACGGGTCCGAGACTCGCCTGGATGCTTTTCCGGAGCTTTCCAGGGGACGAGTGATAGAAAGAATTACTCGTGACAATTCCTACGGCACACAGCCGCAGGAGAACGGCGTACAGGACTGGCTCCTTCCCATTGTTATTAGATATAAGTACGAATGGGAAAAATGGTAACAAATTCCGGAGGTGGTAAATTCCGTTGCAACCACGCTCCTATGGCTTAAATGAAACTGCCATAGGTTAAAAGAGATGCAGGAGCCGCGACGCCTGCCCGGAAAAAATAATAACAACCGACTATCAGCCGAAGATAGCCGCTAACCTACAAAGCCTTTTTAGAGTTATAGGCAGAAAGGACATTTCTATGATTGAGAGAAAATATCTCGTGCACTATCTGGATTCTGCATTTAGTGCTTCAACTCCAAGCTATGTAAAAATTGGTAAAAATCTTGAGGAATACAATGAAGAACTGAACCCGGACGTAAATATCACTAAAAACATTTGGGGAGAACAAACCGTTCAGCACAATGGTTATGAAGTACAGGCTGATGTGGATCCGTTCTATTACGAAGACTACGATGATGCTCTTTCCAACAAGATCATGGATCTTGCAAACACCAGAGCAACAGGAGACAAATGCAAAACAACAATGGTTGATGTTCTTCTGAAACCAGGCGCTACAGAGGACGCAGCTCCGACCGTAGTCTGGGCTTACCGTGAGGACGTATATGTTGTACCGAACAGTGTCGGCGGCGATACATCCGGTGTACAGACTCCATTCACCGTTTACAAGGCTGGAAACCGAGTAAAGGGAACCTGGGATGTTACCAAGAAAACATTCACCGCGTCTTCTGCGGCATCCGTAAACAGCTTATCCGATTAATTCTAGAGGGGAAATAAAAAATGGCAAAACAAATCAAAACCAGCGTAAAGGCAGCGGAGTATGAATTCCTTGATGCCGATGGAAATGTTCTCTTTACGATCAACTTCAACCCAGATCTGGACATTGCAAGAAGATACAACAAAACTGTTGATTTCATCGACAAAATGTTCTCCGACCTTGGAAAAGAAGGCAAAGAGGCAGACCATTTCTTTGAAAAATGTGACGAGCTGAGAGCGCAGCTGAATGAGCTTTTCAACTCAGACATTGCAACTCCAATCTTTTCAGTAATGAATCCGTTTACTCCTTTGGAGAACGGGAAATTCTACATCGAAGAAATCATTGAAAAACTGGGAGATATCGTAGAATCTGAATTTGATACACGCGTAAAAAGGGTACGGAGCCGTCAGAGCAAATACACGGCGAAGTACCATAAATGAACCCGTGGGAGCTTCCCACCTCCATTGAAATTGATGGAATATCATATGCAATAAGAACGGATTTCCGGGCTGTTCTGGACGTATTGACGGCCATGAGCGACCCGGATTTGTTTTTGCCAGATGCGTCTGATCAGGAAAAAGCCTATATCCGAATGGACACCCTTCTGCAGATCATGGTAGAGGATTATGAAAATCTTCCGCCAGAAAAATTAGGAGAGGCATGCGAAGCTGTTATTGAATTCATCGACTGTGGAATGAAAGATGATGGCAAGAGGAAGCCGCACACTATGGACTGGCAGCAGGACGCCCAGATCATTATCCCAGCCATTAACCGGGTACAAGGAACAGAGATCCGTGCTCTTCCATACTTACACTGGTGGACCTTCTTGGGAGCATACATGGAAATTGGAGAATGCCTGTTCGCCCAGGTAGTACACATCCGGCAGAAAAAGCAGAACCATCAAAAACTGGAAAAGTGGGAAAACGATTTCTACAACCAAAATAAAGACATTATCGATTTGAGAAAAAAAATCAGCGAAGAACAAAAAATTGAGATGGAAAATCTCGAAAAGTGGCTGTAGGAGGTGATTTTGCATGGCTGATGGAAGCGTAACGATTAACACAAAAATGGATACAAGCGGAGTGGAGAAAGGCGCAGATGATATAGTCCAGTCCCTGAAAAATATTCTTGGATACATGCAGAACATCTCTTCCAATGTTGAGAAGCTTGTAACCAATCTAACAAGCGGATCCAATGCTGCTGGAAAAGCAGTCTCCAACCTCACCGACAACCTGGAAGCAACTGCAGAAGCCGGAAAACGTGCTGTGAAAGAGATTAGTAAGTTTGATCCCTCCGACGTATCTGGCCTTACAATTCATAGATGGAATGATGATAGTAACCTGATTGGAGATACCAGCGAAATATCAGAGGAAGAAAGAAAAGAATTACGTGAAAATGCCAAGGCAGCCATAGAAGCAGCTCAGGAAGAAGCGGAAGCATATAATACTGCCAAAGAAGAGGTTAATGAATATTATCAAGCAATCAAAACATTGAAGGATGAATTAAAATCTCTTGAAAAATCTGGTAAGTTTTGGGGAAGTGATGAATATGACGAAACCGCCATTAAATTGAATGAGGTTATTAAAAAAGTACAGGAATATAAAAAAGCTACTCTGGCACCAGAAATAGACAGCACAGCAAATTCAGTGAGCAGACTGGGGGAAAAAGTTGGAAAGCTTTCCCAGAAACTAATGTCTTCTGGAATATCCGGTTTGAAAAATAAAATAAAGAGCATTGCCAAAACTATCGACAAATTAGTCAGCAAGCTCCTGACATTAACCTCCGGAGCCATATTAGGCGGCCTGCAGCGAATTTCCAGTGGAATCTTTGCAATCCACAAATCAGCGAATAAGAGTACGCTATCACTAAAAAATCTACTGAAATATGCGTTCGGTATCCGTTCTCTGTTT
>OGFN01000376.1_pt1 | contig 23069 bp, 18 predicted proteins | sample 1570921 | NCBI WGS metagenome assembly OGFN01 (sample SAMEA2581940, study PRJEB24529) | metagenome | biome: Human gut stool | place: China | collected 2011
ATAGAAAAGACTTATACAATAGGGAGGATATGAGCATTCGTTTAATTCCGTTAGCGGGTTATTGCTTTTTTCATCCCTTCCGGTCCTTTGGACTTCATGAGGCGGAAAGATTGGTTTAGTCATTCTTTCTTTTCTTGGTCCGGATTTGTAATGACTTCTTCGTCTTCCGGATAACTCCTGTTATCTTCTTCTTCCTCGTCAATGAAAAGTTCCGGTTGTTGAGGGCCTTTGTGTCTGAACAATATAGCTGCGGCTATTCCGGCCGCTGCGCCCCCCAAGTGTCCCTCCCAAGAAGTGGTGGAGGAAGCGAACTGCGGGAACATGTTCCATACCAGGCTGCCATATAGAAAGGTGACAAGCAATGACAGGGCTACTAAAGGAACGTGTTTGCGGAGAATGCCACTGAAGAACAGAAAGAAGGCGAGTGAATAAATTATACTGCTGGCACCTATATGCCATCCAGGCTTGCCTATTATAAATGTAAGTATTCCACTGACTATCCAGATGAAAAAAAGTATACCAATGCCCAAATCACGATAAAAGTAGAGCAGACACCATAATAAAAAAAGAAGAGGGAAAGTGTTCGCAAATAAATGTCCCCAATCGGCGTGTATCAATGGAGAAGTGAGAATCCCCATTATTCCTTTGGTTTCTTTGGGATATATGCCCCAGGTGATAAAATCCCAATTCATGACACTTTCCATTGTACGCAGGGTGTACAGAATGAAAAGAAGTAATAACGGAAGAGCAAAAGCCAATAGAATTTTTTGAATTTCAAGTTTCATTTTGTCATAATTATGCTGATTTCTGTGCAATACTACGGATATTTGAGCGAAAAATGAAAAATATTTTGCTATTTAATTTTGCTTTATCCATTTAATTACTAATTTTGAGCGTTGCATACAAAAATAATATGTGACACAAATTGATATGGAAATTTGATTTATAACCTTAAAATAACAACTATGAGTTACTTACGATTTGACAAGACTCTTATGACGAACCTCGGGGAATCATTACCGAAAGAAATTCTCCGCACAAACCGTTCAGGGGCTTACCATTGTACAACCATTGTTGATTGCAATACGAGAAAATATCATGGATTGCTTGTCATTCCGGTGCCTGAGCTGGATGATGAAAACCATGTATTGTTATCGTCGTTGGATGAAACAGTGATACAACACGGCGCTGAATTTAACCTGGGGCTTCATAAGTATCAGGGTGACAATTACAGCCCCAGGGGACACAAGTATATCCGGGAATTCGAGTGTGAGAAAGTTCCTACCACTATATACCGGGTAGGTGGTGTGATTCTGAAGAAGGAAAAGCTTTTCGTTCATCATGAAAATAGAATTTTAATCCGTTATACTTTGCTGGAGGCACATTCGGCCACTACGTTGCGTTTGCGTCCGTTTCTGGCTTTCCGCAGCGTCCGTCAGTATACTCATGAGAACGCACAAGCCAGCCGTGACTATCAGGAGGTGGACAATGGGATCAAGACATGCATGTATCCGGGCTATCCCGAATTATATATGCAATTGAACAAGAAGAACGAATTCCACTATCAGCCGGATTGGTATCGGGGAATTGAGTATCCCAAAGAGCAGGAGAGAGGATATGATTTTAATGAAGATTTGTATGTTCCGGGTTATTTTGAAGTGGACATAAAGAAAGGTGAAAGCATTGTCTTTTCAGGAGGTGTTTCCGAGGCCGGTACCCGTACATTAAAGAGAACCTTTGAAGAGGAGGTGGAAGAACGTACTCCGCGTGATAATTTCCAGCACTGTCTGATAAATGCTGCCCATCAGTTCTTAAATAAACAGGGAGATGAGTTTTATATTCTGGCAGGATATCCGTGGTTTAAATGCCGTGCGCGCGATATGTTTATTTCCCTGCCGGGACTGACATTGGCGATTGATGAAGTGGCTAAGTTTGAAATGGTGATGGAAACGGCCCGCAAGGCAATTCATGACTTTATTAATGATGAGCCTGATGATGTTAAAGTGTACGAAATGGAGCACCCTGATGTTTTGCTTTGGGCGGTGTGGTGTATCCAGCAATATGCCAAGATGGTGTCGCGTGACCAATGCCGTGAGAAATATGGTACATTGTTGCAGGACATTATGGAATACCTTCGCCGGGAGAATCATCCGAACCTTTTCTTGCATTCAAACGGTCTGCTATATGCCAACGGAACGGAAAAGGCTATCACATGGATGAATTCTACCGCAAACGGACGTCCTGTGATTCCTCGTACAGGCTATATCGTAGAAATTAATGCTTTGTGGTATAATGCTTTACGCTTTACAAATGAACTGTTGGGCGAAGGTGGAAACAATAATTTGGCTGAAACGTTAAATGTATTGGCAGAAAAGACGGGAAAGGCTTTCGTGGATACTTTCTTGAATGAGTATGGTTATTTACTGGATTATGTGGATGGCAATATGATGGACTGGAGCGTGCGTCCGAACATGATATTTACTGTAGCATTCGACTATTCTCCGCTTGATGCCCGTCAGAAGAAAGGGGTGTTGGACATTGTGACCAAAGAACTGCTTACCCCGAAAGGGCTCCGTTCGCTCAGCCCGAAGAGTGGCGGTTACAACCCGAACTATGTAGGTCCTCAGATGCAGCGTGATTATGCTTATCATCAAGGTACCGCATGGCCTTGGCTGGCTGGCTTCTATTTTGAAGCTTACCTTCGTATTTATAAGATGAGTGGCATAGGATTTGTGGAGCGTCAGCTGATAGGCTACGAAGACGAAATGACTTCTCATTGTATTGGCTCTATACCTGAACTGTTTGATGGTAACCCGCCTTTCAAAGGTCGTGGAGCTGTATCATTCGCTATGAATGTGGCAGAGATATTACGAGTATTATATTTATTGAGTAAATACAATTATTGAAAGGAGGGACCTGTATGAAAGTATTAATGTTTGGATGGGAATTTCCTCCCAAAATATATGGTGGTCTTGCTGTAGCATCTTACGGTATAACAAAAGGTCTGAGTCTGCAAGGTGATATGGAAACAACCTTCTGTTTGCCCAAACCTTGTGGCGACGAAGAAAAGTTTCTGAACATTATAGGCATGAACCAAGTGCCCATTGTGTGGCGTGATGTGAATTACGATTACTTAAAGTCACGTCTTTCGACTTCGACTCCGGAACAGTATTATGCTTTCCGTGATCATATCTATTCTGATTTCTCATATATGCACGTCAATGATCTGGGGTGTATGGAGTTTGCCGGCGGCTATCCGGGAAACCTTCATGATGAGATCAATAACTTTTCTATTATTGCCGGTGTGGTTGCGCGCCAGCAAGAATTTGATATTATCCATGCGCACGACTGGCTGACTTATCCGGCTGGTGTGCATGCCAAGCTGGTAAGTGGCAAACCTTTGTGCATCCATGTGCATGCTACTGATTTTGACCGTTCGCGCGGTAAAGTGAATCCTACAGTATATGCTATGGAAAAGAATGGCATGGATCATGCCGACTGTATTATGTGTGTGTCCGAGCTGACCCGTCAGACTGTTATTCACCAATATCATCAAGACCCGCGCAAATGTTTTGCCATGCACAATGCCGTTTATCCGCTTTCGCAAGATTTGCTGGACATTCCTCGTCCTGATCATTCGAAAGAAAAAGTGGTGACTTTCCTGGGGCGTATCACGATGCAGAAAGGACCCGAGTATTTTGTGGAAGCCGCCGCATTGGTCTTGAAGCGTACCCGTAATATCCGTTTTGTAATGGCAGGATCGGGAGACATGCTGGACGCCATGATCAATCTGGCTGCGGAACGAGGTATTGCAGACCGTTTTCATTTCCCGGGGTTCCAGCGTGGGCGTCAGGTTTATGAAGCATATAAAAACAGTGATGTATTCGTAATGCCTTCCGTGTCAGAACCTTTTGGTATTGCTCCTTTAGAGGCTATGCAGTGCGGAACTCCTTCTATCATCTCAAAGCAATCGGGTTGCGGTGAAATTTTGGATAAAGTAATCAAGACAGATTATTGGGATATCAACGCTATGGCCGATGCCATCTATTCTATTTGTACGAATCCTTCTCTTTTCCAATATCTGCAGGAAGAAGGAAAGAAAGAGGTGGATGGCATTACATGGGAGAAAGTCGGCTTGAGAATCCGTGCCCTCTATGAGCAGGTGTTAAAAAACTATGGTAAATAATAAAACAATAACTAGGATATGAAAACAATATGTCTTTATTTTGAAATACATCAAATTATCCATCTGAAACGCTATCGCTGTTTTGATATAGGCCGTGACCATTATTATTATGATGATTATGAAAATGAGCGCGGCATCAGTGATATAGCCGAACGCTCGTATATTCCTGCGCTGAGTGCGTTGATTGAAATGGCAAAGAATCACGGTGATACTTTCAAGGTGGCTTTGTCTATCTCGGGTGTGGCGCTGGAACAGTTGGAAGTGCATGCGCCCGGTGTAATCGAGTTGTTGCATCAGTTGAATGAGACCGGATGTTGCGAATTCTTGTGCGAACCTTATTCTCACGGTCTTTCCTCATTGGCTAATGAAGATTGTTTCCGCGAAGAAGTGGAACGTATGCGTACCAAGATTAAACAAATATTTGGCAAGGAGCCGAAGGTATTCCGTAACTCCAGCTTGATTTATTCGAATGATATTGGCGCTACGATAGCCGATATGGGCTTTAAAGGTATGTTGACTGAAGGCGCGAAACATATTTTGGGTTGGAAGAGCCCGCACTACCTGTATCATTGTGCCATGAATCCGAACTTGAAGTTATTGCTTCGCGATTTCAAATTGTCTGATGACATCAGCCTGCGTTTCTCTAATTCCGAATGGAATGAATATCCGTTGTTTGCCGACAAATATATAGATTGGATTGCAGCTTTGCCGGATGAGGAACAGCGTATCAATATTTTCATGGAACTTTCTGCTTTGGGTATCGCCCAGCCATTGTCTTCCAATATTTTGGAATTTATGAAAGCACTGCCTGTCTGCGCAAAAGAAAGAGGGGTTACTTTCTCTACTCCGACCGATATCATTACCAAACTGAAATCTGTGGATCAGGTGGATGTTCCTTATCCTATGTCATGGATAGACGAGGAACGCGATATCAGTCCGTGGTTAGGCAATGTGATGCAGCGTGAGGCTTTCAATAAACTTTATAGTGTGGCAGAACGTGTTCATTTGTGCGATGATCGCCGTATTAAGCAGGATTGGGATTATTTGCAGGCAAGTAATAATTTCCGCTTCATGACCACTAAGAATACCGGTATTTGGTTGAATCGTGGTATTTATGATTCTCCGTATGATGCTTTCACCAACTATATGAACATTTTGGGTGATTTTATAAGTCGTGTCAATTCGTTGTATCCGGTGGATATGGATAACGAAGAATTAAATTCGTTGCTTACTACCATTAAGAACCAGGGCGAGGAATTGGTGGCTTTGAACAAGGAAGTGGAGAGATTGCAGGCTAAACTGGAGAAAGCTGAAGGCAAGAAGGCTTCTGCCGTAAAGAAAGAACCTGCTGCCAAGAAACCGGCGGCGGCAAAGAAAGCGGCGGCAAAGAAGCCGGTTGCCAAGAAAGCTGCTTCGAAGAAAGAAGAATAACAGAAATATAATATAAAGGACTTAAGAATTCACCGTTGTGCTTTCGGAAAACTGGTTTTAAGGTTGTAAGAGGCGGAACGGTGTTTTTCTATATAAAAGTTTGCTGCATTGAATATTTTATTTACCTTTGCCAATCTCAGATACGAAAAAATATGAAACAATTGTGCCAGAATAAACATACGATACGTTTCCGCTATTGGAGCCGGAAGAAGTACGCTATGTTTTATAGCTTGGGCAAATATGTAACTATTGGTAATCTGAAAAAGGAGATTGCCGATGTATCGTTGGGTAAACAGGCAAATGTTTGCACGGCATTCTCTGTTTGCTCTTCCGCACGGAAAGAGGATGCTGGAGAGGAATATGAAGAAGGAATGGCCCCTGTTGAATCCATGTTGCAAATGCTTCGGATCCAACTGCCTCAACCACAGGTGGCTGACGTGATTTGTCTTTTTTATTTAAATAAATATTTGTTTGCCGGAAAGATGTGCCATGCATCTTTTCGGCTTTTTTGTCTTAATATGAACTGTATATGATGCTGAATGAAATAAGAAACAAAGTGTTGGGCGGTGAGAAGATTACCGTAGAAGAAGCCCGTTGGCTGTCCTGCCAGGCAGAGAAACAGGATTTGTATGATGCGGCTCATGAGATAACACGGGTCCTGGCTTCTCGGAAATTCGATATGTGTTCCATTATCAATGCTAAATCCGGTAAATGTCCTGAGAATTGTAAATGGTGCGCACAGTCTGCACATTATAAAACAAAAGCGGATGTTTATGATTTGGTTGGGAAGGAAGAATGTCTGCGCCATGCTTTGTATAACGAAGCGCAGGGAGTATCCCGTTTTTCTTTGGTGACCAGCGGCAGGAAACCGGGTAGCCGTAACATGGACCGGCTATGTGAGACAACAGAGTACATGCGTGCGCATTCGCATATTCAGTTATGCGCTTCTTTAGGATTGCTGGATGAAGCGGAATTGGAACGGCTGTTTAAGGCAGGCATCACCCGTTATCATTGTAATCTGGAAACGGCTCCCTCTTATTTTTCATCTCTATGTTCTACTCATACACAAGAACAGAAAATAGAAACGTTGCAGGCAGCACGCAGGGTGGGGATGGATGTATGTAGCGGAGGAATCATCGGCATGGGCGAAACAATGGAACAGCGTATTGAGTTTGCTTTTACACTGAGGGAATTGGAAGTACAGTCTATTCCTATAAACCTGTTGCAGCCTATACCCGGCACTCCATTGGAAAAAATGGATCGTCTTGCAGAGGCGGAGATTCTGACAACCATCGCTTTATTCCGTTTTATCAATCCCACAGCCTTTCTTCGTTTTGCCGGAGGGCGTTCACAGATGAGTGTGGAAGCTGTAAAGAAAGCATTGTATATCGGTATTAATTCTGCCATTGTGGGAGATTTGCTGACTACATTAGGTTCCAAAGTATCAGAAGATAAAATATTGATAGAAGAGGCCGGGTATTCGCTTTGATACATTATAAAGTTATTATAACAATAAGGAAATAATATATGGAAAATTTTGACAGGGAGCATTTATGGCATCCTTATACATCGACTACTCATCCGCTGTCCACTTATAAGGTAAGACGGGCGGATGGAGTATATATAGAATTGGAGGACGGAAGATGTTTGATAGAAGGGATGTCTTCGTGGTGGTGCATGGTACATGGATACAATCATCCGGTATTGAACCAAGCGCTCAAGGAACAGATAGACCGTATGAGCCATGTCATGTTCGGCGGACTGACACACGATCCGGCCATCGAATTAGGCAAGTTGTTGCTGAAGATTGTTCCTCCCCGTATGCAGAAAATATTTTATGCTGATTCCGGTTCGGTTGCGGTAGAAGTGGCACTGAAAATGGCCGTGCAATATTGGTATGCGCAAGGGAAGGAAAAGAAAAATAATTTTGTAACTATTCAGTCCGGATATCATGGAGATACGTGGAATGCCATGTCCGTTTGTGATCCGGTGACCGGTATGCATCATATTTTTGGCCCTACATTGCCTGTGCGTTATTTTGTTCCTGCTCCTCGGTCGCGCTTTGGCGGAATCTGGTATGAAGAGGATATAGAACCCTTGAAGGAAATATTGGAACAGCATCATGAAGAAATGGCTGCATTGATTTTGGAACCTATTGTACAAGGGGCGGGCGGAATGCGTTTTTATCATCCTGAGTTTTTGCGCCAGGTAGAGAAACTTTGCAGGCAATATCGTCTGTTGTTAATCTTTGATGAGATAGCGACAGGTTTCGGAAGAACAGGGAAACTGTTTGCTTGGGAGCATGCAGGTGTCCAGCCCGATATCATGTGCATAGGTAAGGCACTGACCGGTGGATACATGACTTTCTCTGCTGTCCTTGCCAGTGATGAGGTGGCTGATACCATTTCCGGCGGTTATCCGGGAGTCTTTATGCACGGCCCTACTTTTATGGGAAATCCGTTGGCTTGTGCCGTAGCGAAAGCATCCGTGGAATTGTTGCTTTCATATAGTTGGGAGGAAAAGGTAAAGGCTATTGAATCACAATTGAAGAGGGAGCTGGCTCCTGCTGCTTTATTGCCGCAGGTGGCTGATGTGCGTGTATTGGGAGCTATCGGGGTTATTGAAGTGAAGAAACCGGTAGATATGGCTTTCATGCAACGTCGTTTTGTCGAAGAAGGAGTATGGGTACGTCCTTTTGGAAAACTGGTGTATATCATGCCGCCTTTTATAATTCAGCCGGAAGAATTGAGCAAATTGACGCATTCACTGGTAAAGATAGTAGGAGAATTAAAAGAATAAGTGATAGTATTGGGAAAAATAGAAAAAATGAATTCATTAACAGACTGGGAAAGGGAATTAGCCCTGCTTGAAAATAAAAGTAATCTTCGTAAGTTGCCTGTTATCCGCCATTGGGGAAGAGAGGTGGAGGTGAATGGAAAAGTGATGCTTAACCTTTCATCCAACGATTATCTGGGATTGGCTGCTTACCTGCCATTACGTACGGAATTCTTGCAAAGTCTTACTCCCGACACTTTTCTTCCTTCCTCTTCATCCTCTCGGCTGCTGACAGGAAATTTTAATATCTATGTTCAGATAGAGGATTTGCTTGCCCGACTGTTTCGGAAGGAAAGCGCGTTGGTTTTTAATAGTGGTTATCACATGAATGCCGGTATTCTTCCTGCAGTGAGCGATGCTCGTACATTGATTCTTGCCGATAAACTGGTACATGCCAGCATTATTGACGGCATTCGTTTATCGGCGGCCAAGTGTATCCGGTACCGGCATAACCGATATGACCAATTGGAACAGTTGCTGGTTTCCAATCATGCCGGGTATGATAGAATAATTATTGTAACCGAAAGTATTTTCAGTATGGACGGTGATGAGGCCGATCTCCGCCGTTTGGTCACTTTGAAGCAACAATATGATAATGTATTGCTGTATGTGGATGAAGCGCATGCTGTAGGGGTGCGGGGGATACATGGCCTGGGGTGTGCGGAAGAACAGGATTGTGTGGCTGACATCGATTTTTTATGTGGAACTTTTGGTAAAGCGTTGGCCTCAGTAGGAGGCTATATTGTTTGTTCGAAGACCATCCGTGATTATTTGATCAATAAAATGCGTACATTCATATTTACAACGGCTCTTCCTCCTGTCAACTTGCTATGGACATTCTTTATCCTGGAGCATTTGGACAGTTTCAGCTTCCGGAGGGAAAGGTTGAAGAGAATATCCTCTCTTTTGAAAGACGCGTTGGTAAAGAAAGGCTACGCTTGTCCTTCTACCAGCCATATTCTGCCAATGACGATAGGCGATAGCGGTGATACGGTGTTAAAGGCCGATTTCTTGCAGCGTAAAGGTTTTTATGCGTTGCCGGTGCGTCCTCCCACTGTGCCCGAAGGAACATCGCGTATCCGTTTTTCGTTGACAGCGGATATTACTGAAGAAGAAATAAAAAGTCTGATAGAATTGATATGAAACATTATTTTATACAACAAAAGCATCTTCCCCGATTGACACTTTTTTTTGCCGGTTGGGGAATGGATGAATGTCCTTTCATGGATTATTGCCCCGAAAATAGCGATCTGTTGGTTTGTTATGATTATCGTTCGCTGGATTTTGATTTCACGTTGTTGCAGGGTTATCAGGAGATTCGCCTGATAGCCTGGTCTATGGGAGTATGGGCCGCGTCTATGGTATTGCAGGATATGGACTTGCCTATTTGTGAGCGTGTTGCTTTGAATGGCACGGTAACTCCTGTCGATGATTTGAAAGGTATTCCGCAGCAAGTTTTTGAAGGAACACTGGAAGGCTTGAATGAGGGTACGTTGGAAAAGTTTATCCGCAGGATGTGTTTGAAAAAGGAGAATCTGGAAACATTCTTGTCGAAACGTCCGCAACGTGCGGTAGAGGAACTGCAAGAAGAGCTTCGGAGGATTGGAGAACAGGTAAAATCTTGCGCTGTTCCCAGTTTTGCATGGGAACGGGCTGTTATAGGCAAGAATGATTTGATTTTTACGGCGGTCAACCAAAGAAATGCATGGACCGGGACGGAAGTGGCAGAGTATGATATTCCTCATTATTCAGAAGAAATAATGAGAGATTTGCTATGCCCGTCTGTTATTTAAAACAAAAACATATGATTAATAAGCAATTGATAACCCGTCGCTTTTCCCGCGCTGTAGAGAGTTATAACCGTGAGGCGGTGGCACAAAAGCAGATAGCATACCGCATGAGTGATATGCTAAATCATTATTTGCCCCGTCCGTGCAGCCGGATATTGGAAATTGGTAGCGGGACGGGCTTTCTTACCCGTAGGTTGATGGAAACCCTCCATCCTGAAAAACTGGTGTTGAATGATATTTGTCAGGAGATGAGTTCTTGTTTCACCGATTTGTTGGGAAGCGGGCAGGCTACCTTTCTGGCAGGGGATGCCGAGTCCCTTCCTTTTCCAAAAGGACAGGATTTGATTGTATCATGCTCGGCATTACAGTGGTTTGTTTCTCCCGAGCTGTTTTTTGAACGTTGTAATACTTTGTTGAAGCAGAAAGGATATTTTGCTTTTACTACGTTCGGCAGGGATAATCTGAAAGAAGTTGCATCGGTTACCGGCAGCGGTCTTCACTATCGTTCTTTAGAGGAATTAGAAGAAGCGCTGCGCATATACTATGAGATCGTGAAGGCTCATGAGGAACGTATCTGTCTGACTTTCGGTACTCCGCTCGAAGTGCTTTATCACTTGAAACACACCGGGGTGGCTGCTGTCAGGCAACAAGCGTGGACTAAAAGGGATTTGCAGGATTTCTGTGACAAGTATGCCCGTTTGTTCAGTGATGGTCGTTCGGTGACTTTGACTTATCATCCTATTTATATTATTGCAAAGAAAAGACAATAGAAATAAAAAGAATCATGAAACAGAATGTATTTTTCGTAAGTGGTATTGATACAAATATTGGTAAAAGTTATGCCACGGCCTATCTGGCACATCTTTGGAACAAACAAGGATGTCGTACTATTACTCAAAAATTCATACAGACTGGAAATCCGGAAGGTTATTCGGAGGATATTGAGTTGCATCGTCGTCTGATGGGGATGGAGTATTTGCCTGAGGATGAGCAGGGACTTACCAAACCTGAAATATTTTCTTATCCGGCTTCTCCCCATTTGGCTTCACGAATAGATAACCGCGCCATTGATTTTGATAAAATAAAGCATGCCACGGAGGTGCTGAGTGAGCGCTATGATGCTGTTTTAGTAGAAGGAGCCGGGGGGCTGATGGTGCCGTTGACAGAAGATAATCTGACTATAGACTATGTTCAGGAATCGGGTTATCCCTTAGTTTTTGTTACTTCGGGACGATTGGGAAGTATCAACCATACATTATTGAGTTTTGAGGCTATAGAACGGAGAGGGATAAAGCTTCATACAGTGATGTACAATCTGTTTCCCGAAGGAGAGGATAAAATCATTCAAGCAGATACAGAAACTTATATTTGTCGTTATATAGAGAAGCATTTCCCGGATACAGCATTTGTGAAGGTACCTTGCTTGTAATTCATCTTTCTTGTTTATGATGTGTTTACCTGATAAAAAGAGGTTGTTCTACATCTGACGACCTCTTTTTGTTAGTTGTATCCATAATTTTCCGCTTAAGTTATAGTATGATTTTTACTTTGTGGAGTAGTTTTGGCCGTGTAATGAGTTATTTCTCCTGTTCTGCATTGTACAAGGCGATATATCCGCGCTCTTCTGTACGGATGCGGACGGCATTCAAATGCGTCCTTGACATGTTTTGCCAATGCCTTTTACATTGCAATAGGAAAACCATTCGATGTCGGCTTCGAGCAACGCTTCTTTTACGTCCTCGAATTGGGTCTTACAGATAATAGCTTCAATTTTTTTATTGTTGTATTTGTATTTTGTATATAATGTAATCTTTTTGCCTTCTAAAAAACTAATACTTTGTTGTTATCCTTGTCTGGTTATGCTCTTTATGATTAAAAACTTAGCCCGAAAACGAAATAAGCCCCTTCAGTGCGTGGGTTTACGGTGGCTTTTGCAAAAGCTGGAACGGAGAATGAATCAGTGATTTTTATCTCCTTGGCGGCTCCCAGGCTGATGTCGCATACGGTGAAACCGTTGGAACCGTTGCATACAGGGACTTCGGAATAGTTGTAAAAGTCTGTGGCCCACGGAGTCGCTCCTATTTCCGCTGTCCATTCCAGTCCTGCCAGTGTGAAAGGTACGGTAGCCGAGATGTAGGAAGAATAGGCTCTGTCTCCTTCGTTATTCACTCCGTCGGTTCCGGCGAAATTGGTATACCAGTTCAAGGCCAGCGGTCCGAAGTCATAACCTATTTGTGCCTCGAAGGTATGGTTGGTATTGTGTGAGCCGTAATGAAAATACCCCGGTCCTCCATTGAACCAGTAATCTGTGACGGAGATACTGAACCCTCCTGTGGTGTAGCCTAATGTGAGGTCAATCTCTTTTGTATCTTCTTTTTCGATACCTGCTGTTCCCCATGCAGACAATGAGAACCCTTTGTAAGAAACTGACAACGTGGGTTGGATACTGACACCCCCCAAATCCTGGCCACGCCAGATGTATCCGCTTACAAAGTCGGCTCCTACGCTGGCTTCCACTTTGTCCTGCGCCATGCCCATTGCCGGAACAGCTATTGCCAAGGCCGACAGAAATGTTGTTTTTCTAGAACTCTTTTTCATTGCTTTTTACCTTTTTAATTCATAATAGTGAGTTTGTTATATCTCGTATGTATTTGTTTTTCTTGTAATGGCTTGTGCTTGTTATGTGATAATACTTCAACGAATTCTATATTGGTTCGTTCGGGAAAAAGCGGATGATTCTCCAGTTTCGGACCTATTGCCGGCAAATTTACATTTTTTATATCATCTATGAAAATTACTAAATGTGGATTTCCCATACAAACAAATGTTCCTTTGTATTCTTTTCCATCTACTGTGATTGTTTTTGCCAACATTTTGCCGTCCGGGGTATTTATTTGTCTGGAGTTGGCAAGCAGGGGAAGATCCATGTCCACTGTTACTTCTTCTACCAGCCCGTTCTCCGTATGCAGTTTTAGGACATGAGGTGCTTTAGGGTGTTTACGTATATATAGTCATTACCTGCTCCCTGCATCTTTGTGAACTTGATTGTTGTTGCCATTTTGTCTATAATTTCTTCTGTTATTATTTCCTTTTGTCTTAATTTAGTGCAAATATATATCTTGTTGATGCTTAATAAATTTGAGCCTATATTCTGTTATGGAACATATAGTTTAGGTAATATTTTGTTGGTTATTCAGTGTTGTATAATTGGTATCATATATAATTAAGGTGGATGATTGATGTAACAAGATGATAATATATTATCTCATTTTTATATTATTTTGTTACCTTTGCATCCTGTTGGATAAAAAAGAGATTTGTAATGCAGAATATTATTGCGATAGAAAATGGTGTGACCCGCCATCCGCTGTACCGGATGAAGGAACCGGTGAATATGACACTTGCCGCCGGAGAACATATAGCTGTTGTGGGAAGAAACGGGGCAGGAAAAAGTATATTGGTAGATACGATTACAGGCCGGTGGCCGTTGTTGATGAACGAAGTGAAGTATGATTTCTCTCCTTCTCCTTCGAAGATGGCATACGAGAATATAAAGTATATTGCTTTCCGTGATTCATACGGAGATTCCGATGGAAATTACTATTATCAGCAACGATGGAATGCCCATGATTTGGATGAAACCCCACTGGTACGTGATTTGTTGCCCGAAGCGACCGATTCAGGTCTGAAAAAGGCTTTGTATGAACTGTTTGGCATAGAGAGGATGCTGGATAAACATATTATTCTGCTTTCCAGTGGTGAGTTACGTAAGTTTCAACTGACAAAGACTTTGCTGAGTAATCCGCGTGTACTGATTATGGATAATCCCTTTATCGGACTGGATGCGAAGACGAGGGACCTGCTTCATACATTGTTGGGTGAACTGACTAAAGTAACCCATTTGCAGGTAATCCTTATCTTGTCTAAGTCCGATGATATTCCTGCTTTTATCACTCATGTTATTCCTGTGGAAGACAGGGTGTGTGGTAAAAAGATAACTTTGCAGGAATATTTGGCGGTCCGTAAGCCGATACCGGAACGGATACTTTCCGAAGAAAAGGAGGCACGGATTCTGAATTTGCCTTACGGCGGTGATTTGTATCACACCGAGCACGTAGTCGATTTGAACAAGGTAAGCATCCGTTATGGCGAGCGTACCATTTTGAAAGATTTGGACTGGACAGTGAAATGTGGCGAGAAATGGGCTTTGAGTGGAGAGAACGGTTCAGGAAAGTCTACGTTGTTGAGTTTGGTCTGTGCGGATAATCCGCAGAGTTATGCTTGTGATATTACCTTGTTCGGCAGAAAACGCGGTTCCGGAGAAAGTATTTGGGAGATAAAGAAGCATATAGGATATGTCAGTCCTGAGATGCATCGCGCTTATCTGAAGAACCTTCCTGCCATAGATATTGTGGCAAGCGGACTACATGATTCTGTGGGGTTGTACAAACGTCCGCGTCCCGAGCAGATGGCGGCTTGTGAATGGTGGATGGATATTTTTGGTATTGCAGATTTGAAAGACCGGAATTTCTTGCAGTTGTCCAGTGGCGAGCAGCGTCTGGTGTTGTTGGCCCGTGCTTTTGTGAAGGATCCTGAGTTGCTTATTTTGGACGAACCTTTGCATGGGTTGGACTTGTACAACCGCCGGTTGGTGAAAGATGTGATAGAAACTTTCTGCCGTCGTAAGGACAAGACCATGATTATGGTGACACATTATCAGGAAGAGTTGCCCGCATGTATAACTAACTCTCTTTTCTTGAAGCGGAATTAAAAGTTCTTTTTCAAAAGGTACGTTCCGGGCAGACGGAAGACGACAGGTTAAACGATAGTGCCCTGTCGCTTTCCGGACAAGCCGGGATGTTGGGCTGAGTACAAATAATCCTACTGTTCGTTTCATAAATATAGCATTGAAATTTTTAAAAGAAAACGAATCATGGAAAACACATTAAAAAAGCCTATGACAGGCATTATTCCTCCTTTAGTGACTCCGTTACTGGATAATGACAAACTGGATATTGACGGTTTGGAAAGGTTGATAGAACGATTGATAAAAGGAGGAGTGCACGGATTATTTATACTGGGTACCACCGGAGAAGCGCAGAGTATCAGTTACCGGCTTCGCCATGAAATGATAAAGGAAACTTGCCGTATCAATGCCGGAAGACTTCCGGTTCTGGTTTGTATTTCCGATACATCAATTGTAGAAAGTATTCATCTGGCACATGTAGGGGCCGAGTGTGGTGCTTCAGCCGTAGTTTCCGCTCCCCCTTACTACTTTGCTCCGGGACAGCCTGAACTGGCCGAATTTTATGAGGACCTGATTCCTCAGTTGCCGTTACCTATCTTCTTGTACAATATGCCGTCGCACACGAAAGTGAATTTTGCTCCGGCTACTATTCAACGCATTGCCCGTAATCCTCAGGTGGTGGGATTCAAGGATAGTTCGGCTAATGCCGTTTATTTCCAGTCCGTGATGTATGCCATGAAGGACAGACAGGATTTCGCCATGTTGGTGGGACCGGAGGAAATTACGGCAGAGTGTGTGTTGCTGGGTGGACATGGGGGGATCAACGGAGGTGCCAATATGTTCCCGGAATTATATGTAGATCTTTATCATGCTGCGGTAGCGCGTGACATGGAAACCGTAAGTCGGCTGCAACCCTTGGTGATGCAAATCAGTAGCAGTATTTATACCGTGGGGCAGCATGGCTCCAGTTATTTGAAAGGATTGAAATGCGCGTTGTCTTTATTGGGCGTTTGTGATGATTTTGTTGCGGCTCCTTTCCATCGCTTCAATGTTCCGGAACGCGAGAAGATACGCAAGGCGTTGGAGGCACTCCCTTTTTGTCCGGAGTTGAAACCTTAAATGCTCGGTCTGTATGCATATCATTGATATAATCGTCTTTTTGTTGTTTACCGGCGGAGTCGTGGCCTTCGGTTGTTCTTTCTTTAAGAAGAAAGGTACCTCCGAGGAGTTCACTTCTGCCGGAAGAAGTTTGCCCGGCTGGGTGGTGGGGATGTCCATCTTCGCCACGTATGTCAGCAGTATCAGTTATCTGGGATATCCGGGAAAGGCCTTTTCGGGAGATTGGAATGCATTTGTATTCAGTCTTTCTATTCCTATCGCCTCTTATTTTGCGGCTCGTTACTTTGTGCCTTTTTACCGGAGTCAGGACAGCATATCGGCTTATAGCTTTTTGGAAAACCGTTTCGGCCCTTGGGCACGTATATATGCTTCGTCCTGCTATCTGCTCACCCAGATAGCACGTACAGGGTCTATTCTGTATTTGTTGGCGTTGCCCATGAATGTATTGTTGGGATGGCATATCCAGACCATTATTGTTGTAACCAGTGTGGCTATTGTGCTTTATTCCATGTTGGGTGGCATGAAGGCTGTCATTTGGACAGAGGCCATACAGGGAATTATTCTGATCGGAGGTGCGTTGGTATGTATGTTTATTTTGCTTTTTGATATGCCCGGAGGTCCGGTGCAGACTTTCTCCATCGCCATGGAAGATGGTAAATTCAGCTTGGGAAGCTTTGGAAGCAGTTTAAGTGAGTCCACTTTTTGGGTGTGTCTGATTTATGGTATATTTACTAATTTGCAGAACTATGGTATAGACCAGAGTTATGTGCAACGTTATCATACGGCGAAGAATGAGAAGGAGGCTAAATTTTCGGCCTTGTTCGGAGGATATTTGTTTATTCCCGTTTCGGCCGTTTTCTTTATGATAGGAACCGGGCTGTATGCGTTCTATAAAGTGCATCCGGGGATCTTGCCCGACGGGGTGGGGGCGGATTATGTCTTTCCGTTTTTTATAGTCAATGAGTTGCCGGTGGGGTTGACAGGCCTGCTGATTGCTTCTATCTTTGCCGCAGGTATGAGTACCATTGCGACCAGTGTCACTAGTTCGTCTACCATCATTCTGACGGATTATTATCAGCGGTTCCGCAAACATGCCGGAAACAGGGAGCGGATGTTGGTGCTGAAACTCTCCAGTGTAGGAGTGGGAGTGGCAGGGATTCTGGTGGCTTTTGCCTTTATGAGTGTGCAAAGTGCGCTGGATGCCTGGTGGGCGTTGGCGTCTATTTTCAGCGGAGGCATGTTGGGACTGTTTCTATTGGGGTATATTTCGAGGAAGGCACGTAATTTTGATGCGGTACTGGGAGTCGTTTGTGGAGTAATTCTGGTTTGTTGGATTGTGATATCCCCTTTTGTACATGCTAATCTGGCTATCGTATTCGGAACGTTGCTGATATTTTTGGTGGGATTCCTGAGTGCTAATCTGCTTAATAAGAGAAGGTGTAAGTAGAATAACTTAATTTTATAAAACTCAACTTTATAGAAAAGAATTTTTCATCTGAAACTTGACATTCTTCATTGACAATAAGAAGGCCGTATCACTTTTGAGTAATGATACGGCTTTTCTGTATTTGTCGGTTACAATCTGTAACCTTTAGAATGTTCATTTTGGTTTTGATTCACTCTCCGGTTTATTAATCGTTTCATCGTTCTCCTTATCAGATAAATCTTTTCAGCTCATTGACCCTGTTTAATGCGGCATTGAAATCTTCCACCAGTTCTTTCATCACTTCGTCTACCGTCTGTAATTTATGTATGCATGATGCGACTTGTCCTATTTCCAGTTCACCTTCGAATAAATCTCCTTCAAAGATTCCCTTTTTGGCACGTCCTTTTCCTAACAAAGTGCGTAGTTCATCCGTTGTTGCGCCACGGCTTTCCGCTTCTTCCACTTGTTTGAAGAAATCATTCTTGACCAACCGGACGGGAGAGAGCTGTTTCAATGTCAGTTGGGTATCTCCTTCATTCAGTCGCAGACACCGGTCTTTGAATGTGAAATGAGCAGAACTCTCTTCGGTTAATGCAAAGCGCGTGCCTATTTGTACCCCGTCGGCCCCCAATGCCATAGCAGCCAGTATGCTTTCTCCCGATCCGATACCTCCGGCAGCTATCAACGGCACAGTGGTGATCTGTCTGACGGCTGGAATAAGACATAGGGTGGTCGTTTCCTCCCGTCCGTTATGTCCTCCTGCTTCGAATCCTTCGGCTACGATGGCGTCTACACCTGCTTCTTCACATTTGGCGGCAAACTTGGTGCTTGCCACTACATGGGCCACAATGATTCCATGCTCATGCAGGTGTTCTGTCCAGGTCTTTGGATTTCCGGCAGAGGTGAAGACGATTTTCACACCCTCTTCTATTACCATATTGATAAGGATGTCTATTTCGGGATACATCAGCGGAATGTTTACTCCAAAAGGTTTGTCTGTCGCCGCTTTGCATTTCTGTATGTGTTCGCGTAAGGTCTCGGGATGCATGGAGCCTGCTCCTATCAGTCCCAGTCCTCCGGCGTTACTTACTGCGGAGGCCAGTCGCCAACCGCTACACCATACCATTCCTCCCTGTATGATGGGATACTTTATTCCAAAAAGATTGCAAATTCTGTTCATATGTAATAATTTAATAATTTGTCTATTTGCTAATGTACCAATAACTATGTGGGACATAATACAGCCGATTAGCACATTGACAAATTGTTCATTATACAAAACAACTAACTTTTATTGAATGTTTTAGGGGGAAAGTAGTGAAAAAAGGAAAAATTCTTAGAAATTTTAAGGTTTGTAGAACAGAAATGGTCTATCTTTGTTCTCAGAATTAAAATTGTATATTTATAACCGGAGACAACACATGTTATTTCTAATTGAATTTGTCCTTGTCGCTATTATTGTAGGTGCCCGTCTGGGAGGTATCGGACTGGGAGTGATGGGAGGTGTAGGCCTTGCCATATTGACCTTTGTTTTCGGACTTCAACCTACCGCTCCCCCTATTGATGTGATGTTGATGATTGTCGCCGTTATCTCTGCCGCCTCTTGTATGCAGGCTGCCGGCGGACTGGACTATATGGTGAAATTAGCAGAACGGTTGTTGCGTCGTAACCCTTCACAAGTGACTATCCTGAGTCCGTTGGTTACTTATCTGTTTACTTTTGTCGCAGGTACGGGGCATGTGGCCTACTCTGTGCTTCCTGTCATAGCCGAGGTGGCTACGGAAACTAAAATTCGTCCTGAGCGTCCTTTAGGCATTGCCGTTATCGCCTCGCAACAGGCTATTACCGCCAGCCCTATCTCTGCCGCTACCGTAGCGTTGCTGGGATTGCTGACAGGATTTGACATCACTCTGTTTGATATTCTAAAGATTACTATTCCCGCTACATTAATCGGTGTGCTGGTGGGAGCTTTCCTTTCAAAGAAGGTGGGTAAAGAGTTGTTGGAAGATCCCGAATACTTGCGCCGCTTGGAAGCCGGGATGATTGATACAAAACATGTGGAGCTGAACGATGTGAAGAATATGTTTCATGCCCGTATCTCGGTGATAATTTTTATTGCCGCCACGCTGTTGATAGTGTTGTTCGGTTCTATTCCTGCCATGCGTCCTGTGTTCAATGGTACGGCTTTGGATATGCCGGCTATTATTGAGATTTTGATGTTGTGTGCGGCGGCTGTTATTCTTCTCATTTCACGTACGGATGGAATTAAAGCTACACAAGGCAGTGTGTTTCCTGCCGGGATGCAGGCGGTAATCGCTATATTTGGTATTGCATGGATGGGAGATACCTTCATTAATGGAAACATTACGGAACTGACAGGCTCTATTGAGGGGATTGTGCGCCAAATGCCCTGGTTGTTCGGTCTGGCATTGTTTGTCATGTCCATTTTGCTTTATAGCCAGGCTGCTACGGTGCGTGCCATTGTGCCGTTAGGAATAGCACTGGGTATTTCTCCGATGATGTTGATTGCTTTGTTCCCTGCTGTCAACGGATATTTCTTTATTCCTAATTATCCTACAGTAGTGGCAGCTATAAATTTTGACCGTACAGGAACAACAGGCATTGGAAAATGGATTCTGAATCATTCGTTCATGATGCCTGGGATGGTGGCCACCATTGTTTCTATTGTGGTAGGTCTGCTGCTGGTACAGGTGTTCTAGAAAGGAAAGGGGGTAGGTGTATTCGGACTTGAAGATGAGTGATCTTCTGCCTGTAACATTTATAATGATTCGATGTATACATATATATCATCGGCACATCTTCTTCTTTGTGTGAACAAAATTTCCAAATATTTATTATAGTAATAAAACCTAAACTTGAAAAGATTATGAACGGATTAAGAAAACTCAGCCTTATGGCGGCAATGCTGGTATGTACCACATTGGCTGCTGTCGCCCAAAAGCCTAATATCCATATATTGGCTACAGGAGGGACTATTGCCGGAACAGGCGCTTCGGCTACTAAAACAAATTATACTGCCGGACAGGTGGCTATCAGCACATTGCTGGAAGCGGTTCCCGAAGTGAACAAAATAGCCAATGTGACCGGGGAACAGATTGTAAAAATCGGCTCTCAGGACATGAATGATGCCGTATGGCTGACGTTGGCCAAGCGTATCAACGAGCTTTTCAGCCGTGGAGATGTGGACGGTATCGTGATTACCCACGGGACTGACACGATGGAAGAAACCGCCTTTTTCCTGAACTTGACTGTGAAGAGTGACAAGCCTGTTGTATTGGTAGGAGCCATGCGCCCCTCTACGGCCATGAGTGCGGACGGACCGCTGAACTTGTATAATGCAGTAGTCACTGCCGCCGCCAGGGAATCACGGGGAAAAGGTGTCGTAATTGCCATGAACGGTTTGATTTTGGGAGCTCACGGAGCCATGAAGACCAATACGGTGGATGTACAGACTTTCCAGTCCCCTAACTCCGGTGCGTTGGGATATGTCTTGAATGGTAAGGTTTTCTATAATATGGAATCTTTGAAACGCCATACCACCGGTTCCGATTTTGATGTGGCCCACCTTGACAAGCTGCCGAAAGTAGGTATCGTTTACAGTTATTCCAATGTAGAGGCTGATGTTATGATCCCTTTTCTGAATAATGGTTACCAAGGTATTATTCATGCCGGTGTGGGGAATGGCAACATTCATCAGAATTTGTTTCCGATGTTGGAAAAGGCCCGTCAGCAAGGTATTTTGGTAGTGCGTTCCAGCCGTGTTCCTACCGGACCGACCACATTGGATGCCGAGGTGGATGATAATAAATATCAATTCGTGGCTTCACAAGAGTTAAATCCTCAGAAAGCGCGTGTGTTGTTGATGTTGGCATTAACTAAAACAAAAGACTGGAAGAAGATTCAGGAATACTTCAACGTATACTAGTCCATCCGGCACTTTTTCTTTTTATCTCTTTTTCTTTTGTGCGCATAAAAGAAAAAGAGAATACATTACAACCTAAAACTTTGACTTATGAAAAGAATAATGTTAGTATGCCTGACAGCCCTTGCTGTCTCAGGCACTTACCCTTTATATGCCCAATCTTCCGAAAGTGATTTCATGGCCGGTGACAAAAGCCTGTTTGAAGAAGTCACCGGTATCAAGAAGAAAACGGACAAGTTCAATCTCTATCTTAATATGCACGGTGATTTCAATATGAAATGGAACGACTCCGGATTTGATCAGGGCGCATTCGAAATGAAGCAGCTCCGTATCGAAATGAAGGGAGATATCAATGATTGGTTGAGTTACCGTTACCGTCAGCGTCTGAATCGGGGTAACGATGGTTCCGGCAATATAGATAATGTACCTACCAGCATAGATTGGGCAGGAGTAGGCATCAAATTAAATAAGTTCTCATTTTTTGCCGGAAAGCAATGTGTCTCGTATGGTGGTATAGAATTTGATTTGAATCCGATTGATATTTACGAATATAGTGACATGATAGAGCACATGAGTAACTTCATGACCGGTTTGAATGTGGCATACAACTATAATCCTTATCAGCAGATACAATTTCAGGTATTGAACAGTCGGAACGGACCGTCCGAGGAGATGTATGGGGATTTGGAACGTACCAAACTGCCGTTGGTTTATACCTTGAACTGGAATGGTAATTTTCTGGATGTTTTCAAAACCCGTTGGTCTGCCTCTGTCATGAACGAAACGAAAGGCGAGAAGATGTATTATTATGCTTTGGGTAATGAATTTAATTTCAGCCCTAAATGGCATGCCTATTTTGACTGGATGTATTCTCGTGAAGGAGTAGACCGTAAAGGAATTATAACTAGCATAGTAGGGACTGATAATCAGGCACACAATGCTTTTAATGCCGAATATATGTCCTATGTGTTGCATGTGAATTATCGTTTTGCCCCAAAGTGGAACTTGTTTGCAAAAGGAATGTATGAAACTGCTTCCGTTTATAAGGCAAGTGATGAAGTGGAAAAAGGGAAATATCGCACGGCATGGGGATATGCAGGAGGTATAGAATTTTATCCGATGGAGAGCAATCTGCACTTCTTCCTGGCATACGTGGGGCGTTCCTATAAATATACCGATCGTGCAAAGGCGTTGGGTGAGGATAATTTCAGTACCCATCGTGTGTCAGTGGGATTCATTTGGCAGATGCCTGTATTCTAGCTCATGTTTTCCTTTTTTGTTTGTTGTTCTGCATTGCGTTACCTCCTCTTGGAGATAGCGTAATGGCAGGATGAAGACGATGGAAGGGCAGAAAGAATATGTTTGTTTTTGTTTGGGAGCGATCCATTTATTCTTGAGCCAGACTTTCTACCGATTTGATGAAAGCTTCGGCACGTGGTCTGAGATAATCTACCAATGCGGCATCGCAATAGGCAAAGTCTTCGTAGTCTCCACTGTGCCGTTTGTCAAACAAGTTGCTGAATGTGCTGCCATGTTCCAGACTCAGTACTCCTGTGCGCACAAAGTGATAGGACAACATTGTTTTTACTCCA
>OGFN01000401.1_pt1 | contig 22342 bp, 26 predicted proteins | sample 1570921 | NCBI WGS metagenome assembly OGFN01 (sample SAMEA2581940, study PRJEB24529) | metagenome | biome: Human gut stool | place: China | collected 2011
CGTTGCCCGAAAGGCCGGGGCGTGGCCGTCGATTTTTTTGTGGTGCGCCTGTGCGGCGACGATCTTTTCGAGCACCTGCTCGTCGGCGTTCGCGACGCCGACATAGTTCATCATTTCGGCCAGACCCTCGACGCGGTTGTGCTCGTAGAACGAGTCGATCGCGCGGTAATCGAGCACCGCGCCGGATTCGTCGAGCGGCGTTGCGGGCACGCAGGAGGGGAGCATGAAGCGCACGTCAACGGGCAGATCTTCCGTCGCCTGCAGCATATACTCGATGCCGTCGGTGCCCATGACATTGGCGATCTCGTGCGGGTCGGTGATGACGGTCGTGGTGCCGTGCGGAATGACGGCGTTGGCAAATTCCTTGGGGGAAACGAGCGCGCTCTCTAAGTGGATGTGCGCGTCGACAAAGCCGGGCAGCACGAGCTTGCCGCCCATGTCGATCTCGACCGCGCCCTCGTAATGCTCGCCCATGCCTGCGATCAGCCCTTCGGCCACGGCGATGTCGCCATGGCTGAGCTCATTGCAGAAGACGTTCACATACGTCGCGTTCTTGAGCACGAGGTCGGCCTTCTGCCGTCCCGAGGCCACCTCGACGACGTGGAGCTTCTTGTTCAGCTTGCGGTTGATCTTTCCTGCGTAGCTTTCCCGGTATGCCATGCGTTTTCCTCCTTATTTTGTTGTGTTTGACCAGTTTATCGGATGAATCATCCATCTTCCTCGTTTATTTTTTATAGGATACTACGTTCTTTCGCACTTGTCCAGCAGAAAAAGCTAAAATATTTTTAGTAAAACTGACGAAAAGTGAGAAGGTGCAGAAGTTCACTGTATCATAAACTGTATGATGGACCGGACAAATACAGGCCGTTGCCGAAAGATTGCTTTTCACAAAATGCTGTTTACAAGCATCTGATAATACAGTATAATTAAACAAACGGTATAGAGATAAATGAATATTTTCAACTAAAAGACGAATAAAACGCGCTGGCATTCACTGCGCCGGGCTTGCTTGAAGTGGCCCGCACACAAAATGGAGGCTGCGGCAATTTTAGGACCGGACAAGGAGGGGGGAAGATATGAAAACCGAGCATTCCTATTCCGCAAAGGGCGTTTTGGCTGCGCTGGGGAGATCCGCTTTGTATCTGCTCTTTTTTGTGGCGGTGCAGGTTTTGCTGCCCTTTGTCTATGGGATCGGTATCGCTGCCGATGCGGCGATCAATAGGGGAGCGGACCTTGCACGGGGGGCGCAGGCGGTGGCGGAGCGGCTTCTGGACGGCCTGTCGGCGCTCACGCTGCTATCGTGCCTGATCATCGCCGCAGTACTGCTGCTGTGGTTCCTGCTGCGGAAAAAGCCGCTATCCGAGGCGGCGGGCCTTCGTCACTGCTCGGGCTGGACGGTGGGCTTCTGCGCCTTCGGCGCGGTCGGACTCTATGTGCTGGTCAGTCTGGTGCTTGCCCTGCTGCCGGAAAGCTGGATGGAGGAATATGGAAAAGCCATGCGCCTGAGCACAGAGACGGGGCTGATCCCGGCGCTTGCCGTGGTGGCCGGCGCGCCGGTTGCGGAGGAGCTCGTGTTCCGCGGCGTCATCCAGTCGCGGCTGGAACGTGCCATGCCGGTGTGGATCGCAATTGTACTGCAAGCGGTACTCTTTGGATTCATCCACGGAACGCCGGTGCAGATCGGCTACGCGTTTCTCATGGGCCTGCTTTTCGGCTATATTCGCTATCGCACGGGGAGCATCCTGCCCACGATCGCCGCGCACGCCGCGTTTAACGCAATGAACGACCCGCTGGGGCTTTTGGGCGGTTTTGCGGAGAAGTGGCAGTTCCTTGCCGTCATGGCCGCCGTATGCGCGGCGGGCTGCGTGCTCTGCCGCCGCGGTTTGAGCGGACTAAGAACAGCGCCGGAGGCCGAAGCAAGGGCCACATCGCCGACGGTCTGCGAGGAGATCACCGAATAACAGAGAAAGCGCCTTTCAAAGAAAGCTCTTTGAAAGGCGCTTTGCGCTTCTGTGATTGAATCTTTTTACTTCACGCTGCCGTCGGCGTTGAAGACGGGCAGCTTTTCAAGGAACAGGATGTCCTTGCGGTCGGCTGCGCCGCCCTCGGCGAGAACGGCCATGCGGCCCGTAACGGTGCCGCCCGCCTTTTCGACGAGTGCTTCCATCGCCTTGAGCGAGCCGCCCGTGGAGATGACATCGTCGACGAGCAAAATCTTCTTGCCGCGGATGAGGTCCGCGTCGTCAGAGCCGAGGAAAAGCTTCTGCTGGGCGACGGTGGTGATGGACTTGTCCTCCACGGAAATGGGGTCGGGCATGTAGACCTTGGGGCCCTTGCGCGCGATAAAATACTTTTTCGCGCCGCTCTGGCGCGCCATTTCGTGGATGAGGGGAATGGACTTGGCCTCAGCGGTGAAGAGGTAATCGTAGTCGATGCCCTCGGCGAGCTTCAAGAGCTCTGCTGCGCAGCGCACGGTCAGCTCCGCGTCGCCGAACATGATGAAAGCACCGATATAAAGATCGTCCGTTACCTTGCAGATGGGAAAGTCGCGGTCAAGACCCGCGACATGCATCGGATAAGTCGCCATAAAAGGAAGCTCCCTTCGCGTTTTACATCTTTTTCTGCCGTTTCGCGCGGCAAACAGGATTTAGTATATCTTTTTTGCGCGGATTGTCAAGCGGTCAGACCTCGGTGTCGCCCTCGGGCAGGATGATCGCGCAGGCAATATAGGCGAGCACGCCGGTACCGGCGGCCAGAGCGAGGACCGCCCAGAGCACGCGCACGATCGACGGGTCAATGTTGAAGTAGTCTGCGATGCCTGCGCAGACGCCGCAGATCATCTTGTTGTTGCGGGACTTGTAAAGACGCTTTCTTTCGTCCATGATCGTTCTCCTTATCCGGCTGCGAGAGCAGCCACGGTGGGTTTGTAAATAACTATTATAGTATACCACGTTTTTGCACGTTGTAAAGTGCGGTTTTTCCGCGTTTTGGGCAGGAAAAGGAGAGTGCGCAGAGGAAAATGCGCGATATTTTGCGCTTTTGCCGCTTTTTTGCCGGCAAGGGGCAAATTCCCCCTTGCAAGTTCCTTTTTTCTGTGATATAAGTACCACTTAGACAAATGCTGTGAAAGGGAAAATAGCGTGTTTGTTCCGCGTAGAGAGGACCGGTCGGCGGCTGGGAGCCGGTCTGCGGGATGTCGCTTGGTTCGCCCCCGAGCAGCCGCGAGGAAATGCGCGGCCGGTCAGCCCCCGTTACGGGCAGCGAGCGCGCGCCTTTGGGCGCGAATCAGGGTGGTACCGCGGAAGAAAGTCTTTCGTCCCGAGAGTGTCGGGAGGAAAGGCTATTTTTTTGCCCCTGCCGCCGATTTTTGAAATTCTGCAAATTTTTACCTGAAAAGGAGAAATGATATGAAACAACAACTGGAAGCGATCCGCAAGGCGGCGCTCGATGCGATCTCCGACGCCGGCAAGGCGGAGGACCTCGAAGCACTGCGCGTCCGCTACCTTGGCAAAAAGGGGGAGCTGACCGCCGTTTTGAAGCAGATGGGCAAGCTCAGCGCCGAAGAGCGCCCCGTGATCGGGCAGCTCGCCAACGACGTGCGCGCCAAGCTTGAAGCGGACATCGAGGAAAAGACGAAAGAGCTCGCCGACAAGGCCATGGAGCTCAAGCTCAAGTCCGAGGCCGTGGACGTGACCATCCCCGGCAAGCAGGAAAAGATCGGCGTGAAGCACCCGATGTATCAGGTGCTCGACGAGATCAAGGACATCTTCGTCGGCATGGGCTTTGAAATTCTCGAAGACCGCGAGGTCGAACTCGCCGAGTACAACTTCACGAAGCTCAACGTCGAGGAGGGCCATCCCGCCCGCGAGTGGAGCGACACGTTCTATTTCACCGAGGACAGCTCGATCCTTCTGCGCACGCAGACCTCTCCGATGCAGATCCACGCGATGGAGACGCGCGAGCTGCCCATCCGCATTCTAGCCCCCGGCCGCGTGTACCGCAAGGACGAGGTCGACGCCACGCACTCGCCCATGTTCCACCAGATCGAGGGCATGGCCATCGACAAGGGCATTACGATGGCGGACCTCAAGGGCACGCTCAACGAGGTCGTGCGCCAGCTCTACGGCGAGCACACGGTCACGCGCTTCCGCCCCCATCACTTCCCGTTCACCGAGCCGAGCTGCGAAATGGACATTCAGTGCCACAAGTGCCACGGCGCAGGCTGCCCCACCTGCAAGGGCGAGGGCTGGATCGAGGTGCTCGGCGCCGGCATGATCCACCCGAAGGTCCTCGAGGGCTGCGGCATCGACTCCACGGTCTATTCCGGCTGGGCGTTCGGCATGGGCCTTGAGCGTCTGGCGCTCGGCCACTTCAAGATCAGCGATCTGCGTTTGATCTTCGAGAACGATGTCCGCTTCCTCGAACAGTTTTAATATTCCTCGCGAAAGCGGCGAGCCGCTTTCTGCGATCTCTTTCGCAGGGTGCTGCACCGCACTCGCTTTGCTCGCACGAGCGCACCCTGAGCGGTGTTTTTTCTGGCGCGCATGTCGTCACAAAAAACGAAATTTGATTGTTACTTCTTAGGAGGATACAAATATGATCCTATCCCGTAATTGGCTCAACGAATTCGTTGACCTCAAGGATATCACCGATAAGCAGTTCAACGACGAGATGACGCTCTCCGGCTCGAAGGTCGAGACCATCGAGTGTCCCGACGAGAACCTCAAGAACGTGGTCGTCGGCAAGATCCTTGAAATGAAGCGCCACGAAAACTCCGACCATATGTGGGTCGTGAAGATTGACGTCGGTCAGGCGGAGCCCGTGCAGATCGTCACGGGCGCGTGGAACGTCCATGTGGGCGACTATGTGCCCGCCGCGCTTTCCGGCGCACACCTGCCCGGCGGCGTCAAGATCGAAAAGGGCGAGCTGCGCGGCGTCGCGTCCGACGGTATGCTCTGCTCGCTCAAGGAGCTTGGCATGACGGCGGAGCATGACTTCCCCTATGCCGTCATCACGCCCGCCGCCATCCTGAACGACTATCATCCCATCGACCCCGCGAAGCCCTCCATCCCCGCGGACATTAAGCCCGGCGACAAGGTCTACGGCCCCGTGGTTGCCGCCCGGGTGCTTGAATGCGCCCCGCTGATCGACGGCACGTTCCACACCTGCCTCGACCTCGGCAATGCGACCGCCGTGCCCGATACGCGCTGCTCCAACCTCCACGAAGGCGACCTTGTCGCGTACAACACGAAGAGCGACACGATCTGCACGCTCGAAGACCTGCACGCCGAGCAGAAGGAGTTCCCTCACTGCATCGCCGACGGCATCTTCATCCTGCGCGAGGAGGACGCCGAGCCGGGCCTCAACATGGCGCACATCCTCGGCTTTGACGATTCCATCGTCGAGTTTGAGATCACGCCCAACCGCCCCGACTGCCTCTCTGTCATCGGCCTTGCGCGCGAGGCGAGCGCGACGTTCAAGCGCCCCCTTAAGCTGCACACGCCCGAGCCGCACGGCTGCGGCGGCAGCATCGCCGACCTTGTCGACATCGACATTGAGGACGGCGACCTCTGCCCGCGCTACACCGCGCGCATGGTGAAAAACGTCAAGATCGCTCCATCTCCGCGCTGGATGCGCGAGAGATTGCGCAACAGCGGCGTGCGCCCCATCAACAACATCGTCGATATTACGAACTATGTGATGCTCGAATACGGCCAGCCGATGCACGCCTTTGACTTCAGCTGCGTCGAAGGCGGCCACATCATCGTGCGCACCGCGCGCGAGGGCGAGACCATCCAGACGCTCGACGGCAACGAGCGCAAGCTGACGCCGAACATGCTCTGCATCTGCGACGAGCACAAGCCCGTCTGCGTCGCGGGCGTCATGGGCGGCGCGAACAGCGAGATCGTCGGCGACACGGCGATGGTGCTCTTTGAGTCCGCTAACTTCAACGGCGTTTCCGTGCGCCGCACGGCCAGCGCCCTCGGCATGCGCACCGACGCCTCCTCCCGCTATGAAAAGGGCCTCGACATGATGAACACCATCAAGGCCGTTGAGCGCGCCTGCGAGCTCGTGGAGCTGCTCGGCTGCGGCGAGGTCGTCGACGGCGTGATGGACGTGGTCGCCAAGGAAAAGGCCCCCACGGTCGTCAAGCTCGAACCCGACAAGATCAACGCCCTGCTCGGCACGGAACTCAGCGAAGACCTGATGCGCGAAATTCTTGTCTCCCTCGGCTTTATCCTGAATGGCGACGACATCTACGTGCCGTCCTGGCGCGGCGACGTCGAGCATTACAGCGACATTGCCGAAGAGGTCGCGCGCTTCTACGGCTACAATAAGATTCCCTGCACGCTCATGCGCGGCGAGACCACGCGCGGCGGCTTTAGCGAGCAGCAGCGCTTCGACCGCGCCATCGGCGGCGCTGTGCGCGCGCTGGGCTACGATGAGATCATCACCTATTCCTTCATCAGCCCGACCTATTACGATAAGATCCGCATGCCGAAGGATTCCTCGCTGCGCAACTCCCTGAAGATTTTGAACCCGCTGGGCGAGGATACCTCCATCATGCGCACGACGATCCTGCCGAGCATGCTCGAGATCATTGCCCGCAACCACAGCTACCGCAACAAGTCCGCCCGCCTCTATGAGCTCGGCAAAATTTACCTGCCGCGCGAGGATGGCCTTGCTGACGAGCCGAAGTACCTCTCCCTCGGCGCTTACGGCGACGGCGTGGACTTCTTTTCCTTCAAGGGCGGCATCGAGACGCTGCTGCACGAGCTGCGTATCACGGATGTCAAGTACGTCGCCTGCACCGACAATGATTCTTATCACCCCGGCCGCTGCGCGAAAGTGTATGCGGGCGAGACATACCTCGGCGTGTTCGGCCAGATCCATCCGCTCGTCGCGGCGAACTACGGCATGGACACCGAGGTCTACACCGCAGAGCTGAGCTTCGATGCGATGTATGAAAAGCGCGGCGACATCCCTGTCTACCAGCCGCTTCCGAAGTTCCCCGCTGTCACGCGCGACATCGCCGTCGTGTGCGACGAGGCCGTCACGGTCGGCGCGCTCGAAGAGAGCATCCGCCGCGGCGCGAAGGGCCTTCTCAAGGATGTGTCGCTGTTCGATATTTACCGCGGCCCAGGTGTGGCCAGCGGCAAGAAGAGCGTGGCGTTCAACCTCGTTCTGCGCGCGGATGACCGCAGCCTGACCGGCGAAGAGGCAGATGAGGACGTCCAGTCCATCCTCGCAGCGCTCAAGGCCGACCACAACGCGGTGCTCCGCTGAGAATTCCTTAAGGAAACATTACGATTTGGTTACAGTTGACAGCGCTCTCTTTACTTTTTGAAATTGCGTTGCTATACTGTCTGCATGGAAAGGAGGGGCTCTCCCAATGGAAGAATTTACCCGAAAGTTTAATGTTGCGCAGGAAAAGGACGCTGAGATCCGTCATATTCTGACCACCGTTTATGCCGCGCTGGAGGATAAGGGCTATAATCCCATCAACCAGATCGTGGGCTACATCCTGTCGGAGGACCCCACCTATATCACGAACCATAACAACGCCCGCACGCTGATCCGCAAGCTGGATCGCGACGAGCTGCTGCAAACGCTTGTGCGCAGCTACCTCGGCAAGTAAGCGAAAAGCGTCAGAATAGCGACCCTCGGAGACCGTGAACGCGGCCTCCGAGGGTTTGTTGCATTTTTTCGCCCCACTTTTATTGACAAGGGGGGCAAAAAATGCTATACTGCAAAAAGTTACAAAACGGTTACAAAGTTACAAATTGGTTACAAGGACAGGAGTGAGTCAGATGGCAGAAGCTACGGAAGGTCTCGTTTACCGCGGACACCCGCTGCGCCGTGTGGATAATCTCATCTACTACGGCTCGATGGCGGATAAATATATCGTGATGATGCAGGTGTTGGATACCACGCCGCTCAAGGATATCACGCTTGCCAAGCGCGTTTCCATTCAGTTGCAGATGACGGACGCAAGCCTTCGTTCGCGCGACCGTGTGGTCCGCTCGACGGAAAAAGGAAGCCTTGGCGAGGCGATGGAATTTGCCTCCATCTGGCTTGAGCGCGCGCTGAGCGGCAAGATGTAAATAGCCGCCGCGCAGCCCCCCTGATTTTATTCACGAAAGGATGACTCAGCTATGAGAAACCATTCACGATGCTTATCATTCCTGCTTTCGGGCATTCTCTCCGTCAGCCTGCTCGCGCCGCTCTCTTCGGCGCAGGCCGCTTACGACGGTTCAATCCGCAACCTCGTTGACCGCGTGACGGTGCTGACGGAATCCGTTCAGACCGAGAGCGCGAACGAAGAAGAGCTCGCCAAGCTCGATGAGATGCAGGCAGAGCTTGAAGACAAGGCCGACGCCAAGGAAGACGTGAGCGAGACCGAGACCGTCTCCATGGTCGTTACGGGCGGCACGATCAACGTGCGCACGGGTCCCGGCACGAATTACGACAAGATCACGCAGGTGGTCAGCGGCAAGCAGGTCACCGTCGTCGGTGAATCGAACGGCTGGTATCAGGTCACGTTCGACTCCACGACCGGCTGGCTGCTCGGTGAATATCTGCGCGATCCTGCCGACCTCGACGGCACAGTGGGCGCAAAGGTCGTCTCCATGGCGATGCCCTTCCTCGGCACGCGCTACCGCTCCGGCGGCGCGTCCCCCAACGGCTTTGACTGCTCGGGCTTCACGATGTATCTCTACGCGCAGCTCGGCTACTCCCTGCCGCACTCGGCGACCGCCCAGTATAAGAACTGCGGCTACGCCGTCGCCAAATCCGACTTGCAGCCCGGTGATCTGGTGTTCTTCTCGGATTCCTCACACGCCATCGGCCACGTCGGCATCTACATCGGCAACGGTCAGATCATCCACGCGCGCTACAGCGTCGGCAAGATCACGATCGACAGCCTGTCCGCGAGCTACTATGCTTCCCGCTACGTCGGCGCGAAGCGCATCGCGTAAAAGTACATAAAGAAAGCGGAACAGCTTAGGCTGTTCCGCTTTTTTACTTCATCAAAAAGCAGCGAAGCTGCTTGATGAGAGAGCTTCAGAAAATGGTGCTCACCGCGCCATTTCCTGCAAAGTGTCGCTGCGGACGCGCGTGTCGTCCTCCGCGACGGATCAAAATACTTGCCGCCTGCAGGCGGCAAATGAAGTCGATTGACCGTTCGCCTTGCCTTGCGCAGATAGTGCGAGCTGTTACTCAACAGTTGTTTCGGTGTCGCTTTCCTTGGCCTTCTTCACCTCCGCGGCGCGGATGGCTTCTGCTTCGGCCTTGGCTTCAGCGAGGACTTTTTTCTCGCTCTTTGTTTTGAGCTGCTTTTCGTCGAACTGCGCCCAGAGGTCGGGGCGGCGCAGCATCGTGCGCTTGTAGCTCTCTTTTTTGCGCCATTTGGCCACGTTTTCGTGGTGGCCGGAGAGCAGCACGTCCGGCACGCGGCGGCCGTGCCATTCATCGGGGCGGGAATACTGCGGATACTCCAGAAGCCCAGCCCAGTGGGACTCCTCGGTGAAGCATTCCTCCTCGGGCAGCACGCCCGGGACCATGCGGCAGATGGCGTCCGTCACGGCCATGGCGGGAATTTCGCCGCCCGTGACGACGAAGTCGCCCATCGAGAGCTCTTCGTCCACGCACTCGTCGATAAAGCGCTGGTCGATGCCCTCGTAGTGGCCGCAGACTAAAATGAGGTGGTCATACTTATCCTTCAGCTCGCGCGCCACGCTCTGTGTGAACGTGCGCCCGCAGGGGGAGAGGTAGATCGTATGCCCGCGGCTGCCAGCCTCCTCGCACACATGCGCCCAGCAGCGGTACAGGGGGTCTGCCTGCATCACCGCGCCGCGCCCGCCGCCGTAGGGGTAGTCGTCGACCTGCATCTGCTTGTTCGTCGTGTAGTCGCGGATCTGATGTGTCTTGATCGTGATGTAGCCGCGCTCCTGCGCGCGGCCAAGGATGCTGACGTTCATCATCGCGTCGACCGAAGCGGGGAAGAGTGTTAAAATATCAATCCTCATCGGTCTCTAACCCCTCGATCATGTGCACGCTGATCTCGCGCGATTCCTCGTCGATGTCCGTGATGAAGATATCCTTCACCGCGGGGATGAGATAGGTCTTCTCCTCGCCTTTGACCTTGTAGAGCTTGTGGGCGGGGTAGGAGAGCACGTCCACCACCGTGCCGATATACGTGTGGGGGAAGTAGTTATAGACGTTCATGCCGATGATCTCGGCGTCGAAGTGCTCACCTGGCTTGAGCTGGACATCGTTGCGGCGGATGGAGAGCACCTTGCGCTTGAGCGCGGCGGCAGCATCCATGTCGTCGACCTCGGGCAGCTTCATGAGCACCATGTCGCCCTGCACGCGCTTGCTCGTCGGGCGGAAGGGCGCACCGTCCATGTAGAACGTTTTGAACCCGCACAGAAGATCTGGGCTCACGTCCCAGGGCTGTACCTTGACCTCGCCGCGCACGCCGTGCGTGTTCACGATCTGGCCGACTTCGATATATTCCGGGCGCGCGCTCGGCTGCGGCGCGCTCTTTTTGGAAAAGAGACCCATTGTCATGCTCCTTTATTTTGTTCTATCCATCCAGTATAGCGGAATCGGCGGGGGATGGCAAGAATAAAAAACGTTCCCGAGAGCTTCTCGGGAACGTTTTTGCAGTTCAGTCTACGATGTCGACAGACACCTTTACGCCGGTGCGCTGAGCATAGGAACGGACGACCGTGCGGATCTCCTTGGCAATGCGGCCCTGACGGCCGATGACCTTGCCCATATCGTCAGGTGCGACGCGCAGCTCCAACGTAAGCTCGTCCGCGCCCTGCTTCTCCGTGACGGTGACGTCATCGGGATGCTCAACAAGGCTGCGGGCGATGTAGAGCAGCAAGTCTTTCATTTCTTGCACCCCGGGTCTTACAGCGCATTGACTTTCTTCAGCAGCGCACGGACCGTGTCGGTGGGCTGAGCGCCGGTCTTGATCCACTCCTGAGCGCGCTCAGCGTCGATCTTGATCTCGGCGGGGGAGACGCAGGGATTGTAGGTGCCGATCTCTTCGATGAAGCGGCCGTCGCGGGGATAACGGGAATCAGCGACGACAACACGATAGAAAGGAGCCTTCTTGGCGCCCATTCTGCGCAGACGAATTTTAACCATGGTTACTACCTCCAAAAATAATGTAAATGATTTTGTATTATGATGAAATGCTTGTGCACTTATCAACGGAAATTACTTGAAGCGTTTCTTGCGCCCGAAACCGCGCATCCGGCCGCCGCCGAAGCCGCCCATGCCCTTTGGCATCTTGCCGCCGCGCGTGACCTGCTTGATCATGCTCTGCATCATCTCAAACTGCTTGAGCAGGCGGTTGACGTCCACAACCTCGAGTCCGCAGCCGGCGGCGATGCGCTTTTTGCGGCTGGCGCCGAGCACCGCGGGATTCTCGCGCTCGTAGGGTGTCATCGAGAGGATGATCGCCTCGGTGTGTGCCATCATCTTGGGGTCAAGCTCGGCGTTTGCCATCTGCTTGCCGAGCTGGCCGGGCATCATGCCCGCGAGCTGTTCAAAGCTGCCCATGCTCTTGAGCTGGACGAGCTGGTCGTAATAGTCGGAGAGAGTGAAGCGGTTCTTTTTGAGCTTTTCTTCGAGCTTTTTCGCCTTTTCCTCGTCGATGCTCTGCTCGGCGCGCTCGATGAACGACAGCACGTCGCCCATGCCGAGGATGCGCTGCGCCATGCGGTCGGGGTGGAAGGGCTCGATCATGTCGAGCTTTTCGCCCGTGCCCATGAACTTGATGGGTTTGCCGGTCGCCGCGCGGATCGAGAGGGCTGCGCCGCCGCGGGCGTCGCCGTCGAGCTTCGTGAGCACGACGCCGTCGATGCCGAGTGCCTCATCAAAGGCGGTGGCGGCGTTCACGGCGTCCTGACCGGTCATCGCGTCGACGACGAGCAGGATCTCGGTCGGCTTGACGGCGGCCTTGATGCGCTTGAGCTCGTCCATCAGCGCTTCGTCGATGTGCAGGCGGCCTGCGGTATCGAGGAAGACCATGTCGTTGCCGTGGTCACCGGCGTACTTGACGGCCTCCTGCGCGATCTGAACGGGGTCGATCTGACCCATTTCGAAAACGGGAATATTCAATTGCTTGCCGACGACCTGTAACTGCGTGATGGCCGCGGGACGGTACACGTCGCACGCGGTGAGCAGCGGACGGTGGCCCTGCTTGCGGAAGTAGCCCGCGAGCTTGGCGACGTTCGTCGTCTTACCGGCGCCCTGTAAGCCGACCATCATGACGACCGTCGGCGGCTTGGAGGCGAAGGTCAGCTTCGCATTGGCACCGCCCATGAGCGCGGTGAGCTCTTCGCTGACGATCTTGATGACCTGCTGGGCAGGGGTCAGGCTGTCGAGCACCTCGGCGCCGACGGCGCGCTCAGAGACGGTTTTGACAAAGTCCTTGACGACCTTGTAGCTCACGTCTGCTTCGAGGAGCGCCAGGCGCACCTCACGCATTGCGAGCTTGATGTCCTCTTCGCTCAGGCGGCCCTTGCCGCGCAGGTGTTTGAATGTGGCGTTGAGCTTTTCGCTCAGTCCTTCAAATGCCATGGATGTATTACTCCTTGAGTGCCGCCGCCTCGGCCTCGATCACGCCGGCAAGCTCTTCGAGCTGGCGGTCCTCATACCGGCGGAAGTTGAGCTGCTTGATCTGCTCGGCCGCGTCCGTGATCTTTTCCACGTGGGGCTGAAGCTGCATGAAGCGCTTGATGAGCCCCGTCTTGTCTTCGATCTCGGTCATGTAGTTCTCCGCGCGCACGATGACGTCGCGCACGCCCTGGCGGGAGATGCCGTAGTTCTCGGCAATTTCGGAGAGCGACAGGTCCTCGTTATAGTAGAGATCATAGAATTCCTTCTGGCGGTCGGTGAGAAGCTCCCCATAAAAGTCGAAGAGCATCGTCATACGAAAGGTCTGGTTTTTCACGGGAAGTTCCTCCTTGTGCAGATTCTTATGTAAAGTTTTATACCTTTACAACATGAATCAGTTTACATGATTTTATCAAAATTGTCAAGGAAAAATCGCAAGAAAAACGTCATGCGAGCAGAAAATTCTTCCGTTTTTGCGCCGGAAAGTGCGGTGTAAGCAGAAAAGAGTGGAATTGTTCACAGTTTCGTGGTATCCTAAGGGCAAATTCTGAAAAATGACCACAGGAGGAATCCGTGATGGAACCGGTCAGACTTGAGATCGCACCCGAGGTGAACCTCGACTATGTGCGCTCGGATAAATTCAAAACGGGGACGCTGAGCGTGCAGCTCATCACGCCGATCAACGAAAGAACGGCGAGCTTTGGCGCGCTGCTGCCGAGCGTGCTGCGCCGCGGCACGATGCCGCACCCCGATATGCGCTCACTTTCCACCGCGCTCGACCTGCTCTATGGCTCGTCCATCGGCTGCACGGTACGCAAAAAGGGCGAGAACCAGTGCATCGGCTTTGCCGCGAGCTTCATCGACGAGGAATTTGTCCCGGGAGGAGAAAAGCTGCTCGAGCCGATGTGCGACCTTTTGGGCGAGCTGCTGCTCGACCCCGTGACGCGCAACGGCCGCTTCCTGAACGACTATGTCGAAAGCGAGAAGCAGAACCTCATCGACGCCATCCGCGGCATCATCAACGACAAGCGCGACTACGCAGACCTGCGCTTACTTCAGGAGATGTGCCGCGGCGAGCGCTACGGGGTGGACAAGTTCGGCTCCATCGCGCGCGTTGAGAAGATCACGAACCAGACGCTCTTCCGCTACTATCAGGAGTTACTCTCCACCGCGCACTTGGAGCTCTTCTACTGCGGCAGCGCCGAGCGCGAGCGCGTGGAGGAGGCCATCTCCCGCGCGTTTGCGCCGCTTCAGCGCGGGCGTGTCGTGCCGCCGGTCATCGCGGAGAAGAAAAACGCGCCGGAGACGCCGCGCGAGATCACCGAGCGCATGGACGTGACGCAGGGAAGGCTCTCGATGGGCTGGCGCGCGTCGACGAACGACGCGCCTGCGATGATGCTGGCAAATTTGATTTTCGGCGGGTACAGCAATTCCAAGCTCTTTTTGAACGTGCGTGAAAAGCTGTCCCTCTGCTATTATGCTTCTTCCGCCTATCACCGCTCCAAGGGCATCGTGACGGTCTCGTCCGGCATTGAGTGCAGGGATGTGGAGACCGTCAAGCGTGAAATTCTTGCCCAGCTTGCAAGCGTGCAGCGCGGCGAATTTGAGAAATGGGAGGTCGAGGGCGCGAGAGCGTGCCTGATCGCGTCGCTCGAATCGCGCGGCGACAGCGCGGGCCGCATGGAGGAAAATGCCCTCGGTCAGGCGGCCACGGGCATCCGCGAGACAGCGGATGAGCTCATCGCGGCGCTGCGCGCCGTGACGAACGAGCGCATCGCCGAGGCCGCGCAGAGCATGACGCTTGACACGGTGTATTTCCTGACAGGGGAGGACAGCAAGGATGAATGAGAAAAGCTACCCCCGCATCGGGGAAACGGTCCTGGAAAAGACGCTGCCGAACGGCTTGAAGATATTCATCGTCCCCAAGCCCCAGCACCGCAAAAAATACGCCTTTTTCGCCACGCGCTACGGTGGGATGGACATGCAGTTCATCCGAAACGGCGAAAAGTGCGACACGCCCGCGGGCATCGCGCACTATTTAGAGCACAAGATGTTCGACACGAAGGACGGCAACGCCCTACAGGTACTCTCGCAAAACGGCGCAGAGCCGAACGCCTTTACCTCCAACGCGATGACGGGCTATTACTTTGACTGCACCGAGCATTTTGAAGAAAACCTGCGCATCCTGCTCTCGTTTGTCTCCGTTCCGTACTTTACGGACGAAAGCGTGGAAAAGGAACGCGGCATCATCGGTCAGGAGATCCGCATGGTCGAGGATTCGCCCGACTGGCAGGTCTACGAAAGGCTCCTTGCCTGCCTGTACCGCTCGTCGCCTGCGCGCGTGCCCATCGCCGGCACGGTCGAGAGCATCGCGGGCATCACGGCGGAAACGCTGTACCACTGCCACCACGCGTTCTACTGTCCGTCCAATATGGCGCTGTGCGTTGTTGGCAACGTCGATCCCCACACGGTGATCGCGCTGGCCGAGGAGGTCTTGCCCCGCGAGCGCGGCGAGGAGATCGCACGCTGCTATGGCGAAGAAGAGGACGACGCTGCCGCGCAGAAGGAGACCGTCACGCAGATGGAGGTCGCGCTGCCGCAGTTTTTAGTCGGCTTTAAGTGCGAGACGAACGAGGGCGACCTCCTGCGCCAGTCGCTCATCGGCGAGATGGCGAGCGACGTGCTGCTCGGCGATTCGTCGCCGCTCTACCAGCGCCTTTACGACGAGGGACTCATCAATTCGAGCTTTGGCGGCGGCTTTGACCAGCTGCCGGGCGTCGCGGTTCTGTGCGCCGGCGGCGAGAGCGGGCAGCCGCAGGAAGTGAGCGACGCGATCTTGGAAGAGGCGCAGCGCCTCGCGCGCGAGGGCATCGACCCTGACTTTTTCGAGCAGATCCGCCGCGCGAGCTTCGGCGCGACGCTGCGCGCGCTCAACTCGTTTGAAAATATCGCCATCTCCATGGCGGACGGCTACTTCCGCGGCTTCGATGCGCTCCGGTTCCCCGAGGCGTACGCGAGCATCGAAAAAGCGGATGTCGAGCGCTTCCTGCGCGAAAACCTGACGGACAGCCGCCGCGCCATCTCCATCATCGAACCCAAGAAAGAAGGATAACGATCCCATGAGCTTTTCCGACGCGCCCATCAGCTTTCCCGGCCTTTTCGGCGACTGGCAGTTCACCGTGCCGTCCAAGGCATTGAACATCGGCAACGGCATCTACTGGTACGGCATCATCATTGCCGCGGGCATGCTGCTGGGACTCTATTTCTGCATGAAGCAGGCGCACAAATACGGCCTGAGCGAGGATAATATCATCGACACGGTGCTCTGGGTCATCCCGTTTTCCATCATCGGTGCGAGGATTTACTATGTGCTTTTCTACCTCGACCTGTTTCGCGGGAGCGACGGCTCGATCAACTGGTCGTCGACCTACCGCATCTGGGACGGCGGCCTTGCCATCTACGGCGGCGTCATTGCGGGCTTTTTGACGGCGTATCTTTTCAGCCGCCGCCGCAAGATCTCCTTCTGGGCGCTGGCGGACTGCTGCGTGCAGGGACTTTTCATTGGGCAGGCTATTGGCCGCTGGGGCAACTTTATGAACCGGGAAGCCTTCGGCGCGGCGACGGAGCTCCCCTGGCGCATGCGGCTCTGGACGTCGGCCACGACGTATATGGATGTACACCCTACGTTTCTTTATGAGAGCCTGTGGAATGTGATCGGTCTGCTGCTGCTTTATTTTGTCGTGTCCCGCGCCCGCCGCTTCGACGGGGAGAACACCTGCTTTTACTTCATCTGGTATGGTCTCGGCCGTTTCTGGATCGAGGGGCTGCGCACCGACAGTCTGTATCTTTTCCACTGGACGCTGTTTGGTCAGCGCATCCGCGTGTCGCAGGCGTTGTCGCTCGTGATGGTGCTCGTGTGCGCAGGGATCCTCGTCTATCAGTTCAAGGTCAAAAAGGCCGACGGGTCGAATCTGTTTGTCAAGCGTGTGCAGCAGACAACGGAGGCGGAAGAAGCCGCCGCTGAGCCTACCGCGCCGGACGAGAAGCAGTAAGCTCTATGCACTATCACATCGACAAAACCGCCGCGCAGAGCGCGTATTTACAGCTCTATCACCAGCTGCGGCGCGACATCGTCAGCGGTGTTTACCCGCTGGGGACGAAGATGCCCAGCAAGCGCCTGATCGCAACAGAGACAGGCGTGAGTGTCATCACGGTCGAGCACGCGCTGGCGATCCTATGCGACGAGGGGTATTTGGAATCCCGCGAGCGCAGCGGCTTTTTCGTGAGCTTCGCCGCGGCGGACTGCTTCCCGGTCTCCGAGACGGAGACCGAGCGCCGCACGACCGTTTCTCACGGGACGGAGGATGAATTTCCGTTCCCGTCGCTCGCCAAGACGATGCGGCGTGTACTCAGCGAGTACGGCGAGAGTATTCTCGTCAAGTCGCCAAACAACGGCTGCGCCGAGCTGCGCGGCACCATTGCGGCGTATCTCTCCCGCTCGCGCGGCATCAGCGTCCAGCCGGGACAGATCGTGATCGGCTCGGGCGCGGAATACCTCTACGGACTCATCGTGCAGCTTTTGGGGCGCGAGCGCGTGTTTGCGCTCGAAGACCCGTCTTACGACAAGATCCGCAGGGTGTATCAGGCGCACGGCGTCACGTGCGAGATGCTGCGCCTCGGCAGCGACGGCATCCGCTCCGATGAGCTCAACCGCGCGAGCGCGACGGTGCTGCATGTCACGCCGTTCCACAGCTTCCCGAGCCAGGTGACCGCCAGCGCGGGCAAACGCCGCGAATATCTCCGCTGGGCGGAGGAGCGCGGCGGCTACATCGTCGAGGACGACTTCGATTCGGAATTCAGCGTGTCGAGCAAGAGCGAGGATACGCTCTTCGCCCTCGAACCCGAGCGCTCGGTCATCTACATGAATACGTTCTCCAAGACCATCGCGCCGTCGATGCGCGTGGGCTACATGGTGCTGCCGCCCGCGCTCTCCGAGCAGTTTCAGCGCGAGGTGGGATTCTATTCCTGCACCGTGCCGGTCTTTGAGCAGTATGTGCTTGCCGAGCTCATCGGCAGCGGCGACTTCGAGCGCCACATCAACCGCATCCGCCGCAGACGGCGGAAAGAATGAAAAAGCGGCGGCAAAGCCGCCGCTTTCAAAAAGTTTGAAAAATCGCTTGACGCGAAAAAATCTTTGTGCTATACTTCCATTTGCATTTGAACAAATGCGCTGGTGTAGCTCAGTCGGTAGAGCAGCTGATTCGTAATCAGCAGGTCATGTGTTCGAGTCACACCACCAGCTCCAAAAGCATCGAAAACTTCGGTTTTCGGTGCTTTTTTGCTGCAAAAACGCTAAAAAAGGTGTGGGTCAAAATGTGGGTCAACTGCCTGACCCACACCGTGACCCACATCGGCTGGCAGTCAGCGGCTTTGCCGCCTACTGCCAGCTCATGCCCCATGGGTACAACGAAATGCGTAGAAAGACTTAAAGAGTACCGGAGAGGAGGCTTTTGCCTTCTCTCCGGTATTTTTGGTTTTTTTCTGCTTACATGACCTGCGCCATGAAGCTGCCCATTTTCTCTGCGGCCTTTTGCTGCATCTGCCGCGTGGTGTGGGTGTAGGTGCGGAGCGTAAAGCCAGCGTCGTAGTGCCCGAGCATACTGCTGACGGTTTTGACGTCCACACCATTTTGCAGTGCCAGCGTTGCGAAGGTATGTCTGAGGTCGTGAAATCTGATATGCGGCAGTCCAGCGTCCTTTAGGATCTTCTTGTGGAGTGTTGCGACCGAGTCGGAGTGATACATTTCTCCTGTCCTGCCGGACGGGAACATCCACGGATTGTCGGGGTGTTTGGCGTGTTCCTGCTTCAGCAGCTCTACGGCATCCTGCGGGATGGACACCTCGCGGATAGAGTTGCCGGTTTTGGGCGGCTTAGAATGAGCTGGTGCTCTGTGTCCCAGCTGGCCTGCTTACTGACGGAGATGGCGCAGTTGGCTTCGTCGAGGTCGCTCCATTGGAGGGCGACCAGCTCGCCCTTTCTCAGTCCGCTGACCAGTTCCAGATAGAACATCGGCAGGGCATTACGCCGCTCGGCGGCGTTCAGATACGCGCTGATGTGGTCTGGGTGAAGAATCTTCATCTCTTGTTTTTCGATTTTGGGGATGATGCAATTCTCCGTGGGATTGGTGAGAATGAGTTTTTCCTTCATTGCCCGGTCAAGGGCATTGTGCAGCATCATATGGATGCCGCGCACAGTGGAATTGCTCAGTCCGGGTTTCTTCTTTTTCTGTACTTTTCTCAGCCGCCCATTGTTTTGCAGATCGTTGTAGAGCTTTTGCAGGTCACGGGTGGTGAGCTTATTCAGCGGGATATCCCCGATAGCAGGGATGATATGCTGTTCGATGTTCCGGTGGTAGTAGTTCATGGTGGATGGGCGAATGTGCGGCTTGGCATACAAATCAAACCACGTCCGCAGCCAAGCGGCAACCGTGTATTCATCGGCGCGGCCGACGTCCAATGCATGGCTCTCCTCAATGGCTTTCTTTAGCTTTGCCTTGCATTCCGCCTGCGTCTTACCAAGTACATTTTTGATGATGCGCTTTCCGGTTTCGGGGTGGTAGCCTGCGGTGTAGCGCCCCTCCCAGCGACCGTCTGCGCGTTTGCGGATGTTGCCCTCGCCGTTGGCGCGTTTCTTAACCATTTACGATCATCTCCTTTGCGTTTTGCTCTTCGTCGGCTTCGAAGGAGTAGGGTGCTCCCAGTTCTCCGGCGATACCGGCTGCTAGCTTGAAGCCCGCCGTGAAGCTCATCAGCGTGGATTCCGCCAGCAGTGAGTTTTGCGTGTCAATCATCCGGAGCAGCTTTCTGCGCCCCGCAGTGTCCATGTCCCGCCGCAGTTCCTCCTGCGCGTATTCGACCTGCTTGTCCAATTCACTGTGTTCCTGATGGTCGAAACGCTTTTGCAGGGCTTTCATGTAGTCGTACATTGCGGCACCTCCTTTTTGGCAACCACAACACATACCACAACCCGGCGCACAAAGCTACTGTTTTCCGAAATGTTTCTTTGACTATTGCGGCGCAAAAAATACGTTTCCAAACCTGTTCACATGTGCATCCGCATCGAGCAGCCCTTTTTGTGGCGGGGAGTGTACTGCGCTCATCCGCCAGCAGCTCCACGCCGGGACGGGTGGCGACGTAGCGGGTGCGCTGGGCCAGCTTCGCGGCATTCTGTCCGCCCTTGAGGTAGGGCGAGATCAGTACGATCCGGGCCATGTGTCATCCGGCTCTATGCGCCGCTGGCTCCGCACCGCGCTTTCAAAACTCACCTGACCGTTGGTGCGCTTCACCTCGTCCACGGCGTAGGCCCGCAGCTCCCGCGTGTGGATCGGGTCGGCGCGGAAGTGCGCGGCGATGGTGTGGCACAGCATATTCAGTTCCACCGCGCACTTGAAAAGAATGCGGCAGAGCCGATTGTTGTTGTCGTCCAGCGTACCCTGAACGGCTGTCAGGATGGCCCGAGAGATGTAGGTCGTGTTGTCCTCGGTGCCGAGATAACCCATGTAAAAGCGCAGGGCCTTATCTACGAATTCGCTGCGGCTTTGACAGTTATCTGCTTCCAGCCAGCCGTCCATGCGGCTGATCACGCTGGGGCGCAGCCAGATCGTGGTACTTTTCTTGTTATCATCCATTTTTCTTCTTTCCTTTCTGTGACGTCGGTCAAAATCGCCGCAAAGCCCTGCAAACACGGGGCTTTGCCGAATGACCGACTGCGATTGTTCTGTAAAACCGCCAAACCGACGGCGGTTGGTGATTCCCTGAAAAGCCCCGCACTGCGGGGCTTTGTGGGCGGGCTGCGGGCGCTTGCGACTGCGGCCTTTTATCTTGTGCTTTAATCGAACGGGTAAATAAGGGGCGAAAGCCTCCGAAACGGGGCATGGCCGGGAGGGAAACACGCATCCCAAAAGGCTTAGTTCCTCATCGTCGGAGCGGTATTCACCGGGGCTTTTCATACATCGCCCACAACCGCCGCAACGTTCGTTTCAAAGGGCTTTGGCGGGACACACACCACCCCATCCCCGAACCGCGCACACAGCGCCTCACAGGGCGAAACACAGGGCGTTTCAGGTGGGGGTGCTATCTCTACCCTCGGACCGTTTTGTGTGGGTCGGAGACCCTGCGCGGCCGGATGGCAGAACGGTGTACTTTGCCGCTTTTGGGCCTTGGTCGGGTGTGCTCCCGAAGAGTGCAGAGAGCCTGCGGGACAGCGATGTGCTTATGTGTGTCGCTGTTCCGCAGGCGTCGCGGCCCCGCTGGGCTGCGCTGTCCCTGCCGGTTATTGTGCACCGGCGAGCCTTAGGGGTTTGTCATCGCTGCGATAAAGGACAGAGAACTTTGTTGGCGGGATTGCTTAGCTTTTGCTTGCGATGCAGGGGATTCTTCTTTGGTTACAGCGGTGCGTTTTTTGAACCGCTGTTCGCGTCGATCCATGCGAGAAACTTATCCCTTGGGACAACGATCCGGCTGCCGATTTTGAGCGCGGGGAAGCCGTCACTGTGTGCCAGCTCGTAAGCGCCGGCGCGGGAGATCCCGAGCTCAGCAGCGACCTCTGCGACGGAAAGCATCAGCGGCAGCTCGTCATAGCTTGTGTAGGCGGAATGCTTCATGGCGTTCGTCCTTTCCTCATGCTCCGGGCAGCAGATCCATTGCGGACAGCTTGCGCTGAACTCGTTGCCGCTCTGCTGCGCGTTCGACCGCAGATAGCTGGCGCGCGTGAAAAATTTCTACCGCTTCACGAATTGGCCTGAGAGTATAGCGTAGGTTGCCGTTCTTCTTGATGCCGGAACGCGTCAGGACAGAGGTTGGCTCTGTGGAGATGAGACCTTTCTCCGCGAGTGCATCGACGTACCGCATGACCGTATTCTTTGCGCGGCCAACGGCATTGCCGATCGTGGTGTAGCTCGGCCAGCACTGATAGGTGCGTCGGTTTTCAAGACAGCGAAGATAGGCATACACTGCGATCTCGCTTGCGTCCAGTCCGAGCGAAAAAATTTCGTTCGGCATGGTGAAATAGTTTTTGTTACTGAATTGATTCACGGGGTGTCCTCCTGTTCGTCGGGGTGGAAGAGTTGAATGAACTCCTTTGCGGAATGGACGATGCCCAATTCCTTGAGCTGCTGGTAGCGGATCAGGTCGCAGAGGGTGCGCAGACTGACCTCCGCGTATTCCAAGAGTTTATCGGTTGCCAGCATTTGCTGGTAGGTGTCCAGTTCGGTCGGTTCGTCCGGCGATTGGAAGAAGGCGAACAGTTCTTCTTCGGTTGGAATACTGCTCGGTGCCTCGCATTGCATTTCCTGCCGGATGTGGTCGATGACCTCACGCTCAGCGTGGGAGGTTAGGAAGCGCAGAAGCTGCTGCTTGTTTTGTTCGAATGGATTCATAGTCATACACGCTCCTTTGTGTTCGGGTGAGGCGGTAAGGCTGCGGCCAACTCAGCCACACTCCGATGGCGGAGTAGATTTGCCTCTACCTATAAGGACACTCAGAGTGCATTTGTAAACCGGAAAACAGAAAATTTTTCAAAAAAACTGGGAAGTCCTGTCATGAGACAGAGCTTCCCAGTTTTTCATGTAGCTTTTTCAGTCGCTTTGATACTGCCATTTTGGAGATGCCGTAGATCTGACCGATCTCCTCCATCGTCAGCACATCGC
>OGFN01000446.1_pt1 | contig 21074 bp, 18 predicted proteins | sample 1570921 | NCBI WGS metagenome assembly OGFN01 (sample SAMEA2581940, study PRJEB24529) | metagenome | biome: Human gut stool | place: China | collected 2011
CGATCAGGAAGAGCGCATGGTCGAATATGCCGCTCCCGCTCCGGGAGCTGACGCAGCGCCTCGCGCAGGGCGGCATATTCGACCATGCGCTCTTCCTGATCGTAGTCTCCGAGCATATGCTCAAGTGTAAAGCCGGTCTCCCCGCTCTCCTTCTGCAGGGACTCCGTGGGACCGGTGGCTGTCTCAGCGGCAGCGATCTCCTCAGGTTCGAGCCCGGTCTCGGCCGAGAGCTCGGAGAGCGTCGGCTCACGGCCGAGCGTCTGCTCCAGGCGCGTGCGCGCCGTGCGGATCGCCTGCGCACGCTCCTTGACGCTGCGGCTGACCTTAACCGCGCCATCATCGCGCAGAAAGCGCCGGATCTCTCCCGAAATCTTCGGGACGGCGTATGTAGAAAAGCAGGTGCCGTACTGCTCGTCAAATCCCTGCATAGCCTTCAGGAAACCGACACAGCCGAGCTGATACAGATCGTCCGGCTCGACGCCGCGGCCGAAAAACCGCCGCGCCACGCTCCAGATCAGGCCGGTGTTTTCCGTGACCATCTGCTCTGCCGCCGCGGTGTCCCCCGCCTGGGCGCGCCGGAGCAGGTCGCGCGTCTCCTCGGCGATCATGCGCGGCGGCGGATGCGGCGGCACATGGTCACGGTCGTGCCGCGGCCGGGCACGGACTTGACCCGCAGCGTGTCCATGAAGCTCTCCATGATCGTAAAGCCCATGCCGCTGCGCTCCTCCCCACCGGTGGTGTACATCGGCGTGCGCGCCTGCGCCACATCGGCGATGCCGATGCCGTGATCCTTGACGACGATCTCCAGCCGCGCATCCGGCAGGATACGCACACGCACCTGCACCGTGCCAAGCTCGTCCGGATAGGCGTGCACGACCGCGTTCGTCACGGCCTCGGACACTGCGGTTTTGATATCCCCGATCTCGGCAAGCGTCGGATCGAGCTGCGCGGCAAAGGCCGCCACAGCCGCACGCGCGAAGCCTTCATTTACGCTTTTCGCCGGAAATTCCAGCTTCATATAATTTTTCTGCGTCAACACTGTTCACACTCCTTTGTCCGGTCCTCGAGCACCGGGACGATGTTGGTCAGGCCAGCCACATCCAGCACCCGGCGCACCTGCCGTGGTACGCCGCACAGCGCCAGCGCACCGCCTGTCTGCCGTAGCAGACGGTCGGTCTTGAGGATAACCGCGATCCCGGAGCTGTCCATGAAGCTCAAGCCGGACAGATCGAGCACACAGCGGCGCGGCAGGTACTCCTCCACGGCATCCTCTATGCAGGGCATGGCCTCCTGCGCCGCCGCGTGATCCAGCTCGCCGAGCAGCCGCAGTGTCAGACGCCGGCCATCATCATGCGTTATGATCCGCATCTGCTTGCACCTCCTATATTAAAAGAAAAAGCACCGTGTACGATCTGTTCGTACACGGTGCTATTGTAGCCCAGAGTCGTGGGCCGAATTTGTCGGACGGCGGCGCTCAGCCGAGGTTTTTCAGGCTGGCCTCGAGATTTTCCACAAGTGCCTTCGCCTTCTCGGCGCGCTCGCGCTCCGTCTGCACGACAGCCTCCGGCGCGCGGGAGATGAAGTTCTCGTTCGAGAGCTTGCGCATCTGCCCCTCGTAATTCTTGCGCGCCTTTTCCAGCTCCTTTTCCAGACGCGCGCGCTCCTTGTCGAGGTCGATGAGCTCGGCCATCGGCATGAAGAGCTTGGCCTCTTCCGTGACGGTGGAGACCATCTTCTCCGCATCGGCCGGCAGTTCGCTGCTGATCGTGATCTGCTCGGCATAGGCGAGCTTCGTGATATAGATCTCACCGGAGCGGAAAGCGTCCTGCCGGTCAGTCGTGATGAACAGGTGCGCCTTTCTGCTCGGCGGCACGTTCATCTCGGCGCGGCGGCTGCGCACGGCGCGGATAGCGTTCATGACCATCTCAAAATCGCGCTCCTCCGCCGGGAAGGCAAGCGATTCGGTATACTCCGGATAGCGGGCGATCATGAGCGCCTCGCCATCGTGCGGCAGAGCCTGCCAGATCTCTTCGGTGATGAACGGCATGAACGGGTGCAGGAGCTTGAGAATATCCGTCAGGACATACAGCAGCACCTGCTGCGCGCTGCGGGCGCGGGCCTCGTCGCCGCTGTTGAGGCGCGGTTTCGTGAGCTCGATATACCAGTCGCAGTACGTGTCCCAGATAAAGTCGTAAATCTTCGCCGCGGCGATGCCGATCTCGTACTTGTCGAGATTCTCGCACACTTCCTTCGAGAGTGTGTTGAGCTTCGAGAGCACCCATTTATCCTCGAGCTCGAGCGTCTCGGGCAGCTCGTTTTTGTCGATGGTGAGGTTCATCATCACAAAGCGCGATGCGTTCCAGAGCTTGTTGGCAAAGTTGCGCATAGCGCCGCACTTCTCGACATAGAAGCGCATATCGTTTCCGGGGCTGTTGCCCGTGATGAGGTTGAAGCGCAGCGCGTCGGCACCGTAGGTGTCGGCCATCTCGAGCGGGTCAATGCCGTTGCCGAGCGACTTGGACATTTTGCGTCCCTTATCGTCGCGCACGAGGCCGTGGATGAACACCGTCGGGAACGGGATATCCTGCATCTGCTCAAGACCGGAGAAGATCATGCGCGCGACCCAGAAGAAGATGATGTCATAGCCCGTGACCATGACGCTCGTGGGGTACCAGAACTTCAGGTCCTCTGCGTCCTTGTCCGGCCAGCCGAGGGTAGAAAACGGCCAGAGCGCAGAGCTGAACCAGGTGTCGAGCACGTCGGGATCGCGGTGGATATTCCTGCTGTGGCAGGCCTCGCACTCGCAGGCGTCGGTACGCGAGACGGTGACATGACCGCAGTCGTCGCAGTACCACGCCGGGATCTGATGGCCCCACCAGAGCTGGCGGGAGATACACCAATCGTGGACGTTCTCCATCCAGTTATAATAGGTCTTACTGAAGCGCTCGGGCACGAACTTGATGCGTCCGTCGCGCACGGCCTCAATAGCAGGCTCAGCCAGCGGCTTCATTTTCACGAACCACTGCGGGCTCGTCATCGGCTCGACCGTCGTGCCGCAGCGGTAGCACGTGCCGACATTATGATTATAGGGTTCGGTCTTGATGAGGTAGCCCTGCTCCTCAAGATCGGCCACGATGGCCTTGCGGGCCTCGTAGCGGTCGAGGCCGTTATACTTGCCGCCGTTGATGACGCGGGCGTCCTCGTCGAAGATGAGGATCTGCTCGAGGTTGTGGCGCAGGCCGACCTCATAGTCGTTCGGGTCGTGGCAGGGCGTCATCTTGACGCAACCGGTGCCGAAATCGAGCTCGACATAATCATCGGCCACAATGGGCAGCTCGCGGCCCACGAGCGGCAGGATCGCCGTCTTGCCGACCAGGTGCTGGTAGCGCTCGTCCGCCGGGTTGACCGCGATGCCGGTGTCGCCGAGCATGGTCTCCGGACGGGTGGTGGCAATGGTGAGGTAATCGTCGCTGTCCTTGAGCGGGTAGCGGATATACCAGAACGCGCCGGGCATATCCTTATATTCGACCTCCGCATCCGACAGCGCCGTGCGGCAGTGCGGGCACCAGTTAATGATACGGTTGCCCTTGTAGATCAGGCCCTTTTCGTATAGTTCGCAGAACGTCTCGCGCACGGCCTTCGAGCAGCCCTCGTCCATGGTGAAGCGGCTGCGGTCCCAGTCGCAGGACACACCGAGCGACTTCTGCTGCTCAACAATGCGGTTGCCGTACTGCTTTTTCCACGCCCAGACGCGCTCCAGAAACGCATCGCGGCCGAGATCATAGCGGGTCAGCCCCTCTTCCTTGCGCAGCATCTCCTCGACCTTGATCTGCGTGGCAATGCCGGCATGGTCCGTGCCGGGCACCCACAGGGCGGCATAGCCCTGCATGCGCTTGTAGCGCGTGAGGATGTCCTGCAGCGTCGCGTCGAGCGCGTGGCCCATGTGCAGCTGGCCGGTGACGTTCGGGGGCGGCATGACGATGGAAAACGGCTTTTTGTCCGGATCGGCTTTGCCGGCAAAGTAGCCGCCGCGCATCCACATGTCATAAATCTTGCTCTCGACCTGTTTGGGGTCGTAGACTTTCGGAAGCTCTTTCATGGCTCCTCCTCCTTTAAGATTGCCGGGGCGCAAAAAAAATCGCCCCGAAACGAACTGTTTCAGGGCGATCGAAACCGCGGTACCACCTGAATTCCACGCAAACGCGTGACACTCTTGTCTCTGTAACGGGAGAACCCGGCCGCCCTACTGTGTTCAGGCCGGCTGCTCCGGGGCGACCTTCATCTCCGGCATCCGAAAGGCTTGCACCAACCGCCTTCTCTCTGACGTCCGCCGGGAGACTACTCCTCCCCTTCTTCGCAAATGGATGGGAAAATTATAGGCCCTGCCGTGCCGTTTGTCAAGCGTTTCTGAGCCAGCGCACAACCGAAAGCGCCGCGCAGTTTCCCTCGCCGACCGCCGCCGGGATCTGATAGGGCGCGCCGGTGCAGTCCCCGGCCGCAAAAACACCGGGGATGCTCGCGGCGTAGTCCGCGTCCACGACGATGTGGCCCTTTTGCGTGGCAAGGCCGGGCAGGAGCGTATCGGCCGCAAAGCCCGCACGCAGGACGAAAATGACATCCGCCGGTTCCGCTGTGCCGTCTACCACGAGCGTATCCGCCCGCTCGGCGCCGCGGATCTCAAAGCGGTGCTTTTTGCCGTCGTAATAGTGCACGTCACAGCCGATCTCCTGCAGGAACTCCGCCTCCGCCGGAGCATCCGCCGCCAGACCGATGACCGTAGCGCGTTTGCCGCGGTAGAGCATACCGTCGCAGGTAGCACAATAGCTCACGCCGCGCCCCAGAAACTCCGTTTCCCCGGGAAACGTGCCGCGCTGGGCAATACCGGTCGCAAGCAGGAGCGCCCTGCCCTCCACAAATTCTTTGCCCGCCGAAACGCCGAATGCCTTGCCCATCGGCATGGCCGACAGCGCCCGCTCGCGCAGAACATTCGCGCCGAGGTCACGCGCCTGCTGCGTCATAGCTTCCAGCAGCGCCGGGCCGGAAACATCCGGCACGCCGGGATAATTCGTCACACGGCCGGCTTTATACAGCGCGCTGTCGGCCGCGCCGCCGCAGACCACGCACACGGACAGATTCCGGTTGCGCGCCGTCATGGCCGCCGACAACCCCGCCGGGCCGCCGCCGATGATAAGCAGGTCATACATAGTCCACGCCTCCTGATTGCTGTTTTTGTCTGAATTATATATTTCTTTTTCGATATTGTAAACAGAAAATGAATCGTGTATAATACCATTGCAAATTTATGTGGAGTTGACATGACACTATGGAAGATACAAAAAACTTTATCGAAGCCTTTGTCGAAGAGGACCTCGCAGAGGGTGGCCGTTTTGCCGGCCAGACGATCCATACCCGTTTCCCGCCGGAGCCGAACGGCTATCTGCACATCGGCCACTGCAAGGCATTGTGTATCGACTTCGGCACGGCCGAGAAATTCGGCGGCATCTGCAACCTGCGCATGGACGACACGAATCCCTCCAAAGAGGATAACGAGTTCGTTGAGGCCATTCAGGAGGATATCCACTGGCTTGGCTTTGACTGGGGCGACCGGTTTTTCTTCGGCTCGGACTACTTCGAGAAGGATTACGAATACGCCGTGGAGCTCATCAAGAAAGGGCTTGCCTATGTGTGCGAACTGACGCCGGAGCAGTTCCGCGAATACCGCGGGGACGTGAACACCCCCGCCGTCAGTCCCTGGCGTGACCGTCCGATCGAGGAAAACCTCGATCTGTTTGCGCGTATGCGCGCCGGCGAATTCCCGGAGGGCAAGTATACCCTGCGCGCAAAGATTGACCTCGCATCCGGCAACTTCAATATGCGCGACCCCGTACTCTACCGCATCCGGTATATCGAGCACCACCGTCAGGGCACAAAATGGTGCATCTTCCCGATGTATGACTTTGCGCATCCGATCCAGGACGCGCTTGAGGGCATCACGCACTCGCTGTGCTCGCTGGAATACGAGGATCACCGCCCGCTGTACGACTGGGTGGTGAACAACGTGTCCGTGCCGTGCAAGCCGCGCCAGATCGAATTTTCGCGTCTCGGCATCAACTACACCGTCATGTCCAAGCGCAAGCTGCGCCGCCTCGTCGAGGAGGGCTACGTCTCCGGCTGGGACGATCCGCGCATGCCGACGCTGTGCGGCCTGCGCCGCCGTGGCTACACGCCCGCGTCCATCCGCAATTTCTGCGAGCGCATCGGCGTGTCCAAAGTCGCATCCACGGTCGATTACAGTTTTCTGGAGCACTGTCTGCGCGAGGATCTCAACCTTCACGCCCAGCGTGCCATGGCCGTGCTGCATCCGGTGAAGCTGCGCATCACGAACTATCCCGAGGGCCAGAGCGAGACGTTCGCCGTCGAGAACAACCCCGAGGACGAAAACGCCGGTACGCGCGACGTGACGTTCTCCAACGAGCTGTGGATCGAGGCGGACGACTTCATGGAGGAGCCGCCGAAGAAGTATAACCGCCTCTACCCCGGCAACGAGGTGCGCATCAAGGGCGCGTACATCGTCCGCTGCACCGGCTGCGTCAAGGACGCGGACGGCAATGTAACGGAGGTCCTGTGCGAATACGATCCCGAGACCCGCGGCGGCAACACGCCCGACGGCCGCAAGGTGCGCGGCACGATCCACTGGGTCGATGCCCACAACTGCGCCGACGCCGAGGTGCGCCTGTATGATAACCTCTTCGCCGACGCCGACCCCGAGGGCGACGGTAAGGACTATCTGGAGTGCCTGAACCCGGACTCGCTGTCCGTGCTCACCGGCTGCAAGGTCGAGCGGATGCTCGCCGGTGCCGAGGCTCCGGCCGCGTTCCAGTTCCTGCGCCTCGGCTACTTCGCCGTGGACAATAAGGACTCGACGCCGGAGCATCCGGTCTTTAACCGCGCTGTCGCGCTCAAGGACAGCTTCAAGAAAGCCTGACCACAAGATCATGTACCCTGTCCCTCCCGCCGAAAACGGGAGGGACAAATTTTTGTGACGAAAATGTGAATTTCTTATTGACAATTGTCGCCCGTGGTGGTATTTTACGCTGGATGATATTTTTAAGTCGGTACGAGATGCCGGCAAGGTGTCACGGTCAATGGAATCTTTGCGGGGCCTCCCTGCGCGTTGCCGCCTTGTCTGTATCCGGACAGGGTGTTTTTTTATGCCCGGAGGAGGGATCGCTGTGGAGCTGAAATTCAAGGCAAAGATCATGGACGAGGCCGCCATCGACCGCACGCTCGTGCGCATCGCACATGAGATCCTCGAGAAAAACGACGGTACGGACGACCTGTGCCTGATCGGCATCCACACGCGCGGCGTGCCGCTTGCCCGCCGTCTGGCGAAAAACATCGAGAAGATCGACGGTGTGCAGCTGCCGGTCGGCGAGCTGGACATCACGCTCTACCGCGACGATCTGTCCACAGTCGCGGACGCGCCGGTGCTCAACCGGACCGACATTCCCTTCCCCATCGCGGGCAAGACCGTTGTGCTGGTCGACGACGTCATCTACACCTGCCGCACCGCGCGCGCAGCGCTCGACGCCGTGATGCAGCTCGGCCGTCCGGCACGCATCCAGCTCTTTTCCCTGATCGACCGCGGCCACTCCGAGCTGCCGATCAAAGCCAATTACGTTGGCAAAAACATCCCGACTGCCAAGAGCGAGGTCGTGGCCGTCCGCCTGCAGGAGACGGACGGAGAAAACAGTGTCTGCATCCTCGAACGAGGAGATAGAATAGATTAAATTTTCACGGGAGGAAAAAATCTATGAGCAACAAATCCATCGGCAACGAGCCGGTGTACGACGCACGTACACTCGGCGCGCCCAGAATGTTCGTTCTGGGTCTCCAGCATATGTTCGCCATGTTCGGCGCGACCGTCCTCGTCCCGGCGCTGACCGGCCTCGACGTCGCAACGACGCTGCTGTTCGCCGGTCTCGGCACGCTGCTGTTCCACCTGCTGGCCAAGGGCAAGGTCCCGGCCTTCCTCGGCAGCTCGTTCGCCTTCATCGGCGGCTACAACGCCGTGCGCACCATCGGCACGAATCCGGACGGTTCTGCGATCTATAACAACGACCTACTGGCCTACGCCTGCTTCGGCGTCGCCATTGCGGGCCTGATGTACGTGATCCTGTCGACCCTGTTCAAGGTCTTTGGCGTCAAGAAGGTCATGCGCTACTTCCCGCCGATCGTCACCGGCCCGATCATCATCGCCATCGGCCTGACGCTGTCCTCTTCCGCCATCACCAACTGCCGTGCCAACTGGCTCATCGCCATCGTCGCGATCCTGATCGTCATCGGCTTCAACATGTGGGGCAAGGGCATGGCCAAGATCATCCCGATCCTGCTCGGCGTGCTCGGTTCTTACATCTTTGCCATCATCATCGACCCCGCAGAGCGCGCCTCCGTCGCCGCCGCCGTCAGCAGCGCCAAGTGGTTCGGCCTGCCGATCTTCTGGAAAAACAGCGTGTTCCACCTCTTCGCCGGCCCGGTCGACAGCGGCATTCTCTGGTCCTCCGTGCTGACGATCGTGCCGCTGTCTCTGGCCACCATGGTCGAGCACATCGGCGACATCTGCGCCATCTCCTCCACCTGCGGCAAGAACTTCATGGTCGACCCCGGCTTCCACCGCACCCTGCTGGGCGACGGTCTGGCCACCACCCTTGCTTCCCTCTTCGGTGCCCCGGCCAACACCACCTATGGTGAGAACACCGGCGTGCTTGCCCTGTCCCGCGTCTACGATCCCCGCGTCATCCGCATCGCAGCCTGCATCGCGATCGTCGTGTCCTTCTGCCCGAAGTTCGCGGCCCTCGTGTCCGCCATGCCGACGGCCACCATCGGCGGCGTGTCCCTCGTGCTCTACGGCATGATCTCCGCCGTCGGCGTGCGCAACGTCGTCGAGAACAAGGTCGACTTCACGAAGTCCCGCAACGTCCTCGTCGCGGCCCTGATCCTCGTCCTCTCCATCGGCATCAGCTACTCCAGCGCCATCCAGATCGGCGTCGTGTCCCTGTCGGGTCTGGCTGTTGCCTCCATCGTGGGCATCCTGCTCAACGCCATCCTGCCCGGCAAGGACTACACCTTCGAGCAGGACGATCAGGGCGCGACCTCCGTGGACTTCAAGGTCTGAGCCTGCATCGAAACCAAATACGCACCGGCCGCCGCAGCGCAATGCTGCGGCGGCCTTTTATATGCGCAACCGCTCCTGTGGAGCGTGATTGTTAAATTTGTGGCCGGATTTTTCCAAAAAATCAGTTGTAGTTTCTGAAAAAATGCGTTATCATAAATGTATTTGAGAGCAAAAAAGAACCAAAATACAAATAAAAAACGGAGGAGCAACATGAAATTTTCCAGTAAGATCGAAAAGTGCGGCCTCTCGCCCATGCGCAAGTTCGCGCCCTATGCAAACGAGGCTGCCAAAAAAGGCAAGAAACTCTACCACCTGAACATCGGCCAGCCCGATATTGCCACCCCTGAGGCTTACTTTGAGGCCGTCAAGAACTTCAGCCAGCCGGTCCTGGCCTACGCCCCGTCCGATGGCGTGCCCGAGATGATCGACGCGGTCGTCAACTACTACGGCAAGATCGACGCGCCCATCACCAACAAGCAGGTGCTCATCACCACCGGCGGCAGCGAGGCGCTGCAGATCGCGCTCAGCTGCATCCTCGACGAGGGTGATGAGATCATCATCCCCGAGCCGTTCTACCCGAACTACAGCACGTTCGTCACGCTGACCGGCGCGACCATCCGCCCGATCACCACAACGCCGGAGGAGAACTACAAGTTCGCCATCCGTGAGCGCGTCGAGGCGTGCATCAACGAGCACACCCGCGCCATCCTCTTCACGAACCCCGGCAACCCGACCGGCACCATCCTCACCGAGGAAGAGCTCCGTCTCATGGCCGACATCGCCAAGGAGCACAATCTGTTCATCATCGGCGATGAGGTGTACCGCGAGTTTGTCTACGGCGGCGAGAAGCTCATGAGCCTGTTGCAGCTCGAGGGTTATGAGGACAACGTCGTCGTCATCGACTCCGTGTCCAAGCGCTTCAGCGCCTGCGGCGCACGCATCGGCTGCGTGATCACGCGCAACAGCGATCTCTACAACAACGCCATGAAGTGGTGCCAGGGTCGTCTGTGCGCCTCCACGATCGACCAGGTCGCGTCCGCTGCGCTCTACACCGTCGGCCCCGAGTACTTCGACGCCGTGCGCAAGGAATACAAGGCCCGCCGCGACACGCTCGTCGAAGGGCTCAAGAAGATCCCCGGCGTCATCTATTCCGAGCCGAAGGGCGCGTTCTACGTCATGGCCAAGCTGCCCGTGGACGACGCGGAAAAGTTCCAGCTGTTCATGCTTGAGGAGTTTGACGACAACGGCGACACGCTCATGTTCACCCCGGCCGAGAGCTTCTATAAGACCCCACACACCGGTGTCAACGAGATCCGCATGGCCTATGTCATCAATCAGGACGCCCTCAAGCGCTCCATGGAGCTGCTGGCCAAGGGCATCGAGGCTTACAACAACAAGTAAGTTCTATTCGTACATACAAAAAAGCCGTTCGTTCCCGCGTGGAACGAACGGCTTTTCCGTTTTCATTCAGTTGGCTTTCTGCCGGCGCTTGAGATTGAGCAGCACCACAGCCGAGAGTACACACACACAGCCGAGCGCGCTCAGCGGCGTGAGCTTTTCGTGGAACACGAAGATGCCGACCAGCGTCGCCACGACCGGCTCAAACGACGCGAGGATGGACGCCTTGCCGGTCTCAAGCCCGGTAAGGCCGAAGGTATAGAGCAGATACGGCAGGTAGCACGTGACGATGCCGAGCGCCGTGCACAGGCCGAAACCCTTCCACGAGCCGAACATGACGCCGAGCGGCTGCGCCGCGCCCCAGATAATGACCGCGCCAATGGTGGTCAGCAGACAGGAATAAAAGTTGATGGTGTTGCTCGAGTAGCCGCGGTCGAGCGCGTAGCGGGCAAAGATGCTGTAGAGCGCATAGCCGAAGCCCGCGCCGAGGCCGTAGAGAATGCCGATCGTGGAGAGCTTGTGCTCCCCACCGACGAGCGACACCAGGCAGCAGCCGGCAAACGCCAGCACAAGTGCAATGAGCTTCTGCACCGTGATGCGCTCATGAAACAGGACCAGCGAGAGGATCATGACGATCGACGGCGCGGTGTACAGCAGCACGGCCGCCGTGGACAGATCCATGAGCGTGATGGCCTGAAAATAGCAATACGTGAAAAACAGCAGACTGCAGATGCCAGTTCCGATAAAACACCAGATGTCTTTGAGCCGAATGCGAAACTGCTTTGGGTCGCGCACGAGCAGTGTGACGGCGAACAGCAGCGCCGCAATGCCGCAGCGCAGTACGATCGCGCCCGTGGAGTCCACACCATAGGTCGCCAGCGTGCGCGTGAACAGGCCCATCAGGCCCCAGAGGCACCCGGCCGTGATGACGGACGCCGTATATTTCTGCATTCTGCACCCCTCCTGAGTAGACTTTCGACGGAATATAATAGCAGTTTCACGGACGGTTGTCAATTTGTAAAAGCAAGAAAGTTTTGCGCGGCATTTGCGTTTACCCACTTGTCAAGCCGATGCGGCTGTGGTAAGATAAATGCACCGTCTATGACGGCGCGCGGATACAGCGTTTTGCTCCGCCTCGGGAACCTCCCCGTGTCAAAATAGAGGCTTATGAGCGGCGGCCAATACCGCCGCTTTCTGCTTGCATACGGACTGTTGCCCCTGCGCAAACAGCCATACGCGGGTATGGTGAAATTGGTAAACACGCAGGATTTAGGTTCCTGTGCTTTCGCTTGTGGGTTCGAGTCCCACTACCCGCACCATGTCGGAGCAAAGCCCGTTCCGTGCAAGCTCCGGCGGCTCAAGATGAGCCGCCGGATATTTTATCCGTGCCGCCTTCCCTGCTTGAGTGGGTATGTTTATGGACTCAAGAAACAGGAAGCGCAACAATTGCTGCTGGAAGTGCTGGAGTCCGGACCAGAGTGGCAGTGGGATCGCTTTATCCGGGAACATATCGAATAAAAAGCAACACGGAAAAAGCCGCTGCGGATGACTCCGCAGCGGCTTTTTCAAAAACGATTTTGATATTCGAGGTCTCAGCCCCAGACTTCCTCGGCAATCTCCTTGACCAGCGCGAGCTTTGCCCACTGCTCCGCTTCGGTCAGCTTGTTGCCGATCTCGCAGCTGGCGAAGCCGCACTGCGGGCTGAGGCACAGTCTGTCGAGCGGCAGGTACTTTTCCGCTTCGTGGATGCGGGCGATCACGGCGTCCTTGTCCTCGAGCTGCGCGCGCTTCGTTGTCACCAGACCGAGCACGACCTTCTTGTCGCCACTGACAGCGGCCAGCGGCGCAAAGCCGCCGCTGCGCGCATCGTCGAATTCAAGGTAATACGCGCCCACGTTCTCGCGCGCGAGCAGCGTCTGTGCAACGCCGTCATATGCGCCCGAGCTTGCATAAGTGCTGTGGAAATTGCCGCGGCAGACATGGGTGTTGATGACCAGATCGTCCGGCTTGCCGGCGATGGCCATGTTGTTCAGCTCCAAAAGCTGCTCCTTGATCGCCTTCAGGCCCTTTTCGTCGGTGTCAAAGAGCGTGCACGCCAGCGGATCGACCAGCATGCCCCAGCTGCAGTCATCGAACTGGAGATCGCGGCAGCCGGCCGCATAGACGTCGGCAATGAACTTTTGTAACCGGCTGCGATGTCCTCCGCCAGCTCCCGGTTGTCGGCATAGTACTTTCTGGTGTTCTCCTGCGCAAACGGCATGATCATCTGTTAGATGAACTGGGCCGGTGCCGGGATCGTGAGCTTCGCGACGCCGTTTTCATCCTCCAGCGCCTTGACAAACTTGAAGTGCTCCACAAAAGGATGCGTATCGAGCGACACCTTACCGGTCAGGTAGGTATCGTCGATCATCGCCGCTTCCCCGTGGAAAGGCAGGCCGGTCTTGGTCGGCGTATGGCCGACGCCGTTGAAGCCCCACATAAAGTCCAGATGCCACGTGGCGCGGCGGAACTCGCCGTCTGTAATGGTATGATAGCCGGCTTTCTGCTGCTTATGCACCAGATCGACGATCGCCTCGTCCTCGACGGCCTTCAGCGCGGCGGCGTCGATCTTTCCGGCCTGAAAGTCCAGACGTGCCTGCTTCAGCTTTGCCGGGCACAGAAAGCTGCCGACATGATCATAACGAAAGGGGGTATGTTCTTTGCTCACGAGAAACGCTCCTTTATATATTTTTACTTATTTATATCTTCCATGCAAAACCATTATACAGTCTCTGAGTGCGGCTATCCATCGTGATGCCGCCTATTTTTACGGTAGGAAATCGGAACATCTTGCCAGATGTCAACAAATACGGAAGTCAGAATACCGGAATCCGCGGCGCATTTCCTATGCGCGGAATACGCGCGGAACTTTTTCCCATAAGCACCGTCTTTTCGGGTAAAGGAAGGTGGTTATTTATGAAAAAAGCAAGACTGCTCCCCGCACTGGTCCTGGCCCTGCTGTTCCTCCTCCCCGCCGGCTGCGGGACCCGGACCGCGTCCGCAGCTCAGCCAACACCCGCGCCCGCCGAAACCGTGACTGCATCCGGGACTGCCGGAACGCTGCGCGTGCAGGTGCCGGATGGCTGGAAGTACGAAGTCTGCCCCGAGGGGACGCTCGATGGCTCGGAAACCGACTTCGGCGTGAAGATCTGGCCGGGCAGCGGCTCGGACAGCTGCGTGCAGCTGTACTGGTCGGACAGCTTCGGCGTGTGCGGCACGGGTCTGAAGGAAGAAGCGATGACGCTCGCCGGGGACAGCGTCTCCGCCGGGTATTATGATGGCGGCAAAAACTGGACGTTCCTCAGCTTCCAGGGCAAAAATAGCGGCATCGTTGCCTGGGCCGATCCGGGCGCCGGCTGGTTCGCAGATAAGGGCGACCAGCTGCTGGCCGTGCTCGACACGGTCGAATGGGAACCGGCAGCATAAATAGGGTCAAAAAAGCACGTCCCGCAGCAGAGCTCTGCTGCGGGACGATTCTTGTAATATGTTATTTCGCCTTATTTCACCGCGGCCGCGCCTACCTCGAGCCGTACGGGAATGCCGGAGTCACTCACTGTCTCAATATTCGAAACCGTCTGTGCAGTTCATTTCATCCAGCGTGTATTGGTCAACACTCCACTCCACAATCAAACCATCTACTTCCCACCGCGTGGAATTATCCTGCCGGAAAACCTCGACGGCAAGTTGAGCGTCACCTTCATTTTTAAATACACCGAGGTTCCGGCTATATTCAAATTCATATTCCGCATCGTGAATGTAGACATTGGCCAGATAAACGAGCACCGCATGCTCTTCCACTTCGTGCGCAAAAACGACAAATCCGTTGGGATAATCACAAAAGCCGGGAATGCTGCGATACTTTTCGATTGCTGCTGCCACCCGCTCCGCCGACGAAAAGCAGCCGAGCATCGCGCAATCCCCATAGTGGAAGCGGCCATCCGCCAGCGTTTCCGCCCCGTGCATGTGCACCAATTCATAAATTTTCATCTGTCGTTTTCTCCATGACTTCTGTGATCTCCGCAAGCAGAATTTCTGCGCGGCACTGCCATGATAGCAGGCGTGCGAAAACCTGTCAACACGCCAGTGCAGCGGTCGATAAAGGCTCCATAAGGCATGTATCTCACGTATTTGCAAAAACACCTCGCAGCGGCAAGTGCTGCTGTGAGGTGTCTCTTTGTTATTTCGCTGCGGCGGGGACAGCGGCAGATTCCGCCGCCTCGGCCGCTTCAGCCTCCGGCTGCGCGGCGGCAAAGCCCTGCGCAAGGCCGTGCTCGCGGATGTACCTGCGGTTTTTGTACACGCCGACGGTCAGGAACGGAACGACCACGGCCGCGATGCCGAGATAGCCGCAATAGCCATAGCCGTACTTGATGATGTTCGTGAGGCCGGCCATGGAGATGGACATGGACAAAATGATGATGAACGCGGACACGATGGCGCTGCGCACCGGCGCAGACTGGATGCCGCGGAACATCGGCAGCTTCTCAAAGCGGGCAACGAAGCCGAAGATCGTCGTCACGCCCGTGGAGATGAGGCAGAGCATGAGGCAGACGCCGTAAACCGCGGTGAGCGCGCGGATGCCCATGGCGTTGCAGACCGTGAGCGTGGGGATGGTCGTGCCGCCGTCCACGGCGGTGTAGACGCCGCGCCAGCAGATGAGCATGAACACGGAGAGCACGAGCGCAACGGCGTTCATGGCAAAGGAGATCCACATGGCCTTGGCACAGCCCTGCTTGCTGCGCATGGTCGTGCCGCAGGCGATCATGGTCGGGAGCGTAACGCACTGGAAGCCGGCATAGGTGAAGGCGTTAAAGATGGCTTTGGGGACATTGGCAAAGCCGGTCGTCTGAAAATCTGCAGAGAGCACCGTGAACAACGGCGACTCGCTCTTGAAAATGCCGATGGCGTAGATGGTGATGGCGGTGACGAGGATGGCGATGCCCATATAGGTGGATGCTGCGCGCACGATGCCCGCGCCGAAAATGGTCAGGAGCAAGACGAGGCAGCCGACGGCCACGACGCCGAGATAATAGTTCACGCCGAAATAGCTCCGCAGCGCGGAGGCCGCGCCCGAGATGGCCGCCGCGACGGCCATGAGCACCATGATATAAAAGAAGATCTCGAACTGCCACTCGATCTTGTCAAAGGGGTGGTAGAGCGTCTCGAACAGCTGCTTATAGCTCGTCAGGCCGCGGGAATTGTACATGATCATGGCTTCGCGCATCGTGAGCGTGAGCAGCAGCATGGCCACGATGGCCGACACGATGCCGGCCCAGCCGAGGCCGACGTAATAGGTGTTGGCCTGGTTGCCGGTCGCAAAGCCGCCGCCGGCGTGCGCGGAAAACAGCACCGCACCGACCGAAAAGGCAGCAAAAAACGGGGTCTTGGGTATGGTTCTGGTTTTGGTCGGGTTTTCATGATTCGTTCCTCCTGCAAAAGCGTAGTCTGATGGTTTGGCAGGAAAAAAGAAAACCCTCCGTCTTTCCTGCCCTCTGGCAGAAGAGACGAAAGGCCGAAAACCCTCCGCGGTACCACTCTTCTTCGCCCCCGATCCGGGGACGCACTCACTCGGGATACCATCATATCCCTGCACAATAACGGGCGCACCCGTCTGCACCTACTCATGGTTCAGCGCAGCCGCTGTTCAGCCAGTTCGGCAGGTCTGTACGCTTTGTGCCTCGCACCACCCGGCACTTCTCTGAAAGGACGTTCCTGCTTACTACTCTGTGTCTTCGCGTTTGATGGCTTGATGATAACACCCGTATCCGGCGCGCATCAAGGCACGCATTCGCCGAAAAAAGTTGAAAAATTCGAAGAATCTTTGTCGGATGCATCAATTTGCTTCCCCACTTCCATAAAAAAACACGCCGCACCCGGTATCGGGCGCGGCGTGCAAAATACGGTGGTGCGGGTCACTTGACCTCGTCGTCCAGCCAGTCGGCCAGCTTGGCCTCGTCCAGATTCAGACCCTTGGTCAGGAACGCGACCATTTCGTTGGAAGTTGAGCTTTTTCATGCGCTCAAAGTTCGTCTCGCCCTTCTTCTCAGGGTCGATCAGACGGCCTTCGATATAGCCGCACTCGTAGCACATATTCAGCGCATACTTACGATGGGTATCCAGCGTCATTTCATGACCGCAGCGGGGACATTTCATCACACATTCTCCTCTCCATATGTACAATTCCCTGCGCAATATCTTACAATATGCTACATGATTGTGCGCAAATATGCAAGCATAGTTTACGAATTAACACGGCTTAACCCGGCGCGGCCGCCGCATCCGTCAGCGTAACGGTCAGCGTCTGCGCCAGGCGTACCGGGCCGCCGATGGACAGCGCCGTCACCGCGCCATGGGTGCGCTGCACACCGACCTCCAGCGTACCGCCAGGCTGGCCGATGCCGATCTCCGTGATGCCGTCGGCAAAGCCCGCCGTGAGCACCACAGCCGCCGCTACGCTGCCGGAGGCGCAGCTCGTCTCCGCGACGCAGGAGCCGGTCTCGCGCACGAACACGACCGGCCGGATGCTGCCGGCCGCCCGTTCGAGAAACACGGCGCCGATGGCGCTCGCTTCCGGCGCAGCGGCAATGGCGCGCTGCACGAGCGCATCGTCCGGCTGCGCGCGGTCGATGACGAAGTGCGTGATGCCGTCGAACGTCACGCACACGGCCGGCACATCCGGCCAATCGGCCGGATGCACCGCACGCGGCAGCGGCATCGCCGTGGACGCCTCCCCCGCCGCCGTGTCCGCCATGACCGGCTGGACCCCCTCTGCTCCGCTGATCTCGGCAAAGACGCAGGTCTTGCCCTGCGCGCCGGTGCGCAGGGCGTGATAAAAGCCCGCACAGCGCAGCGCATTGCCGCAAAACTCGCCGCCCATCATCTCCAGCCGGATCTCCCCGCCGCAGCGCGGCGCGGTCAGAAACGCGGCCTGCTCAATGTGCAGCTCCGGCAGGCGCAGCAGACGCGCCGCGACCTGCGCGCGCTCCGCCGCGGGTACGTCCGAGAGCACCAGTGCCGTGACGTTGCCCGCCGGGTCGAGCACCGCGACGGCATAGTCTTTTTTCATCTCCGCAGTCTGCATGGCCGGTCACTCCGTGAAATGGACATGGTTGTTGATGTGATCCTGGCAGAAGCAGTGATAGCCCACGCAGCGCGAGCAGTAACGGAACTCCAGCTCCGGATAGTCCGTGTCTGTGCGGCCGCAGACGGCGCATTTATAATGATAGGGCTTGTTTGCCTGCTCGCGCTGGATGCGCCGGGCCTCGCGCTTGAAGTTCACCGTTTTCTGCCGCTGGCGCACATGCGACGGGCGGAAAAAGTCAAACAGCCAGTCGCCGCAATAAACCAGGTAGTTGAGCACCGCCACCACCGGCAGCAGGTTCAGCGGGAACGCCGTCGTGATGATGCCGAGCACGAACAGCGCCGCGTCCACATACGCCAGATACTTCACCTTGATCGGGATAATGAAAAACAGCAGCACCTGCATATCCGGATAGAGCGTGGCAAAGGCGAAGAACATGGACAGGTTCAGATACGTGGTCGAGACGATCACGTCGCGTCCGAGGATGGCCGAGAGCACCACGCCGTAGATCGCCGTGAGCAGCATGCCGCTCACATAATAGATCGTGAATTTGCCATTGCCCCACTCGCGCTCGAGACACGAGCCGATCCAATAATAAAAATACAGCATCACCAGCAGCCAGATGGGACTGGCCTCCGTGGGTACGAACACATACGTCACCAGACGCCAGACCTGCCCGTGCAGGATGCCCTGTGCCGAGCCGCTCAAAAGTGAAACGAGCTGCCCGGTCGTGTCCATTTTCGTCAGCAGCCAGACAGCCGCGTTGCCGATGACGATGATCAGCATCAGGTTCGGGATACCAAAGCGCGGATGCGCATAGCAAAACCGGTCGATTTTGTTCATCAGTTTTCTCATGGGGTTCCTCCGTAAATACAACGTATGTCCATGATACCTTCTTAAAACCGCAAAGTCCATAAAAAAATATCTGGAATCGCAGATTTGTGCTTTCTAAATGGGCGATCGTGTGGTATGATGATATCTGTATTATTATGTCGCAAGGTATGGGTATATTATGGAACAAATACAGGAATTTGAAACAGAAGCGCGCAATGATCTGATCGAGGGCCGCAACGCGGTCATGGAGGCCCTGCGCGCGGGCCGCACGATCGATAAAATTTTCATCGCCAAGGGCGACGTGGACAAGACGCTCGGGCACATCGCCTCGAAGGCGCGCAGCGCCGGTATCGTCGTCACGGAGGCCGACCGCCGCAAGCTCGACGCCATGAGCCAGACGCACGCGCACCAGGGTGTGATCGCGCTGTGCGCCGTCAAGGAATACAGCACGATCGAGGACATGCTCGCCATCGCAGCCGAGCGCGGCGAGGCGCCGTTTCTCGTGCTGTGCGACGAGATCTCCGACCCGCACAACCTCGGCGCCATCATCCGCACGGCCGAGTGCGTCGGCGCACACGGCGTCATCATCCCGAAGCGCCGCAGCGCAGGGCTGACCGCCGTTGTAGACAAGGCGTCCGCCGGAGCGCTTGAGCACATGGCCGTCGCGCGCGTGCCGAATCTCGCCGCCGCGATTGAGACGCTCAAGAAAAACGGCCTCTGGATCTACGGCACCGCCGCCGAGGGCACGAACGAGCTGTGGAAAATGGACCTGACCGGCCCGGCCTGCATCGTCATCGGGTCGGAGGGCGACGGCATCAGCCGTCTGGTACGGGAAAAATGCGATTTTCTCGTCAGCATTCCGCTGCGCGGGCAGATCTCCTCGCTCAACGCATCTGCGGCCGCAGCCGTGCTGCTCTATGAGGCGCTGCGCCAGCGGAGCTGAACGCCCGTATCCCTACGAAATCAAAAGGAGTTGACCATATGGACCAATTTGATCGCTCGCCAGAGGACGTTTCTTTCGATCTGGACGCCGAAGAATTCTCCCTGGAATCCATTCTGGACGAATATAAGGATTTTCAGACGGATGCCCCTGCACCCCGTCCGCAGCCGGCCTATCGCAGCCGGCCCGTCACGGCGGAAATGATCGAGGAAGAAGAGGCCGAGGATGCCGCGGCCGAAGACATACTCATGTCCGCCGAGCTCGACAGTGCGCTGGAAGATATCACTCCGGAGGCCGGCACAGACGCGCCGGACGCCCCGCCGCACGAAGACCACGACGTCAAGCGCTATCAGCCGAAGCGCCAGCGCGACCACGCGACCGAGGAAGAAATCGAAAAGTGGAACGAGACGAAGGCCAATGCCAAGCGTCTGGCCAAGAAAGGCATTTCGGGGCTGAAGCATTTCGCCTCGAAGCTCTCGGAGGTCGTGCCGGACGAGCCGGTGGAGCCCGAGGAGGCGCCCCCGGCAGAGGACGCCGCCATCCCCGTCTCCGCCCCGCCGGAGGTGCCGGAGGGCCTGTATGACCCGGAGCCGGAGCCGGAGGAGCCGACGCGCGTGTTCCAGGCCGTCACGGAAGAAGGCGTGGATGACAGTGCGGCCGGGCACGCATCCTACGCCCGCGCCGGTGACTACACCGCCGCGGACGACGGTACGGATGGCCCTGCGCGCCGCAGCTTTCAGGACACGGTGCTCAATCCGCTCATGGCCCGGCTCGCCGCCGTGGCCTACCGCATCCGCGAACATAACAGCGCCGTGCACGCCTCGGCCGACGCCGAGGAGGACCTCGGCCCGGAACCGGACGCCGAGGACGCAGCGCGGTATTACGGCGGCCAGGTCAAATCCCTGCGCTTCCGCTGCCGGGCGGCCATGATCGTCTGCATCCCGCTGATCTACATCTCGCTCGGACTGCCGGTGTTCGGCGTGCTCAAGAGCAGCCCGTCCGTTGCGGCGCTCGTGTGCCTGATGATGCAGCTGACCGTAATGCTCATCGGTCTGGACATCATTACCAACGGCTTTTTCAACCTCGTGCGCCGCACGCCGGGGCTGGAATCGCTCGTCTTTCTCAACTGTGTCTTTTCCGCGCTCGATGCGGTCGTGCTGGCCATCACGGGATTGGACGCCGTCGGGCTGCCGTTTTGTGCCGTGTCCGCGTTTGCCGTGGCCTGCTGCCTGTGGAGCGCGCTGAACACCTGCCGCGGCTTCAAGTCCACGTTCCGCACGCTCGCGGTCGACAAGGACCCCTACACCGTCAGTGCGGACAGTGAGGTCGTCAAAGACAGCATCACCGTGCTCAAGTCCAAGCGCGGCACCGCGGGCTTCATCCACCGCAGCGAGGAGGCCGGCCCGGCCGACACGATCTATGCCTCGCTCGCGCCGTATCTGATCGCCGCGTCCGTGATCCTCGGCCTGCTGGCCACGATCCTCAGCGGCAATTATGCCAGCATCCTGCATGTGTTTGCCGCCGTCACCGCGCCGTGCGCGCCGTTTGCGGCGCTCGTGGCATGCGCAGTCCCGTTCCGGACCGCCGCGCCCAAGCTCACTCGCACC
>OGFN01000448.1_pt1 | contig 21037 bp, 28 predicted proteins | sample 1570921 | NCBI WGS metagenome assembly OGFN01 (sample SAMEA2581940, study PRJEB24529) | metagenome | biome: Human gut stool | place: China | collected 2011
GGGCGACGCCCGTTTTCTTTCTCGGGAAAGAAAATGGGGGTCGCATCACGCGGCACTTGTGCCGCATTGACATTCGCACCTGTGCGAAAAAGGAAGAATTCTCTTTCGAGAAAGAGAATATCCCCCTTTCCCGCATCCCCTGCACGGTGCAGGGGAAAAATCCCTCACCCCTCAAGGGGTATCATTTACTGCCAGTAAATAAAAAATCGGCTCCCCGGTTTTCAAAAACAGCGCGAAATATCCGTTTCGCAAATCCCTCACCTCATGCTTAGCATGAGGAAAACTCCCGCGAACTATGGCTGGGAAAATTTATTATTGCTTTTTGATGCAGTCAATGAAGCTGCCGATCGCCATACCGATGCACGTACCGCTCGCCATACCGGCGGCCATGTTGTTAAAAAGCGGCTGCCCCAGTGCAAAGCCGATGCTCATGCCGATCAGCATACCAAAAATCATACAATTGCCGCTGTCATCGGTCTTCTTTTCTTTCTTATCGGACATGTTTTTCCTTCTTACTGTTCGTCGTAGCCGAAGCTTCTGATATAGTTCATATTGTCGCGCCAGTTTTCCTTGACCTTGACCCAAGTCTCGAGGTAGACCTTTGTGCCCATGAAGCGCTCGATGTCGCGGCGGGCCTCGGTCGAGATCTTCTTGAGCATCGCGCCGTTTTTGCCGATGATGATACCCTTGTGGCTCGCCTTTTCGCAGTAGATGGTCGCGTCGACCTCGATGACCTCGTCGTCGCGCTCAATAAAGCGCGTGATCTCGACGGCCGTGCCGTGTGGGATCTCTTTATCGAGGTTGCGCAGCAGCTTTTCGCGCACGATCTCGCCCACGACCTGACGGTCGGGCTGGTCAGTCGTCATGCCGTCGGGGAAGAGCTGCGGGCCCTCAGAGGCGTACTTACCGAGCTCGTTCATCAGATCGTCCAGCCCCTCGTGCGTGCGCGCGGAAATGGGGATAATGGCGTCAAACGCATACGCCTCGCTGTAGGCCGCGATGACGGCGAGCAGGTCGTCCTTTTTCTCGACAGTGTCGATCTTGTTGATGCACAAAATCGCCGGCAGGTGAGAAGCCTTGATCTTTTCGATGAGCTCGGCTTCAGGGATGCCGACGTGCGCCACTGGCTCAACGAGCAGCAGCACCGCGTCCACGTCCGCGATGGATTCGCGCGTGACCTTGACCATGTAGTCGCCCAGGCGGTTGCGCGCCTTGTGGAATCCAGGCGTGTCGAGCAGCACGTACTGCGTGTCGCCGCGGTTCACCACGCCGTAAATGCGGTTGCGCGTGGTCTGGGGCTTGTTGGAGACGATGGCGATCTTCTCGCCCACAAGGGCGTTCGTCAGGCTGGATTTGCCGACGTTAGGCCGTCCGCAGACAGTGATCATAGCGGTTTTCGTTTTGTTCATGATAGGTGATCCTCAACTTTCTTTTGTTCGTTGAACGTTTTTTATTCATACAGCGAAAGCTGTATTCTCTTTTTGGATGCCCAAAGGGCGCGGTGTTCTATCCCACTGCCATGGAGACGCGAGGCAAAGGGGGTATTCTCTTTCCAAAGAGAATACCCCCTTTGGAACCCCCAGAGAAAGGCGAGGGGAGACCCCCTCGACCCCCGACATTGTCGGATTGGAGCTCGAAGAGCTGCACGCGCTGCGCAATGTAAGTGCGGTGTACATGGCTTCGCCATGAATCCCTGCGAATCGTGACCGTTTTGCAACCGCGCCTTACTACCGTGAGGCGCGTGTGACGTTTGTCTGGCGGCAGACTGCGTGCGGAATACGGCATTGCTGCGCTCGCCGCATTGTGGAGACTGGCAGTAGACGGGAATTACTGCGCACTTCTACAAGGTAGGCAGAGCGGCAGCGGATAATAGAAGCAGAGACAAATCGTCTTGCAATGCTAAACGCGGCAACGCCGCGCGCAGGCAGTTGCATTCCGGAGGCATAAAGGTTATTCGAGCCCGAAACTGCCAATCGAACGCCTTTCTTTTGGACGGTCACACCGCCCGTTTTCTTTCTCGGGAAAGAAAATGGGGGGTGTGCTCCTGCCGCCCACAGGCGGCATTTTCCTCCGCACCTGTGTGGAATTATCGCCGCTCGAGTTCGAGCAATTTCATAATTGCCTCTTCATGTTCCCGCATCTGCGCCTTCATCGGCCCTTCGTCCAGATGGTCGTAGCCCAGAAGGTGAAGCACCGAGTGCGTCACGAGGTACGCCAGCTCGCGGCGGTTGGAGTGGCCGTATTCCTTCGCCTGCGCGGCGACGTGCTCGAGCGAGATGACCATATCGCCGAGCGGGACGAGACCCGTTCCGGGGTCGGCGTCCTCTTCACCCGGCAGCTCGCCGGGGGTAAGCTCGAACATCGGAAAACTCAGCACGTCCGTCGCGCGATCGACCTCGCGCATTTCGCGGTTGATCTCGTGGATGGTCTCATCGTCCGTCAGCCGCACGTCGATCTCACAGGGAAAGTTCACACCCTCGGCGGCGAGCGCCGTGCGGATGACCTTGCGGATGAAGGCGCATTTGCTGTCGCTCACGCCGGGCACGTCCGACGTGATGGGAATATAATGTCTCTTTGCCATCACTTTTTCCTCTTTTCGTTTCGCGCGGCCTCATAGTCCGCGTAGGCCTTGATGATGCGCTGGACCATCACGTGGCGCACCACGTCCTGGTCCGTGAGCTCGCAGATGCCGATGCCCTCCACGTCTTTGAGCACGCGCACGGCCTGCTTGAGGCCGCTCAGCTTGTCCGCTGGCAGGTCGATCTGCGTCACGTCGCCAGTGATGACCATTTTTGAATTAAAGCCCATGCGCGTCAAAAACATTTTCATCTGCTCGCAGGACGTGTTCTGCGCCTCGTCCAAAATGATAAAGCTGTCGTCCAGCGTGCGGCCGCGCATATAGGCGAGCGGCGCGACCTCAATATTGCCGCGCTCTAAATATTTCTGGTACGTCTCCGCGCCGAGCATGTCGAAGAGCGCGTCGTACAGCGGGCGCAGATACGGGTCGACCTTGCTCTGCAAGTCGCCCGGCAGGAAGCCGAGCCTCTCCCCCGCCTCGACCGCGGGGCGCGTCAGGATGATACGGTTCACCTTGCGCTCGCGGAACGCCGCGACCGCCGCGGCGACGGCGAGGTACGTTTTGCCCGTACCTGCGGGGCCGACGCCGATGGTGATGGTGTTTTTCAAAACGGACTCGATGTATTTTTTCTGTCCGATGGTCTTGGGCTTGATGGGGCGGCCCTTGGAGCTGATACAGATGACGTCCTGCGTCAGCTCGCTGATGCGCTCCTCCTGTCCCGCGCGCACGAGCGAGATCACGTAGCGCACATTCTGCTCGGTGATGGGTTCGCCGCGGTTCGAAAGCGTTAAGAGCGCGTTGAGTGCTTTCGTGGCGAGCATCGTGTCCTCGACCTCGCCGTTCACGCGCAGCTCGCCCTCGCGATTGGAAATGGTGACCTTGAATTCCGATTCGATCAGCCGCACGTTCTCATCGAATGAGCCGAACAAATTGACCGCCTGCTCCATGCGTTCGATGCTGATGCGCTGTTCCATGCTGTGTTTCCTCCTGAAAAAATGTTGACGCCGGCCGGTCGCGGCTGACGGTGTTATCCTTCACTGACGGCAATGGGCACCTCTTTTCCGATCTGCTCCTCACACTCGGCGGAGAGCGTCACGACGAGGGTGTCGCCCTCCACAGCGGTCGAAAAGCGCCGCTGCGTCACGCTGCCAGTCTCCCCCAAGAGGGCGGCAAGATACGTTTCGAGCACGTCTTTTCCCTGCGCCTCCGCGTCGGCGCGGGAACGTGGTGTTGCTTCCAATTCGTAGGGCAGCAGCGTTTCCGTCTCCCACGTGACGGGCAGGGCAAAAAGGCCAAAAAGCGTCCATTGTGTTTGATTTTTTATTTTATCACAATCAACATTGCAAATGCTACTCCCTTTTGCACCAATTTTCAACCGATTCTCGCCCCAAATCAAGGTATGGCTGCGCTTTTCTTTTCCGGTGTAAACCTTCTTTTCATACGTGAGCGGCACGCGGACGGTGAGGTCGTACCATGTCCGTGCCCAGACTTCGCCCTTGCCCGCTAAAAAGCGCGTCGTCACGCTCGGCTTTTCTGTGCCGCCCGTGTCCACCACGCCTGCGATCAAAAGCTGGCCCTGCTGTACGCTCGTGCCGGGCAGGACTCTTTTCTCCCCATCCAGCGCGCGGACCTTGGTGATAAGGCCCGGCTTTGCCGCGATGACATTCGTCGGCTCGCTCTCGTTTACCCGCTCGGGTGCGCGCACGCGCTCACGCACCTGCACATAGGCCTTGCAGCCGCGCACGTTGACCGCCACCCAGCAGAGGTCCTTGAGCTCCGGCAAAACGCGGTTGCAGATATCCTGCGAGCGGAACGAATAGATAAACGTTCCGCGGTGGACGCCGTGCTCGCGCAGGGCATGCAAAATCGTCTCAGTCGGGACGGTCTCGTTGCCCGTGACCTCAAAATCCCAGATGAAAAGCGAGTTGACGAGCAGCAGCGCCGCACACAGAATGCCGCCGGCGAACAGCGCGTGGCGTCGGCGCAGGCGCGCGAAGAAAAACGGCGTGCCCGCCGTGCGCTCGATAGATACCTCCGCCCCGCAGCCCTCGGCGGCACGGCGCATCGCGCGCAGGTCGCCGCGTGCCACGCAGAAGGACAGCGCCGTATCGTCGATCCACCTGACGTCCCAGAATTCGATGCCCCGCGCGGAGCAGAGGTTCAGCATCCGCTCGGGGTACGCGCTCTTTGCGCGCACGCATACACTGCCGCGCAGCAGCTTGACGGCTTTTTTCAGCATAGCTCCCTCATCTCACATATTCCACGGTGTCGATCTTGCCGAAGATGCGCACCTCGCTGTCGGTCATGCTGCGCAGCGTCAAATTCTGCCCGCGCACGCGCAGGATGAGCGAGCCCGCCCCCACGTCGATCTGCTCTGTTCCGTAGGATAAGATCCCGCTGTGTCCCTCCAGAAAGAGCTGCCGGTCGCCCAGCATCTCCACATGGCACAGCCCCGCCACGATGTCCGCCGGCAGGTCGAAGAGCTCTGCCATGCGCGCCAGCATGCGCTGCGGCCGTTCGTTTCGTTCCATCGTCCATCTCCCCTTTGGGCAAAGCCTATGCGCCCTTTCGCGCGGATTTGCCTGTCCCAGGCGGGCAAGTTCGGCTTGCCCCGCGCATAGACTCGTCTGGAAGGTCAGGTGATGGCATGAAAATAAGAGACCGTTTGCCGCTTCTGGCGGTGCTGTGCTGCTTTTCCGCACTGCTGCTGTTGCCGGAGGTCAGCGCACAGGCGGCGCGGGACGCGATGCTGCTCTGCGCGCAGACGCTTATCCCGTCGCTGTTTCCGTTTTTCGTGCTCTCGTCGCTGCTCATCGCCTGCGGCGCGTCGGAGCTGCTCTCTGCGCTTTTGTCGCCGCTGATGTGGCCGCTGTTCGGTCTTTCGGGTACGGGCGCGGCCGCGCTGGCGCTGGGTCTTTGCGGCGGCTACCCCGTCGGCGCACGGACAGCTGCCGAGCTTGTGGAAAACGGCGCGCTCTCGCAGGAAGAGGGCGAGCGGCTGCTCGCCTTCTGCAACAACGCGGGACCGGGATTTCTGCTCGGCGTGTGCGGCGCGGGCGTGTTTTCGTCCAGCCGCGCGGGCGCGGCGCTGTATCTCATCCATGTCGCCGCGGCGCTCTGCGCAGGTCTTCTCACCTGCCGCGCGTTGCCGCCGGTGCCGCATGGAACATATCCGCGCAAAAGCGCGAAAGCGCAGCATCTTTCCGCAGCCTTTCCCGCGGCGGTGCAGAACGCGCTGACGGGATGCCTCAATGTGAGCGCGTTCGTCGTGTTTTTCACGGTGCTTGCGCGGCTGTTGCTGCACTTTCTGCCGGAGGCCTTCGCCTCATCGCTCCCCTGCGCGCTGCTGCTTGGATTTTTAGAGCTCACGAGCGGCGTGCTGTCGCTTCCCTGCTCGCGCGCAGGCTTTCTCGCCTGCGCGGCGCTGCTCGGCTGGGGCGGGATGAGCGTCCACTTTCAAACGCGCAGCATGCTCGCGGCCTCTCCCCTCTCCGCGCGGTATTATCTCAAGGGAAAGGTGCTGCAAGCGCTGCTGTCGCTGCTCCTTGCCCTGCCCGCGCTGCCGTTTCTGTTTCCCTGACGCTCACGGCTCTTTTCCCGAGATGGCGCTCGCCACCTGCGAGACGACGTCCCCCACCGCGTCGTCGAAAAGGTGCATATACACCGCGCTCGTCACGGATGTTGAGCTGTGCCCCAGCGCCTTCGAGATGCTGAACATCGGCACATTCTATCTGTTGGCGACGCTCGCAAAGCTGTGGCGCAGCCCGTGGAGCGAGATCGGCGGGAGGCCCTGCGCGGCGATGAACTGCGCGATGCGCTGGCACAGAACATCCGGCTGATAAGGCTTTCCCGCCTCGTTGACGGCGACGTAGCCCTCGGGGTTATATTTAGGGTCCTGCTTCCGCCGCCTTTCCCAGTCGCGATACAGTCGTTTGAGCAGCGCAGCCAGTCCTCCACAAAAACGTCCCTGGGCGCGCTCATGCCGCCGAACAGCTGCGCGCGGCGGTACTCGGCGATGACCTGCTCGGCCTGCTCCATCGTGGGATAGGTGCGCGTGCGGCGCACGCGCCTGCCGTCTTCGCCGTCGTAGTAGAGCGAGACATAGTAAAGGTGGTTCCTGTCGTCATACGACAGGTTCCGTTTGAGCGTTTTTCTCATGCGTTTCTTCCTCTTTCCGTCGTTATGATCTTTTCTACATTTTGTGCAGAAAATAAAAAAACACCGCTGCTCATGCAGCGGTGTTTTTTAGCGAATAAAATCAGGCGTTCTTCGCGATCTCGACGAGCTTGGTGAAAGCGACGGGATCGTTGATGGCCATCTCGCTGAGCATCTTACGGTTGATCTCGATGCCGGCGGTCTTCAGGCCGTGCATGAACGTGGAGTAGTTCATGCCGTTGAGCTTGCAGGCTGCGGAGATACGGGTGATCCACAGGGAGCGGAAATCTCTCTTCTTCAGGCGGCGGCCGACATAAGCGTAGGTCAGGGACTTCATGACCTGCTCGTTGGCCATCTTGAAGTGGCGGGATTTGTTGCCCCAGTAGCCCTTGGCGAGCTTGAGGGTCTTGTTTCTTCTCTTGCGCGTCATCATCGCGCCTTTAACACGTGCCATATTGTATAAGCCTCCTTAAAGCGTATCGTTGTAAATTATTTGTAGGGGATCATCTTGCGGATCGTGCTGGCAGTGGTCTTGTCAGCATAGCCGCCCTGACGCAGACGACGCGTACGCTTGGTGGGCTTCTTGGTCAGGATGTGGCTCTTGAAAGCCTTGGCGACCTTGACCTTACCGGACTTGGTCAGATTGAATCTCTTTTTGGAACCGCTGTGGGTTTTCAGCTTGGGCATAGTAGTTTCTCCTTTTCGTATTTGTAGTGGCGCTCAAAGTTACTTTCCCGCCTTGGGGGAAAGGAAGATCGACATGCTGCGGCCTTCCATTTTCGGCTCTTTATCCAGGTTGGCGACCTCGGCGACGGACTCTGCAAAGCGCACAAGAAGATCGCGGCCGATGTCCGTGTGTGCCATCTCGCGGCCGCGGAAGCGGACAGAGACCTTGACACGGTTGCCGTCGGCAATGAATTTCTGGGCGTTTTTGAGCTTGGTGTTAAAATCGCCCACGTCGATACCGGGGGACATGCGCACTTCCTTGATTTCGACGACATGCTGGTTCTTTCTGGCTTCCTTTTCGCGCTTGCCCTGTTCAAAGCGGAACTTGCCGTAGTCCATGAGCTTGCACACAGGCGGCTTGGCCTGCGGCGAGATCTTGACTAAGTCAAGCCCCTGCTCGTCGGCGATGTGCTGCGCCTGCGCGGCAGACATGATGCCGAGCTGCTCGCCGGTCGCACTGATGAGACGGATCTCGCTGTCCCGGATCTCTTCGTTGATCTGATGCACGTTGCTGCTAATACCGAAGCACCTCCGTTTTTCATAAAGAATTTGGCAAACAAAAAACGAGCACAGAACATTCTGCACCCGTACCATGACACAAAAAAGCCCGAAGGCTTTGTTTTCCACGATTGACCCCTTCGCTTTGCTGGGGGTGAGAACGAATGCACCGCTCTTCTTTGTTTTGCGTAAGTAGTATATGCTCTATTTTCCGGTTTGTCAACAACAATTTGCCCGAAAAAGTGAAAATCCCACGGTATATTTTTACTTTTGCCCGTCAACACTATGTCTGCAAGCAAGAAAGGCGAAAGGAGGCGAGCACATGAAGGAGCGCAATAATCAGAACAAAAACCAGAATCAGGAAAACACCAATCAGAACCAGAACGGCAACCAGAATCAGAACAATCAGAACAAGAACAACCGCTGATTCGTACTCAAAAGCGCAGGGCTCCGGAAATTCCGGGGCCCTGCACCTTTATAGAACCTTAATCCTGCGGCCCTTGCGCGGCGAAGCGTTTCGTGCTATCATTTTACTTAAAATGAGGTATTATTCCGCTTGCATTTCAGAAAGGCGCACCATGCTCGACTCTCTTTCTCTCTGGCTGCACGAAACCCCGCTCGGCGAAACGCTGCTCACCATGCTCATCTCGATGCTCCCCGTCGTGGAGCTGCGCGGTGGCCTGCCCGCGGGCGTTGCGATGGGGCTGCCGATCCCCGTGGCGTTTGCCGCGTCGCTCGTCGGCAACATGATCCCTGTGCCGTTTATCATTTTATTTGTCCGCCCGCTGTTCCAATGGGTGCGCATACATATTCCAAAGCTTGAGGGCTTCATTTCGCACCTTGAAGCGCGCGCCGAGGCGAAAAGCGCCGACGTGCTCCGCTATCAGACGTGGGGGCTTTTGATCTTTGTCGCCATCCCGCTGCCGGGCACCGGCGCGTGGACGGGCGCGCTGATCGCCGCCGTACTCAACATGCGCCTAAAGCGCGCCGTGCCGGTCATCCTGCTCGGCGTCGTCATCGCGGGCTGCATCATCACGCTGCTGACGCACGGGGTCAGTATGCTCATCTGAATCGGTGCTGCCTTTTGATTTTCCCCCTTCGAGAGGGCAGGAGGTTGCAGCGCCTACCGGCGCTGCATTGATCATGCGGCGCTTTGCGCCACTGCCAATGCAAAGGGGGTATTCTCTTTCCGAAGAGAATACCCCCTTTTGAACCCCCAGAGAAAGGCGAGGGGCGTTCCCCTCGACCCCCGACATTGCAGGATTTGGGCTTGAAGGGCTGCACGCGCTGCGCAGTGGAGGTGCGGTGTACATGGCTTCGCCATGAGTCTTCTGCGAGTCGTTACCACTCGCAACCGCGCCCTACTCCGTGGGGCGCGAGTGACGGTAGTTTGGCGGCGGACTGCCTGCGCATCGGCGGCATTGCTGCGCTCGCCGCCGATTGGGGAGATGGTGCTGATTCGAGGAAACATCTGCGGGGGGACGGGCGGCATTGCTTCGCTCGCCGCCTTTTGATGGGTGATGCGTGGACGGGGCGGCATTGCTTCGCTCGCCGCCGGTGGGTGCTCTTAATGAGAAAACGACCGCATCAGCGGTCGTTTTCTTGTTCCTTTAGGTCATCCAGAGCAGAGCGGACAGCGGCAACAACAAATGCCGAAAACGTACAATCCTTGCCGCGGATCACCACTTCGATTTCTTCGAGCATATCGTTGGGAAAGCGTACCGATTTACTCGTCGTCGGCGGCACGCTCGGAATCTTAAAGGTCATAGTTCTCACCTGCAATACAATTTATATGACAAGTGTATTGCATAACGCAAGAAATATGTGTACTATAAACGTATGACATTTGTATTTCTATAGGAGGAGCACGCAATGAACTACGAAAAGCTGTATCACCTGCTGTTCAACGCCATTACGGATGCATTGGAGCAAATGGAAAAGCAAAACTACGGCTCTGCAAAAGACCTGCTCATCACCGCCCAGCAAAAGACAGAAGAAATTTATATCATCACAGAATCCTAAGAGCGCGGCGAGCGAAGCAATGCCGCGCCGTCCACGCATCACCCATCAAAAAGGCGGCGAGCGAAGCAATGCCGCCGATGCGCAGGCAGTCTGCCGCCGGGCAAACGTCACTCGCGCCTCACGATAGTAAGGCGCGGTTGATATCTGTAACGACTCGCAGAAGATTCATGGCGAAGCCATGTACACCGCACCTACATTGCGCAGCGCGTGCAGTTATTCAAGCTGCAAACTGCCAATGTTGGGGGTCGAGGGGGGCTCCCCTCGTCCTTTCTCTTGGGGGTGTAAGGGGGATATTCTCTTTCGAGAAAGAGAATATCCCCCTTTCCCGCGTCCCCCACACGGTGTGGGGGATAATAGAGTGCGCCCTGCGGGCGCAAAAAAAGAAGCACCCTTTCGGGTGCTCCCTTTTTATTCAACAGTGACAGATTTCGCAAGATTGCGAGGCTTATCAATATCACACCCGCGCTGGAGCGCGATATAATACGCCAGCAACTGCAGCGGCACAACGCCGAACGACGGCAGCAGCATTTGCGCCGTATCGGGGATGGTGATAACATTTTCGACGGTCTTCGCCATCTCGCCGCGGTGGCTCTCGGTCGCAAGCGCGAGAACGTCCGCGCCGCGGGCCTTGACCTCGACCACGTTGCTCATGGCCTTGTCGAAAAGCGGGGCGTAGGTGCCGAGCGCGATAACGAGCGTGCCGTCCTCGATGAGCGAAATCGTGCCGTGCTTGAGCTCGCCGGAGGCGTAGGCTTCGGAGTGGATGTAGCTGATCTCCTTGAGCTTGAGCGAGCCCTCGAGTCCGAGCGCATAGTCAAGGTTGCGGCCGATGAAGAAGACAGAATTGTGGTTGAAATACTGGGAAGCGTACTTGGGGATGGCCTCGCAGCTCTCGCTCGCGAGGAACTGCTCCATCTTCTCCGGCAGCTTCTGAAGCTCTGCGACCGCCTCGTTGTACTCCTCCTTTTTCACCGTGCCGAGCGCCTCGCCAAACGCAAGGCCGATCATGTCGAGCACTGCGAGCTGCGTAGAATAGGCCTTTGTCGTCGCAACGGCGATCTCAGGGCCGGCCCAGGTGTAGAGCACGTCATCCGACTCACGCGCGATGGACGAGCCGACCACGTTGACGATGGAGAGGATGTAGCCGCCGCGCTTTTTCGCCTCGCGCAGCGCGGCCATGGTATCGAGCGTTTCGCCCGACTGGGAGATCACAATGACGAGCGACTTATCGTCCACGATGGGGTCGCTGTAGCGGAATTCGGACGCGAGCACGACCTCGACATTGCGGCGCAGCAGATGCTCAAGATTGTACTTGCCGATCATGCCGACATGGTACGAAGAGCCGCAGGCCACAATGAAAATGCGGGTAAATTCACGCATCTTCTCAACGGGGAGCTTGAGATCGTCGAAGATGACCCTGCCGTCCTTGATGCGCGGGGAGATCGCGCGGCGCAGCGCCTCGGGCTGCTCCATGATCTCCTTGAGCATGAAGTGCTGGTAGCCGCCCTTTTCCGCGGCGGAGACCTCCCAGTCGATGGTAAAGTGCTTCTTTTCGACCTTCTGCTCCAGCGCGTCGTAGACTTCGATGCCCTCGCGCGTCAGCACGGCGACCTCGCCGTCTTCCATGTAGGCGACGTCGCGCGTGTGCTTGATGATGGCCGTCACGTCGGAGGCGAGGAAGTTGCAGCCCTTGCCGTAGCCGAGCAGCAGCGGCGCGTCCTTGCGCGCGGCGATGATGCGGTCCGGGCAGTCGGCGCAGAGCATACCGAGGGCGTAGGCACCCTCGATGCGGCGCAGCACGCGGCCCACAGCCTCTAAAAAGTCGTGACACTCGTTGTAGTAGAATTCCAGCAGCTGCGCCACGACCTCGGTATCGGTCTCGGACTTGAACCGGATGCCCTGACCGATCAGAAATTCCTTGATCTCGACGTAGTTTTCGATGATGCCGTTGTGGATGACGGCGAACTTGCCGTTTTCGCTCACGTGGGGGTGAGAGTTGATGATGTTCGGCGCGCCGTGCGTCGCCCAGCGGGTGTGACCAAGGCCGATGCAGCCCTCGAGGTCCGCGCCGCCGTGGATCTGTTCGCTGAGGACCTTGAGCCGGCCCACCGCTTTTTCGACCTGCAGCTTTCCCTGCGCCGAGATGACGGCCACGCCCGCGGAGTCATACCCGCGGTATTCCAGATGCGCGAGCCCGTCCAGCAGGATGGGGGCCGCCTGTTCCTGACCAATGAATCCAACGATTCCGCACATATGATAACATTCTCCTTTTGATGATTTTTGAAAAATGGGCAAAATACCCCTTTACGGCGCAAAGCCGCTTCTTCAAAAGGACAAATGCACAGTCATTTGTCGCTTTTCCCGTGGTCACAGCCCCTTTGTTCTGCGGTCGCCCGCATGTTTGTCGGCTGTGTGCGCGCCCACGGGCACGGGGAAGCATCCGCCGAAATTTCGATCCTCTTCCCACCTCGTCGTCCCGCCAAAGGCGGGCGCTGGCGCTTATGATGGAGAAACTCCATAGCTCCTTTCACTTCTGCGTTTTTTTAATATATTTCAAACCGGATTTCTCCGGATGAAAGCGGTTATTTCGCCCCTCCGCGGGGCAAACTCCCAAAAAGGGAGGATGACTATGGCTACTGCTTTTATCCGCACGATCGTGCTCTATTTTCTCATCATGGTCGGGCTGCGCCTTCTCGGCAAGCGGCAGATCGGCGAGCTCGAGCCCATCGAGCTCGTGCTCACGCTGCTCATTTCGGACCTTGCCGCCGTGCCGATGCAGGATTTCGGCATCCCGCTTTTAAACGGCGTCATCCCGATCGTGACGCTCTTGCTGCTCTCGATGCTGCTCTCGTGGGGGAGCGTGCGCTCCATCCGCCTGCGGCGGCTGATCTGCGGCAGCCCGACGGCGCTCATTTTAGATGGCAAGGTGCAGCAGGACGCAATGCGCCACAACCGCTTCACGCTCGACGAGCTCATCGAGGAACTCCGCTCTCAGGGCGTGACGGACCTCACAAGCGTCAAATACGCCGTGCTTGAAACGGACGGGCAGCTCTCTGTCCTCCTCTATCCCGACGAGCAGCCCGCAACGCCTAAACAGCTGGGAAAGCCCGTCAAGGACGACACCTTCCTCCCGCACATCTTCATCAACGACGGGCGGGTGATGGGCGAAAACCTTTCGCTCGCGGGTCTGGATGCCGCGTGGCTCGACAAAACCGTGCGCGCGCAGGGCTACCACGCCCCGTCGGAGATTTTTCTGCTCTCGCTCGACGGCGCGGGCAAAATTCTGTGCATCGGAAAGGACAGTGCCAAATGAAGCGATTTTTCTGGATCCCGTTCTGCCTGCTGCTCGCGCTCTTTGGCGCGGCGCTCGCAAATGCCGCCGTCGCCGACGGCTTAGTCACAGACTGGTGCGCGGAGCTCGACAAATTGCAGGACACCGCGCAGGCGGAGAACTGGGACAGCGTGCGCGATGATCTCTCCGCGCTTCACGAAAGCTGGGACGCGCACGCGACGTATTTCCACATCATTTTGCAGCACGACGAGCTCAACGAGGTCGAATCCCTGCTTGCCCGCGCGGACAGCTTCGCCTTCGAGCAGGACGAGGGCGAATTTCGCGCGTGTGTCGCGGAGCTCAAATCGCAGCTTTTGGTGCTGTCGGAAATGCAGGAAATTTCGATTCAGAACATTTTATAGCTCACTTGCCCTCGAGCAGCTTGTTGAGTTCCTTCATAAACGTGTCGATGTCCTTGAACTGGCGGTAGACCGAGGCAAAGCGCACGTAGGCCACCTCGTCCACGGCGCGCAGCTTGTCCATGACGAGCTCGCCGATGTACTCGGTGCTGACCTCGCGCTCGAGAGAGTTCTGCAGCGTCTGCTCGATCTCGTCCGCCTTCTGCTCGAGCACCTCAAAGGGAACGGGGCGCTTTTCGCACGCGCGGATCATGCCGTTCAAGACCTTGCGCTTGTCAAAGCTCTGGCGGCTGCCGTCCTTTTTGATGACGACCATCGGCAGGCTCTCCACCGTCTCATAGGTGGTGAAGCGCTTGGCGCACGAGAGGCACTCGCGCCGGCGGCGGATGCTGCTGCCCTCTTCGGCAGGGCGGGAATCAATGACCTTGCTCTCTTTGTATCCGCAATAGGGGCATTTCATCGTGCAGAACCTCTTTTCTCATCTTAGTCAGAGAGAGTATAGCATACTTTCTTTCGGGATGGTAGACATAATTTGCATTTTTTCACAGGATGGGCGAATTTTTCTCATTCACGCGATAGATCACACACTTTCTCCCGTCGACCGTTCCGATGTGGGCAAGGCAGAAGAGTTCCGGCAGCGGGAACGGCGCGCTCTCGCTGTACGGCAGCGCCAACAGTTTTCCGCTTTTCTCCTCGCGTACCATCGCGTCAGATAACAGTGAGAGTGCACAGTCGAGCCGCGCCGAACGGAAAAACGAGCCGCGCGGCAATGCTTTCCAGTCCCCCACCGCTCTCCCCTCCTGTCGGCACAAAATAAAGAGCCTGTGCTATTTCTATGCACAAGCTCTTTTCTTTATGTAGGGATTTTACTGCACGCTGTAATTGCCGCGTACGAGCAGCTTTGTGCTGTTCGCGCTCGCCTGCACGCCGCGGCTGTCGACCGTCGCCATGTAAAGGTGATTCTTTTGCAAACCGAGGCCGCCCACAAGCGCCGCGCCCGACGTCTCGTCGATGAGCCCCGGGGTGCTCGCCGCTACGCACACGCCGCTGCCGGTGCGCAGCATCGCCTCGCAGCCGACGCCCATGTACAGGATCTGCCCCTGATTCAGCGTCACGACCGTAAAGCTCGCCGACGTGCCGCCGGAGGCGTTTCCGCTCGACGCGCCGTACTTCTGCTCGAAGGCCTGCGTCTCGCTCTTCACCTGCTCGGTGAGCTTACTCGAGAGCGTCTGTTCGCGAGAGGCGGTCTTCTTGTCCACCTCGGAAAGGATCTGCGGCAGGAATTTTTCGTTTAAGTAGCTCAGCGTCACGAGCGGGTCGCTGCTCGTGCCCGCGCCGCCGGTCGCGGCGACAGTCAGCGTCAGCACCGTCGCGCTCACCAGAAGCAGTCCCACCAGACGGGCAAAGGCGTTGTTTCTCTTTTTCATGCTGTATTCCTCATTTTCTCCCCGGCGCGCACTCTTTCCGTACGCGCCGGAGGGGTTAGACCAATTGTGTGTTTTGCAGGCCGAAGCTCACGGCGATGGCCGCGTCGATGCGCTCCATCAGCTCGCCGTCCACGCGCCCCATGCGCTCGCGCAGGCGCCGCTTGTCGAGCGTGCGGATCTGCTCGAGCAGCACCACGCTGTCGCGCGGCAGGCCGTAGTCCGGCGCGGAGAGCGCGATATGCGTCGGCAGCTTCGCCTTGTTCGTCTGCGAGGTGATGGCCGCCGCGATCACCGTGGGGCTGTAGCGGTTACCGGTGTCGTTCTGCACGATGAGCACCGGACGCACGCCGCCCTGTTCGCTTCCGACCACGGGCGAGAGATCGGCGTAATAAATATCGCCGCGTTTCACATTGATATCCACTTAGCTATTCACACTCCGAGCGGAAGAAAGTACCCTTGCCTTTGTCAGGGGCCAATTTCATTCTCCCACGCGGGGGCGGAATTTATACGGGGGCTCGCAACTTTCCCCGTCTTTCTGCCCCCAGTCCATCGTATGCTGAGGACAGATGCCGCGTGCTTTTCTTAAAGCGGCTGCAAATTCTTGTCGACGGACACGCCGTTTAAGCGATAGACGCGCGGCACACGCTTGCTGACCGCGCACATCAGCTCATAGGGGATGGTATCGCAGAGCGCGGCGTCGTCCGCGCAGAGGATGTGCTCGCCGAAGATCTCGACCTCGTCGCCGGACTTCACCTGCGGGAGGTCGGTCACGTCGATCATGCACATGTCCATGCAGATGCGCCCGACCTGCTTGGCGCGGCCATAGGGCGTGAGCACTTCGATCTGATTCGAGAGCGCGCGGTGCAGGCCGTCGGCGTAGCCGATGGGCAGGACCGCAATGCGGCTGGGCCGCTGCGTAAAGTATGCGCGCCCGTAGCTGATGGGCTCGCCCGCAGCGAAGTCCTTGATCGTCGCCACGCGCGTTTTGAGCGACATGACGGGCTGCATGCCCATCTTTTCGGCCAAGTCGCCCGAGCCGTAGAGGATGATGCCGCAGCGAACCATATCCCACGCCCATTCGGGGTAGCTTGCAATGCCGCCGGCATTGCAGCAGTGGTGGAGCTGGAAGCGGAAGCCGCTTTGCGTCTCCACCTTTTCGATCATGCGCGCGAAGCGCTCATGCTGCAATTTCGTAAATTCGACGCTCTCCGTCGTGTCCTCGTCCGACACGCTGAAGTGCGTGAACACTCCCTCGATGTCGAGTCCCGGCAGTTCGAGCACACGCAGAATGTCGCGCAGACTCGCGTCAAAGTGCGCCTCGTCGCACGAAAAGCCGAGGCGGCCCATGCCGGTGTCGAGCTTGACGTGCACGGTCATCTTCCCGCCCAGCGCGACCGCGCGGTCGGAAAATTCCTTTGCGATGTCGTAGCTCTGCACCGCCTGCGTCATGTGCAGCTGCAAAATGCGCGCCGTCTGATCCGCGGGCGTGAAGCCCAGCATTAAGATCGGCAGCGTCACGCCGCTGTCGCGCAGCTCCTCGCATTCGTCGATGTTCGACACGGCGAGGTATCCCGCGCCGAGCTGCTCGAGCCGCTTGGCGATCTCCACCGCGCCGTGGCCATAGCCGTCTGCCTTGACGACGCCGAGCAGCTTCACCTTATCGCCGACGTGGCGGCGGATGACCTCGAAATTATGGGTCAGATGGTCAAGGTCGATCTCCGCCCAGGTCCTCTTGAGCGTGTTTTCCATAGACGCTTCCACCCTTTTGCTTTCAGTTTCGACGCGCGCTATTGCGCTGCGTCTGGCGATAGTATATCACCAAAAATAAAATTCGTAAACTCCGCCGCGGCAATAATTTTGTCATTTTCCGCGATCTCGGCGTACACCGGCGCGCCGGAGGCGTCGAGCCAGAGCGAGCAGGCGAGCGTTTCGCCGCTGAGCGTCAGCGAAAAATCGGCACGCAGCGTATCGACGTCCCCGAGTGTTTCCGCACCCGAGCTGTCGAGATACACTTTCGGGAAGTTTTGCAGCACGAGCGGCACGCAGGAAAGCGCCGAAACGCGCGGCGAGAGCGTGCCCACGTCCAGCACCAGATCGTCGAACGTCAGCGTCAGCTTGTCGCCCTCAAGCACCGCGCCGACGCCCGTGAGCTCCTCCGGCGCGAGCACCGCCGCCCGCGTCTCCCCATTTGAATGTTCGAGCGAGAGCGTATAGTGCAGCGTCTCGTCCTCGCGCGGCACGGCGGTCTCCACGATCGCCTCATAGCCCTGCATCTGCGCATAGCGCGCCTGCAAGTCCTCCGCGCTCTTCTGTGTCTTTTCCCCGCAGCCCGCGAGCAGCAGCGCAAGCGCCGCGAGCAGCAAGCATCCCTTTTTCCTCATGTCCCGTCCCCCTTTTCTCCCCTATGAGTATGCGGCGCGCGGCGCGCGCATACCGGAAAGCGCGGACGGGAAAACGCCCGCTACCGCACCCATCGGAGGTGCAATGGCGGGCGTTTGCGGTTTTCATGCGTTTACTGCGCTGCTTCTCCGTCCATCAGGACGTCGTTTTCCATGAGGAACGGGGGCGTCGTATCCTGTCCCCAGCCGGTGTCGTACTTTGCCATGAGATAGCTTTTGAGCGCGGCGCGGCTTTCAAACTTCGTCAGGCGGTACGGCTCCTGAAAGGCGACCTTTTCGACAAAATAAAGCCCATCGTCCCCGGCGGGAAGGAGCACGCCGACGTGGCCGATGAAGAGCGTATTCTCCGTTTCGGAAAAACGGTCGTGGAAGATGACGGAGATCATGCTGCACTCACCCTCCGAGAAGGCGACGCCGCGCGCCGCCCAGCCCTTGCGCAGGGTCTCCGCCTGCACGGAAGCGTCCGTTGAGTCCGCCGCCTCCACCGGCGCGAACAGGGCGCAGAAGTCTGCCGTGCTCTTTCCGCAGAGCGCGTCCGGGTCGCGCTTGAGCGTTTCAAGATCCATGAAGAGCCAGTCTTCCCCGTTGGTGTCCGGCTGATCTTCGCCGGCGGTGATGCGATCTCCCATGAGCTCATACGCCGTGATGCGGCAGTTGTAGCCGGGGAAGTCCCCCTGCCGCTCCATCCACATTTCCTGCATCTCATAGGGGTCGTACTTTGTCTCCGTGGGGGCTGCCGTTTCAAAGCCGTCCGTCAGCCATTCCGCTTTGACGCTGCCGTTGAACTGGTCAAGGCAGGCAAAGAATTTGTCCGCCCGCTCCGCTGCGATCCCCGCGTCCGCGAAAAGCCCTGAAAGCAGCTCCTTAGACGCTTCGTCGCTGAGGTTGCTGTACGCCGCCGTCTGCGCCGTCTGCTCGGGCGCGTCGGGCGCGTCCTTTTTGCCGCAGCCGCTCAGTACGAGGGCGGCAAGCAGAAGCGCGAGCGCGCAGCGTCTCCGTCCCGTCATCATCACGTTCATTCTTATCCGCCTTTCCTTTTTGGTGCACGGCCGGTCAGTTTGAATCGAGGGCGCTCTTTTCGTATTCCTCAAGCGCGAGCAAATATGCGACATAGGCGTCCGTCAGGGAGTCGTATTTTTCTCCCGCCTTCAAGACCGACTTGTACTGCGAGTCGTTGTAGAGGTGCTCCGAGACCGCAATATAGTTGCCGCCCTTGCTTTCCCGCTCTCCGGTCGTGGTGTGGGAAACATAGTATTTCCCATCACCGGTCTGAATAATCACGGGGATTTTCACGCCGCTGCCGACATCATTCGTGTTGAGAGAGGTCCAGAAGAGATAGCGCTCGCTTTCCCGGCCGTCATAGGGATTTCCCAGAAATGCCCAGGTGCAGTTTTCCTGCTGCAAAAGGCTGTTGTTCAGCTTCTCAAGCTCCTTCTCAAGAGGGGGGATGTATTTTGAGCCCGGGCAGCGGGAGTCAAACTCAAAATTAGTGGTCTTGAGGCTGCCGTCCTTCCAGAACTTGGTGTTGTAGAGCAGTGAAAAATAGTCCTTCACACTGGTGTCAAACGGATATTGGGGCTTGGCAGCCGCCTCGCCGCTCCATGTGAGCACCACGCCGACGGCTTCCTCGTAGGAAACGACGCAGCTTCCGCCCGGCGACGCAACGCCTTTCCAGTTGTTCGTGTCGCCCGCACCCTTGTGGTGGATGATCCCGCGGATGTTCACAGGGTCCATCGACTGCCAATCCGCCTGCTTCTGCTTCAGATCGACCGTAACGGTGGCTGTCTTATTCCCCATCAGCGCCTCCGCGGAAACGTGGTCGAATGCCGAGCGCACGCTGGAAATGTCTGCCGCCTCCCAGCTTTTCTCGATCAGAGTTGAGAATACCGGGTATGCGCCCACGCTCAGTATGGCAATGACCGCGATCACGATCAGCATATTCACCAGCGTAAAGCCTGCGTTGTTTTGTTTCATAAGCATTTTGTTGGACTTCATTCGTTTTACTCTCCGTTTTGGTGGGACTCTTCTTCGCTCAGCGCGGCAGCGATCACGAAAAAAAGAGGAAGGAACAGGTTTCCCTGTTCCTCTCTCAATAAGCTCGGAATTGCTGCGGTTTCGGCTTACTTGAAGTATCTCTCCAGCAGACCCTTGAGCGCCTTGCCGTGACGCGCCTCGTCGCGTGCCATCTCGTGCACGGTGTCGTGGATGGCGTCGAGGCCGTTCTTCTTCGCGCACAGGGCGAGGTCAAACTTGCCGCTCGTGGCGCCGAACTCGCAGTCGACGCGCCACTTGAGGTTGTCCTTCGTGCTTGCCTTCATGTTGGGCTCGAGGTCGGAGCCGAGCATCTCGGCAAACTTCGCGGCGTGCTCCGCCTCTTCATAGGCGGCCTTCTCCCAATACAGGCCGATCTCGGGATAGCCCTCGCGGTGCGCAACGCGCGCCATGCAGAGGTACATGCCGACTTCGCTGCACTCGCCGTTGAAGTTGGCCATCAGCTGGTCAAAGATATACTTCTTGTCCTCTTCGGAGATGTCGGGGTTGTTCTTCACGGTCTTGCCGTAAACGCCGAACTCATGCTCGGCGGCGAGCTTCAGCTCACCCTTGACTTCCTCGAACATATTGCTCTTGGCGTGGCACACGGGGCACTCCGCAGGAGCCTCAGGGCCTTCATAGATATAACCGCAAACCTTGCAAAGCCACTTCTTCATAATTGCTACCTCCATAAAGTTTATCTTGAAATGTGAATTGTTTTGCTTGCCTTTCACTGGCGTTAGTCTACCACACTTTACCGGCTTTATAGAAGTTGCAAATGCAACATTTTGATGAATTTTTTATGAATTGCGCTCCATGGCCTTCAGGATGCGAGGCGCGAGGATCACACTCACGACGATCTTGAGGCAGTCGCCGGGAAGATAGGGCAGCATGTAGGCCGTGGCGAGCGTCATCCCGCTCACGTTGCCGCCCTTGTAGACGTTGACGATCAGCGCGATATAGGGAAGACCCACGAGGTACAGCACCGCAAGGCCTGCAAAGCACGCGAGCAAAAGACGCGGCACAGAGCGGTCCTTTTCGGCGATCTTGCCGATGACCCACGCCGTGGGGATCAGGCCCAGCAGGAAGCCGAACGTGGGGTTGAAGATGTAGCCAAAGCCGCCGCCCGCCGCGAAAATAGGCACGCCGACAAGGCCGAGTACCACGTAGAGAAGCTGCGACAGCGCGCCGAGCTTTGCGCCCAGAAGCAATCCCGCCATCGCCGTGAAGAAGAATTGCAGCGTGATCGTCGCCTGGAAAAGCTGGAAGTGCAGGAACGCGCCGATAGCCGTCAGCGCGGCGAACAGCGCGCAGTAGATCAGGTCTCTTGTTTTGATGTTTTTCATGGTGATCCTCCCTTTTCTCAAAAAAACTGGGCTCATCATAACATGACGCCCTCCTATTGTCAACCTATAAATTTCATAAAGGTTTACAAGTTTGCAATTTTTCTTGCACAAGATCAAAATCGCAGCGCCTACGGCGCTGCACGAGGCAAAGGGGGATACTCTCTT
>OGFN01000451.1_pt1 | contig 21001 bp, 13 predicted proteins | sample 1570921 | NCBI WGS metagenome assembly OGFN01 (sample SAMEA2581940, study PRJEB24529) | metagenome | biome: Human gut stool | place: China | collected 2011
TTGGACGAGGTGTGGGGCTTCGACTATTTCGGCGACAGCCGCACCGTGGATGTCCACATCAAGCGCCTGCGGGAGAAGATCGAGGCCGACCCCGCCAATCCTGTCTTCATCCTCACCCGCCGGGGCGCCGGCTACTACTTCTCCGTGAAATGACTCCGCCCTCCATTCTCTAAGGAAAGAAGGTGTTCGCCGTGTTCCGCAGCCTGCACATGAAGCTGATGCTGATTCTGCTGCTGCTCATCGTGGACGGCGAGGAGGAGGATCAGCTGTCGGTCATTTTAACGGCGGCAGCATTTTTGCTGTCGTAAGGTTTTTCTGAGGAAATGAATGCTGCTTCGATTTCTGTAGCAATTCTGTTGACCGGATTGTAGGGGCCGATGCCCACATCGGCCCGTTGGGAAGTTACGACTTCGCCGGAGATCCCCGTAAAATCGGTGCATTCTGCCGGGCCGATGTGGGCATCGGCCCCTACAGTTAAATGGGCAGGTGCCTACGGATTCGCATTGGATTTCCGCTTCTCGCTGCTGCCTGCCGCAACCTCTCAGGCGCTGCGCGCCAGCTCCCCTTGAAAGGGGAGCCTCGGGGTGCCGCTTACTCTTGGAACGGGACAGTTCCGTCCGGGAGGGTGAAGACGTCTTCAAACGTCTCGTCTCCGGCGGCCAAAATCTCGAGTCCGGTCTGGATGGCGTCATAAATCGTTTCGCCGCCGGATTTGAGGATGCTTTCGGTCAGAAGGCCGTAGCTGAGGCTGATCCAGCATTCGCGGCGGACAGTCCCCTCCTCCGAAGCGGCGAAGATCTGCTGGCCGGAATCATAGCGGTCGTCGGTGATGAATTCGCCGTCGGTGATGGAGGCGGGCGGCATGGCTCCGACCTGTTCATAGGTCGGGATACCGATCAGCTCGTCCATCGTCGCGTCCTGGGAGGCCGCAAGCGTGCGTACCGTTTCATCCCCGGCGTACCAGACATAGAGCGTCTCGCCGTCGGTCAGGATATGCTTTTCCCCGCTGGCGGTCGTCAGGACAGCGCACACGCGCGTGTCCGCTACCCAAAGCTCGGCGGATGTCTCGGATACAGCGCCGTTCATCTGGCGGGTGATGGTATAGGTCTGATGGTAATACTGCGGGCGGCGCAGGCTGCGCACGATGTTCTGCACGTTTTCGCGCGTGACCTCAAGCAGCGCAGGCTCATTTTCGTCGGGCTGAAGCTCCGGCTGGGTGCTCTGCGCCGCGTCCGGCAGGACGATGGCGTCGCGCTTGTTCTGCTGCATATTGCCGACAAACAGCGCGCCGATCACGACGATCACAGCCAGCGTCGCAAGAATGAACATCAGCAGCGTCCGCCTGTTTTTCTGGTTCTGCTCCGTCGTCCGTCACCGTCCTTTCGTTTTGCGTTCAATCAGGCGTTAAAATCGGCGGGCTTTTCCGCTGCGCGGCCAAAGTGCCACAAAATCGCCTGTACGATGCGTTCGCTCGCATGGCCGTCGCCGTAGGGGTTGACGGCCTTTGCCATACGCGCATACGCAGCGGGGTCGTCCAGCAGCTCGCCTGCGAGCCGCACGATCTCGTCCTTTTCCACGCCTGCGAGCTTTGCCGTTCCGGCGGCGATGGCCTCCGGGCGTTCTGTTTCGCGGCGCATGACGAGGACAGGCTTGCCGAGGGCAGGCGCTTCCTCCTGCAAGCCGCCGGAGTCAGTCATGACCATATAGCAGCGGGCAATGAGATTGTGCATTTCCTCCACGTCGACCGGATCGATGAGGTGAATGCGGTCGTGGCCGCCCAGAATCGGGAAAACGCATTCGCGCACGACGGGACTCAGGTGGACGGGATAGACGACCTCCACATCGGGGTGCGTCTGCACGATCTCCAGAATGGCGTGCATGATGGCCTCCATGGGCTTGCCGTAATTCTCCCGCCGGTGGCAGGTGACGGCGATGATCCGGTGGTTCCGGAAATCCAGCTCGTTCAGAAGCGCCGTCGGGAAGACGAAATCGGGCTTCACGGTGTACTGCATGGCGTCGATGGCCGTGTTGCCGGTGATGAAGATATCGCCCATGATGGCCTCACGGCGGAGATTATCCGCGTTGGCCTTTGTCGGGGAAAAATGCAGATCGGCGATATCGCCGACGAGGGTGCGGTTCATCTCCTCCGGGAAGGGGGAGTATTTGTCCCAGGTACGCAGGCCGGCCTCGACGTGGCCGACCTTGACCTGATGGTAAAACGCGGCAAGCGCGCCTGCGAATGTCGTGGACGTATCGCCGTGGACGAGGACAAGATCGGGTTTGACGGTATCCAGAACGCTGTCCATGCCGAGCAGCGTCTTGGTGGTGATAGTGGAGAGCGTCTGGCGCTTTTCCATGATATGCAGGTCATAATCGCCCGTCAGCTGAAAAATCTCCATGACGGAATCGAGCATTTCCCGGTGCTGGCCGGTCAGGCAGACGATGCTTTCGATCTGCTCGCTGGCCTGCAGCGCCTTGACAAGCGGCGCCATTTTGATGGCCTCCGGCCTTGTGCCGAAGACGGACATGACTTTCAGCTTATTCATGCGGTTCCTCCTGTTTTTCTTCCGGCTCGTCCTCCGACCGATCGTTCTTCGCGAAGATCAGCTTGAAGCCGATGGCGCTGACGATGAAGATCGCGGCAATGAGAATCAGCGCCTTGAGTTCGCCCGAGGACGTCAGCAGCACGGCGGCCAGCCCTAAAATGCCGGTCAGCATATAGGCGATGGCGACGGCCTGCTTCTGCGAGAAGCCCATGTCGATGAGGCGGTGGTGGAAATGGCCGCGGTCGGCCTTCATCGGGTTCTGGCCGTGGGCAATGCGGCGCAGGAAGGCAAAGCTGATATCGAAGATCGGGATGCCGAGGATGAGGAACGGCACGGCGAAGGAAATGATGGCGTACATCTTGAACAGGCCCGTGATGGAAAGCGTGGCAAGGATATAGCCGAGGAAGGTCGAGCCGGTGTCGCCCATAAAAATCTTTGCGGGGTTCATATTATACGGAATAAAGCCGAGGCACGCGCCGAAGAGCGCGCAGAGGATGACGGCGATGTTGACCTCCTTCACCATGAGCGCCACGACGATCAGGGATGCTGTCGAGATGGCGGACACGCCGACGGCGAGGCCGTCGAGGCCGTCGATGAAATTGACGGCGTTGGTGATGGCGACGATCCAGATGATCGTGACGGGGATGGACAGCCAGCCGAGATTGAGATAGGTCGCCTCGGAGAAGACGTTGGGGTTGGAGACGAACTGGATCGTGCAGCCGTGCCAGACGGCGACGCCCGCGGCGGCGATCTGGACAAACAGCTTCGGCAGCGCCTTGAGCGCCATGATATCGTCCAGAACGCCGAGAATGACGATCATGATGGAGCCGAGCAGAATGCCCTGCATCTGCCGGTCGATGTCCGCAAAGACGAGAACCGACAGTAAAAACGCCAGAAAGATCGCCAGACCGCCCATGCGGGGAATGGGGACCTTGTGCATACGGCGGTTATCCTTGGGCACGTCGATCGCACCGACCTTGCAGGCCAGCGCCTTGACCATCGGCGTGGACGCAAACGACACAGCAGCAGCGACAAGCATCGCCAGCAGCATATAAACGACTTGTTTTGTTGTCATAATGATTGATTAACCTTGTTGGAGGCCGACGTTCTGCTCATGTAGGGGCCGATGCCCACATCGGCCCGGCAGAATATGGCCGTTTTTGCGGAAATCTACGGCGAATTCGCAGCTTCCCAACGGGCCGATGTGGGCATCGGCCCCTACAGGGAAGCAGCAGACTCCGTGCGTTACCGCGCGACGAAGCCGACTTTTTTGTAGACCTTGCGGAGGGTCTTGTTGGCGAGATAAGATGCGCGCTCAGCGCCCTCCTTGTAGATGCTTTCCAGATACGCCTTATCGCCAAGCATCTGCTCGGTTTTTTCGCGGATGGGACGGACAAGCTCGACAACGGCTTCGCCGACGGCGGGCTTGAAGACGCCGTAGCCCTGATCCGCAAACTCGGCCTCGGCCTGCTCGATGGTCTTGCCGGTGGCGGCGCAGTAGATCGTAAGAAGATTGGAGATGCCGGGCTTATTGTCCTTGTCAAAACGGACAGCCGTCTCGCAGTCGGTCACGGCGCGCTTGAATTTGCGCATGATATCCTCCGGCTTGTCCATGAGGAACACGCAGCCGTCGGGGTCGGACTTGGACATTTTATTGTCCGGGTTGCCGAGGCTCATGATGCGCGCGCCCATCTTGGGGATGAACGCCTCGGGGAGCTTGAAGGTATCGGGGAAGGAATTGTTGAAGCGCGCGCCGATGTCACGGCAGAGCTCGACGTGCTGGCGCTGATCCTCGCCGACAGGGACAAGGTCGGTCTGGTAGAGCAGGATATCGGCGGCCATGAGTACGGGATAGGTAAAGAGGCCTGCGGTGATATTATCTGCGTGCTGCTGCGATTTCATTTTGAACTGCGTCATGCGCGACAGCTCACCGAACTGCGTATAGCAGCCAAGCACCCAGGAAAGCTCCGCGTGCTGCGGCACGTGGGACTGAATGAACATGATGTTCTTCTGCGGGTCGAGGCCGCAGGCGATATACTGCGCGAGCTGCTCCAGACTTCTGCGGCGCAGATCAGCCGGGACCTGCCGGACGGTAATGGCGTGCATATCGACGATACAATAGACGCACTCATATTCGTCCTGCAAAGCGACCCAGTTTTTGATCGCCCCCATATACGAGCCGAGCGTCAGATCGCCGCTGGGCTGGATGCCGGAAAAGATACGTTTTTTTTCGTCCATGATACGTCCTTCTTTCTATTCGATAGATGCGCATATCATAGCACAAACCATCGGAATGCGCAATCAATGATTGACTGTTTCTGAAAAAAACTATATAATGTTTACACTGTATTTATTTTTATTGGAGGAATACGCATCATGGATTTTTTTGAGCAGATGGAAGCGCGCATCCCGCACGGCGAGGTCCGCACCCGCTTTGCTCCGAGCCCTACGGGCTATATGCACGTCGGCAATCTGCGCACCGCGCTCTATACATGGCTGATTGCCCGCCGCCACCGCGGCAAGTTCATTCTCCGCATTGAGGACACCGATCAGGGCCGTCTGGTCGAGGGCGCGGTCGACGTGATCTACAAGACAATGGCCGAATGCGGCCTGACGCATGACGAAGGGCCGGACGTCGGCGGGCCGGTCGGGCCGTATGTGCAGTCCGAGCGGCGCGACCTGTTCGGCAAATACGCGAAGCTGCTGTGCGAAAAGGGCGGCGCATATTACTGCTTCTGCCAGAAAGGCGACGAGGAAGACGCTGGAAGCGAGACAGGCGAAATCAAAAAGCACGTCTGCGCCTGCCGCGATCTGCCGCTGGACGAGGCAAAGAAGCGCGTGGAGGCGGGCGAACCGTTCGTCATCCGCCAGCGCATCCCGCATGAGGGCACGACGACGTTCCACGACGCGTCCTTCGGTGATATTACGGTAGAAAACAAGGAGCTGGAGGATCAGGTGCTGCTGAAATCCGACGGCCTGCCGACGTACAACTTTGCAAACGTCGTCGACGACCATCTGATGGGCATTACGCACGTCGTACGCGGCAGCGAATATCTGTCCTCCGCACCGAAATACAATCTGCTGTACGAAGCCTTTGGCTGGGAGATCCCGACATATGTCCACTGCTCCCCTGTCATGCGCGACGCGCAGCACAAGATGTCCAAGCGCCACGGCGACCCAAGCTATGAGGATCTGATCCGCGAGGGCTATCTGACCGAGGCTGTGCTGAACTATGTGGCGCTGCTGGGCTGGAGCCCGAAGGGCGAAAACGCGGAGCGCGAATTCTACACGCTTTCGGAGCTGGCCGAGATCTTTGACATTTCCGGCATTTCGAAGTCCCCTGCCGTGTTCGATATCAACAAGCTGCGCTGGATGAACGCGGAATACATGAAAAAACTCAGCCCCGAGGCATTTTTCGCCAAGGCCGAGCCGGTTCTGAAAACAGTCATTACGAATCCCGCGATTGATCTGAAGGCCGTCGCCGCGCTGGTGCAGCCGCGCTGCGAAATTCTGTCCGATCTGCCGGAGCGTGTGGACTTTATCGACAGACTGCCGGAATACTCCACGGAGCTGTATGTCCACAAGAAGTCCAAGACGACGCTGGAGAACAGCCTCTCCTCCCTGCGTGAGATTCTTCCGGTGCTGGAATCGCTGGAGGTCTGGACGAACGAAAGTCTGTATGAAGCGCTCGTCGCGCTGGCGGCGAAGCTCGAGCTCAAGAACTCCGTCGTGCTCTGGCCGCTGCGCGTAGCCGTATCCGGCAAGGCCTCGACCCCCGGCGGCGCTACGGAGCTGTGCGCGCTGCTTGGAAAAGAGGAATCCATTGCGCGTGTAAAGGCAGGCATTGCACTGCTGGAGAAATCATAAAAAATAAAACGCCCGTATCGAAGCCACCTTCCCTTGCGTTCAAGGAAGGTCTTTGATGCGGGCATTTTGTAGGGGCCGATGCTGGTCACAGCCGTTCGCGACGAAGGAGCGTTACGGATGTGGGTCTGCCGCTTGCCGGTACACATCGGCCCGTTAGGAAGCTGCGAATTCGCCGGAGATTTCATAAAAATCAGTGCATTCTGCGGGCGGACAGAGTCGTCCGCCCCTACGGGATACGTGAGAAAATGAAGTTTCGCTGTAGGGGCCAACAACTCTGTCGGCCCAGCGGGAAGTTACGGATTTGCCGAAGACTTCTGTAAAAACGGTGCATTCTGCCGGGTCGATGTGGGCATCGACCCCTACGCTGGCGCGGTGGAGCCTTTATTCTGCTTATTTCGCTTATGATACCCGCAGTCGCAGTAAGGGCCGCCGGAGGCGAGGGTGTATTCGCGCACGGCGATCACGCCGGGAAAATCGAGGTTATAGATCCTGCAGGAGCCGTTGTCGCAGCTGCGGCCCGTGTCGTCCAGTCCGCAGCCGAGGTTGACGACCGCCGCGTTCGGATGCTCGCGCAGATAGTCCCGCACCTCCCATGCAAGGTCGTTCTGGCGCATGGCGGCCTCCAGAAAGCCGAACTGCTGCATGAGGCTCTTTGATTTTTGGGACAGAAGCGAAAAATCGTAATCGATCTGCTCCATCAGGCGCAGGGCCGTCTCGTCACGGTAGAGATTCGGATATAATTCCGAGCACATTTTCCGTCCGTAAAGCGGAATGACGAGCGTTTCCTGCACGGTATTCTTCTCAATATGGTATTTCATCGCTTCCTCCGTATCAGTTAGTTGCATCTAACCGTTGTGCTGTCAAACACCGCCGGGGCGGTTTTCTTTATTTTGACACAGCTTTCGGCTTTTTTCAAGAGGGTGGGACAAATGCGGTATATTTTTTTCAAACCGCTTGCAAATCACGCCCATATCGTGTATAGTAGCAGACGGAAAAGCACAAGATTTTGCTTTTTCTAACAATTTGATATTGCCATCCGATGTACAGTAACCGAAGCACGCCGCAGGGCAGGCTTCGGCGCAAGAGAAAGGGAAAACCACTCGACCGGAGCTGTGCGCACAAGACCGTTCCGAAGCAGCGAAAGCTGTCTGGGCGAAAGCCAGTCATTGCGGATTTATCCGCGAGAAGGCAGGAAACGGGCGCGGAAACAAAGAGTTTGTTTCCAGAGTGCAAGTCAGAAGAACTGCTGTCTGCGCCGCATTCGCGGCGGAAAGGATGAATGCGTGGGACGAGCTCTGCCTGTAGCATTCGGAACAGGTACGCCGTTTTTCCTCACAGGAAAAGCAGCGTATTTTGTTTCTGTGGAGATCCGCCCGCCATTTTGTCAAGAATGGCGGACTTTTGTTTCTCCCAAAGCCGTCTGCGCCCCCTGTTTCCGCTCCTATTTAATAAGGAGCTTGCGATAGATATTTTGATTCTGGAGGAAAAATGTATGAAGAAACGAATTCTGAGTCTGCTGCTCGTGTTTGTGATGCTGCTGAGCCTGCTGCCCGCAGGCGTTCTGGCAGCAGAGGGCGATGTCAGCGTCACACTGTCCGGTATGCACGACGCACAGGTCAAGTCCCTGAAGCTGTATACCTACATGGACGGCGTGAAGGGCGCGGACGATCTGCTGGCCGCGAAGGAAGCCGCAGACGGCGCGTATACCATCGACCTTGCGCCCGGCGCTTACTGGGTTGACGGCTATGACGCGAACAATAACCGCAACGGCGGCGTGGTGATCGACGTCAGCAGCGACAGCAGCAGCTTCAAGCTGCAGCGGATGTATCAGATCTCCGTCAACCCCAATTCATGGGTTAAGGACACAGACTATACTCTTTCGCTGCGCGTAACCGACGCCTCCGGTGCGGAGCGCAAGGCGGAGTTTGGCTCGGCCGTAAATTGGGGCAAGACCTACACAAGCTGCCTGTTTGTCGTTGGTGATACAGTCAGCGTGACAGCCACGCCGAACGCGGAAACGCATCCGAACTACAACCCGGCTACCGCTTCCAAGACCCCGACAATGAACGACAGCCTCAGCCTGACCTGCAAGGAATTCGTCACGGTCACGGTCACAGCGCCGAAGGGCTCGACCATCGACGCCGGTACGCTCGCAAAATACTATGTGTTCAGCTTCCTTGAGCCGTTCGCGCGTTCCGTCGAGGACGGCACAGCCACGTTCCATCTCGACAAGAACACGGATTACTTCTACCGTGTCCGCCATCCGGAGGGCGCGACCTACTGGAACTACGTCAGACTGAGCGCCGACGCAGCGTACACGGTCACGGAAGAGGATCTCGGCCTGACCGGTGATTTCAGCAAGAGCACGATCTATCATTTTGAAAACAACGTCTACGACCGTGCAGGCATTTACCTGAACATCAACACCAAGGGCTATAAAAACATGGCCGTTGGCGAGACGTTTGAACTCAACTCCTTCCGCAACTGGTTCGCGATCGAAAGCTTTATGAACGCCAAGGTCGCACTGCCGGAGATGCACTATCAGGTCATCGATGTGAACGGCAATGCCAGCGACGTCGTGACCATCACGCCGAACGCGCTGAACAGCAACGTCGCTGTGATGGAGGCCAAGCACGAGGGCACGGCAATCGTGCTCGTAACCTATGACGCAATGACCCATATGGCTGGCCAGACCAGCACGGCCTCGCATCGCTTCTCCGCCATCTGGCCGGAGCTGACGGGCGTGTTTGTCGTGAATGTCGGCGCGGACGGCAGCGCCATCCAGACCAATATGAATCTTGACCGCATGGACGCGGTCATCGAGAAGGATGAGGCGCGGCAACTCGATGCGGAGCATGACATTCTGTTCTACACTGGAACAGAGGGTGCAAGTTACAGCTTCAAGCCCGAAGCGGGCTGCACCGTGAGCGTCCTGCGCCCCACCGTGACCGCTGCGTCTATGACGTATTCCGGCGGCTTCACGGCGAACGGCGTTACAACCGCCGAGGACGGCACTGTGACCGTCAGCGGTCTGATCACCGGCCGCAATATCATCAAGGTCACGAAGGGCGGCCTTTCGACCTATCAGGTCGTGACGGCACGCGGCGTGAGCTACAAGTTTGTCAACGCGGAGGGCACGGAGCTGACGCAGGAAGAACTGGCTGCCATCAAGCCGGGCGATTCCGTCACGATCCAGTTCTCCAATCTGGTCAGCCCCAAGGAAAAGCTTTCCGGCGCGTATAACTTCAACTTCTCCCTGTATATGCAGGGCCCGGACGGCACCTTCTTCAAGAGTGATCCCGGCGGAAACTTCGGCGTTTATGACTTCAGCGGCAACCCTGAGCGGCAGAAGCTGACTGTCACCATCCCGAAGTTCTGGACTAAGGAGACCTACACGCTGAGCGGCGCGATCAAGCAGGCGGGCTGGCCCGGCGTTCCGACGCACCGCGGCATCACCTATGCTGTGGGCACGAATCCCGGCTTCGACGCGCCCAAGACGGCAGGCATTCTCAGCCGTCTGCCGGAGATCACGATCCCGGTCGTAAAGCTTGACTTCCTGACCGGCAAGCTGATTTTCCAGGATCAGAATGGCACATCCATTGACCGCAAGAACCTGACCGTCACGCTGGCGGACAGCGCAGGCAACGGCATTGCGGTTGCGGAAGACGGCACGTTCAAGGCTTATGCCGAGGAATACTTCTACACCGTTTCCGGTGCTGGTGTTGAATACGCCACTGGCAGCGTCCCCATGAAGGAGGAAGGCTCCAACGAATTCACCATCACCCTGCAGGCAACCGCAGTGGGCGCATGGGACGGCAAGACGCAGACCGAACCGAAGACCGACGAAAACGGCGTTTACCGGATCGGCACCGGCGCGGAGCTGGCATGGTTCGTCGCGAAGAGCAAGGACGCGGACGTTTCCGGCGTTCTGACGGCCGATATCAACCTCGGCAAATACGCATGGCTGAACATCTCCTCCAGCAAGAAGGTCGTGCTTGACGGCGCAGACTTTGAGATCACCGGCCTGAACGCCACGGCTGGCCTGTTTGCGCAGATCGGCTCGAATTCCTACATCCATGATCTGACCATCCGCGGCGCAGTTTCCGGCAAGGGCAGCGCAGGCGCGATCGCCGGCTATGCCAGCGGCACTGCTCCGAAAATCGCGAACTGCTTCAACTACGCAGTCATCACCTCTACCGGCAGCAACGTCGGCGGTCTTGTGGGATACACCTATCAGAACGCCGTGATCGAGAACTGCGCGAACTTCGGCGCTGTCACCGGCGGCAGCAGCGTCGGCGGCATTATCGGCGGCACAGTCGGCAACGGCTCGACCATCACCGGCTGCTATAACACCGCAGAAATTTCCGCGACCGGCAGCAAGGCCGGCGGCATCATCGGCGGCACCAGCAGCGAAATGACTGTTGCAAGCTGCTACAACACCGGCAAGATCTCCGGCACGGCCTCCGGCGGCATCGCAGGCGAGGTCAAGGGCAATGTGAGCTGGAGCGGCACTGTGCAGGGGAAAATCACCATCTCCGCCTGCTATTCTGTCGGCGAAGCAGGCAGCGCCGCGTTCGGCACGGTTGACACTGCTTCCTCCGAGATTTCCAAATGCTATTATCTGAACACGCTGAACGCGGACGCGAACGCCGAAGCGCTGAACGAAGCTGACCTCAAGGACGCCGACCTGTCCGACGCGTTCGGCCCGGTCTGCGGCGGCTATCCCGCGCTCAGATGGCAGACCGACGCGACCTTCCACGAGGCGAACGGCGAGGGCACGGTCACGGCTCCGCTGTGCACTGTGAAGGGCTACACCAGCTACTCCTGCAGCAAGTGCGGCGAAAGCTACCGCACGGCTTATACCGCACCGCTCGGCCACGACTTCTGCGAGGATCTGGACGGCAGCGACAACAGCTGTGTCCTGACGGCTCCCACCTGCACGCAGCCGGGCAAGATCGTCCGTACCTGCCGCAGAGACGGCTGCTCAGAAACGAAAGAAGACATCGTTCCCGCCAAGGGCCATACGCCCAAGGACGGCACCGAGCAGGTCTTCACCGGCTATAAGACCTACGAATGCGCCGTCTGCGGCGAAACCTATACGGTCTGGGACGACGACCGCCTCGGCCATGTTTCCTACCCCGAGCAGACTGTCACCTCTATCAGCGTTTCCGACAACGGCAATTACCCCTGGGTCTACAATGCCGATCTGGACCGCTTTGAAAGCAGCAACCAGAATCAGGACAAGACCAGCTCCACGACCTCGTTTGCCTTTACGCTGAGCGCACCCACCGTTCTGCGCTTCGGCTACGGCGTTTCCTCGGAAAACGGCTATGACAAGCTGACCATCACGCTCGCAGCCGACGGCGGCAGCACGGAAACGCTGGCCGACGCTGTCAGCGGCGAGAAGAGCGGCAGCATCAAGAAGCAGCTTGCAGCAGGCAGCTACACACTGACGCTGTCCTATGTGAAGGACGACGCCTCCAAGGGCGGCTCGGATATGGCGTATGTCAGCGTTCTGACGCTGGCCGGCATGGCCCGCGTGATCGTGGAGAACACCACGTTCCCGAAGGCGGAGGGCGCTGTCTGGGAAGGCACGCTGGCCGACACCTGGATCGAGCTGACCGACGAATCGACCATGATGGGCTGCGTTGTGGAAGCACTGGATGGCCACACCGTCGTCGGCGCGGAAAGCAACTACATCTCCTCCATTGACAACTTGAAGGCGTTTGACGGCGGTACCATGTCCGGCTGGATGGGCACACTCAACGACTGGTTCACAAACTTTGGCTTTGGTGAATTTACCGTTGCAAAGGGCACGCTCTGCGCGGGCGACGAGATCCGCATCATGTACACCCGTACCGTTGAGGATCTTGGCGGCAGCTGGAACAATTCCGACACCCGCCTCAAAGCGCTCACATTCAGCACCGGTAAGCTGGCGCCCAAGTTCAGCGGCGACACCTTCACCTACACCCTGACTGTGCCGGAAGGCACGACCTCGCTGCTCGTCACACCGACGGCGGCAAACAAGAACTATCAGGTCCGCGTCTATCTCGGCACGCAGGCTACGGGCCGCGAATATTCCCGCACGTCCCTGATCCCCATCGCAAATGGCAGCGTCATCACCGTCGTCTGTGCAGACGACAGCTGGCCCACCATGAATAAAACGAGCGACGGCAAGCGCACTTACACCATCAACGTGGTTTACGGCGAAGTCAAGTCCGACGACGCGGGCGTCACATCTGTCAAGGTTGCAGGCGTTTCTGCAGCAGCCGGTACGGCTGAAAACAGCTACTCCGTAACGCTCCCGGCTGGCACGGAGGTCACGGCAGACAGCTTCGAGATCACACTTTCCGACAGCAAGGCCACGCTTACCGGCCCGGCCAAGGGTGAGGACGGCGTCTGGACGTTTACTGTGACCGCTGAGGACGGCACTGCCGTGACCTACTCCGTCACGGTCACGGTGAAAGAGGCCAAGACGATCCACGCGACCATTTCCATGCAAGCAGAAAATATGTTTATCATGGTTCCGACCCGCGTGGAAGTCTCCAGCGATCTCGCCGAGCGTTATGGCTACAAGGATGCGGTCACAGACGGCGTTTCCGCACTGGACGTGCTTGTGAAATACCATGAGCTCACCTTCGGTGAGGACTTCACGAAGGACAGCAAGGATACCTATCTTGCCGTCAGCGACAGCGGCACGATCACCACGGTCAACGGAGAAAAAACCTCCGCGTTCAGTTTCGCGGTCAACGGCGAGTTCCCCTGCGACAAGAACGGCGAATACAACACGCAGTACGGCTACACCGGCTACACCATCAGCCAGACCCCCGTTGCGGAGGACGGCACCGTTGAGTTCTTCTTCTATCAGGACACCAGTATGTACATGGACTACTATACGTGGTTCACGGATACGGACGGAAACCGTCTGGATACCTTTACGGTTCAGGCCGGAACCGACTTCACGCTCGGTATGGACGGCTATATGTACGCCTACGGCGGCGGTCTGAAGCCCGAGGACCGTGCAACGCACGGTGCGGCGCTCGATCCTGAGGACATCCAGATCTGCACAGTCGGCGAAGACGGCACGCTCACGCCGGTCGAGGGCAAGGTCATCGGCGAAAATGGGCAGGTCACGCTCTCGTTTGCCGCCGCAGGCAGCTATGTTCTGTCCGCAATGGGCGACGAGTTCACCAACATTTTCTCCCCGTGGCTCCCCGTCACGGTCACAGCGGCCCCGAAGTCCAGCAATGCGAATGTCAGCAGCGTCACCGTTGCGGGCGTTGAGGCCACAGCCGGCGAGAACAACACCTACACCGTTACCCTCCCCTACGGCACGGACGTTACAGCGGGCAGCTTCGTGATTGTCACGAGCGACTCCGGCGCGACTGTCGGCGCTCTGACGAATGAAGGCAATGTCTGGACATTCACCGTCACCGCTGAGGATCGCGTGACCTCCAAGACCTACACCGTCACCGTTTCGTTCACCGAAGCCCCGAAGTCCAATGACGCGGGTGTCAGCAGCATCACCGTTGCGGGTTTCAAGGCTGTGGCCGGTGCGAACAACAGCTACACCGTCACGGTTCCCTATGGCACGGTCGTCAAGACCGGCAGCTTCGTGATCGTCACGAGGCATCCGCGCGCGACTGTCAGCGCTCTGGCAAACACCAGAAATATCTGGAGCTTCACCGTCACCGCTGAGGACGGCGTGACCACCGCAGTCTACACCGTCACGGTCAATACCGCCGCGCTTCCGGAGCCGATCACTCCGGGTGTCGACAATAAGAAGCCCGCTTCGAAGCCCGAGGTCAAGCTTCCGTTCACCGACGTTTCCACGTCCGACTGGTTCTATGACGACGTTGCGTTCGTATACAAAAACGGCCTGTTCTCCGGCACGGACAGCAGAAGCTTCAGCCCGAACGCGTCCATGACGCGCGCCATGCTCGTCACGGTTCTCTACCGGCTCGAGGGCGAACCCACCGTCACAGGCAGAAGCAGCTTTACCGATGTGCGTTCCGGCGCGTATTACGAAAAGGCTGTCATCTGGGCAGCCGCCAACGGCATCGTCACCGGCACGGACAGCACCTCCTTCTCCCCCGGCGCCAAGGTCACGCGCGAGCAGCTTGCCGCGATCCTGTACCGCTATGCGCAGTACAGGAAGCTGGACACCGATGCGAGCGCAAAGCTGAACAGCTTCACCGACGCGGACAGCGTTTCCGCCTATGCCAGCGAGGCGCTCGGCTGGGCTGTCTCGGAGAGCCTGATCAACGGTGCTTCCGGCAAGCTCATGCCGAAGGGCGACGCGACCAGAGCACAGGTCGCCGCGATCCTCCACCGGTTCGTGAAAAATGTACTGAACTGACCTCATAATCCCAATTTGCAGCACAGGACTGCCCCCCTTTTTGGGGGGGGCAGCCCTGCGTGCTGTATTTCAGAGCATATCTGAAAGCCGGTAAAACAGACCGGCAGCAGCTATTGCGCCACTGGACAGATTACCGGTTTTCAGATATACTTGAAATAATACAACACATATGGAGTTGAATTGCGTGAACGTCTGGAAAACAAATAAAAAGGCCGCCGTCTGGGCGGTGCTGGCGCTGGTGCTGACGGCTGCGCTGCTGACCGGGTGCGGAGCGCCGCAGGCCGGGCCGAGCTATCACTGCACCGTTTCCATTTCCTGTGCATCGATTCTGGAGCACATGGAGCTTTGCAGCGAGGAAAAGCGGGAGCTGGTGCCGGAGGACGGCTGGCTGCTGGAGTCTGCAGAGGTCAGCTTTCAGGAGGGCCAGAGCGCTTTTGACGTTTTGCAGCAGGTCTGCCGGGAGAATAAACTCCATCTGGAATTTTCCACGACGCCGGTTTACGGCTCGGCTTACATTGAGGGCATCGGGAACCTCTATGAATTTGACTGCGGGGCGGAATCCGGCTGGATGTACGCGGTGAACGGCTGGTTCCCGAATTACGGATGCAGCCAGTATGCGCTGCAGGACGGAGACACGGTCACGTGGGTTTATACTTGTGAGCTGGGCAGGGACGTCGGCACGGGCGGCTGGACAGAGGGTGAATGAGCCACAAAGCCGCTTTTTCGGGATATCATCCCGTGATCAATTTTCTATATTACGCACTGGTGCTGCTGTTTTCGATGTGCCTGATGCACCCGGTCTATCTGGCGGTTTCGCTGACCGGGGCACTGGCATATGACATTTATTTAAAGGGCCGGAAAGCGGTACGGTTTGCCGTCATGGGACTTTTGCCCATGGCGGCGCTTGCCGCGCTTTTGAACCCGGCCTTTAACCATGAGGGCGCGACGATTCTGACGTATCTGCCCTCCGGGAATCCGCTGACGCTCGAATCCATGCTCTATGGTGCGTCGGCAGCGGTCATGCTGGCAAGCGTCGTATTGTGGTTTTCCAGCTACAACGAGGTTATGACTTCGGACAAGTTTGTGTATTTATTTGGACGCGTGATTCCGGCGCTGTCGCTTGTTTTGTCCATGGCCCTGCGGTTCATTCCGAAGTTCAGGGCGCAGATGCAGACGGTTTCGGAGGCGCAGGCTTGTATCGGACGCGATACGAAAAACGGAAGCGTATTCCGCCGCGTTGGGAACGCCGTCAAAATCTTCTCAATCATGGTCATATGGTCGCTCGAAAATGCCATTGAAACGGCGGACTCCATGCGCTCACGCGGCTATGGCCTGCCGGGGCGCACGGCATTTTCGATCTATCGTTTTGACGACCGGGACAAGGCCGCGCTTGCGTGGCTGGTTTTCTGCGGGGCGTATCTCATTTCCGGCTGGATGGCGGGCGGAACGTATTTCCGGTATTATCCGACGGTGAAGGCCGCCGCATGGACGCCGATGACGGTGAACTTTATGCTCGTGTATCTTGCGCTGGTGCTGACGCCGGTGATTCTCGACCGAAGGGAGGACAGGCTGTGGAACTCTTTGCAATCAAACATCTGAATTTTGCGTATCCAGAACAGGCAAAGAACGCGATCTCCGATTTCTCGCTGTCCGTCCGGCCGGGAGAATTTCTGGTGGTCTGCGGTCCGTCCGGTTGCGGGAAATCGACGCTGCTGCGGCAGTTAAAAACCGTCCTTGCGCCGCACGGACGAAGGCGCGGTCAAATCCTGTTTGACGGAAAGAATCTTGATGAACTTTCCCAGCGCGAACAGGCTGAAAAAATCGGCTTTGTGCAGCAAAGCCCGGAGAATCAGATCGTCACGGATAAGGTCTGGCACGAGCTGGCGTTCGGGTTGGAATCGCTCGGCTATGACACACCGACGATCCGCCGCAGAGTGGCGGAAATGGCGTCATTTTTCGGCATCCAGACATGGTTTTATAAGTCTGTTACAGAACTGTCCGGCGGACAGAAGCAGCTTCTGAATCTTGCGTCTGTGATGGTGCTTCAGCCGAAGGTGCTGATTCTCGACGAGCCAACAAGTCAGCTTGACCCGATTGCAGCGTCGGATTTTTTGGCAACGCTCGGCAAGATCAACCGGGAGCTTGGCACGACGATTATTCTGACCGAGCATCGCTTGGAAGAAGCGTTTTCCTTCGCGTCGCGCGTGGCGGTCATGGACGGCGGCAGACTGCTTTGCAGCGGAACGCCTGCCGAGGTGGGCGCGGAATTAAAATCCAGCGGGAACGCGATGTTTTTGGCCATGCCGGCCGCCATGCGGATATGGGCGGCGACGGATTCCAAGGCAGTTTGCCCCATTTCTGTCTGTGACGGGCGAAACTGGCTGCTGGAATACGCAAAAACGCACGAGTTGAAGCCGATTCCGGAAGAAAATAAAAACGCGCCGGACACGGAAACCGTTGTCTCGGCGCGGGAAATCTGGTTCAAATACGATAAGGACTTGCCCGATGTGGTCAAGGGTTTATCCTTGGAACTGCACAAAGGTGAATTTCTGGCCCTGCTCGGCGGCAACGGCACGGGCAAGACCACCACGCTCAAGCTGCTGGCAAGTCTGAAAAAGCCGTATCGCGGGGAACTGAACATCACCGGCAGTGTCGGAATGCTGCCGCAGAATCCGCAGACGCTGTTTGTAAAAGCCACGGTGCGCGAGGACTTATTGGAGATCATACCAAAATCCGAACGAAAACCTGAGCGTCTCGCACAGGTCGTTTCGCTCTGCAAGCTGGCGGAGCTGCTTGACCGCCATCCCTACGATCTTTCGGGCGGCGAACAGCAGCGCGCGGCGCTGGCGAAAATCCTGCTTCTGAATCCGGACATTCTACTCCTTGACGAACCGACGAAGGGACTTGACGCGGAGTTCAAGCAGACGTTTGGGCAGATTCTGCGGACGCTGCGAGCGTCCGGCGTGGCGATTCTGATGGTCAGCCATGATATCGAATTCTGCGCGAAGTATGCCGAACGCTGCGCCCTGTTTTTTGACGGCAATATCGTCACCGAGGCTACGCCGCGCACGTTTTTCAGCGGCAACAGCTTCTACACGACCTCCGCGAACCGCATTGCGCGCGATGTGCTGCCGGAAGCAGTCACGCCGGAGGATGTGATCGCGGCCTGCGGCGGAGCGGTCGCGCCGGAACCGGCGCTGCCGGAGTATCAGCGTATTCCGCCTGCACCGGAGAAGGAAGCGCAGGTTCTGAAAAAGCTCCCGGTCTGGCGCAAGGCGCTTGCCGCCGTATCCGGTATCGTGTCGCTGGTGCTGATGATCCAGGCCATCGGCGTGACCGATCTGACAAAGCTTGTGGACGCAGGCGGACTGACAGGTCTTGCGGGCAGCCAGATGAGGCTCTACGGCATTCTGCTTCTCTCGCTGCTCGTGTTTGCGCTGTCCATTGGCCGAAAAGCCGACCGCCCGGATTATCTCATCCAGACGCCCGTGGAAAAGCGGAAGCTGAGGAACCGCACGATTTTTGCGACGGCTTTGATCCTCCTGCTCATTCCGCTGACGCTGTTCATCGGTGTGTACTGCTTCGGCGGGAAACGGTATTATTTCATTTCGCTGCTCATTCTGCTCGAATGTATGCTGCCGTTCTTCCTCATCTTCGAGGGGCGAAAGCCGCAGGCGCGGGAATTGGTGTTGATTGCTGTGCTCGTTGCGCTGAATGTGGCAGGCCGCGCCGCGTTCTTCATGCTGCCGGAATTCAAACCGGTCGTGGCAATGACGATCCTGGCGGGCGTGGCCTTTGGCGGCGAAACGGGATTCTTAGTCGGCGCGATGACCATGCTGGTTTCGAATATGCTGTTTTCCCAAGGCCCGTGGACACCGTGGCAGATGTTCGCGATGGGGTCAATCGGCTGGCTGGCGGGAGTTTTGTACCGCAAGGGCGTCCTGCGGCGCGGGCAGCTGAGCCTTTGTATCTTCGGCGTGATCGCGTCCACGATCATCTACGGCGGCATTATGAATCCCGCGTCTGCGCTCATGTGGTCGAACACGATCAACCGGAAAATTATCTTGAGCTATTATGTCACCGGCCTTCCGGTCGATCTGGTACGTGCAGTCGCTACGCTCGTCTTTCTCTGGCTCGGCGCGGAGCCGATGCTGGAAAAGCTGGACAGGGTCAAAACAAAATACGGCCTGGCGGAGTAACTTCCGCTAAGCCGTGTGCGTTTTCCTGTCAATGTCCGGCAGCGCTTGGGATGTCCTGAAGCGCAAAGCGGTATTCCTGCTCTGCGTCCGGATACTTCTCCCGGTCGACCTTGCTCAAAAACATTTCGAGCGGACGGACCCACAGACCGCCGTCGCCGTAGAGCTTCCGGTAAATCACGCAGGGCTCACCGCTCTCGGAGTCCTTTGCAAGCGCCTCCACAAGATAATAATCGCCCTTGAAATGGCGGTAGACCCGTCCGATCTGAAGCTGCTGCATACCGCTTCTCCCCTTTCGCATAAATGTCCCGCAGGCCGCTTTGAACGGCCTGCGGGCTTTCGTTTTTATTTTGCCAGCTTGTTTTTATCGAAGAAATACTCCTTCGTCAGCTTCGCCACAACGCCGGACAGGGCGAACAGGGCGATAAAGTTCGGGATCGCCATGAGACCGTTGAACGTGTCCGCAATGTCCCACACCACGTCGAGCGACGCGACCGCACCGATCACGACGACGATGATGAACAGAACCTGATAAATCTTTGAAACCTTGAGGCCAAACAGATACTGCACACAGCGGCTGCCGTAGAGCGACCAGCCAAGGATCGTTGTGAACGCGAAGAGCATCAGGGCCAGTGCGACGAAGACGGAAGCGAATTTCTGGCCGAACATGGTGGCAAATGCGGCTGTGATCAGCTCGGAGCCGACCTTGTGGCCGAAGGTGATATCCACGCCGCTGCAGATGATGGTCAGGGCCGTCAGGGTGCAGATGACGATGGTATCGGCAAAGACCTCGAAGATACCGTACAGGCCCTGCTGGACGGGGCTCTTGGTGTCAGCCGCCGCATGGGCGATGGCTGCGGAGCCAAGGCCCGCTTCGTTGGAGAAGGCGCTTCTGCGCAGGCCCCAGACAATGGTCTGCTTGAGCGCAATACCACTGGCCGCGCCGCCGAGCGCCTTGGGCGTAAAGGCTGTGGCAAAGATCTTGCCAAAGGCCGGGCCGATATTACCGGCGTGACCGAAAATCACGACAAGCGCAAAAATGATGTACAAAACGCTCATGACCGGGACGAGCTTTTCCGCCACGGCGCCGATGCGCTTGATGCCGCCGAAGAGGATCACGCCGATCAGCGCGGCGATCGCAACGCCGAACACGAAGTTCAGCAGCTTCCGCTCCCCTTCCGCAGCCGGGATGAAGGCGTCGATGGCGTCGTTCAGGGAGCCGACGATGGAGTTGACCTGCGACATATTGCCGATGCCGAAGGAAGCGATGGCTGCGAAAACGCAAAACAGAATGCCGACCCACTGCCAGTGCTTGCTGAGACCGTTTTTGACGTAGTACATCGGGCCGCCGACCCAGTCACCCTTTGCGTCGCGCTCGCGGTATTGGATGGACAGCGTGACCTCGGAATACTTGATCATCATGCCGAGCAGCGCCGCCAGCCACAGCCAGAACACTGCACCGTAGCCGCCGAGGGCGATGGCCTGCGAGGTGCCGACGATATTGCCGGTGCCGACCGTCGCAGCCAGGGCCGTTGTGACAGCCTGCAGCGGCGTGACCGCGCCAGCGCCTGCCTCCTGCTTCTGGAACATCTTGCCGACCGTGTTTTTCATCGCATAGCCGAACCGCGTGAACTGGATCCCGCGATTGCGGATGGTCAGATACAGACCGCCAACAATGGTACATGGCAGGAAAATGTACAGCCATGCGACCGTGTTCAGGGTTCCCGTGAAGAAATTGATGATAGCTTCCATAGTTCTCCTTTCCGGACGCCTTGCGGACGTCCCTCTCCCTTCTCAGAATATAACAAGTACGGTATGCATCATACCATAAAATAACTATTAAATCAATTTAAATCGCTACACAACATTATAGAATCTTTCCACGTACATTTGTGCATAATGCAAAGACATACTCAAAAACAGTGTTTCTGAGAAAAAAGGGATTGACGCGGCGGGAAAAACGTGCTATATTATTTAGGCAGTCGAGGTGCTAGTGTGGCTCAGTCGGTAGAGCAGCTGATTCGTAATCAGCA